>Ga0075428_100003010_pt1 | contig 18399 bp, 12 predicted proteins | sample RhiMetdeltSRZDD2_FD_75291 | JGI IMG/M metagenome (GOLD analysis project Ga0075428, IMG submission 75291) | Populus rhizosphere microbial communities from Tennessee, USA - Rhizosphere MetaG P. deltoides SRZDD2 | ecosystem: Host-associated > Plants > Roots > Rhizosphere > Soil | place: USA... | reverse complement strand
GTGATATTGAATAAAGACACAATGACAACATCACTTACCCTTAGCACAAAAGAGAGAAGTGGCTTTGAAGTGAAATCAATGGTAGCCGATGCCAAGCTTACTCCCAATGAAATGACATTTGATAGACTGGAGATCAAAACCAACAATAGTATCATTCGCGATTATTTTAGCATGAAGTATGAGGACTTTACTGATATGAGTTCTTTTATCACTAAAATAAGAATGCAGGTACGCTTTGATGATGCTGAAGTGGACAGTGATGATATTGCATTTTTTGCTCCTGCGGCAAAAAAGTGGAATAAGAACATCAGGATAAGCGGACTGGCAAGAGGTACTGTTGATGATATTTTTGGAACAGAAATGTCAATACAGGCCGGCAATAACACTTATCTGAATGGTGACATAAGTCTAACCGGCCTTCCTGATATCAATAAAACGTTCATTGATTTTAAAGCAAATAACTTTCATACCACTTATGCTGATGCTGCGACCTTTTTACCAGGCATAAGAAAAATAAAAACGCCAAGGTTGCAAAGCATTGCTTACCTAGATTTCAATGGAAACTTTACCGGCTTTATTAAAGACTTTGTTACGTATGGTACGATTCATACCAATCTTGGTACTGTAACAAGCGATTTGAACATGAAGCTACCAGAGGGAAAAGAACCTTTTTATTCAGGCAAAATAGCCTCACAGAATTTCAACCTTGGTCAATTTATTAATAACTCTAAGATCGGTACGATCTCATTTGCAGGGCAAGTAAAAGGAAGAGGCTTTGACTTTAATACGATCTCTGCGGATGTTGATGGCAAAATCAATCATATTACCTATAATAATTACCACTATGAGAATATTATCGCCAAAGGATCTCTGAGCAAAAAAATTTTTAATGGCGATTTTTCTATTAGAGATACCAACGCGGTTGCATCAATGCGTGGTATTGTGGATCTGAGTGGCAAAGTACCCCGTTTTAACTTTATTGCTGATGTAGATACGTTGAACCTGAAACCCTTGAATTTATTGAATGAAAATTTTTCTTTCAAAGGGAATCTTGATTTTAATTTCTCCAGTGATAATATTGACAACTTCCTCGGCAATGCGAGCATCAGGAATGCCACGGTTACAAAAGATGGCAAATCGATACCCCTTGATTCCTTTGTTGTGAACTCCGAAATCGTTGACGGTGTAAAACATTTTACGGTCAAATCCAATGAAGTGGATGCAAACATCGACGGCGATTTTTCCTTAAAAGATCTTCCTGAAACCTTCAAGCTATTTCTGAACAAATATTATCCCGCCTACATCAATGAGCCGTCAAGAACCGTACGTGACCAGGCATTTAATTTTTCAATTAAAACAAATTATATATCAGACCTTTTAAATCTTTTTGATACGAGCTTACTGGGATTTAACAACAGCACAATAACAGGGCGGCTTGATACAAGGCAAAATCAATTAGAGTTAAATGCCGAGGTTCCGGCTATGGCCTATAAGCAATATGAATTTCAAAATGTAGCTGTTAAGGGGCAAGGTACATTCCGGAACCTTACTGTTTCCACTACCATCGATCATATAAAAGTTAGTGATAGTCTTAGTTTTCCATTTACACAGATCGATCTGCTGGCAAGAAATGACTCCACCAGGATAAAACTCATTACAGAAAGTGATAACAGGAACATATCCGGCGGATCGATCAATGCATTGGTACGAACCTATGATGATGGATTAGCTATAAAATTCGATACCTCGAACTTTGTTTTAAATGGCAAACGTTGGTCGATTGAGGAAAACGGTGAACTCGAAATAAGGTCAAGAAAAGTGTCACATGGCGAAATTGTATTGAAAGAAAGCAACCAGGAAATAAGAATACGGACGGAACCTTCTTCTACTGGTGATTGGAATGATATAAAAGTTAATTTAAGAAATTTTAATATCGGAGATGTAACCGGGCTGCTTGTAAAAACAAACAAGATCGAAGGATCAGTATCAGGCAATATTACCATTGAAGATCCGGTCAAGTCTTTCAACATAACATCAGATATTCAAACCGAGCAATTGCGGGTCGATAAAGATAGCATTGGTCAAATAAGAGCGCATGTCTTTTATAACAACAAAACAGGAAATCTTATAGCCAATGGTAAAACAGTCAACCCGGAGCAAAAACTTGATTTCGATCTCAACCTTTTTCTAAAAAATCTTTCAACGAATGGTGAGGATGTAATTACAATTGTTCCTGAAAGATATCCCGTAAAGATCGCAGAACGCTTTATCGGCAAATTGTTCACGAACCTGGAAGGCTATGCTACGGGGCCTTTAAAAATTATTGGGAGAGGCGTCAAGGCAAAGTATGTTGGTAAAATGAAACTTGAAGATGCCGGTCTTAAAGTAATATTCACTCAATGCTATTATAAATTATCGGACGGCGAAATAACATTTGCCGAAGACAGGCTTGATCTTGGCCGTCTGAAATTGATCGATACTGTAACCGGTAATACGGCAACCCTACGAGAAGGTGTGCTCATGCACAATGCCTGGCGAAATATGGTATATAATATAAGAGCAGAAGTTGATAACCGGCCAATGCTTTTATTAAACACCACCAGAAAAGACAATACCAGCTTTTATGGTTTTGCCCTGGGTACGGGGTCATTTTCATTGACCGGGCCACAGTACAATATGCGAATGAAAATAATTGGTAAGGCATCAAATGTTGACAGTTCCTATATCACCATTCCCAATACAACGGGAAGAGAAAGTGGTATTGCGGATTTTCTTATTGAAAGAAAATATGGCCGTGAATTAACGGATTCAATTATCAGCACGAATGAGACAAACCTTACTTATGATGTGGACATAACAGGCAATCCCCGGGTGAACGTGACAGTAGTAATTGACGAATTAACTAATGACGAGATCCGCGGTCGTGGCGATGGAAATCTTAGGATCATTGCCGGTACTACTGAGCCGATGACAATGCGTGGACGGTTCAATATAAATGACGGGACCTATAAATTCAGCTTTCAGTCATTCTTTAAAAAACCATTTGAACTGAATAAGAATGCCAATAATTACATTGAATGGAACGGCGACCCTTTTCATCCAACTGTAAACATTGAAGGAGTTTATAAAACTAAAGAGAAAGTTGATTTTTCTCCGTTGATAAATACCAGTACAACCGGCAGTAATGTTACAGGCTACAGGGATTATGTATATGTAATTGCAAAATTGAGAGGCGATCTTTTTAAACCCGATATAAAATTTGACCTTGACTTTCCGCCTGAGAGCGCTGTTAAGAAAGATTTTTATGCATCACAAATGATCAGGCTCATTTTAGAAAATGAAAATGAATTAAATAAACATGTCGCGTTTCTTGTTGTATTTAACAAATTTGCGCCCACCGATGTCGGTTCATCCCTGAAAACTTCAGGCGTCGATCTTGTTGTAAATAGTATTTCTGGTTTCTTGTCAGGGCAGATCAATAAGTGGCTGAATAGTTTTCTGGCCACTAAATTAAAAATCGAAGGATTGAATGTCAACTTCTCAGGCTCTCTTTATGATCCCAGGCCTTTTGAAACAGGTGGGTCACTTGCGGGATACGAAAGAAGTGATATTAACGTAGCAGTTGCCAAAACATTTTTAAATAACCGGATCGTACTGACGTTTGAAGGAACAGCAGATGTACCTATCCGAAATTCAACTCAGTTTAAGACCGACTTGCTTAAAAACTTAACGGCAGAGTTTCTCGTCAACAAAAGTGGTAGTATAAGGATAAACGTATTCTATAAGGAAAATATTGATCTATTAACCGGAGCGGCTACGAATTCAAGCAAGTCAAGAAGATTCGGAACGGGCCTGGCATACCGAAGAGAAGCAGACAGATTAAGAGATCTCCTTTTCAAACGAAAACCGAAACAAGTTGCGCCGCTACCAACATCTTCAGAAAAGAAAGAAGGCAATTAAGCCTAAATCACAAAAATCAAATTCCAAATACCAACGTATAGATACCTGATTGGAATTTGGAATTTATTATTTGAAAATTCTATTCGTCATCATCATCCATTATTTCATGACCAAGCTTATCTCTTTTTGTCAAAAGGTATTTTTCGTTATGAGGATTAGCAGAAATTTCAATGGGTATGTTGTCGATGATTTCAAGCCCATATCCAACAAGTCCCACTCTTTTTTTTGGATTATTGCTTATTAGTTTTAGTTTGCAAATACCGAGATGACGCAATATTTGTGCACCTATTCCATAATCTCTCTGATCCATTTGAAAACCAAGATGAATGTTTGCCTCTACGGTATCCATTCCTTCTTCCTGTAAACGATAAGCTTTTAATTTGTTCAACAAACCAATGCCCCGACCCTCCTGATTCATATAAAGAATTGCACCTTTGCCCTCTTTTTCCACCATCTTCATAGCAGCATGTAACTGCTCGCCACAATCACAACGAAGTGAGCCAAGAATATCTCCTGTAAAACATGATGAATGCACTCTCACCATTACAGGCTCATCTTTTTGCCACTCCCCTTTTATTAATGCAAGATGCTCATTGCTTGTGTGTTTTTCCCTGAAGGCAATTAATATAAAGTCTCCATACTTTGTCGGCATATCTACTCGCACTACTTCGTCGATAAGCGAATCTCTTTTTATACGATACTCGATCAGGTCTTTTATGGAAACTATCCGGAAATCAAACTTTTTTGCCACTTCGATCAATTGAGGCAAACGAGCCATTGATCCATCGTCATTCATTATTTCAACTAAAACACCGGCGGGTTCAAGACCCGCAAGACGAGAGAGATCAACAGCCGCTTCTGTATGCCCCACTCTGCGTAGTACGCCACCCTTTTTTGCACGCAATGGAAAAATATGTCCGGGCTTTCCAAAATCTGACGGTTTAGTATCAGGGTTGATCAATGCATGAATTGTGTTCGAACGATCATGGGCCGAAATACCTGTAGAACATCCATGACCCAACAGGTCAACAGAAACTGTAAACGCCGTTTCGTGAAGTGCAGTATTATTGTTTACCATAAGTTCAAGTCCAAGCTCATCACAACGATCCTCAACCAAAGCTGCACAAATAAGTCCGCGGCCGTGCTTGCTCATAAAGTTGATTACCTCGGGACTTGAATGACGTGCAGCCACAATAAAATCGCCTTCGTTTTCCCTGTCTTCGTCATCCACAACAATTACAATTCTACCCAATTTTATATCCTCAATTGCACTTTCAATACTATCTAACATACTTAGACAAATTTCCGACAAATTTACAACCGGGAGGTGGAAGGAAAGTGGAAAATATTTTAGATTGAAAAGCAGCGTTTCCTCTTCCAAACTCGTTTCTTTAAAGGACTATATACCAACAATAATTTGTTAATATTTGGGTATATTTAACCGGGGGGAATTCCCTTTCTTTGCAACAATAAACTAATACTTATGCTTAAGAGAATCTTGTTTTCACTTGCAATGGTATTTATTGCCACTGATTTTTTGTCCGCTCAAATCACCACTTCGAGCATCAGTGGTATTGTTACAAGTAGCGCCGGTGAAGCACTTGTGGGAGCATCAATTGTTGCTACACATCAGCCGTCGGGTACACGTTATGCCACAGTTTCACATACAAACGGTGAATATTCAATTAAAAATATGCGGGTAGGCGGACCCTATCTGATACAGATTAGCTTTGTGGGTTTTGATATGGAAAGAGTAGATGAGGTTTATTTGAAACTTGCTGAAAATTTTATTGTAAATAGCTCCCTGGAAAAATCAGTTGGCACTTTAGAAAACGTCATTGTCACTACCGGTAGAAGAAATGCCATATTAAATTCTGGTAGGACAGGCGCGGTAACAAATATTGGTAAAAGAGAAATTACTAATATGCCAAGTATTACCAGGAATATTAATGACCTTACCCGTCTGACTCCCCAGGCAAGCAGTACATCTACAGGTGCTATAGCAGGGGGTAATTATCGGCAGAACAATATCACAGTGGACGGATCTGATTTTAATAATTCATTTGGGATAGGTTCTAACTTACCAGCTCAGGGCTCTCCTATTTCACTGGATGCGCTCGAAGAAATATCAATTAATATTACTCCTTTTGATGTAAGACAATCTGGCTTTATCGGCAGCGCCTTAAATGCAATTACCCGTTCAGGCACTAACAAATTTTCCGGGTCAGTTTATACTTATTGGAGAGATGAAATGCAGCAAGGCAATAGAGTAAATAAAACAACTTTTAAAAGACAAACATACAAGTTCAATCAGTATGGAGCCAGACTTGGAGGCCCAATTATTAAGGATAAACTTTTCTTCTTTGTCAATTTTGAAACCGAAAGAACAACTGTTCCCGGACAACTAAATGTAGCAGCTACACCTTCAAATCCTTTCGGAAGTTCATCAAATGTGGCCAGACCGACCACTGCTGAATTGGATGCTATCCGATCTTACTTATTGACAACCTATGATTATGAAACCGGTCCTTATGATAATTATGATTTGGAAGGCGACAAAGTCAAAATCTTATTTCGCCTGGACTGGAATATTTCCAAGTCGCACAAAATAAATTTTAGATATAGCCGGGTAGAAAGTAGTGATCCTGCGTCAATGAGTGGGTCTTTTGGCAGCACAGGTTTAACAGGTCTTAACCGGACAGCAAATAACGCATTATGGTTTAAGAATTCTAATTATTACCAGGATTATAATTTTTATTCTTATGCAGGGGAACTGAATTCTAATTTTGGTTCAAAAATTTCTAATACTTTAAGATTTTCCTATAACAATCAGAATGAGCCCCGGAGTTCGGACAGCAAAGATTTCCCATTTGTTGATATAATGAAAGATGGCTCTGTATTTACCACCTTCGGGTATGAACCCTTTAGTTATGGCAACTTTAGAGACGTAAAAATTTATTCACTTGTTGACAACCTTACTCTTTCAGCCGGTAAGAATAACTTTCTATTCGGCCTGCAGACAGATTTCACTGAAACTATTAATGGCTTCCAACCTCTCGGTGCCAGCTATTATCGCTTCAACTCATTCGATGACTTTAAAAACGGTGTAAAACCGCTTGATTTTGCTTACACCTATTCATTAAAAAAAGATTACTCCCAGGCAGTATCAAGGTTTAAGTTTCGGCAATACTCTTTGTTATTACAGGATGAGATCACTTTTTCAAAACAATTCAAGTTAACGGTTGGCATAAGAGCTGATGCATCAGCATATCCTAATGTTGACGAAATAAAAGAAAATCCATTAGTTTCCGGACTCACTTTTGCAAATGGTGTGAAAGTAAATACGGGCAAACTTCCAGCTGATAAAGTTTTATTCTCTCCCAGGGTCGGATTTAACTGGGATCTTTATGGAGATCGTTCGCTTCAAATTCGTGGAGGAACGGGGATCTTCACCGGAAGAGTTCCCTATGTTTGGATCGTAGGACAAAGTGCAAATTCAGGCATGATCCAAGTAACTCAAGCCTTCAACGGACAAGCCAATACATTCGGTCCATTTAAACCGGAGATTGGTTTTTATCGTCCTGCAACACCACCTATTCCTGGTTCTACAGTACCTTCAACAGTAACGGCATTTGCACAAGACTATAAAATGCCCCAATCCTGGAAAACGAGTATTGCCATAGATATGAAACTTCCATGGGGAATAATTGGTACGTTGGAAGGCATTTTTAACAGGGATTATAACAACACCTATTCCCAAAATGTTAATCTTCTTCCCCCCTCCCCATTAAATGTGGCTGGTTATCCGGATCAAAAAAGATTGATATATCCAGTAACTACAAATGCCGCAAACAACATTAATAAATTAGTTCAAACGTCACCTGGAATATTGGTGCCATCGGCAACCGGTACATCGTCTTTACAAATGATCCTAACCGGAAACCAAAAACGAGGATCATATGCTTCACTCACTGCAAAATTTGAAAAACAATTTCAAAAAGGATTCACTGCGTCGATTGCTTATACCAAATCAATTGCTAATACCTACTTTGACGGAGTTGGTGATCAGCCAGTAAATACATGGAATTCAATTATTACAGTAAATGGCCCTAATACTCCTGAACTAAGTTACGCTGGTTATGTGGTCCCTGATCGTTTGATAGGGGGTTTGTCCTTCCGTAAAGAATACTTAAAACATCTAGGAACAACAATTTCCTTTGTATACGAAGGTTCTATTGACAGCCGGTTTTCTTATATCTATAGCAACGATTTCAATCGTGACGGCACTACGGGCGATCTTATATATATACCGATTGATGCAAGAAATCCTAATGAAATACGATTTGTAAGTACTACAATCAATGGAGTAGTATATAGCGACGTAGAACAAGGAATTTTATTCGAGAACTTTATTATGCAGGATAAATATTTAAGAGCTCATAGAGGGCAGTATGCTGAAAGAAATGGCGCCCAATTGCCATGGAGGAACCAGGTGGACTTTAGATTGTTGCAGGATATTTTTGCCAATATTGGTAAAAACAGGAATACGATTCAATTAGGCCTAGATATCTTCAATATCGGAAATCTGATCAATAAAAATTGGAGTAAAAAGAGACTAACCAGTACAGCGCTTGTAGGTTCTGGCGTACCAATACTACAACCACAAAATCAAAATTCATTGGTTCCAGGTGGTACCGTAGTTCCAACTTTCAGACTTGCAGCTGATAGGTTGGGCAACATAAATACAAAGAGCTATATTGATAACGTTTCAATTTCTTCTACTTATTATATGCAGTTTAGCGTTAGGTATATCTTCAATTAATAATAATACAATCTTCAATTAATAAAACGTCCCGTTACAACGGGACGTTTTATTTAATCAGATAAGATCTTTGGTAAGATATAGGTTCCTTGCACGCTCATTTAAGGTTCAGACCGGTTTTATTTATTCATTCCTTGCCCCATCCCCATTTTAAAAAAGCCGGCATCGCCCTTCCCCATGTTCTTACATCATGCTTGCCATCCTCATAATTCACATAATGAATATCATTTTCGTTATCGTATCCTTTTTTTTCAAGTTCTTCAATAAGACCTAGTGTATCATCAATTGAATCAATAATTCCATTGTTATTTCTATCCATCTTTTCGTCAAGTGAGCCTGTTGTAAAATAAAATTTTAATCCCGGTTTAAAATCACCTTCTCGTATCAGCTTGTGTATGATACGATCTGTTTCTTCATTATAACCACTGTGCAGGTCCGTAAGCCGCCACCATAAAGAGCCGGAGAATACACCCACCTTGGAAAATTTATCCGGGTAATGCCACGCCGTATCTATTGCAGAAAGCCCACCCAAAGAAAAACCCGCATACGCTTTTTCTTTAAACTCATCTTGCCAGTTAGATTTTATGAATGGAATCAGTTCTTCGAAAACAAATTGCTGATGCAACCGTGCTTTTGCGCCCCTTCCTTTATAATCCTTCAGGGAAGCAGTTCCGTATTCCATTCTCCTATCTGCGCTGCAATGAATGCCAACGCAAAAAACAGCCTCTATCTCATTTGCTTCATAAAGCTTTGCAAGCATTTCATCAAAATGAAACTTAGGAAGATCCTGGCCATCATTAATAAGTAAAAGGCTGGTAGACGCCGGATCGGATCCGACCGGAGGGAAATAAAGATCGACAATTACATCCCGGTTGAGGTAGGTAGAATTAAGTGTAATTTTTTTTAGGGGAACACTAGCTTGCTTCGAACGCTGCATTTCGGCAAAATTAAGGGAAGAGAGCTAAAGACAACAGGGCTTTATCCAGAAACAATATTGCTTCTTTTTTGTTTTTCTTACCGTTAAAAAATACATTTGATTACTTGCCCGTTCCCTCAAACAATTCAACCAACATCAAATAAGAACTTATGAAGAAGATTGGCGTGTTACATGGTAAAGAAAGAAGCTTTCCTATGGCTTTTGTCGAAAGAGTTAACAGCAAAAATATTTCGGGCATTTCGGCCGAACCTGTCCGCATTGATAAAGCAATGCAGGGTGAGCCAACTGGATATGCAGTGATCATTGATCGTATATCTCAGGATATACCTTTTTACCGCACATGGTTAAAGAATGAAGCATTGACCGGAACAGCTGTTATCAATAATCCATTCTGGTGGAGCGCCGATGATAAATATTTCAATAATTGCCTGATGACTAAAGTCGGAGTGCCTATTCCCAAAACGGCTATTATTCCATCAAGAGATCATCCGGATGATACTACAGAAGAGTCATTCAGTAATCTTGCTTACCCAATGGATTGGGAAACGATTTTTAAATATGTAGGCTTTCCGGCATATATGAAGCCATTTGCTGGCGGCGGCTGGAAACATGTTTATAAACTAAGAAGCAAGGAAGAATTTTTTGAGAAACATGGTGAAACCGGTCAGCTCGTAATGCTATTACAGGAAGAGATCGTTTTCACAGAATACTATCGTTGTTATTGCATTGGCAGGAAACATGTCCGTATCATGCCTTATGAACCGCGTAACCCACATCATCTTCGTTATGTAGCCAGTTTTACTCCTTCGCCGGAAAGATTAAAACAAATGGAAGAGATCGTTTTACGGATTTGTAATTATCTCGGTTACGATTTCAACACAGTTGAATTAGCGGTAAAAGATGGTGTTCCTTACGCAATAGATTTTTGCAACCCCGCTCCCGATGCAGAACGGACGAGTGTAGGAGATGAAAATTTTGCCTGGGTAGTAGAAACTGCAGCTAATTATGCAATTGAAAGAGCGATGGAACATAAAGAGGGACAGGATAATTTAACGTGGGGTGAATATGTGAAGAGAGGGGCGAATAAAACATCTTTGATTTGAAAACCTCAATCAATTAATAATTAATAATTATTAATTATTAATTATTCAATCTATGGCGACACTCAATTATAAGACCTTCACTCTCGGCGTTGAAGAAGAATACATGGTACTTGACCCTGAAACAAGGGAGTTAAAAAGTCATGAACAGAAAATAGTACATGAAGGACAGAAAGTGATAAAAGATAAGGTAAAAGCTGAGATGCACCAGGCAGTGGTAGAAGTAGGAACCGATATTTGCGGAGATGCAGATGAAGCGTGGCAGGATGTCGCGGCGCTTCGAAAAACAATTTCTGACATTGCCGGCGAACTTGGTTTTGCAATGGGTGCAGCCGGTACTCATCCATTTAGCCATTGGGAAAGTCAATTGATTACCGATCATATACGTTACAATGAATTAGTAAATGAATTGCAGGAAGCTGCCCGGAGTAATTTAATATTTGGATTGCATGTACATGTAGGAATGGAAAGCCGCGAAATGGCAAATCATATTGCAAACAGTACAAGATATTTCTTACCGCATATTTATTCGCTGAGCACAAATTCACCTTTTTGGGAAGGAAGATTGACCGGTTATAAATCCTTTCGCACAAAGGTCTTTGATAAATTTCCCCGTACAGGTATTCCCGAAGCATTTGACAGCATTGAGGCTTATGAAAATTATGTGAAGCTGCTTGTAAAAACGAATTGTATTGACAATGCAAAAAAGATCTGGTGGGACCTGCGGGTACACCCATTTTTTAACACAGTTGAATTTCGCATTTGTGATATCCCGCTTACGGTAGATGAAACAATAACATTGGCTACACTTTTCCAGGCGATTTGTGCAAGGATCTACCTTTTGCGCAGCAAGAATTTGAATTTTATTCAATACTCCCGTGCCTTATTGAACGAAAATAAATGGAGAGCCAGCCGATATGGTATTGATGGCTGCCTGATCGATTTTGGAAAAGAAGAAGAGGTAAATACCCGTGCATTGTTATATGAGCTGCTTGATTTTGTTGATCCTGTTATAGATCATCTCGGCAGCCGCCATCGTCTTGCTTATATTCACAAAATTCTTGAGAATGGAACCGGTGCAGACAGGCAATTGAAAGTATTTGAAGAAACAAAAAATCTTGTAAGCGTTGTAGATTATATTAGGGCACAATTTCTTGCCGGAATTTAATTTTTAATTAGAAAAATCATTAGGTATGAGCTTTTGTAAAAAAATTTTATCCTTTGTAGCAGCTTGTATTTTTATTGCTGCATGTCAATCAGGTGATAAAGAAAAACAAGCTGCAGAAGATCCAAATTCAACAACCACACTTGAAAGTTTAATAACACCGGAGGGAGCTCCGCAAACTTCTTCAGGCACTATACAGGATATTTGGGTACTCGATAGCATAAATAATATAGCTCCTGATTCGAATTATTTTGCCCATGGCACTCCTTACTTTGATATTAATCTTGAGAAAAATACGATTAGCGGGCATACAGGTTGTAATGGTTTAAATGGGAAAATAAAACTAAATGGCGATAAATTGATTTTCGATAGTCTTGTCGTGTTAAAAGCAGTATGCTCTGATAAAGGGTTTGAAAAAAAATTACTTACCGGATTCAGAAGTGGAAATACAACTTATAAACTTTTGAATGACAAATTGCATTTAAATGTGGGGTCTGGGTCAAATTATATTTTTAGAAGAATTCGCCGCTGAGTAACTTCCCAATACACGGAAGAAGAATTGTTGAAACTTTATGGAATCAGACCAGGTTCAATTTTTTTAAGAATCAATAACTCTATTTTCAAATGAAAACTATAAATTTTTTCTGTCTTTTTATATTGATGATCGCTGCTTCCTGCAATTGGGCCAAAGACAAAGCCAAAGATGCTGCTAATAAAACAGGTGAAGCGGTGGCAAAAACGGGTTCTGAATTTGCTGATGGTGTTGCCAAAGGAATTCAAAAAACTTTTTCAAACGAGGTCACCCTTTCTGATAATTTAAGAACAAATGGACTTAAAACCGGAAAGATCATTATTGCAAGCACGGATAGTACGACTGACAACATTCTATCTGTCTATTTAATATTTGATAAAGATTTTAATCAACAATTGTCGATCAAAGTTTTTGATGAGCAGGGACTCGAATATGGAAGAACTAATCAACTGATCTCAGCAAAAGCAGGTGAAGCAAAATATGTTGATTTTATTTTTGATAAAAGAACCAATATTGATGGTAAAGGAAAGATCAGTTTCGAATAATTAGTTGCCAGATCCCAATTTTCCCCGATGACAACGATTGATGTTTCTAAAATCAAATTTAAACCCGTCACGGTTACATTTCTCGAAATGCAGGAACCAAAAGCGTTTCCCGCACCCCTTGCCAATACTCATTTTGAATTATTACCAAAGCCAATTTCCGTAAATGAATACAGAAAATATTATTATGGCGTTGGAGAAAAATATTATTGGCTTGACAGAATGGTGATGCCTGATGAAGAATTGCTCGAAAAGATCAATGCACCAAATGTTGATATTTTTATTTTTAAAGTAAACAATCAGATTGCCGGTTATATCGAGTTTGCCAGAGAAGAAAAGTATGTTGAGATACTTTATTTTGGTTTGCTGCCAGGGTTTATCGGAAAAGGAATGGGTAAATATTTTTTGCATTGGGTGATCGCAAAAGCATGGAGTTACCAGCCGAAATGGATACAATTAAATACATGTACGCTTGATCATTCAAACGCACTGAGCACTTACAAAAAGGCAGGATTTACAGAGGTAAAAAAGGAAATACACCAAAGAAGAATTTTAATGTAGCCTATGAAATTTCAGTATAATATTGCTGGCAGCAGCCAACTACTGTTTTGTCTCTTCCACTTTTGTTGTAATTGTGATTGATGGATGCTTATTTGGCGCATTTACTGCACTGAGCACAAGAAATTTTAATGATACTTCCGGTTTTCTTTCAATTGTCTTCACTTCAATAGTTGTCTTTTCCCCGGATTTTAACAGGATTATCTCGTTATTGTTGTGGAAAGTGTAACTAGTTTGATTTTGTAAAGTTATATCGGTACTTGAAAGATTTTCAATTTCAACGCCAAGCACATTGTACTTACCGATATATTTTGCAGAAGTTACTTTTAACGAGTTTTCAATTAAAGGAATCAGAAATTCATTGCGCCCAATCAACAGATCTCTATAAAAAGCAACTGTACGCCGATTCATCAAAGCCTCTTTAATGCTTTCAGCAGTTTTTTCTTTTGCAAAAACTAATGTGACAGGACGATGGCCACCCTCTGGTACCTTAAAATCCCAATCGACCAGCTTATGAATATCGCTGGTGCCCATGATGGTTAAATTATTGTCAAGTGCAATTTGTAAGGCTTCATCAGAATACGTCTGGTCATTTACCACTTCAATACCATCAAGCAATTTTTCACGAATAAGAAGGCGATGTACATCAGTAAGTGTGGCCATCCCATCTTTGCGTTGTGGTGTCCAGTTTGGATGATTCCAGAAAATAAAAGCGCCTTGCTTTTTTGCTTCACGAAAAACCTGGATAGAATCATCAACCAATAATTTATTGGGATCAGAGAGGAAGATAGCATTGTTATGCCCCGGTGGCATTTTCCTTGTGATCTCAGAGCCTTTCACAATTATCAGGTCATGGTTTACTGCTTCCTTAATAGCTATATCATAAGAACGGTTCCTGTCAGGATGCGGAATATCATCTTTATGTGGTTGGTATTCCAGATGCTCAGTCAATGAAATTGCATCAAGCCCATCCATCAACGCTTCCTGCACACGTATGTCAGGCCATACACTTCCATCAGAAAAAACTGTATGCTGATGAAAATCGCATTTCAACGTTTTATAACCTGGTATATCGGGAAACTTGAGTTTACGACCCAATCCATGACTATGATCCTGTGAAAAACCGGCACTTGATAAAAGGAGAAAGGCGAAAATTAAATTCTTCCGCATGCAATTAGTTTGCGCCAAATTAAACAAATGCAACTAATCTGTTATTTTTTTCTTCTAGTGTACTGCTGCTTCTAAAACGGCAGTAATTTTGTAAACTAATCTAAACAAATCAACTAAAAGTAAAATGAAAAGAAAACCTTCACTTATCTTTTGTATCCTGATGGACCTGGTTGGTTATGCTACTTATGCTGTGCCAATATTGGGTGAGTTTGGTGATTTGCTTTGGGCGCCGATCTCCTCTATGGTTTTTATGGCAACATTCGGAGGATGGAAAGGTGTATTAGGTGGGTTTGGCAATTTTATGGAAGAAATATTACCCGGCACTGATTTCATACCCAGCTTTACCATCATGTGGTTCATTCAAAACATGCAGCAGAAAAATAAAACTACGGCAGTAAAAACCTTGCCATAAGGTTTTTACTTCAATGCTCCACCATCCACATCTTTTATAAACTGGATCACTCCATCCATGAAAACTTTTTGATCATCATACATGGCAAGGTGACTTCCATTGGGACAATATAAGTAGCGGCCTTTTTGAACAAGCTTGCTCTGTTCTTCCATTGCTTTTGGATCCATTGTATCATGTTTTGCACCCACCATCAATGTTGGGATCCTTATTTCTTTTAATCGGTCTTTTATATCCCATTTTGCAAGATTGCCAGCAATGCCAAACTCAGACGGCCCTTGCATCATCACATAAATTACCTGATTCAGATCCGCGAATGAACGACTGACTGGTTCCGGCATGGGATCAAGCCTGCATAAATGTTGTTGATAAAAATTAGGCATCAAAAGCTCCATGTACCGTGGATTATTAAAATCACCTTTTGCTTCAATTGCTCTTACCTCAGCAAGCACTTTTGGATCCATTTGCTTCGCTAAAACCTCTTCCGCATATTTTCCATACTCAGGACAGCTTGCCATCATATTAGCAACGATAAGACCTTTCATTTTATCCTGATATTTCAAAGCGTACTGCATTCCCAGAATACCACCCCAAGAGTTACCAAGTATGTAAAAATTTGTCGAGTCTGCATTAATTGCTTGCCGAACTTGCTCTATTTCCTCTACAAACCGGTCAAGCACCCATAAACTTGTATCGGTTGGTTTATCTGAATTACCACAGCCAAGCTGATCGTACTCATAAAATTCAAACCCTTCTTTCGGGAAAAAACTTTCAAAAACTTCCATGTACTGATGCGTTGCCGCTGGTCCGCCATGCAGTAATAAAATTTTTATTTTCGAATTGTTTCCAAAACGCTTTGTCCAAACTTTAAAATCGCCTGCAGGAGTTTTAACAGGTATCATTTTGATTCCGGCCATTTGCACCCCGGTATCACCATAGTTGAAGTATTCATATAAATGTATATCGGCGCCACTCGGTGCAGAATTATCGGCCAGACCCCGCGTTTGCTGGTTGCAAGAAATTATAAACCCAAAGGCAATTAAAATCAATACTGATCTATTCATAAAAAAGTATTATAAAAGCGCTGCAGCTATTAATGAGTGACTGCAGCGCTTCAATAAAAAATTATTGTTGAGGCATCAGACCCATCTGTTTCATATAAGTTATGTTGTCTCCATAATCCCAATGCTCAGTCGCTATACCATCTTTAATCCTTACAAGGTCCACCCCTGTGTAATCAACTTTCTTACCAGTTGCCGGCATACCCATTAAGGGTCCGCTGTTGGTACCGGTAAACCGGTACTGTACAAACACCAGGTCGCCGCTGGCGGCAGTATTTAATACCTCAAACTTCATGTCGGGGAAGGCTTCTTTGTTCGCCTTAAGGTATTTCATTAGTGAATCCCTGTTAAATGCAGAGCCCGGTGGCATCATGGGACTATGTTCTGTCATGTTTGGCGCCACAACTTTCTCAATACCGGCCCAATCGCTTTTCTCGAACATTGTGTAAAAGCTTTTGGTGAGTTCAATGTTTTTGGCGGTCACATCATCGGCAGTTTTGGTTTCAGTAGAACCTTCTTTTTCTTCCGGGTTGTTGCATGCTATAAAGCCCGCAAAACAAACCAGAATAAAAATTGCCGGCAATCGGTGCAGTTTCATATAAATTAGTTTTGAGGTGAAAAAAATTGACCTACAAAAGTTAAGTATTTATTGGTTAAATTGTACACCTCGAAACTTTTTTGTTTATGAAAAGATTATTACTGATTTTTTGCCTGGGTGGTTTCTGCTTTGTGCAGGCACAAACTAAAGCTGACACTATACATTTCATAAAGGAGGCAGCCCAACTATATGATCTCGATTTTACGGAGTCTGAAGCCGATTCAATGATCGGCAATGTGATGTCCAATCTTCAATTGTATAAAGCGATGCACAAAACGCTTCCGGCAAATGATATCCCCTATCCTTTTGCATTTAACCCTATCCCTTATGGAGTGATAAAACAAAGAGTTACTCAAACCGTTTCACTTCCATTTCGTGCTGACATACGGCTACCTAAAAATAAAAATGATCTGGCATTTTATTCGATACCTGAATTAGCCGGGTTAATAAGAACAAAACAGATAACATCAGTTGAATTGACTAAGTTCTTTATTGAAAGATTAAAAAAATGGGGCGATACTTTAGAATGCGTGATCTCGCTTACTGAAGACACTGCCATGGCACAGGCAAAAAGAGCTGATGAAGAAATTAAAAATGGAAAATACCGCGGCGTATTGCATGGCATTCCTTATGGATTAAAAGATCTGTTTGCAGTGAAAGGATATAAGACAACATGGGGCAGCACACCATATAAAGACCAGGTAGTGGATGACGATGCTTACGTATATAAAAGATTGAGAAATGCCGGCGCGGTATTGTGTGCTAAACTATCACTTGGTGCACTTGCATTTAATAATAAATGGTTTGGAGGTGAAACAAAAAATCCATGGAACCTGAAGCAAGGATCAAGCGGTTCATCTGCTGGTTCTGCTGCCGCGGTAGTTGCCGGACTTTTACCATTTGCAATCGGCACCGAAACATTGGGTTCAATTGTTTCTCCTTCTACAAGATGTGGCGCCACTGGTTTAAGACCAACATTTGGCTCTATCAGTCGTTCGGGTGCGATGGTACTTTGTTGGAGCCTGGATAAAATTGGTCCAATATGCCGCAGCGCCGAAGACTGTGCCATTGTTTTTAATTATATCAAAGGAACAGACGGAAAGGATAATGGTTCAGTTGATAAAAATTTTAATTATGATGGTGTTGTTGATTTTACAAAATTAAAGGTTGCTTATGCCGAAAATTATTTTAAACGATTAACTCCCGATGCACAAGAAAGAAAAGTTTTGGAAGTGTATAAATCGTTAGGCGCCGATATAAAACCAGTAGATTTTCCTGACTCCACTGTTTATCCTGTAAATCTCATCAGCATTATTTTAAATGCAGAGAGTGCTGCAGCTTTTGATGAGCTTACAAGAACAAACCGGGATGATCTTATCGAACGACAGGACAAAGGATTTTGGCCAAATAGTTTTCGCTCAGCAAGATTGATACCGGCCGTGGAATATATAAATGCAAATCGCTATCGTTATAATCTTTGCAAAGCGATAAATGATTTTATGAAAGACTATGATATTGTGATCGTACCGAGTTTTGCAGGAAGAC
>Ga0075428_100003008_pt1 | contig 18404 bp, 17 predicted proteins | sample RhiMetdeltSRZDD2_FD_75291 | JGI IMG/M metagenome (GOLD analysis project Ga0075428, IMG submission 75291) | Populus rhizosphere microbial communities from Tennessee, USA - Rhizosphere MetaG P. deltoides SRZDD2 | ecosystem: Host-associated > Plants > Roots > Rhizosphere > Soil | place: USA... | reverse complement strand
GCGCTCAGCGACGTGATCTGCACCAGCGGCAACGCCGTCAAAATCGTCAACGCTGCGCCCAAAGACAAAGACCTGCTTTTCGTTCCCGACGAGAACCTTGGTTCCTGGGTTATCGAACAGACCGGCCGCCCGATGACGCTGTGGCGCGGCGATTGTTACGTGCACGTCGAGTGGACCCACGCGAGTATTACGCGCATTCGCCGCGAGTTTCCCGACGCGCCGCTCGTCGCGCATCCCGAGTGCACCAAAGCCGTGCGCATGCTCGCCGACGTGGTTTGCTCGACCGAGAAGATGGTGGACTACTGCAAAAAATCTTCCGCGAAACAGATCATCATCGTCACCGAAGCGGGCATGCTGCACCGACTCAAGAAAGAATGTCCGGACAAGACCTTTATTCCCGCGCCCACGGACAACTGCCGCTGCAACGAGTGCCGCTTCATGAAGATGAATACGCTGGAGAAAGTTTACAATTGCATGGCTGACCTGCAGCCGCGCATCGAGTTGGACCAGGAAACCATTCGTCGAGCCCGCCTTCCTATCGAGCGTATGCTCGAAATCAGTGCGAGACCCTGATCAGAATCTCCAGACCAGCGCAGTCACCAGTTTGATGTCGTTTTTCTTTCGGCCGGGAGCAGGCTCGTTATCGTACGTGTCCTGGAGGGACGATCGAAGCGCAAGCTTCGTCATCAACTGCGTTTCCACACCGACTTCGGCGTTAACGATGTAATTGTCGAAGTCCTCGATTTCCGGCAAGAACTCAAGCGACTGCCAGATGCGCGTCTTGTCGTTGAACTTGTGATCAAATTTCTCCGCGAGTCGCGCGATGAAATAGCCACGTTCGTCATCCCCTTGCTTCTCGTAGATGTAACCAGGTCCAGCCTCCGCGCTGAGCCGTGTGCGCTCGTTCTTGATGAAGTAATAACCGACGCCTGGGCTGAACGTGAACCGGTATTCGACATCGGCGATCGCATCGTGCAGCCCATCCAACCGCGCATACCCGTAAAAGCGGTCGGTGAACAGCCGGTTGTATTGCACAAAGCCGTGCAGCGTTTCGTTGTTCTTCACGTCGTTGTTCTCGCCATAGGTGCCGTCCGCGCCGAGCGAAATTTCATTCCTCTCGCCTTTGCGGGCAGCCAGCACGTTGGCGGTGACGAGGAGCGTGTCGCTGTTGCCTTCGGTCAGCGTCAATCCCAGCGCCGCGCTCTTCTCCCATTTCGGCGGCGGAGGCGGCACGGGCGCTGCGACCTGCCCATAGCTCGTATTAGCTATCATGAGCGCCGACAACACGACGGCTATCACCAGTAGATTGGATGTTTTCATACCCTGTGTTCCCTGCGATGCGGTTTACTTCTTGAAGAGCTCCTTGATTCCCTTGGTGGTCTTATCGAGCTGTTCAGTCGTGCCTTTCGTGGCGTCCTTCAATTGTCCGCCGACGTTGGCTGCCGCCTCGGTAGCCGCTTTGGCGATACTCGCCAGGAGCGGCTTCAAAATATCGCGGCTCAACTGCGCAGCCGTTACGCCGCTTCCGTCGGTACCGATATTCTGCAAGCGCAAATCCGCCAGCGGCACGGTCATCGCCTTGCTGCCCAAACCCACCGCAGCCAAATGCACTTTGGCGCCGTTGATCTGAATGTCCTTCACCTTGAATTTCTTGCTCGACGTGCTCGCGTTCGTCTCGGATGCCTTGCTGCTTCCACCGGCGAACGATTCGATATTCTCGAGTATTTTTCCGATATTGCTGCCGCCCAACCCGCCCTCGTAGGTGATTTCCGGCGCCTCAATGTGAATCGACTCGATGACGACAACGTCCGACAGCGCCGACCACACATCCAGCACCACGCGCACATCGCCGACCTTAATGGCGGACTCGGTCTTCCAACCCTCCGGGTTTCCAATGAAGAAGCCGGTGAGCTGCGCCTTGCCCGAAAAGGGTGAAATGCTCGCCTTCGTCAGGCGCATTTCGCCCTTCGTCAATTGCGGTCCCACCGTTTCAACGCCACCCTTAACGAGGTCGTTGAGGAAATAAAAAACCCCGAAAACGGCAATCGCGGCAACAACTCCGCTGGCCACAACAATACGCAAGATCCACTTTTTCATAGGCTGACAGATGCAAGGGCAATTCGACCCAACCAAAACACCATTATTCTGGCAATCACAAAAGCGATTGCCGTGCCACATCGTCCCCCCACCCACCCACGACCTAAGGAGAGGGCCGCGTTTCTCGCCGATAACCCACTTCCACAAACTTCCGAATAATCTCGACCTCCTCCTGGCCCGCAATCGTGTGGTCTTTCTCCAGCACGTGCCATTCAACGTTGATGCCAGCGGCCTTGAGCTCCTTAATCGCTCCGTCGGTATGCTGCAACGGGACCATTGTGTCCATCGTTCCGTGTGTCACCAGCAACCGCTGCTGCCGGGCAGCCGGCGTGAATTCGCGCACCAACTCTTGCGGCTCGAATACGAAGCCGCTGATCCCGACCAGGCCTGCGAACATTTCGGGGTAGCGCAAACCCACATCGATCGTCATTAAACAGCCCTGCGAAAAACCAAACAGGGTCGTCTCACGCGTTGGGAATCCCTTCCGAACTTGTTCATCGAGCAGCTCGAAAAGCAATTTGCGGCTGCGCTCGACACCCGGACGAAAGTTGCCAGCGAAATCAAACCACGAGAACCCCCCATAATACGGGTCCGGCGCGTTCACCAGCAGGTAGTTCATCCACGGCAGGTCGAGAACGCCCGGCATCCACTCGTAACCCGCCGTGCTGTCGCCCAAGCCGTGCAACACAATCATCAGCGCTTTCGAATCGGCTTTGCGCGCGGGAAGAAATTCTGTCTCCAGCATAGTTTTATCGCACCACGACAACGGGGCGGCAGAACGCGCCGCTGTGATCTTTTAAGTTGATCGGCAGGCACCACAATTCGAATGGCTGCGGCACCGACCACACCTCATCCGGAAAACGAATGTCTTCCAAAATCCACAAGCCCGCGCCCAGGATCGTCTCGTGCGTAAGCGTGTTTTGCGGTTCGCGTTCCCCGCCGATGGAATACGCATCGATGGCGACGCCCCGAAGTTCCTGCTCGACGAGCCACTCCGCGCCATCGGGCGAAACGTAAGGAGCGCCGTGCAGCCATTGTTCGGTCTTCGCGCGCTTTGCGCCCCAGCCTGTGATCAGTAACACGATGCGGTCTTTCAACTCCGTGCGGAGCTTCCGCGCCAGAAACGTGGACGTAAACGGCATCCCCGGTCGGCAATCGCGCAAATCGGCCACGAGCGCCTGCCCGACAAACCGGTCCAGCGGGATTTGATCGATCGGCACGCCGTCGATGAACTTGTGCGACGGCGCATCGATGTGACTGCCGGTGTGCGCAGTCAGAGTGAGTTGCTCCACGCGCCAGCCGTCCTTCTTCGGCTCGCAAATCAGGCGCGATTGGACCGGCGGATCGGCGGGGCAGTTCGGACAGCCGTCGAAGATCGGCTGCGACAAGTCGATGAGCTTCACTGGTTGTTCTCAGGCAAGCCGCTCGGCCAGGTTTGACTTTGGATGGGCCGCAGAATGTCTTGCACCTCGGCGAGCAACCCCATATCGATCGGGTCTTTGAGACACTTTACGCTTTGTTTGACTTCATCGGGCGTCGGCAGCCCGACAAACGTAGACGCGATATCGCGATGACCGAGTGAAAACTGCAGCGCCAGTTTGGAAATGCTCCCTTTCTTCTTCTTGCAATGTGCGACCGCCCGCGCGCACGCCTCCTTGATCTCCGGCGCGGCCGGGTGCCACTTCTGCGGGCCTTTTTCGCTCAACAATCCCATCGCCAGCGGCGCGGCGTTGATCACGCCCACGCCCTTTGCCTGGAAATACGGAAATAGCCTTACCAGCGTGATGTCGTTCAGGCAGTAGTGACAGTAGGACAGCACCGTATCCAGCGGCGTCTGGTCGAGCACTTTCGGAAAGATCCGCAGCGGCAATCCACTCACGCTGATCTTGCGCACTTTTCCCTGGCGCTTCAATTTTTGCAACGCCGGGATCGTTTCGTTCACAACATTGTCAATCGACGCGAACTCGATGTCGTGGCAATGAATCAAGTCGATGTGCGAGAGCCTCAAGCGCGCGAGGCTCTCATCCACGCTGCGGACAACTCGCTCCGCCGAAAAATCGAAATCCACCAGTCCGTAACGCCCAATCTTGGTCGATAGATAATAGCGCTCGCGGGGCATTCCTTTTAGCGCCTTGCCGAGCACCGTTTCCGAAACGGTCGAGCCGTAATACGGCGCGGTGTCGAAAAAATTGATCCCGAGATCGAACGCCTTGTGCACGGACCGGATGCCTTTCTTCTCGTCGAGCTTGCCATAAACCCCGCCCAGCGGCGCGGCCCCGTAGCCAATCACCGAGACACTCCAACCGGTCTTGCCCAGCTTCCGATATTCCACGCGCGAAAGCATAGCGGCGGCAAAATCCGAACCAAGAATTTTTCTGGCTATCGGCTGGAAATCATTGCCTCGCGCGTGATCGCGGTTACATTGCTTCACGCGCAGGGTGCGAAGCGCGGGTTATTCCTGGGAATTTATGAAGCGTGTTTACAGTTCCGTCCTGGTCAGTCTTCTCCTTTTCATCTGCGGATGCGGGCGTAAAGAATCCAGCGGCGGCAAGCCCGAGGCGGCCGGCCCACTTCCAGAGCCGCCGCTGAAATACGACATTACGCCGGGCCGGCCCGGCGGCCGTCTTGTGATGGCCACGTTCTCCGAGCCCAAGACGTTCAATCCGACCACCGCCAATGAATCTTCGTCCATCGATATCATTCAGTTCCTGTTTGCCGGCCTGGTTGGCAGCGACCGGCAGACCTTCAAGCTAACCCCGGGCCTCGCTGAATCGTGGACCGTTGCCGAGGATCAAAAGACCTGGACATTCAAATTGCGCAAGGGCCTTCGCTGGAGCGATGGCAAACCCCTCACGGCGGATGACGTCGCTTATACCTGGCGGGTCATTTACGACCCAACGATCGACAACGTCGCGCGCGACCAGTTCCTGATCGATGGGAAACCTTTCGTCGTTACAAATCTGGACGAGGTGACGGTGCGCGTCGTCACACCAGAGGTCTACGCTCCCATGCTGGAATTCTTCGGCGCCGTCGCCATCATGCCGCGGCACATCATTGAACCCGCGGTGAACGAAAAGAGGTTCGTATCCGCTTACGGCGTGAATACGCCTCCGCATGAGCTTGTCGTTTCCGGTCCGTTCCGGCTCAAACACTACAAATCGGGCCAGCACGTGTTGCTGGAGAGAAACCCACATTTCTTTGGCATCGATCCCAAAGGCCAACGCCTGCCCTATTTCGATAACGTCATCTGGCTGACGGTGCCCGACCTCAACGCCATGGCGTTGCGAATGTTGCAAGGGGAAACCGACGTTCATCAATTTCTGCGTCAGGATGAGATTGACCGCTTCCAGGAGGAAGCCAGGCGGGGGAAATTCAAAGTCATGGAGTTAGGGGTGCAAATGGATCCGCTGTATCTATGGTTCAACCAAAACACCAACTTAAATGCGCAAACCGGCCAGCCGATCGTCGCGCCCGTGAAACTCAAATGGTTCCGCAACCAAAAATTTCGCCAGGCCATGGCGCATGCCATCGATCGCCCAAGTATCATCCAGTCGGTCTACGCGGGCAGAGCTAAGCCAAATTACGGGTTTCTCTCTCCTTCCAACACTCGCTGGTTCAATCCGAACACCCCGGAATATCCCTATAGCCGCGAGAAAGCCAAAGGGTTGCTTGCCGAAATCGGCATTCAAGACCGCAACGGTGATGGGATTCTCGAAGACGCCGAGGGTAACAAAATCGAATTCACGCTCATCACCAATACGGGCAACACCATCCGCGAAAAAATCGGCGTCTTCCTCCAGGAGGACCTCAAGAAATTGGGCGTGCAGCTTAATTTTCAACGGCTCGATTTCAACTCCATCGTGGAAAAAGTGAACGCCAATTACGACTATGAGGCGGCCATGCTCTCGTTTGGAGGTGAGAGTGTCGATCCAACTCTGAACATGAACGCGCTCCTCTCCAGCGGTTTCAGTCACATGTGGTTTCCGCGGCAGACCAAGCCTTCGACGGAGTGGGAAGCGCGCACCGACGAATTGATGTTTGCGCAGCTAAAGACCCTCGATTTCAACGAACGCAAAAAGATGTTCGATGAAGTGCAACTCATCTTTTCTCAACAACTCCCTATGATCTCGCTCATCGCTCCCCAGGCTTACGTGGCGGTGAGTACTCGCCTGGGCAACCTGAGGCCCGCAGTTATCGCTCACTTGCGCGCCACCTGGAACGCCGAAGAACTCTACTTTACCAAATGACAATTCGTTCCTGCTGTATTGCTTTGACGCTGGTCTTCGTCGGTGGCTGTGGAAAGAAACAGAGCGGCGCCCTCAGCGAAGCTGATTCCAAAGTGCCCCTTCCGCAACCGCCAAGCGTGGCGTCATGCGAACCAGGCGTTCGCGGTGGGCGCCTCAAACTCGCAAATTTTACCGATCCAAAGACCTTCAACCCAATTACCGCCAATGAAACGTCTTCGCTCGACCTGATCTACTGGCTGTTCGACGGCCTGGTGAGGAAGAACCAGGTCACGCATGAGATTGAGCCCGGGCTCGCCGAGCGCTGGACCGTCGAGCCTGATAAAAAGACGTGGACGTTTTATCTTCGCAAAGGCGTTCTTTGGAGCGACGGCAAACCCTTCTCCGCGGACGATGTGGTCTTCACTTACAACGACGTGATTTACAACACGAACATCGTCAACGTGAAGGCCGATTATATTCGGCTCGACGGAAAGAACTTCGAAGTAACAAAGATCGATGACCACACCGTGCGCGTGGTCACTCCGGAAATCTACGCGCCCTTCCTGGAATTCTTCGCCTTCGACGTGCGCCTGGTGCCTAAACACATCCTGGGCCCCGCGGTCGTCGAGAACAGTTTCGAGGCAGCCTACGGTGTGGGTACGCCGCCAGAGCAGGTCGTTGGCACCGGCCCCTATCGACTGAAGCAACAAAAAGCCGGTCAGTTCACGCTGGTCGAGCGCAACCCCTATTATTGGCAGGTCGATTCGAAAGGCCAGCGCCTTCCTTATTTTGACAACGTGATCATGATGGTGGTGCCCGATCAAAACGCGATGTCGCTTCGCTTCCTCAACGGCGAGACCGACCTGCAGGAGTTCGTTCGTCCCGAGGAGTACGACCGCTTCAAGCAAGCCGAGGCCGGAGGCAAATTCAAATTGCTCGAACTCGGCGTCACCTCGCAACGTGATCTCATCATCTTCAATCAAAACACCGGCACGAATCCCGCGACGGGCAAACCATACGTCAATGCCACGAAGCTAAAGTGGTTTCGCAACACGAAATTTCGGCAGGCAGTTTCCTTCGCCATCGATCGGCCCAGCATTGTGCAATCGACGCTCGGCGGGCGCGGCGAACCACTCTATGGTTTTATCACCAGGTCCAACCAGCGCTGGATCAATACGAACATTGCGCAATACCCCTACAATCCCGCGCGCGCCAAACAGTTGCTCAAGGAGATCGGTATTATGGACCGCAACAACGACGGCGTGCTCGAAGATGCCGACGGCAATGTCATCGAGTTCGAGATGAACACCAACGCCGGCAACAGCCGCCGCGAAAAGGGTTCCATCATCGTCCAGGACGATCTGAAGAAACTCGGCATGCGCGTGAATTTCCGCCCGCTGGACTTCAACCTCATCGTGCAGAAATTCACGGACGCCTTCGACTTCGAGTGCATTTTCCTCGGCCTGGCCAGCGAATCGACAGATCCTGCCGAGGGCCTCAACAACCTCCGGTCCAGCGGCTACTCTCACGAGTGGTTTCCACGCCAAAAAACGCCCTCGACCGAATGGGAGGCGCGCATCGATTTCTTAATGATCGCCAATCTCAAGACCCTCGATTTCGCCGAGCGCAAAAAAACCTTCGACGAAGTCCAGGCCGTCATGGCTGAGCAAATGCCGATGATTCCAACGGTGGCCATGAACGCCTACTCCGCGGTGAACAACAACATAGGCAACATCCGACCCATCGTCCATCACCACAACCGCCTCATCTGGAACATCGAGGAACTCTATTTCAAAAAGTAGTGTAGCAGCCGACGGTGATTCTACACTCTGCATTCTGAATTCTGCACTTCCTTGGGTTCCCCCTTTTCAATCGCGCCGCAGAGTGTATTATAGCTCGGACCCTCGTGGTAATGCACCCCGGGGTCTGAGGAAGTTTTATGGAAACGTTTTTCAAGAACATGACTGGCGAAGAAGGCACGAAGCAGCGGCTGGTGAAAGACTTGATCACGCTCGTCCATGACGCCGAAGATCTCGTCAAAGCCACCGGTGGCGACTTGGCCGAAAAGTCGAAGGAAGAGATCATACAAGCTTTGGAGCGAGTGAAAGCGAGCTGCCGCCGCCTCGAAGAACAGGCCGCTTCCGGCCTTCGCGTCGCCGACCAATACGTCCGCCGCCATCCCTACGAATCTCTCGGCATCGCGCTGGGCATCGGATTGGTAGTCGGTGTGTTGGTGAACCGGAAGTAGCCACGGCACACCATTATTGCTTTGTTTGGGGGGGCTGTTTAGCGTGGCTTCATGCGGCTCATTTGTGTTCTTCTCTTGGTCGTGCTTTCAATCGATATCGAGGCCCAACCTGCTGGCGCGAATTACGATGAATCGCAGGCGGGTTCGCTGCCCTTGCCCGATCCGCTCACCGCACTCGACGGCACGCCGGTCAAAACCACGAAGCAGTGGCAGAAGCAACGACGCGGCGAGATTCTGAAGCTTTTCGAAACGCACGTCTATGGCCGGACTCCCGAGCCTGCGAAAGCGAAATTCAAGCAGACCTCGGAAGATAAGAATGCCCTCGGCGGCAAAGCCACCCGTAAGGAAGTCACTGTCTTTCTCGCCGGCAAAGAGGATGGCCCAACGATGGACTTGCTCGTTTTTATTCCGAACGATGCAAAGAAACAAGTGCCGGCGTTCGCTGGACTGAACTTTGGCGGCAACCATTCTGTTCACGCGGATCCTGGCATTGCGCTCGCGCGGTGTTGGTTGCGCGAGACTCGCGATGGCAGCGTCACCAACAATCGCGCCACCGAAGCCGGCCGCGGCAAGGAAGCGAGTCGCTGGCAGGTCGAAAAAGTCATTGATCGGGGCTACGCGCTCGTGACCGCCTGCTATTGCGACCTCGAACCGGATCACGCCGAAGGATACAAAAACGGAATTCGTTCTGTGCTGCGACCAAAGAAGCCGAAGAACTTCACGCCCGGCGCGCCGGCCAAAGGTGCTCCTGTCGACGCCGCGCCAGACGAATGGGGCGCTATCGGCGCTTACGCTTACGGCCTGAGCCGCGCGATGGATTACATCGAGAAGGAAAATGCCATCGATGAGAAGCGCGTCGCAGTGATGGGCCATTCGCGCCTGGGCAAATCCGCCCTGTGGGCCGGCGCGCAGGATGAACGCTTCCCGATTGTCATTTCCAACGACTCCGGCGAAGGCGGCGCGTCGTTGAGCAAACGCAACTTCGGCGAGAGTGTCGAGCGCATCAATACCAGCTTCCCGCATTGGTTCTGCACGAACTTCAAGAAGTACAATGCGAATGAAAAAGAGCTGCCTGTCGACCAGCACATGCTCATCGCGCTCATGGCGCCGCGTCCTGCGTATATTGCGAGCGCGAAGGAGGATTTGTGGGCCGATCCGAAAGGAGAATTTCTCGCCGGCAAACACGCCGAACCGGTTTACAAACTGTTCGGCCTGGAAGGTCTCGGCGTCAAAGAAATGCCGCAACTCGATCAACCCGTCGGCCACACCATCGGCTATCACATCCGCACCGGCGTTCACGACGTGACGACCTACGATTGGGAGCAGTACCTCAATTTCGCCGACCGCCACTTCAAACGTAAGTAACGTGTCAGCGACGAAACAACGACGCGCCAGCAACCGCCTCGCCGTCCGCAAAACCTACAAGCTGTTCATCGGCGGAAAATTTGTGCGCAGCGAAAGCGGGCGGGTCCTGACCGCAAGATCGGGCAACGGAAACGAGCTGGACAATTTCTCGCACGCTTCGCGCAAAGATTTCCGAGATGCCGTCGTCGCCGCACGCGGGGCGTTCGAGGGCTGGGCGAAATCCAGTGCCTACCTTCGCGGGCAGATTCTCTACCGCGCGGCGGAGATGCTCGAAAACCGGCAGGACGAATTGACCGCGGAACTCGTGCGGTCGCTCGGAGTGTCGTCGGCAAAAGCTCGCACTGAGGTAACCGCTTCCATCGATCGGCTCGTCTACTTCGCGGGGTGGACCGACAAGCTCTCGCAGGTGTTCGGCTCGGTGAACCCGGTCAGTTCGCCGCACTTCAACTTTACGATTCCCGAACCGACCGGTGTCGTGACGGTGATTGCGCCTGATGAGCCGTCGCTGTTGGCCATGATTTCGCTGCTTGCGCCCGTCATTCTCACGGGCAATACCGCGGTCGTTGTTGCATCGGAAACGCACGCGTTTCCCGCATTGACGTTTGCGGAGATCGTGGCCACGAGCGACATTCCCTCCGGCGTGGTGAACGTGCTCGCGGGCAAACGCAAAGAATTGGCGCCGCACATCGCCGGCCATTTTGACGTGAACGCGATTATCGACGGCAGTGGTGATGACGATGGGGTGCTCGGCGGCGGCACGGCCCTAAACTTGAAGCGCTACGCGAAGCGCGCGCTTGCCATGCGCGACTGGTTCACGCGCAGAGCCGAAGATCCTTACTGGATTCTCGATACCCTGGAGTTCAAAACCACGTGGCATCCGATCGGTTTATGACCTCGCACTGCCAAATTTCCGGTCCCAGAGAACTTGCGCGCTTCATCGATTATCTTTTGCTGCACCCGCAGGTCACGAGCGCTGAACTCGCTCGTGTTTGCGCGAGCGCGCGTGAACTTGCGCTCGGCGGATTATGCGTTCACACCTCCCGTGTGGCGCAGGCTTACGATCTTCTTGAAGATTCGGGAGTGAAGATCATCGCTGCGATCAGCTTTCCCTTGGGCGCCGCCGACGCGGATGCGAAGCGTTACGAAACCGAAGTCGCTGTTGACAACAACGCGCATTTCATTGAGGGCGTCGCGAACATCGGGCGCATCAAGGACGGTGATCGCCATTACGTGGAGCGCGAATTTCGCGATCTCGTCGAAGCGGCAGACGACCGGCCGGTGAGCATTGTCATCGAGGCGCCGTTGTTGACGCGCCACGAAATCGAAGCGGTCTGCGAAATTGCCGTCGAGGCGGGTTGCAAAGGCATCACTACCTCCACGGGCATCGAAGGCCGTCTCGCGCGGACCGAGGATGTACAGTTAATCAGGGAAGTTGTCGGTGAGAAAATTGGCATTAAAGCCGTGGGCGGGATTGCCGACGGAGCTGCCGCAGTGGCCATGCTCGATGCCGGCGCAACGCGCCTCGGCCTTTCGGGAGTAAAAGAAGTATTGGAGAGTCTGGAAACGCACAGCCGTTAGCTTTGCGAAACCCGACGCTGGAGTTGTATGTTCATTGCAGAACCAGGCACAGCCGTTCCGGCGCAGCGCTACGCACAAGCTGAGTGCTGGGAACGCGCCAAGGATGACCCGCGAATTCAGCAACTGAGCCCGCGCTCGCGCGCGGTGCTGCGCAAAGTTTTGGTCGGCCAAAATGGGGTCGAGAGCCGCCATCTCGCCATTGACTCGGTCATTGAAGCGTTGGAGGTCGATCCCGACACGCTCCACGCGCGCTTCGCGAAAAACGCGCCGCTGCTGGCTTCGCAAGCGGCAGAACGCGCGCTGGCAAACGCAGCCGTGAAGCCGGAGCAGATTGACGCCGTGATCGTCAGCACCTGCACCGGTTATCTCTGTCCGGGCTTGACGAGCTACGTCGCGGAACGGCTCGGGCTTCGGCCTGATGTTTACTGCGTCGATCTTGTGGGCCAGGGATGCGGCGCGGCGCTCCCTAACCTTCGCGCGGGGGAGGCGTTGATCGCTGCGGGTCGTGCCCATCGTGTCCTCTCGGTTTGCGTCGAAGTCTGCAGTGCTGCAATCTACTTTGACGAAGATCCCGGTGTGCTCGTCAGCGCCTGTCTCTTCGCCGACGGCGCCGGCGCTGCTGTTCTGAGCGCGGAACCGTGGCCTTCCACGCGCCGCATCGAGTGGCTTGCTGCGGAGTCCTTGCTCGATCCGGCTTCGCGCGATCTCCTCCGTTTCGAAACCAAAGGCGGACTGTTGCGGAACATCCTGACTCCGCCCGTGCCCCCGCTCGCAGCAAAGCACGCGGTGGCGTTGTTTGGGACAATGAGCCAAAAGTCCGGCGTTAAGCACAAAGACATTAGCGCATGGATTTTTCACGCCGGCGGGCGGGACGTGCTCGTGGCTTTGCGGCAGCAATTCGATCTCAACGAACACGACACGCGCTGGAGCGCCGAAGTGTTGCGCGAACTGGGTAACATCAGCAGTCCGTTCGTATTCCACGTGCTCGAACGCGCGCTACGCGAGCACGCGCCGGGAGGCCTGTGGTGGATGTGCTCCTTCGGCGCAGGCTTCTCCTGCCACGGCGCGCTGCTCAAGGTGGATTGACTATGACGCGCGTGGTCGAGCCGGAGATTCTCGATCAGCTTCCTTCCGCCGACGCAGCGGCCGCGCGCTCGCGGTGCGACCTCGCGCGGTTGAACGCGCTCATGGGTCACGCGCGGCTCATTCGAAAACACCTCGCGCCCGACGCCTCCCGCATCATCGATCTTGGCGCGGGCGACGGCACACTGCTCCTCAAGGTTTTGCAGGGAGCGCACAGTGCGATTCGCGAGGTCGTGCTCGTCGATCAACAACGCATCCTGAGCGAGACAACACTGGCAGCTTTTCGCCGTCTTGGAATCCAACCGACGGTCGCCGTTTCGGACGTGTGTGATTGGCTTGCCCAGCAATCCGAGGCGGGTCACACGGTGATTGTCGCGAATCTCTTTCTTCATCATTTCAACCCTTCCGCGTTGCAGCGCCTGCTCGACCTTGCGTTGACGGCTTGTGATCTGTTTGTCGCGTGCGAGCCGCGGCGCGGCGCCTGGCCGCGTGCAGCGGCCTCGCTCGTCGGTCTCGTCGGTTGCAACCATGTGACGCGGCACGACGCCGTGGTGAGCGTGCGCGCCGGATTTCGCGATCGTGAACTTACCGCGCTCTGGCCTGACCGAGCGCACTGGCAAATCGAAGAACGCTCGGCGGGTTTGTTCAGTCACCTCTTTGTGGCGCGGCGGCTATGAAACCGATCACGATCATCGGCGGCGGCCTCGCCGGTCTGACGCTTGGCATCGCGTTGCGCCGCCGCGAAGTGCCCGTTACGATTTGGGAAGCCGGTGACTATCCGCGTCACCGCGTTTGCGGCGAGTTCGTGAGCGGTCAGGGATTGGAAACTCTCGATCGGCTCGGCTTGCTGGCGAAGCTCGCAGGTGGACGCGCGGCTACGACCGTTTCGTTTTTTGCGAGACACAGCAAAATCTTTGAGCGTACCCTGTCCGAAGAAGCGATCTGTATTTCACGATTTCAACTCGACGCGTTCCTTGCTTGCACGTTTTGCTCTGACGGAGGCGCGTTGCGCGTGAACTCGCGCCACGCAGAAGCACAGCAACGGGAAGGCATTGTGCAAGCGACTGGCCGGCGCGCGCACGGGCAGACCAACGGCGTTCAGTGGTACGGCTTGAAGGCGCACGCAACGAATGTGGCGTTGGAGACGGACCTCGAAGTTCACTTGCACGAAGACGGCTACATCGGCCTGTGCAGGCTGAGTGGCGCGCGCGTGAACGTGTGCGGCTTTTTTCGACGCGAACACGGAGGGAAACCGATGGCGCCGCTCGAACGGTTGACGAGCGCGAACAGCAAACTTGGAGCGCGGCTCCAACACGCGTCGTGGGACCGTGAGTCGGTATGCGCCGTAGCCGGACTTCCGCCATTCCCAGAATTCAGCGCGGGTTGCTGTGTCGGCGACGCGGTGGCGATGCCCGCGCCGCTCACCGGCAATGGCATGTCGATGGCGTTCGAGTCGGCTGAGCTCGCGGTCAAGCCGCTCGTGGACTTTGCATCAGGATCGCGGACCTGGGACGATGCGGTCCTCCGGGTTCGTGCCGCGCAGCGTGAGCGCTTTGAGGTCAGGCTTCGGTGGTCGACTTTTCTGCATCGGGTATTGTTTTCGGGCGCGCGGGACTTGTTGGTACCGACGCTCGGGGCACTGTGCTGGCGGTGGATTTATCGGAAGACGCGATAAAAAAATGAGCCAGAGGGTTACTCTGGCTCAGAGGTGATAAGGTCATATACGCCTTCACCCAAGGCGCTCAGAAGGGTGGTGAGGCCAACTTTATTTCGCCGCCCGAACCTCACCACAAGCAAGACCTTTCTGCCAACCCTAAACGGACAGCGAAACTCCGATATATAGATACCATCGGAATGGGGGGTGTTCAAATTAACGAAGCAAATTTTTCCTGCTCAAAAACCTCTCTCTACGTGCTACTTACGCGCCTTTGAGTAAAATATCTGAAAAAACTTGGGTCATTTTTCGCGATTGGATCACCTGCGCCAGGGGTGTGGTCCCGCCGGGGCGCAGCGATTCCCGCAGGGCGGTTTCCTTGCCCTGCCCGGAAACAAGCACCCAAACCTCACGGGCGGCGGCCAAAACGTCGTAACTCAGGGTAATCCTGCGGGGTGGCGGTTTTGGGCCGATTACATCGTAATAAACCCCGTGATAGGGGGTGGCCCCTGGAAATAAAGAGGCTACGTGACCGTCTTCTCCCATGCCCAGAAAGATCCAGTCCAGGATCGGGACTTCGGGGGACCCGACCGCGGTCCGCAGCAAATCCTGCGACGCCGCGGCTGCGGCTTGCGATGGCTCGGCTTCGCCGCGAATGCGGTGGATGTGCGACGCCTCGATCTGCAGCGGATCGAAGAGAAGTTCGCGTGCGACGCGGTAGTTGCTGTCCGGATCGTCTAGGGGGACACACCGTTCGTCAGCCCAGAAAAAATGCGCCTGGCGGACTCCAGCGTTGTTGCGGGTTGTGACCGCCTTGAAAAAATCATTCGCGATTCGGCCGCCGGAAAGCGCCACTGTAAACGGCGCTTTTGCGTTCGCAGTTTTCTTGCACCAGTCGCGCGCTGCAGCGTCGGCGAGCAACTGCGGGGATGGGAAGTAATATACGTTGAAACCGGAGCTCGTCATGCGACCGGCTGTGGGTTGCGCCAGTTGTGGCCGTGGTTGGCGAGGAGTTCGTCGGCGGCCTTGGGTCCCCAAGTCCCGGCCGCGTAGAACTCACTCTCGTTGAGCGGTTCGGGGGCCCACGCTTCGCGGATGGGATCGATGATGCGCCAGGCGGTTTCGACTTCGTCGCGGCGGATGAACAAGGTCGCGTCACCGGAAATCGCTTCGAGCAAAAGACGCTCGTAAGCCTCGGGTGTATACGCGCCGAACTCGCTGTCGTAACTGAAGTGCATGCGCACGGGCCGCAATTGCATGCTCGTTCCCGGGATTTTGCCATTGAAGCGAAGTGAAATGCCCTCGTCGGGTTGCAGGCGCAGCGTGATCGCGTTGGCGTCGAGCTTCGGACCGCATTGCGCGGCGAACAGGACGTTGGGCGTGGGCCGAAACTGGATGCGCACTTCGCTGGCGCTCAGCGGGAGGTTCTTGCCCGTGCGCAAATAAAACGGCACGCCGGACCATCGCCAGTTATCGATAAGGAAGCGCGCTGCGACGAAGGTCTCGACGTTCGAATCGGGCCGCACTTTGACTTCGTTGCGGTAAGCGATGCGCGGCTGGCCGTCGAGTTTGCCTTCAATGTATTGCCCGCGCACGACGTTGCCGGCGACCTGGACGGGAAGGAGCTGTCGAATCGCTTTGAGGAGCTTCACTTTTTCATCGCGGATGCACTCCGCTTCGAGCGTGACCGGCGGCTCCATGGCGACCAGGGCCAGCACTTGCAGGAGGTGGTTCTGCACCATGTCGCGGAGAGCGCCCGCTTCCTCGTAATAGCCCCCGCGGGAGCCGACACCGAGTTTTTCGCTGACGGTGATCTGCACGTGATCGACGCACTCGCGATTCCAGACGTGCTCGAAGACCGCATTGGAAAAGCGGAACATCAAAATATTCTGCACCGTCTCTTTGCCGAGGTAATGATCGATGCGGTAAATCTGACGCTCGTGCGCGTAGCGGGTCAGCTCGCTGTTCAGTTGCTGCGCCGACGCAAGATCGTGGCCGAAGGGCTTTTCGACGACAACGCGCTGCCAAAACTTGGCGGACTCGTTCTTAACCAGGAGTTGCGCGCGATTGAGGTGCTCGACGACTTCGGCAAACTGGCTCGGCGACGTAGAAAGATAAAAGAGCAGGTTGCGCTGGAGTTGTTCATTCTTGAATGAGGCAAGTTGTTCGCCAAGACCGCGGTAGGCTTTTTCGTCGCCGAAATCGCCCTGGCAGTAAAACAGATTTTTGACGAATTCCTGCCATTGCGCGGGATCGTCGATATCTTTCGTGCGCGAGAATTTCTTGAGGGCATCGCCCATTTCGTCCCGCCAGCTTTCGTGGGTCTTCTCGCGGCGCGCGAAACCGATGATCCGAATGGGATTCGGCAATTGCTTCTCAATGAAAAGGTGAAACAGGGCCGGGATGAGCTTGCGGGCGGTGAGATCACCGCTGGCGCCGAAAATGACAATCGTGCACGGTTCGATGACTTTTCGGGCGAGATCCAGCCGGCAAATCAGCAACTCGTCCAGTTGGTCCGTCTTTTCCATTGGAGGACGATGGGGCAGGGGAGTGTCAAAGTCAAAGTGCAGAGTGGAGAATGCGGAGTGTGGCGCTGGGGCGCACTCAGGACATCGGTAACACTCCTGGTTCAAGACATCGGTAACACTTCGCCGGGTGCTTTGGGAAAATCGGACCATCCGATGGAAAGTTTGCGAATTTCCCGGGAAAAACGCAGTTCCGGACGGTCCGATGGTCCGGAAAAAGTCCGATTTTCAGAGTCATTGAAGCGGCGCTTTTGGGGCTGGATTTGATGCGGACATCTCCTTCAGGACGGCAGGATCGGTTCGGTGCAAAGCTTGTCCAATCTTCGCGCGCAAAGCCGCAGAGGACGCGAAGACTCAGACGGCAAGCGGGCAGGGCGAAAGGAGAGGCCCGTGGTCGGTAAATGCCCATCAGGTTTTTGCCCCGCAAGACGGTTTGGCGGTTTGCGGCACTTTGTTGCATGGACTTGGTGGGTCAATCTACGGACCGGACCGCAACCGAGGGCTGGTGATGCAGCCGTTGAGTTCGGAAGACTATGGGCGGTTGCAGGCCGCGCGTCAGGCGCTGGGGCAAAAGGAATATTCCTGGGCGAAGTTCGAGTTGGACAATGTCTCGGCGGCTGGAGGCGCGCATCCGGACGTGCTGGAGGCTGCTGTGGACGTGCATAGCGGTCTGAACAATCACGCTAAGACGGTGGAGGTCGCCCGGACACTCATCGACGGCGGGAAGGCAATTGATCGTGGTTCTGTCTGGCTGGCACTGGCGGACTCATTGCATCAACTCGGCCGGACTGAAGATGCTTACGAGACTTTAAAGCAGTTTGCGGCGCACGACGCGCAGGGAGGATTGGTGCACTACCGACTCGCGGTCTATGCGTGCCTGCTCGGCAAATCAGATGCAGCGAAGGCACACTTCACGCGCGCGAAGTCTACGCCGGAAGGGGAGCGGCTGAAGCGCGAAGCGATGGGCGATGAGCGTTTGCGGGAAATCTGGGACTTCCTCTGCCAGCCGTGAGGCATCCTCGGTCGCGCTCGGCGTCTGAATTAGCGTTCTATTACGGCGCCGCACCTGGGGTTTTGGTGCCGTATTTTGCCTGGAAGGATTCGTATCGTTTTCCCTCCGCGGCAAGGAGTTCGATGAAGCGTGGGTCACTTTTCAGATTGACGAGATTGGCGTCGCGCTCGAAGAGGGGATAACAGTTGAAGCCCTCGGCCGTGGATTTTCGAAGCCACTCCAGCGCCAAATCTTTCTTGTTCATGAGGGCGTACGCGCAGGCGATGTGGTATTCGGTGTGGTGAAAGTGGCCACGGCCGCGCCTGGTTGCGGCTCGCCCGATAGCGTCTTCTGCTTCGCGCTCGCGCTGGGACAAGGCATACACCATGGCTTCGACACTCGTGACGAGGCCACCGGCATCATTGGTGTGGACATCCAAATAGGTCCGCACGCTGCGAAGAGCGTCTTCTTTGCGGCCCAGACCAATCAGGGCCAGGCCAATATGCGCGGCGCGAATGTCGGGATTGAAGTCGGGGTCGATGGTCTCGAACTTGTCCAACGCTTTTTGGTATTCGCATCCGAAGAGGTATGTCTCTCCGATCCGGTAATGTGCTCCGTTGTTGGCAGGGTTGAGGGC
>Ga0075428_100003004_pt1 | contig 18413 bp, 17 predicted proteins | sample RhiMetdeltSRZDD2_FD_75291 | JGI IMG/M metagenome (GOLD analysis project Ga0075428, IMG submission 75291) | Populus rhizosphere microbial communities from Tennessee, USA - Rhizosphere MetaG P. deltoides SRZDD2 | ecosystem: Host-associated > Plants > Roots > Rhizosphere > Soil | place: USA... | reverse complement strand
GTTGCCACGGATCGAGCCATCGCGCAACCTTCGTGAGTGTTTCACGACCTCCTCCAGTGGTGGTTCGGGATCGTCCACGACTGGGGTTACCTCGGCGTCTTCCTGCTCATGGCGGCAGAGAGTTCGATCCTGCCCGTGCCTTCGGAAGTCGTCATGCCGCCGGCCGCTTTCTGGGCGGCGCAAGGCAAGATGTCGTTCTGGGGCGTCGTGCTCGCGGGCACCGCGGGCTCCTGGTTCGGCTCGGCCGTCAGCTACTGGGTCTCGCTCTGGATCGGCCGGCCGTTGGTCATGCGCTACGGCAAGTACCTGCTGATGCCGCCGAAGAAGATCGAGCTCGCGGAGGGCTGGGCGCAGCGCAACGGCTTGAAGGGCGTCTTCTTCGCCCGCCTGCTGCCCGTCGTGCGCCACCTGATCTCGATCCCGGCCGGCATCCTGCGCATGAAGTTCGTGCCGTTCTCGATCGTGACCACTCTCGGCGCCGGGATCTGGTGCTACATCCTCGCGTGGTGGGGTAAGGAGGTGCTCGGCGACCGGCCGGATCTGCTCGACCACCCCGACGCGATGGTGTCGGTCATGAGGGAGAAGATGATCTGGTTCATCGGCGCGATCGTGGTCCTCGCGATCCTGTTCATGGTCGCGACGCGCAAGCGCAAGGAGCCCGGGCAGGCTACGGACTCTGCGTCGTGAGGGGACTGAAGGTGAACCGTGATGCCGGCCCCGAGCGGCGCCCATGACGTCGGTCGCCGACGATCGCGGCGAGCGGCCGGCCGCGCGGCGCGAGCGAATCTCGACGCGCGGCGGCTCGCGATCGGCGCGCTGCGCGACCGCTACGGCGACGACCGCGGCTACGACGCCGAGGCGGCGCCCACCGAGCGCGCGGCCGCGGCGTTGCGCTGGCAGCAGCCGTAGCGTTCGGAGTCGGCCCGGCAACTCCCGTGACATTGCGCTCGGCGAACTTGTGCGAACCGCTCGCTGCGTGCGAGTTCTGCATCGCCGCAGCGCGATCCGTCATTGAGAATCGTCACGAGAGCTGCAGAGACTCCTGATTGCCATCAGGAGCTTCGAGGCGAAGGGCTCGAGTGCACTCGGACGCGTGAGGTGCGCACGGTTCTTGACGGAAGTCGCGCGAGCCATGGGCCTCGCAGACTCGACCCTGCCACGTACTATGAGGAACCCCGCCTTCGGACGACGGCGTCTGACCAGCGTCTCAATGCGCTCACCACATTTGATCCGAGTAACATGAACCTGCGAATCCTGTCCCTGCTCGCATTCTCTTCTCTCGCCGCGCAAGGGGTGGAGATTTATTCGAACGGCCCGATCGTCACTCACGCGACCGGTGGCTTTGGCCTCAACCCGGTCAGCATCCTCCAGAACTTGGCGCCGCCCGCCGGTCTCGGCAACAACGAGTATGGGTATGGTGCCCAGGTAGGTACCAACTCGCTGGCCGATGACTTCGCGGTCCATGGCACCTGGACAGTCAACGCAATCGAGGTGTTTGGTTACGCGACCTTTGTTCCTGCTCCGAGCTGCACTGACGTCCGCATCGCGATCTACAACAACCGGCCAGACCAGGGTGGCGTGCCGATCGCAGGTAGTCCTGTCTTCACGAACAACCTGTTCACCACCGCGGGCTACACGGTGACCAACACCATGACGACCATCCGTCGAGCCGTGCAGGTCAGCCCTTTGGACAACGACCGCATTGTGCAGTCGGTCAGGATCACTCTGCCGGCTCCGCTCATCCTGAACTCGGGTGTGTACTGGCTGCGATTCCAGTACGCGGGCATCAACTTCTGCCCCCCGGTGACGACTTCCTTCCAGAACTTCACCGGCTTCGCGTTGCAGTTCGTGGGGCCTGCTCCTGGCACGTGGTCGCCGGTGATGGACCCCGTGGGCGGGCCGGGCCCGCAGAAGGGCATCCCGTTCAAACTCTACGGCTCTTCGACGTCCGTGCCCGGCGCCATCATGAATCTCGGCGGCGGGTGCGACACGGCCTCGATCACGGTCGCCGGACAGCCGGCCATGGGCGGCTACGTGCGCGCGGAACTCGGCAATCTCAACCCGCAGCACCTCCCGGTGATCATCGTCGGTTTCAACGACCCGAACGCCCCACTGGGCGTGTGCTCCTGCACCAATCACGCGACCCTCGACATCCTGAACGTCGGTTCGGTGTTCTCGTTCGCGTCGCCGATGTCGGCGAACCTCGTCGGGTTCCAGTTCTTCATCCAGGGTGCTCAGCTCGACCTGGCGTCCGTCGGTGGCGCGCCTTGCAACCTGGGACTCCGGTACGGGCTCACGGACGGGTACCGCTGGCGCGCCTACTGATCGCGCCGCCTCATCAGCTCGTGGCCTGAACCCGACTCCAACGGCGTGCCGAGACCTTCGGGCGATCACTCGATCGAAGCCGACCGGGTCTCGCGCGCAAGTTGACCTACCACGCCTTCAACGGAGGAGTCGATCGCGGGCTGGAAGGAGTTCGCTCGAGGTCATCCGCGACAAGAACGACAACTCATCATCGTCTGCTCGATCGAGAACTGCGATCCGATGGGATTGCACACGGGTGACTCGATCACGGTCGCGCCGGCGCAGACGTTGAGCGAGCGGCGTGAAGCGGCTCGGTCACGGGCGAAATGGCTGGGGCACGGACATCCTACAGGTGTGCCTCCGCCGGTGTTGATGAGTCAGGTGTTGTTGAAGGCGTTTGCGGATGCGCCAGGATCGACAAGTGCGTCGCGGGTGGCCGGGGGGCCTGCAGAAGCCGATTCAGGGCTTCTGCCAGATCAGGTCCAGGCGGCGGTCCGATGCCGCCGCCCCGAGCAGCGCCTCGGGCCGCAGCACGCCGCCCGCGAACTGGTGCGACGCGAAGCCAGCATTGCGGAACAACCGCAGGAACGACTCGGGGTCGATGCCGGCCCTTCTCATGTATTTCGGCGCGAACTCCGCGACGACCACAGGCCGCCCCGCGAGCAGGCGCTGCGCGCCGCGCAACGCAGGCAACTCGTAGCCTTCGACGTCGATCTTGACGAAATCGACCTGCTCGGGCTGCACGCCGACCGCCGGCAGGAACTCGTCGAGCGCGACCACGCGCACGTCGATCGGCGTGCACCCCGCCTGCGCGACGAGCGAGTGCCGGCCCATGTTCTTCTCGGCGTACGGAAAGAGCTGCATCGTGCCGCTGCGCTCTGCCACGGCGACCGGATGCACGGTGACGTTCGCGATGGCGTTCTGCTGCAGGTTCTCGCGCAGCAGCGCCAGGTTGCGCGGTTCGGGCTCGAACGCGTGGATGCGAGCGTTCGGATAGCGCTTGCCGAGCAGCATCGAGTACCAACCGAGGTTCGCGCCGATGTCGAGCAGCACCGCGTCGTCGCGCAGCGACAAGTGCCGCAGCATGAACTCGGTCAGGTCGCGCTCGTAGACGCCGCGCTTGAACAGGTGGCGGCCGAGGAAGTCGCGCGAGTAGGCGCGCACGCGCAGACCCGTCGGTTCGACCATCGCCGTGATCAGGCTCTGGCGCAGCACGTAGCGCCGCACGAAGTACTGCAGGCTGCGCCAGCTGGTCCGGTGCTCCTCGGGTAGTGCCAGCATGATCGGGTCCTACCCTTCAGCTGCCGTCGCCGGTCATCTCGTGCACGTCGAGCTGCACCGGGCCTTCCTCGCCGCGCGGGTTGACCCTTGGCGAATAGACGATCGTCCAGGGGCCGGGCCGGTTGCGCATCTCCTCGAACCGCGCGACCCCGCGCACGAGCCGCGCCGGCAGGATCTGGCCGTCGCCGAGCACACGCAGCTTCAGATCGGTGCCGCGATCGTCGGTCAACGGGTTGCCGACGGTGCGCACGCCGCTGGTGCAGAAGCGCGGCCGGCGGTGGCCCTGGCCGAACGGCCCGAGCATGTCGAGCCGGCGCACGCTGTGCGGATCGAGCTCGGCGAACGCCGCGGTGCCGTCGACGGGGTCGGGCGCTTCGGTCGGGCCGAGCTCGAGGCAGGCTGCGTTGAAGCGCGCGCGGAACGCTTCGAACTGGTCGCGGCGCAGCTCGAGTCCCGCGGCGGCCGCGTGACCGCCGTGCGCCATCAAGTGCGCGCCGCAGGCGGCGAGCGCGTGGCGCAGGTGCAGCCCCGAGACACAACGCCCCGAACCGCGGCCGGTCTCGCCCTTCCACGCGATCAGGATCGCGGGCTTGCCCGTCGTCTCGGTGACGCGCGCCGCGACGATGCCGAGCACGCCGGCGTGCCAGTTGTCGCCCGCGAGCACGACGGTGGGGTCCGTGACCGACGCGGCGAGCTGCATCACTTCGTCCTGCAGCTGGCGCTCGACGACGCGACGCGCGTCGTTGTGGCGTTCGAGCACCTTGGCCGCGACCTGCGCTTCGCAGTAGCCGGGCGCACAGAGCAGTGTCACCGCGTCGAGCGCGTGGCCGACGCGTCCCGCGGCGTTGATCAGCGGCGCGATCCGGAACCCGACGTCCTCGGCGTCGGCGCCGCGGTGCAGCAGCCCGGCCGAGTCGAGCAGCGCGCGGATGCCGGGGTTGCGGCTGTTCGCGAGCGCGCGCAGGCCGTGGAAGACGAGCGTGCGGTTCTCGCCACAAAGCGGCGCTACGTCGGCGATCGTGCCGAGCGCCGTGTAGGCCATCGCGTCGGTCAGGAACTCCGCGAACTCGGGGCTCTGCAGCATGCCGCCCGACAACGAGGCGCCGAGCGCCGCCGCGAGCCGGAACGCGACGCCGCAGCCGGCCAGGTTGCGGTCGGGGTAGCCGGCGCCGGGCAGGCGCGGGTTCAACATCGCGAACGGCGCCGCGGCGTTCTCGCTCGTGCCGTGGTGGTCGGTCACGATGACGTCGATGCCGGCCTGCTGCAGCTCGGCGATCGGGGCCACGGCGTTGGTGCCGTTGTCGACCGAGATCACGAGACGGTGGCCGCTCTGCTTGATCGCGTCGACGCTGGCGCGCGAGAACGAATAGCCGTCGGCGCGCGCGGGGATGTAGGGTCTGCTGCGCGCGTGCAGCAGCGAGAAGAACTTGTGCAGCAGCACGGTGCCGCTGATGCCGTCGACGTCGTAGTCGCCGTGGATCAGGATCGGCTCGTCGGCGCGCAGCGCCTGGTGGATGCGCTGCACGGCCTTCGGCATGTCCTGGAACAGGAACGGGTCGTGCAGCGTCGCGAGGTCGGGCCGCAGGAACCTGCGCACGCGGTCCGGGTCGTCGTGGCCGCGCGCGATCAGCACGCGCACGATGAGGTCGGGCAGACCCAGCGTGCGAGCGAGCGCACGCTCGCGTGGATCGGGATGTGGCGGCTTCGGAGCGGCGCGCTGCATGCGTTGTGCGGTATGGTAGCGGGTGGTCCACCGATGCCTACAACCGACTCCGAGCGTTCTCCGACCCTGCGTGGCCTGCCGTCGGTCGATCAGATCATGCGTCTGCCGGCGTTGCAGAACGTGCAACGGCCCGTGCTCGTGCGGCAGGCGCGCGTCTGGCTCGAGGAGCTGAGGACGAGAGTGCTCGACGGCACGCTGGATGCGAAAGCGCTCGCGGCGCAGAGCCAACCCGAGGCGATGACCGCATTGTTGCGGCAGCGTTGTGCGACGGCCGTGCGGCCGCGGCACGAACGCGTCTACAACGCGACGGGCATCGTGCTGCATACGGGCATCGGGCGCGCGCCGCTGCCGGCGGCGGCCGTGACCGCGCTGAGTCAGGCGGGCGGGTATGCGGTCGTCGAGGTCGATCCGACGACCGGGGTGCGCGACCAGCGCGAGCTCGGCGTGGCGGCGTTGCTGAAGAGCGTGACGGGTGCCGAGGGCGCGCTCGTCGTCAACAACAACGCGGCGGCCGTGACGCTGATGCTCGCGGCCCTGTGCGCGCAACGAGAGGTCGTGATCTCGCGCGGCGAGCTCGTCGAGATCGGCGGCGGCTTCCGCGTACCCGACGTGATGCGGCGCGCGGGCTGCACGATGGTGGAGGTCGGGGCGACGAACAAGACACACCTGCGCGACTTCGCCGACGCGACGACGGAGCAGACGGTCGCGTATCTGAAGGTGCACCCGAGCAACTTCCGCATCGAGGGTTTCGCGGGCACGCCGTCGGTCCAGGAGCTGGTCGAGCTCGGGGCCAAGCGGAACCTGCTCGTGCTCGACGACCTCGGCTCGGGACTGTTGTGGAACGAGCCGATCGCGGGGCTGGCGGACGAGCCGCGCGTCCGCGACAGCCTGCAGGCCGGCGCGCACGTCACGTGCTTCTCGGGCGACAAGCTGCTCGGCGGTCCGCAGTGTGGCATCCTCGTCGGCCGCGCGGACCTGATTTCGCGTTGCCGGGCGCATCCGCTGTATCGCGCGCTGCGCTGCGACAAGCTGACGCTCGCGGCGCTCGAGGCGACGTTGCTGATCTACCGCGACGACGAGCCGCTGCGCTCCGTGCCGACGCTGCGTTTGTTGTCGGCGACGTCCGACGAACTGCGTGCGCGCAGCGAACAGCTGCTCGGCCTGCTGCCGGGACACCGGGCCCACGTCGTCGAGAGCGATTCGTTCGCGGGCTCCGGCGCGAACCCGGCGCGCGCGTTGCCGAGCTTTGCCGTGGCGCTGCCGGGTGGCGACGCCGAGAACGACGCGCTGCGCGCGGCCCGGCCGATCTCGGTGTTCGCGCGCGTGATGGAGGGCCGCGTGCTGCTCGACGCACGCACGCTGCTGCTCGAAGACCAAGCCGCCGTCGCCGCTGCCGTGCAGCGCGCGCTGGCCTGAGGTGACCATGGTTGAAACGACCGACAAGCGACTGACCCGTTACGCATCCGGTTCCGGTTGAGCCGCCAAGCTGCCGCCGGGGAGCCTCGGGCAGGTTCTCGAGAAACTCGGGACGATCGAACATCCGGATCTGCTCGCGGGGCACCGCGGCTTCGAGGATGCGGGCATCTTCCGCATCGACGCCGAACGCGCGCTCGTGCAGACGCTCGATTTCTTTCCGCCGATCGTCGACGACCCGCGCTGGTTCGGGCGCATCGCGGCCGCGAACTCGCTGTCGGACGTCTACGCGATGGGGGGCAAGGCGCTCACGGCGATGAACATCGTCGGCTGGCCGAAGGAGCTCGGCCTCGACGTGCTCGGCGAAGTGCTCGCCGGCGGCCTCGAGAAGATCAAGGAAGCGGGCGCCGTGTTGTGCGGCGGGCACTCGGTCGTCGACCAGGAGATCAAGTACGGTCTGTCGGTCACGGGGATCGTGCATCCGCAGCGGTTCTGGGCCAACGGCGGCGCACGCGCAGGCGACGTGCTCGTGCTCAGCAAGCCGCTCGGCATGGGGCCGGTCTCGACGGCGATCAAACGCGAGAAGGTCACGGCGGCCGTCGCGATGGCCGCGATGCAGCAGATGGCGACGTTGAACAAGGGAGCCTGCGACGCGGTGCGCGATCTCGAGGTGCACGGCGCGACGGACGTCACGGGGTTCGGGCTCATGGGCCACGGTTGCGAGATGGCCGAGGGTGCGGGCTTGTGTCTGCAGCTGCGCGCGGCCGATCTGCCGGTGCTGCCCGGCGCGATCGACCTCGTGCGCAGCGGCGTGACGTCGGGTGGCTGCACGCGCGGCAAGGCGTTCTACGGACCGCGTGTGCGCGTCGAGCCGACCGTGGACCAGGCGCTCGTGGACCTCGTCTTCGACGCCGAGACCTCGGGTGGTCTCATGCTCGCGGTGCCCGCGGCGATCGCCGACAAGGTCGTGCGCCGGATCACCGACGCGGGGGCTCCGAGCCACGCGATCATCGGGCAGTTCGTACAGCGCGCGCCGGGCGGGCCGTCCGTGACGCTGGCCTGATCGGCACGCGAGTCAACGGGGCGGCAGACCGAGCATCGTGCGCAGCGTGCCGTCGAGTTCGGGCATCGGCACCTTGGCAGGCTGCTGCACCGTGAAGTCAAACGCGACGTCCGCCAGGCTCACGCGTGTCAGCGGCGGCAAACCGACGGGGGCGGTTGTTGGCGCCTGGTCGGCGGGCAACTCGGTTTCATCGAGCAGCGCGATGCGCAGCGTGGCGGCCAGCAGCGCCTTCGTGGCCGGGTCGAAGCAGATCGCCGCGTCGACCACGACGCGGTCCGGGATGCGCTTCTGCAGTGCCGGCATGTTCTCGAGCAACGCCTGATATCTGCCGTGCGGCACGGCGGCCTTCACCGCGAGCTCGCCGGCCTGCACACCGGTCCACACGGCGTGCACGCGCATCGCGGGGCGATCGGCGTGCGAGGTGGCCTCGCAGGACTTGATCGTCGCGTGCGGCAGATGGGCCGCGAGCACACGCGGCTCGAGCGGGCAGTCCGGCGCGTCCCCTTGGGGCAGCGTCCACGCCCGGTTCCGCACGCGCACGAGCTGGCGTTCGCCGTTCGTCAGCACGGAATGTTCGTCCATCTCGAACAGCGCGACTCGGTCATGCCAAGCGCCCCGATACGCGACGGTCGTGTCGGTGTCTTCGCGACCCGTGTGGAACGTGCACGTGCCCGTGAACGCATGCGGCTCGAGCAGGAACTTGCGGCAGGCCTCCTGCACATCGTCGGTGGCCCGCTGTTGCGCACGCGTCACCGCGGGGGTGGGGGCCTGTGTCTGCGGTGCTCGAGCCTGGGCGGCGAGAACACCGCCCAGCACGAGCAGCGGGAGAGCGCGCATGGCCACAGTGTAGCCCCAGTGAAGAGGACCCTGTCGGGTTCCGAATCAGAGCGGCTTGCGGCCGAGCAGCTTCTTCTGTTCGTCAGAGAGCTCCGGCGCCTTCTTGCTGCCGTGATCGAACAGCCGCACCGTGTAGTCCATCACCGTCGTCTTCTTGCGCGGGCGGATGGGCAGGCCGTTCTCGAAGGTCATCGGGGCGCCGGCCTTGCCGGTTTCGGCCTTGGTATCTTCCTCCTCGCCTTCTTCGTCGCCGCCGCCCCTCATGGCCACGGCCCCGCCGCCGGCCTGCACGACGAACACGCCGCCACCCGCGGCCCTGCCGCCGGCGTTCTGCTTCGACCAGCCGCGGAACTGGATCTGGTGCACGAGGCTCGTGCCCGGGTCGATCGTCACGGCCAGGTCGACCGTGGCATCGGGAGTCGCGGGGGCGGGGCGAGGACCCGCAGCGCCGAACCTGCCGAACGCGCCCATCATGAGCGGGCTCGCGACGGACTCTGGAATCAGGCCGGCCCAGACGGCTTCGCCGACCTGGTCGGCGTTCAGCGTCACGGAGATCACCTCGACCGGTCGATCGTCGAGCGCACCGGCCGTGCGTTGCAGGACGGCGAGATCCCAGTTGGCGAGTTGTTGCAGCAGCAGCGGCACGTCGGGCACGAAGCCCGTGGTGCTCCCGTCAGCGAAACGGCCGGGGCGCAGCCGCCAGTCGCGCTGGTCGTCCTTGGCGATCGAACGGCGTCCGGCCACGACGAGCTCGTCCTTGTTGTCGTTGTCGAACGCGACGTGCTGGCGATCGGTGTGCCAGGAACCCTCCACGCTGCCCTTGCTCGCGCCGACCAACGCCTCGAACGGGTTGCTCTCGCCCTTCTTCTTGCGATCGGCACCCCAGTTCGCGCGGTAGCCGGTGTCCTGCAGCGCGGCCGTCTTCTGCAAGGCAGTCGTGAGCTTCTGCTTCGCGGCGGCGAGTGCGTCGGCGGCTGCGGGTGCGTCGGCTGCGCGGGCTGCGGGTTGGCTCTCTTGGGCGGGGACCAGGTTCGCGCAGAGCAGCGCGAACAAGACGGAGCGTGGGCGTGACATGACGACCGCAACGGAGCACAGGCGCGGGAACTCTGCAAGCGGCAGGGGGAAGGTTCCCGACTGCTCTGCTCACTGCCGCTCCCCGCCGGTGCGATCACGTGCCGGGGTTGCCGTTGCCCGGCGGAGTGGTCGGCGCGGCCGGGTCTTCGGGGCCGGCCTTGCGCTCGCGTTCCTGCTGCAGGTCCTGGAGCAGCTGGTTGAGCTTGATCGCGCCCGCGATGCTCTCGTCGAACACGAACTCGAGGTGCGGCGTCGTGCGCGCGTTCACGGCCTGCGCGATCTCGCGCTGGCAGAGGCCGCGCGCGCGCCGCAACACGCCCTCGCTCTGGGCCCGTGCCTTCTGCTCCGCGGCTTTGCCCGCGGCCATGACGGACCAGTAGGCTTTGCAGTGCGTGAACTCGCTGTCGAGCTCGACGCGCGTGATCGTGACGAGACCGAGCTTCGGGTCGGCGATGTCGCGCAGCAGGACCTCGGCGAGCCGTTGCTTGATCTGTTCCTGCAGGCGGCTGATGCGGCGTTCGTTCATTGCGGCGCAATGATCTCGAGCTGGTGGTCGGTCATCGTGCCGTCGCGCCAGTCCTTCAGGTCGTTCAGCAGGTGGTCCATCACGCTGTTCAGGTGCGGGGTGTCACTGCCCGCGACGACGGCTCCGAGCGTCGCGATTGTGCATTCCTCGAGGTCGTCGATCTCGGAGATCGAGACGTTGAAGGAACGGCGCAGCCGGTCCTTGAGTGCCTTGACCGCGTTGCGCTTGTCCTTGAGGGTCTCCGCATACGGGATCGCGAGAGTGAACTGGAGTACGCCGATATACAGCATGGCGGTACGGACGTGTCGTGCTCGACGGGGCTATCCACCGAGCGTGCGTTTGACGAGCTCGATCTGCACGAACTCGAGCTGGTCGCCGATCTTGATGTCCTGGAAGCCTTCGAGCGTCATGCCGCACTCGAACCCGGCCTTGACGTCGCGCACGTCTTCCTCGGCGCGACGCAAGCTCGCGATCTTGCCCGACCAGACGACCGCACCGTCGCGCGAGAGGCGCGCCGTGGCGCTGCGCCGGACGATGCCGTCCAGGACGCGGCAGCCTGCAATCGTGCCGAACTTGCTCGACTTGAAGGTCGCCTTGACCTCGGCGTGACCGATGACGTTCTGCACCTCTTGCGGCGCGAGCAGCCCTTCCATCGCCGCGCGCACCTGGTCGAGCAGTTCGTAGATCACGTCGTAGTAGCGGATCTCGACGCCGCCGCGTTCCGCGAGCTGCCGCGCGCTGCTGTCGGCGATCGTGTTGAAGCCGACGATGACCGCTTCGGAGGCCTGCGCGAGGCTCACGTCGGTCTCGTTGATGCCGCCGAGCGCGCTGTGCACGAGGTTCACGCGCACTTCGGGGGTCGCGATCTCCTCGAGGCACTTCTTGATCGGCTCGAGCGAGCCCATCGCGTCGGCCTTCAGGATGATCTTGATCTCCTTGATGTTGCGCTCGGCGAGCTTCGCCGACAGCGTCTCGAGCGTGACCGCGCTGCGTTCGGCGCGCGACAGCTCGCGCACGCGGCGCTGGCGCGCTTCGACGACTTCCTTGGCCTTCTTCGCGTCTTCGACCACGAACAGCTTGTCGCCCGGGGACGGCAGCCGGTCGAGCCCGAACACCGTGATCGGCGTCGACGGGCCCGCTTCCTCGAGGTTGTTGCCGTGGTCGTCGATCATCGCGCGCACGCGCGTGAAGCTCTCGCCGCAGACGATCTGGTCCTTGAGCCGCAGCGTGCCGTCGGTGACGAGCAGCGTGACGACGACGCCCTGTTCGGGGGACTGACGCGATTCGACGACGACGCCCTTGCCCGGTGCGTCGGGACGCGCACGCAGGTCGAGGATCTCGGCCTCGAGCAGGATGCGGCTCATCAGGTCCTCGAGGCCCTTGCCGGTCACCGACGACACTTCGACCATGCCGACCTCGCCGCCGAAGTCCTCGGACTGCAGGCCTTTGATCATGAGCTGCTGCTTGACCTGGGTCGGCTTGCTGGAGGGCAGGTCGCACTTCGTGATCGCGACGACGATCGGCACTTCTGCGGCCTTCGCGTGGTTGATCGCCTCTTCGGTCTGCGGCATCACGCCGTCGTCGCCCGCGACGACGAGCACGACGATGTCGGTCAGCTCGGTGCCGCGGGCCCGCATCGCCGTGAACGCGGCGTGGCCCGGCGTGTCGAGAATGACGATCTCCTCGCCCTTCTCGTTCGTGACCTTGTAGGCGCCGATGTGCTGCGTGATGCCGCCCGCCTCGTGCTTCGCGACGTCGCTCTTGCGCAGCGCGTCCATCAGCGACGTCTTGCCGTGGTCGACGTGGCCCATGAACGTCACGACGGGAGCGCGCAAGAGCGTTTCTTCGTCCTCGCTTTCCTCGACGAGCTGCTCCATGAGCTCGTCCATGGCCTCCTTGTGCGCGACGATCTTGATGTTGCGCTCGAGCTCGATGCCGACGAGCTCGACCTCCTCGTTGCTGAGCAGCGAGTTGATGTTCTTGCCGGGGATCTTGAGCTTGAACGTGAGCGTCGCGATCAGGTCCGTGACCTTGATGCCGAGCGCTTCCGAGAGTGCCTTCATCGAGACCGGTTCGGCGACCTCGACGACGCGCTGCGGATCGAGCGTCGGCGCCACGCGCTGCTTGCGGGCTCCGCCGGGACCGCCGCGCGCCATGTCGCGGCCGGGACCGCGTGGTCCCGTCGTGCCGGGGCCGGCCGGCCCGCGGCGGATCCCGGTCTGCGGCCCGGCCGGCCGCGAACCGGTGCGCTGTTGCATCTTCTGCAGCGCGGCGCGGCGCAGATCGCGTGGTGCGGCCGGAGCGGAACGCCGCGTGGCGTCGCGGATCGTTTCCTGCGGCAGTTCGATGCGACCGACGACCGTGGCCCGCTTCTGCGGCACGACGAGCCTCCTTACGGGGTCGGCTTCGACCTCGGGCGCGACTTCGGTGCCAGAATCCGCGGTGAGCTCCGGCGTCTGGGCGACTGCACCGGTCTTGACGAGGTCCGGGGTCGCTGGCTCGACCTGCGGCATCGGCCGGGCCGGCGCCCCGGAGGTCGGCAGGACGGCGGCCGGTGCCAGGGGTACTGGCGCTGGAGTCCGTTCGGGCGGTGCTGCGCCGGGAGTCTTCTCGCGCGGCGGTGCAGGGGCTTCGGGCGCCGGCGCGGTGGGGGCAGCCGGGACCTCGGCGGCCGGCGCAGCCGGGGCCGGAGGTGCCGCGGGCGCACGAACCTTCGCGGGCGGAGCTGCCGGCTCGGGGGGTGCCTCTTCGGCCGGAGGCGTGTCCTGCCTGGATGTTTTCTTCGCGGGCAGTTTCGCGGGCGTCTTGCGCGGCAGCTCCTTGAGCTCCCGCTTGGCCGACGGCGCCGGCATCGGCGCTTCGGGCGCCACCTCGGTGTCCTCGACCACGGTCGTGAAACTCTTCTTCTTCGGCGTGGCCGACGGCGTCGCTGCGTCGTCCGTTGCAGGCTGGCGGCGCAAGCCCTGGGCCGAGAGCCGCGCCTCGACCATCATGAGGTCCGCGTCGTCGAGCACCGTCATGTGGGTCCGGATGTTTTCGAAGCCGATCTCACGCAACAGCTTCGCCAGGTCGGGACCGCGCATCCCGAACTCCTTGGCCAATTCGAAGACTCGTACCTTTTTCAATCGCTTTGCTCCTCACAGGTGCCGGCTGAAGCAGACGGCGCGCGGGTTGTTCCTTGGATGCAGTGTCGCTGCGGGGTGGACGAGTGTTCAGGTGGGGTCGCCCGCCGACTGCCCGTCGGCGAGGGAGGGCGATTCCACGGCCGTGGCCGGGGTCTCGGGGTTGGGTTTGTCGGAGCGTGTCTCGGAGCTCGCGGGCTCGGGGCCTTCGGCGCCCTCGGTCTCGGCCTGCGGACTCTTCGCCCCGGAGGTCGCGGACGTGGCGCCCTCGGCGCCGCGATCGGGCGCGAGGCTCGCGGGTGCCGGGGCTTCGCCGCGGTTGTCGTCGGCGACCGAGCGTTCGAGCTCGGCGCGCGTCATGATGTCGATGTCCCAACCGGTCAGCTTGCTCGCGAGGCGGACGTTCTGGCCCTTGCGGCCGATCGCGAGGGACTGCTGGTCCTCGTTCACGATCACGAGCGCCTTCTTGGTCGTCGGGTCGAGCGTGATGTCGCCGACCTCGGCCGGCTTCAACGCGTTCGCGATCAGCGTCGACGGGTCGTTGTTCCAGCGGATGATGTCGATGCGTTCGCCGTTCAGCTCGTCGATGATGGACTTGATGCGGCTGCCGCGAACGCCGACGCACGCGCCGACGCAGTCGACCTTCTCGTCGTTGCTGTCGACGGCCAGCTTCGTGCGGTAGCCCGGCTCGCGTTCGATGCGCCGGATCGTGATCGTGCCGTCGGAGATCTCGGGGACTTCGAGCTCGAACAGCGCGCGGACCAGGTCGCGGTGCGTGCGGCTCAGGATCACCTTGACGCGTGGGCCGACCTTCTTGACCTCGTAGATGAGCGCCCGGATGCGCTCGCCGACGTTGTAGTTCTCGCTGCGCACCTTCTCGGCGCGCGGCAGGATGCCCTCCGTCGTGCGGCCGAGGTTGACGATCACCGTGTCGCCCTCGAAGCGCTGGATCGTGCCGCTCACGATCTCGCCGAGCTTCGCCTCGAACTCGGCGAAGATCACGTCGCGTTCGGCTTCGCGCACGCGGCCGATGATGGCCTGCTTGACCGACATCGCGAAGATGCGGCCCTGTTCCTCCATCGAGACGTCGTAGTTGCAGATGAACTCGCCGGTCTCGCGGTCGAGGCGCATCTCGACGTCGTCGACGCCGTACTTCCTGGCCAACGCCAACGCCATCGCCTGCTCGATGGCGACGATGAGCGCTTCCTTGTCGATCTCCTTGTCGCGGGCGATCGAGTCGATGTATCGAAGGATGTCGGCGTTGTTGGCCATGGCCTGTGTCTCGTCCAAAGACGGCCCGAAGAAACGGCAGGACCCGGTCAGGCGGTAGAAACCCCGGCCCCGAACCATGGCTCGGGGTTCCTGGACCGGCTCACCGCCGTCCGGAGGGATTCAGCCGACTGCCCGGGTTTACCGGTTGCTCAGAGGTCGCAGCGGCGCCGGCGAACCGAAGATCACCGGCGCATCTGCGGGGGGAGATGGTAGCCCCCGCTGACGGTCGGTCAAGCGAACTGTATCGAGCACCTGTGGTTACCAACGGCCTCCCGCGTCTAGAGTGTGGGGCCTCATGACTGCTCCGCTCGGCCCCCTGAGCCTGCGCCCCTTTGCCTTGCGCGACGCCACCACCGTGGAGCGCTGGCTGTGCGGCTTCGGGTTGTCGCTGCCGGGTGGGCTGCTGCGGCACCAGTGGCCACAACGCCTGCTCGCCGACCCTCGCATCGAAGCACGGATCGCGTCGGTGTCCGGCCGCGACGTAGGCTTCCTGCGCCTCGACACCGGGCCCGATTTCGTCGCGGAGGTGACGCTCGTGGTCGATCCCGACTGCCGGCGGCAGGGTCTCGGCACGGCGATGTTCGCCGGCGTGCTCCGTCTCGCGCGCAGCATCCACATCCACCGCCTGGTCGTGAGCATCGACCTGCGCAACGAGCCAGCGCTCGACTTCTTCGCCGACCAGGGCTTCCTCGACGAGGGTCTGGTCGCGGGACGGCTGCGCATGGGCCGGCTCGTACACGCGGGCGACCATCAGCCGCCGCTCGAGATCGAGGCCTGACGGCCCCCCGGTTCGGTGCTTGACCCGCGCGGGCGGCGCCGGAACCATCGCCCGCATGCACACAGCGAGCGTCAAGCAGGTGCTTGCCGGGTCGGTCCCGGTCGACAGCAAGGTCGAAGTCCGCGGTTGGGTGCGCACGCGCCGCGACAGCAAGGCCGGCATCTCCTTCGTGCAAGTCTCGGACGGCAGTTGCCAGGGCACGCTGCAGGTCGTCGCGCCGAATTCGCTCCCCAACTACCAAGACGGCGTCATGCGCCTCACGGCCGGCGCATCGCTGATCGCGCGCGGCCAGCTCGTGAAGAGCCAGGGCAAGGGCCAGGCGTTCGAGATCCAGGCCGAAGCGATCGAGATCGTCGGTCTCGTCGCCGATCCCGAGACCTACCCGGTGCAGCCGAAGGAACACACGCTCGAGTTCCTGCGCGAGGTTGCGCACCTTCGCCCGCGCACGAACACGTTCGGCGCCGTGGCGCGCGTGCGGCACGCGGCCGCGTTCGCTGTGCACGAGTTCTTCACGAAGGAGGGCTTCTTCTGGGTCAACACGCCGATCATCACGGCGAGCGACGCCGAAGGCGCGGGGCAGATGTTCCGCGTGAGCACACTGGACGTGCACAACCTGCCCAAGGACGAGGCCGGCAAGATCGACTGGAAGAAGGACTTCTTCGGCCGCGAGACGTTCCTCACGGTGTCGGGCCAGCTCAACGTCGAGGCCTACTGCCTCGCGCTGTCGAAGGTCTACACGTTCGGGCCGACGTTCCGCGCCGAGAACAGCAACACGACGCGTCATCTCGCCGAGTTCTGGATGATCGAACCCGAGATCGCGTTCGCAGATCTCAAGGACGACGCCGACCTCGCCGAGCGTTTCGTGAAGCACGTGTTCCGCCGCGTGCTCGAAGAGCGTGGCGACGACATGAAGTTCTTCGAAGAGCGCGTGCAGAAGGGCGTGATCGAACGGCTCGAGAAGTTCCTGGACGCCTCGTTCGCGCGCATGAACTACAGCGAAGCGATCGCGGTCCTGCAGAAGAGCGGCAAGAAGTTCGACTATGCGCCCTCGTGGGGCATCGACCTGCAGACCGAGCACGAGCGCTTCCTGTGCGAACAGCACGTCGGCCGGCCCGTGGTCGTGATGGACTATCCCGAGGCGATCAAGGCGTTCTACATGCGCAGCAACGCCGACGGGAAGACGGTCGCGGCGATGGACATCCTCGCGCCCGGCATCGGCGAGATCATCGGCGGCAGCCAGCGCGAGGAGCGGTTGGACGTGCTCGACGCGCGCATGAAGAAGATGGGCCTCGTGCCGGAGCACTACGGTTGGTATCGCGACCTGCGGCGCTACGGCACGGTGCCGCACGCGGGCTTCGGGCTCGGCTTCGAGCGGCTGCTCGTCTACATGTGCGGCCTCGCCAACATCCGCGACGCGATCCCGTATCCGCGCGTGCCGGGCTGGGCCCAATTCTGACTGAGTCTGATCGAGACCGCGCCTGCAGCATGAAGAGTCCGAGAAGTCGGGGGGCTACGCACGAGTTCGTGCTTCCACGGCGCTCGCCGGGCCGCTCCAATGCCGCGCCGCATCCATGGCAAAGCGAAAGCCGAAGCAGAAACACCCCAATTCGCTGCATCTCACGGTCACGAGCGTCCCGCGCAGCGTGCGCTTCTACGAGGAGAAGCTCGGCTTCAAGCTGATCGAGTGCTTCCCGAACCCCGAGAAGCCCGTGTTCGCGAACCTCGTGCTCAAGGGCCAGTCGATCATGCTCGGCGAGTTGCCGTCGCTGCAGGAGGCGCGGCAATACGGGATGGACCACGAGGAGATCGAGCTGCTCAAGCAGGACGCGCGGTCGTTCGCGCGCGGCGCGCTCGGGGTGGGGGTGTGCTACTTCGTGCAGGTGCCCGACGTCGACCGCTTCGCGCGGCGGCTCAAGAAGCGGCGCTTCAAGCCGCTGCTGCCGCCGAAGACGCAGTTCTACGGGCTGCGCGAGTGCCACGTCGCCGATCCCGACGGCTACCGGCTCGTGTTCTTCACGGTCGTGGGGCCGCCGCCACAAGAAGAGCAGCCTGCACCGGCGGATTGACCGTCGCTGTTAGCATCTGCGCGTCTCCCACGTCGTGAACGCAATGCAGATCCGCCGGACGATGGCCGTGCTCGCCGTTGCGCTCCTGTGCGGAGTGTGGTGGGTGGGAACGTCCGAGCCGGCAGCGCCGCAGACGCCGGACTGGGCCGCGCCGCAGACGCCGTCGCCGAACCCTGCGGTCGACTCCGTGCGTGGTCTACGATGCGCTGCGTGCGCCCGTGGCCGGAGCCTGCGTCGGGGTCGTCGACGGCGACGTGGTGCTCGGTTCGGAGCAGAGCGATGCGACCGGTGCATTTGCGCTGGCCGTCCCGGTGGGTCGCGAGGTGACCGTGATGTTGTGCGCGCCTTCTCCACCGGGCGCGGCGAACGTGTTCGACCGCAGGCACGCCGTCGCATCGACGAAGGCCGTGGCGGGTGGTCCCGCGATCGAGCTCGTGCTGCGGTGAGCAGGGTCAGCGAGGCCGCTTGCTCGCTTCGGCGATCGCGGCCAGCACTTCGGGCGCGTCGTTGTGCGAGTGCGTGAAACCCATCGCGCGTTCGGCGGCCACGGTTGCTTCGCTGCGGAACGCGACGATGTAGCCGCGCCGCCAGCGGTCGCTCGTGTTGCCGCCCGAGCCGTGCACCGTGCGTTCGTGGTGCACCGTCGCGTCGCCGCGCGCGAGCTTCGCGGGACGGACGCGGTCCCTCTTCGGGTCGACGTGCGCGACCATCGTGTGGTTCTCGGACCGGTCGCCGAGCAGCGGTGCATGCGCGCGCAGCAGCGGTTCCCTGTGCGAACCGTCGACGAAGTTGACGCAGCCGTTGTCGACGTCGGTGTCGTCGAGCGCGAGCCAGAACGAGGCAGTGCGCGTATCGGGCGTGACCGGCCAGTAGCCGAGGTCCTGATGCCAGTGGAACACCGCGTCGGGTTTGTGCGGCGGCTTCGCGACGAGCTGGTCGTAGTCGAGCGTCATG
>Ga0075428_100003003_pt1 | contig 18414 bp, 21 predicted proteins | sample RhiMetdeltSRZDD2_FD_75291 | JGI IMG/M metagenome (GOLD analysis project Ga0075428, IMG submission 75291) | Populus rhizosphere microbial communities from Tennessee, USA - Rhizosphere MetaG P. deltoides SRZDD2 | ecosystem: Host-associated > Plants > Roots > Rhizosphere > Soil | place: USA... | reverse complement strand
TGGCCCGCCAGCGGCACGGCTGCCTCGACACTTCCCGTCGACAGGTGCAGACCACCTGCCGCCAACGCCACCGCCAACGACGCCATCGCCGTCCATCCGACAATCAGTCGCCTGCTCACAATGCCCTCCTGGTCGATGTCGATAGTACCGGGACTCGGGATCCGGGGCTCGGGACTCGGACCCCAATTCTTGGACAATCAGCCGCGATCGCGCAATCCCCGCATCGGGGCGAGATCGGACGGCAGACGTTCTGCCCCCAGGTCACGAGATACCGGTTCACCACTGGCCACCATCGGGCGGGCAGCACGCGGTACAGCTCGCGCTCGGTGTCCTCCGGCAGCTTCGTCCGCACCCAGCCGAGCCTGTTCGAAATGCGGTGGACGTGGGTGTCGACGCAGATATTCCGAGGGCTGTTGAACCCGAGTATCAGCACCAGATTCGCGGTCTTGCGGCCGACTCCCGGAAGAGTGACCAGATCCTCGAGGGTTTGCGGCACGCGGCCGCCAAAACGCGTCACCAGCATTTCGCAACAGTCGTGCACGTGGCGCGCCTTTGTCCGGTAGAAGCCCACCGGATAGATCAGGCGCTCGATCTCGGGAATCGTCAGCCTGGCAAGCGCCCGCGGCGTGCGCGCCCGCTTGAACAGACGGGTTGACGCGGCATGCGTGGTGGCATCCTGCGTTCGGGCCGACAACAGCGTCGCGATCAGAATCTGAAAGGGATCTTCAGCCTGCGCATCGGAGATCTTCTCGACGGCCGGCGCTTCCATGCCGCGGATTGCGCGCCCGAGCGTGCGCATGACTTCGTCGACAGCACTCGGGGCGGGTACACACGACAGAACCGGCCGTGGCATTAATTGCCAATCATCGCATGAGCGGAGTGCACGGAGTTGGACGGAGGCAACGGCGCAAACCAACACGGAGAAACGGAGGAACGGAGAAACGGAGCAAGGCCATACGGTCACACTCTGCAGGCGGGCCGCCGGCCTTCGGCCGGCGTAGCGCGGGCCCACCTCGGCGACCAAATCGCCGCACCTGCACGTTAGCAACCTCCGTTCGTCTCCGTTGCTCCGTTTGCTCCGTGTTGAACCGTTGCCTCCGTCCGCCTCCGTTCACTCAGGGAACCGGCGTTAGCGCCGGCTGACCAGACAGCACGGCGATGACGTTGCGGACGGCGAGGTCGGCCATCGCCGTCCGGGTTTCGATCGTCGAGCTCCCCAGGTGCGGCGAGAGCACGACGTTCTCGAGCGTCAGCAGCTCATGTCGCACCGCGGGTTCGCTCTCGTAGACGTCGAGGGCGGCGCCGGCAATCAGGCGGCTGCCGAGCGCCCAGGCCAGCGCCGCCTCGTCGACAACGGGACCACGGGAGGTATTCACGAGGTACGCCGTTCGCTTCATGCGCGCCAGCGCTTTCTGATCGATCAGATGCCGCGTGTCTGGTGTCAGCGGACAGTGCAGCGTCACCACATCCGACGTGGCGAGCAGACGATCGAGCGGCATCGGCTCGGCCGTCCCGATCTCGCGTGGAGGTCGCGGCGCATACACCGCGACGCGCATGCCGAACGCGGCAGCCCGCCGCGCAACCGCTCGTCCGATGCGGCCGAACCCCACGACCCCCAGCTGCTTCCCGCGGAGGTCGGCGCCCAGCATGAAATCGAACGTCCACCCTTTCCACCCGCCGCGGCGGACGAGTCGATCGCCCTCGGTCACCCGGCGCGTCATGTCGAGAATGAGCGTCCACGCGAGATCGGCGGTCGCTTCCGTGAGCACGTCCGGGGTATTGGTCACCACGATGCCGCGCTCTCGGGCGGCGGCGACGTCGATGTTGTTGTAGCCAACGGCGACGGTCGCGATCACGGCGAGATCAGCGGCGACCTCGATGACGCGCCGGTCGACCTGATTGTTGAACATCGACACCAGGCCGCGCTTGCCGCGCACCCGCTGCAGCAACTGGTCCGCCGGCATCTCGGGCCCGTCCTGGTACACCTCGACGTCGCACGACTCCTCGAGGCGCAACACGGCAGAGGCAGGGATCTTCGTGGTGACGAGGACGGAAGGGCGAGGGTCGGCCGGGGACACGTAAAGTCAGTGGCGGGAGCGGCGGCGGATCTCAATGCCCATACGACTTGCAATACCCGCAGTGCGTGCACGCGACGGCGGGCTCGATCACGCAAGGTCCACCCTCGTCGGCGCCGTCCGCGAGCAGGAACATCGCATGGCTCGCGTGACGCGAGAGGTCGGGCTGAACGCGGGCGCTGCGAACGGCGGGCGGCGCCGTCCCCGTGTGCCGGGCGATTGCGTCGCGAACCAGGGCGCGCAGCTCCTGTTCCGTCATCCTTCCACGTCCACGCTGTCGACGATCCCGACCACCGCCGCATCGACCGGCGCGCCCTTCCGACCGAGCGCGTCCCCGGCCGCACGGCCCTCGATGACGACGAGCACTTTCTCGTGAACACCCGCGCCGACAGAATCCACCGCGAGCAGCGGGTTGCCACGTGGGGTGCCCTCGAGCGCGATCGGCTGCACCAGCAGCAGCTTGGCCCCCTCGAACTTCGGGTGCTTCTGAGTGGAGACGACGGTGCCGATCACGCGGGCGAGAAGCAAGAGAGAGCCTTCGTCAGTTCAATCCATCGATGAGATCGCAGCTGTCCACGATCCCCACGATCCCCGCGTCGACCGCAGCCTCGACTGGGTAAAACGGAAAGCTCGCCTCTTTCCCGCGCACGAAGAAGACCGTTTCACCAACACCGGCGCCGACCGCATCGGCCGCCACCAGCGTCCTGCCGGCCGCGCTGCCGTCGGCCCCAATCGGCTGCAGCACGAGCAGCTTCATGCCGTGGAGTGTGCTGTCTTTCCGGGTGGCGACGACGTCGCCCACGACCTTTGCGAGCTGCATAGAACCCCGACTCTGAACTCCCACGAACATGGAACCTGGAACCTGGAGTCAGTCCCCCCTGGCGACATCCACCGTGTCGATGATTCCGACGATGGCGGCGTCGACCGGGCAATCCTTCATGCCCGACGCCATCCGGGCGGAGCTTCCGCTGACGATGAGCACCGTCTCGCCGACACCGGCATCGACGGTGTCCACGGCCACGAGGTAGCTTCCCTCCGACTTGCCGTGCGGATCCATCGGACGCGCGACGAGCAGCTTGGTGCTGACCAGCCTGGGGTCCTTGCGGGTGGCGACGACTGTCCCGACGACTCGGGCGAGGATCATGGGGCCGCGGCGCTACGCCTTGGCGCCGGCGTTGGCTTTTCCGATCGGCAGGGCGTCTTCGAGGTTGGCGTGCGGCCGGGGGATCACGTGTACCGACACGAGCTCGCCCACCCGGCGGGCGGCGGCAGCGCCGGCGTCGGTCGCAGCCTTGACCGCGGCGACGTCGCCGCGAACGATGGCGGTCACATATCCGGCGCCAATCTTCTCCCAGCCGACCAGCGTGACCTTGGCGGCCTTGACCATGGCGTCGGCTGCCTCGATCATCGCAACCAGCCCCTTGGTCTCGACCATTCCGAGCGCCTCACCCATTGTGGATCCTCGTTAGTGACGGATTTACGAATTTACGGATTGGAATTGACGGATTGACGGATTGACGGATTGACGGATTAGGGGCTAGGGGATCACGGGATCACAGGCTCAATCAAGGGACCACGCTTCCGTCAGACCAGCCCAATTCGTCAATTCGTCAATTCGTCAATTCCAATCCGTAAATTCGTCAATTCGTAAATTCAAGTGTCTTTGATGTCCCTCACCGCATCGGCGATGAGTGCCGTCAGTTCGCCGTATGTTAGCCGAATTTCCCCATCCCTGCTCGCCTGACGCAGCACCGAGCCGACGTCGGGCACAAGGCGTTCGGTTGGCGACGCCGGCGCCTCGAGGACCTGACAGAGCACCTGGTCGACGGCCGCCGCATCAGCCGGATCCGTGCACAACGGCGCCGGCGCGGCGATGCCGTACATGCCGCGCAACCCCTGCAGCCGCTCGACTTCCTCGCGCGAGATCAGGTGTTCGCGCCCGAGCAGCCGGGCGACGAGACTGATTTTCGCGAAGTGCTCGATCGTCTCCATCTTGTAGTAGGCGCCGAGCACCGTCGGACCGCACGTCACCGCCCCGTGGTTGGCGAGCAGCATACCGTCGTGCGCCTTGATGTACTTCCTTACCGCCTCGGGCAGCTCCGCCGTCGACGGCGTGCCGTATTCGGCGATGGGGATGCTGCCGAGCGTGGTGATGACCTCCGCCAGCACGGCACGCGTCAGCGGAATCCCGGCCACGGCGAACCCGGTGGCGAGCGGCGGATGCGCGTGCACGACGGCGTTCACATCGGGCCGATTGCGGTAGATCTCGAGGTGCATCGGCAGCTCGGACGATGGGTCGCGGTCGCCGCTGACCTTCCGCCCGTCGAAGTCGACCACCACCATCATGTCCGGGGACATGAAGCCCTTCGATACGCTCTTGGGAGTTGTGAGGAGGCGGCGCTCGTCCAGCCGGGCGCTGATGTTGCCGTCGTTCGACGCCACGTAGCCGCGGGCGTACATCCGCCGCCCCGTTTCGACGATCTCGCCGCGCAGCTGCTCTTCGAGGCGCGTGCTCACGCGCTCTTCCTGAACTTCGCCCGGCACGCTTCCGAGCAGAAGTAGTGCGTCGTGCCGCCCGACGTGAGCGAGAGCGAGCTGGCCGGCGGGATATGGGTGCCGCAGACCGGATCGCGCGCGAGCTTCACCGGCGGCGGCTGCGCCGGCTGGCGCGGGCGAGGGTTCGCTGCTTCGGCGATGCCGCTCAGCAGAAGCTTGATCGCCCGAAGAATCAGGAACAGGAGAACGGTGATGACGACAACGCGGACCATCACTGGTTGCTCGTGGGCGCCGCCTCGCCTCCGCCACGCCCGCCTGAAATCGCCATGAGCCCCTGCTGCGCCATCTCGGCTTCGGGGCTGTTGGGCGCCAGCTTGACGACCTTGCGCCACAGCTCCGCCGCTCCCTCGAGGTCCTGCTTCCCACGCCAAAGCACGATGCCCTTGTTCAGCAGCGTCCGCGGATGATTGGGATCGATCTTCAGCGAGCGATCGAACTCCTCGAGCGCTGAATCGGTTCCGCGCGTGAAGAAATAGGTGAGGCCGAGCTGAGCTCCGGCGTCGGCGTTCTTCGGATCGAGTCTCAGCCCCTCCTGATACCACTTGATCGCATCGTCGAAGCGCTGTGCCTCGAAGTAGGTGGTCGCCAGCTGCACCGCCGCGCCCGCATTGGACGGATCGTTCTTGAGAATCGTGGTCAGCGCCTGCACCCGCGCCTCGTCGAGCGGCGGCGGCTGGCGTTCGTTGGTCGCGGCGACAGCCTGAGCGGGCGGCTGCACGGCGGCCTGGCGGTTGATCTCCAGGTTCGCGAGAAGCCAGCCGACGATCACGCCGAAGCACATGCCGGCGACGGCGAGCACGAGTGATTCAGATTTCATGGAGGAATTGAGCTTTCAGACCGATCTTATACGACAAGGCACCGACGAAGACGCCCTCGAGGCAGCGCGCTCTGGAGGGGCCTTGCCTAGCGCGATGCCAGGACGCTCAGGTAGTCGCGGATGCTCTGCTCGAGGCCGACGAACAATGCGTGGCTGACGAGCGCATGCCCGATGGAGACCTCGTCCAGGTGCGGCAGACGGCGGAACAGCACGAGATTGTCGAGGTCGAGGTCGTGACCGGCATTGACACCGAGGCCGAGCTCGTGCGCCAGCGTCGCCGCGCGGGCGTACGTGGCGAAGGACGCGTCGGCCGCTGCGCCCCCTCGCTCGAAGGCACGAGCGTAGGGCTCCGTATACAGCTCGACGCGATGCGCACCGATGTCTGCCGCCCAGCGAATGGCCTCCTCGTCCGGGTCGACGAAGAGGCTCACGCGGATTCCGGCCACACGCAGGTCGCCGATGCAGGCATGCAACAGGTCCGCCGGGGCGTCGCGCGACCACCCCGCCTGGCTCGTCACTTCCCCGGGCTGGACCGGGACGAGCGTGCACTGTGTCGGCTTCACGCCATGCACGAGATCGATGAGATCGGGCCGGGGGTCGCCCTCGATGTTGAACTCGAATCGATCTCCTTCGCGCGCTCGAAGCGTCGCGATGTCGAGGACGTCGGCGCGGGTGATGTGACGGGCGTCGGCCCGAGGGTGCACGGTGATCCCCGGCGCGCCAGCCCTGAGGCATGCCTCGACTGCTGCCAGCACCGACGGGTTGGCGCCACCGCGCGAGTTGCGCAACGTGGCCACCTTGTTGACGTTCACCGACAGGGTGATCACGCGGCGGCTCCCACGTGCCGCTTGAACGCGTCCAGGATCTCCTGACCCCAGCGCCGGATCTCCGCTTCGTCCTTTCCTTCCAGCATGACGCGGAGCAGAGGCTCCGTCCCCGAATAGCGCACGAGCAGCCGGCCCTGGCCAGCCAGCCGGGCCTCGACGGCTTCGATGACGGACGCGATCTCCGGCACCGATCGCAGCTCGGGCTTCTGCGCCACGCGCAGGTTGAGGAGCACCTGCGGATACGCCGTGAACTCAGACGCGAGGTCGGCCAGCTCGCGGCCGGTGGCGTCCATGGTGCGCAGCACCTGCAGCGACGTGGCCAGCCCGTCGCCCGTGAACAGATGATCCGAGAAGATGATGTGACCCGACTGCTCGCCGCCGAGGGAGAGCTTGCGCTTGAGCATCTCCTCCATCACGTACTTGTCACCGACCGGACAGCGGACCAGGCTGACACCCGCCTCGCGAAGCGCCAGCTCGAGGCCGATGTTGCTCATCACCGTCGCCACGATTGCGTCGCCGTTGAGCCGCCCCTCGGCCTTCATCCGCTTGCCGCACATCAACATCACGGCGTCGCCATCGACGATGCGCCCGCGAGCATCGACGAAGATCGCCCGGTCGCCGTCGCCGTCGAAGGCGATCCCGAGGCGATAGCCGCCGTCGGTCACAGCCTTCACCAGCGCCGCCGGCGCCGTCGAACCGCAGCCGAGGTTGATGTTGCGGCCGTCGGGCTGCGTTCCGACCGGCAGCACGGAGTAGCCGAGATCCTGGAACAGCCGCGGCGCGATCGTCGTGGTTGCCCCGTTGGCGCAGTCGAGCGCGATTCGCGCGCCCTTCGTCATGCCAGGCGCCGGCAGAATCCTGCGGAGCTGAGCGACGTATTCCGAACGGCAGTCCACCTGCTCCACCTGCAGCGCGTCGCCGGGCGGCAGCGACCAGGCGGTGTCCGCGACGATCGACTCGACTCGACGCTCGATTGCTTCGCCGAACTTCTCCCCCGTGCCGGAGAACAGCTTGATACCGTTGTCCTCGAAGGGGTTGTGGGAGGCCGAGATGACGACACCGGCCGTGTATCCCATCCTCGGAGTCAGGTAGGCGATGGCTGGCGTCGGGATGATGCCCGTGCTCGTCAGCGTGCCGCCCTGGCTCGAGATGCCGAACCCGAGCTCGCGCTCGATCCAGGTGCCCGACTCACGGGTGTCGCGTCCCGAGAGGATTCGCACCGGGCCCGTTGCCGCCGGCGACCGATCGTGGCCGAGAGCGCGCACGAGGGCGGCCCCAAGCCGGCGAATGGTCGCCACATCGAGCGGATACTCACCGGCCCGCCCTCGAACGCCGTCAGTGCCGAACAGTTGGGTCATCCGAAGTCCATTTGTGATTGGGGATCTGGGATTTGTGAGTCGTTGGTGATTTGGCGATTGGAGATTGGTGAAGTATCCGGTGATTGGGAATTGACGATTGAGCGCGGCTCGCTGAACGCCGGGGATTTACACCTTCGTAATCGGCAATCGAGCGTCGACACGTGAATCGCCCGATCCTTCGCCAATCCACAGATCGCCAATCACCAACGACTCACAAGTCCCAGATCAGAAATCGCCAATCTCCGGCCCGTTACCGAATCGTCACCGACACGTGCGATGGCTCGACGCGTACGACGCCCACCTTCGGCGGCGGCACGACGCGGACCGGCACGTCGAACTTACCGGCATGCAGGGCGTCCACGTCGACCGACGCGTCGAAATCCTCGGCGCGCGCACCTCTGGCTTCCTGCGGTCCACGAACGACGACGGTCACGACGCGCGGACTGACCTGGGTCGAACGGTCGGCGTTGCGAATCTGCAAGGCGACGTTCTGGACCGTCCACTCCACCGGCGCCGCCGTCACGTTGACCACGACTTTCGTGGATTGTGGAACGAGGAGGCGCACCGACGGTTCCGGCGACCCCACGGCAACCACTTCCGTCACGGGAGCCGACTTGCCCACGACGGAGACCGGCTCGGTAATCGCTTCGGTGACCGACTCCAGCACGCTGCCAGCGCCCACGAGTTCGACCGTCGCCGGATCCGCCGTCACCGTTCCAATCACGAATCCGGATGCCGGCTCGCCCTCTACCGAAGGGACGATTGGCACGGTCTTGGTGATGGACGGCTCGAACCGCATCGAGATGTTGGAGGGCGACACCTGAACGACCTCCACGCCGAACGGCGTCCGGACGTCCATCGGCGTCAGGTGAAACAGCTTCTGCGGAGGCCGCGCGTCGCGCAGATCGAGCACCGCGACGAGCTCTCCAGGAGCGATTCGTCCGAGTGCACCCGAGGACCCGCGAACGCGCACGTCCACGTTCGGCGGCGTTTCGCCGACGAGCTCGAGCTGCCCGGGCACGTTCGTGAACTCGAGAGGCACGCGAAGCGCACGCTCGACGAGCTGCTCGCCGGAGACGAGCACCCAGAGGAGCACCGCCAGCCCAATCGACAGCATCTTGAGACCGACGTGACGGAGACCGGCGACAGCCATCAGACCAACGAGCCACGGGCGGGGGCCGGGCGAGCGTCGCGCAGCCGGCGGCCGCCAAGAAGCGTGCGCAGGCGAGCGCGAAGCGTCTCGGCCGTCAGGCCGCGCTCCAGCTCTTCACCCATCGCGAGCGACACGATCCCGGTCTCTTCGGAGACGACGATCGCCACGGCGTCGCTCTCTTCAGTGACACCGAGTGCGGCGCGGTGGCGCGTGCCGAGCTCGCGGCTGACTCGCGGGTTCACCGAGAGTGGCAGGAAACAGGCGGCCGCGGCGACGCGATCGGCCTGGACGATGGCCGCGCCGTCATGCAACGGCGCGCCCGGCTGGAAGATGCTGGCCAGCAGGTCGTAGGTGATGGTCGCGTCGAGCGGAATTCCCCCCTCGATGTAGTTCCGCAGCCCAATCTGGCGCTCGACGACGATGATCGCTCCGACCCGTCTCGTGGCAAGCGATGTGGCCACGACGACCAGCTCCTCGATCGTCTCCTCGGCGCTCGAAGCCCGCTCGAAATAGCGGAAGAACGGTGCGCGGCCAAAATGCGCCAGCGCCCGGCGGATGTCGGCCTGGAACAGCACGATGATGGCGAACACCACGTACGACGCGAGGTTGCGGATCACCCAGTTGACGGTTTCGAGCTGCAGCCATCGCGACAGGAAGTAGAGACCGATCAGGAAGCTGCCGCCGAGCGCCATCTGCACGGCACGCGTGCCGCGGATCAGCAGCAGCAGCTCGTACAGCAGCACCGACACGAGCGCGATGTCGAGCAGATCCAATCCCGAGATCGCGGGACGCCGCAACAGTTCGGCTAACCAGGACATGACGAGGAAAGGGCGGCCCGGAGCCCGGCGTCACTCATCGCTGGCGCGATGATACTTCCGAATCTCGTCCGCGATGCGGACCACCTGTACCATCTCGGCGACCGCATGCACGCGCACGATGTGGACGCCGGCAAGGACGGCCGCCGTCACCGCCGCCGCCGTCGGCCAGTCGCGCGCGGCCGCCGGCACATCACGTCCAAGCGGGCGGGCAAGAAACGTCTTGCGCGAAGGTCCCGCGAGGACCGGGCGCCCGAGCTCGCCGAACTCGCGCAGTCGAGCGAGCGTCTCGAAGCTGTGCTCGGCCTGCTTGGCGAAGCCGAGGCCAGGGTCGATGATGATGCGATCGAGCGCCACGCCGCTCGTGGTCGCGAACGCGATGCTCTCACGCAGCTCGTCGAGCACTTCGCCCACCACATCGTGGTACGACGCCTGCCCGTACATGTCGCTGGAGCGCCCGCGGGTGTGCATGAGCACGACCGCAGCGCCCTGCCGGGCCACCGTGCCGGCCAGCGCCGGCTCGTACCGGAACCCGCTGACGTCGTTCACGATGGACGCGCCGCTCTCGAGAGCGGCACGCGCCACTGACGTCTTGTACGTGTCTATGGAGACTGGAACGGACACCTTGCCGGTCAGCCCCTCGATCACCGGCAGCACGCGCCGGCGCTCCTCTGCCTCGTCGAGCGCGTGCGCGCCAGGACGCGTCGATTCGCCCCCGACGTCGAGCAGGTCGGCCCCGGACTCCACCATCTGCAGTCCCGCGTCGATGGCCCGCTGAGGGTCGAGCAGCAGCCCACCGTCTGAAAATGAGTCTGGAGTGACGTTGATGATGCCCATGACGAGCGTACGGGCACCGAGCTGGAGCGAGCGGCCGCCAGGGAGCGGGACGGTGAAGTGGCGACGCACGACGAAGTCAAAGGCTGACGGTCAAGAGGTCGACCTTTGACTCGTTGACCGCGCGTTTACTCCTGCGTGACGGGCCGCGGCGGCAGCGGGGGCACGATACCGGTGGCCGGGCGTTCCTTCGCGGGCTTCGGTTCGCGTGACGCCACCGCCGGTGCGCTGGCGGCCACGCTCGGGTCGTCGACGGGCAGGCCGGCGGCGATGCGGTTCACCTGCTCGGCATCGAGCGTCTCACGCCCGAGCAGCGCGTCGGCCATGTCGAGCAGGCTCTGGCGGTGCTCGGTGAGGATGGCCTGGGCGCGCGAGTAATTGTCGGTGACGAAACGCTTCACTTCCTGATCGATGCGCAGCGCCGTGTCTTCGCTGTAGTCCTGGTGCTGCGCGATCTCGCGGCCGAGGAAGATCTGCTCTTCCTTCTTGCCGAACGTGAGCGGGCCCATGGCGTTGCTCATGCCCCACTCGCAGACCATGCGCCGCGCCAGATCGGTGGCGCGCTCGAGATCGTTGCCGGCGCCGGTGGTGATGCTGCCGATGGTGAGCTCTTCGGCAATGCGGCCACCGAGCAGGATGGCGATCTGGTCCTCGAGGTACTCGCGCGAATAATTGTGCTTCTCGTCGATCGGCAGCTGCTGGGTGAGGCCGAGCGCCATCCCACGCGGAATGATCGTGACCTTGTGGATCGGATCCGCGTGCGGCAGCTTCACCGTCAGCAGCGCATGCCCCGCCTCGTGAATGGCGGTCACACGCTTCTCGCTCTCGCTGATGATCATCGAGCGCCGCTCGGCGCCCATCAGCACCTTGTCCTTCGCGAACTCGAAGTCGAGCATGCGAACGACCTTCTGGTTGTAGCGCGCGGCGTTCAGCGCCGCCTCGTTCACCAGGTTCGCCAGGTCGGCGCCCGAGAAGCCCGACGTTCCCCGCGCCAGCACGCCCGTATCGACATCGTCGCCAAGCGGAATCTTCTTGGTGTGTACCGCAAGGATGCCCTCGCGGCCCTTGACGTCCGGTCGGTTCACCACGATGCGGCGATCGAAGCGGCCCGGGCGGAGCAGCGCCGGATCCAGGACGTCGGGGCGATTGGTCGCGGCGACGAGGATGACGCCTTCGTTGGACTCGAATCCGTCCATCTCGACGAGCAGCTGGTTCAGCGTCTGTTCGCGCTCGTCATGGCCGCCACCCAGGCCCGCGCCTCGATGCCGCCCGACGGCGTCGATCTCGTCGATGAACACGATACAGGGGGCGTTCTTCTTGCCCTGCTCGAACAGGTCGCGGACCCGCGACGCGCCGACGCCGACGAACATCTCCACGAAGTCGGAGCCGCTGATCGAGAAGAACGGAACGTTCGCCTCACCGGCCACGGCACGCGCCAGGAGCGTCTTGCCCGTTCCGGGCGGCCCCATCAGCAGCACGCCCTTCGGGATGCGCCCACCCAGCTTCTGAAACTTCTGCGGCTCGCGCAGGAAGTCGATGATTTCCTGGAGCTCCTCTTTGGCCTCGTCGACCCCGGCCACGTCCTTGAACGTGACCTTCTTCTGCGCGCTCGAAGAGAGCTTCGCCTTGCTCTTGCCGAACGATAGCGCCTTGTTGCCGCCGCTCTGCATCTGGCGCATGAAGAAGATCATGAAGCCCATGAAGAGCAGGATGGGAGCCCAGGAGCCCAGCAGATAGGTCCAGTTGCTCGCGCTCGCCGGCTTGGCCGACACCTTCACGTTACGCTCGAGCAGCTTGTTCGGTAGCCCCTCGTAGCCTTCGGGGAGAATCGCGCGGAAGTTGCCGGTGTTGGTGGTGTACTCGATCTCGTCGGCGGTGAACACCGCCTCTTTGACCTCGTCCCCCTGGACGTGGTTCATGAACTCGCTGAAGGTCTCAGTCCTGTGACTGGGCGGCCAGCTGCTCGTGAAGCTGTACACGAGCGCCGCCACGACGATCAGGACGACCCAGAACACGATGCTCTTCAGCGTTGAGTTCAAACTACCCTCCCAACGAGGCCCCGCGCACGCCGGAATTTTGGGCAAACGTCCCAATAGTCCGGAATTTCAACCGGCCGCTCCTACACTATCGGCCGATTTTGACTTAGTAAGAGTATCACTTCGGGGCGGCCCCTGCTTTGATAAGACCGACGTTTCGCGCCGAGGTTCCAAGCGGCCGCTCGGAACCCCGTGCCGGGACAGGCACGGACGCGCAGCTCAGCCTGTCCTCCCGGTGTCACATCCAGTCGTGGCTCGTACCGGAGCCCTTGGGCACCCCGCCAAACGACATGGGCGATCCGCCATTGCCTCCGGAACGCGACGGCGGGTAGAAGAACAGCAGGAACGCCATCAGCAGGAGGACCGGCCCCCAGGAGGTCCACATGAGGACAGGGCCCCATGAGGTCCACACGCTCGTGCTCGCTGGCCGGGCCGACACCTTGACGTTGCGCTCGAGCAGCGTGTTGGGCAGCCCCTGGTAGCCTTCCGGCAGAATCGCGCGGAACTGGCCGTTCTCGCTCGTGACGTACGCGATTTCGTCGCCGGTGATCACGACCTCTTTGACCTCGTCCCCCTGGACGTGGTTCATGAACTCGCTGAAGGTCTCGGTCCTAAGGCTGGGCGGCCAGCTGCTCGTGAGGCTGTACACGAGAGCCGCCGCGACGATGAGAACGACCCAGAAAGCGATCGCCTTGCCCGTCCTGTTCACGATGGCCTCCATCGCGGCGGGAGCACTCCGCCGCCAAACGAGTCACGACCCGGCGAACGGTTCCTGTCGTCCCGAGTCTTGACTGGATAAGACCAGATTTCCGTGGCGAAGTTCCACGCGCCCGCCAGGCACGCTCACCCCACCGCAGGAACCGGCCAGCACCTCGGCCACCGCCATCACATGCTCCAGACCCACTTCCCGCTCTCTCGACAGTACTTTCAGCGCTCTCAGGAGCACTCGACGGACAATCGGAACCGGGGCCACGGCGAGGCGCGCACCATCCAGCTCGATCCCGGCGGGAGTCTCAACCGCGATCTCTTGATAGAGCGCGAAGCTGGCCTCGTCGAGCCACATCGCGTCCTCGCGCGAAAGGTCGGCGGCCCGCGCGATAGCCCCGGTGACGGAACCCCCTGCGGCCCGCTCCAACTCCGGAATCACCACATGCCGCACGCGGTTCCTGGGGTTCGCCAGATCGAGATTGGTCTCGTCCTCGACCCACCCGTGACCCTGGGATTCGAGATACTGCCGAAGATCGGCCCTTTTCACATCCAGCAGCGGTCGGACGACGCGATCCTTTCGAGGATAGACGCCGCCGAGCCCTGTTGGACCTGCGCCCCGGATCAGCTTGAGCAGGAACGTCTCCGCCTGATCGTCGCGGGTGTGGCCGACGGCAATCCTGTCGGCAGACACCCGCGAGGCGGTGCGCTCGAGGAAGTCGTAGCGGAGGCGGCGTGCCGCGTCCTCGACTGACAGCCGCTCCGATCGCGCGTATTCCAGGACGTCCAGGTGTTCGACGACGAGCGACAAACCTACTCTGACAGCCAGGTCTCTGCAGAACTGCTCGTCGCGTTCAGCCGCGGCGCGCAGCCGGTGGTTGAGGTGAGCCAGCGAGACCACTCGAAACTCGCCATGTTCGCAGAGATCGAGCAGGAGGTGGGTCAGCGCCACCGAGTCCGAGCCCCCCGACACGCCCACCAGCACCGCAGCGCCAGGCGGGAAGAGACGGTATCGGCGAATCGTTCGACGAACCTGCTGGTGGAGGGCTGACATTTGGGGGCGAATTCGGGCTCGGGGCATTAGGCCTTCGGCTTTCGGCCCAGACTCCGGGCTCCAGACTCCGGGACCGTCCAAGGCCTTGAAAGCCTGCCTAGCCGTAGCTCACGCGACGCGCGAGCGGAGGCTGGTGCCGGAGGGCGGACTCGAACCGCCGACCCCGCGCTTATGAGACGCGTGCTCTAACCGACTGAGCTACTCCGGCGAGATGTCGCAGCGCCGACCTTCAGGTCGGCGACAAACGATCAGTTTATCCCGTCAGTGCCGAATGCCAAACGCCGAACCAGGATCTGAGGCCGGAGTCCGCATCGAACCTCCTACGGCACCACGCCCGCACCGACGAACACCTCGAAAGGCGCCCAGTAGTACGGGTTGGCGCCCGCGCGGCGCCCCTGATGTCGGCCAGCTTGGCGTCTCGCAGCGCTGCCGACGGGGACGCCCCCCGGGCGAGCGCGGTGTAGAAGCGCTCCATCCTCGTCACGCAACGCGGCACTCGCGGTCGGATGCGTCCCCTGCCGCCAGCCCGAAGCCTGATGAGTACGCCGCGCCTCAGTTGCTGCGCGCCGGGCCGGACTCGAGCAGCGCCAGGCTCCGCAGCACGTCCCCGTTCACACCGCCCGCCGTCAATGGCACGCGCATCTGCCTCCGATCCGCACGACGATCGATCAGCACGTCGAGCAGACGCCGCTCCACCGCAATGGCGGCGTCCCGGTCCGGCCCTCGGGGGCGCCCCTGGTGGGAGATCTCGTCGGGCAGATCGTTCACCTCGATCTGGCCGCTGCGGCAGCGCGCGACCAGACGATCGGCCACCTGGCGCAGCTCGCGGATGTTTCCGGGCCAGGCGTAGTCGGTCAGGCGCCGGGAAGCGCCCGTCGTCACGCGCGGCGTCTGTGTGCGCGCCACGCCGGCGCTGCGGTGCAGGCAATCCTGAAGGAGCATCACGATGTCTTCGGGGCGCTCCCGCAGCGGAGGAATCCGGATGTGCAGCACGTTCAACCGGTAGTACAGCTGCCCGTCGAAGCGGCCGGCGGCGATGCGATCGACGAGGCTGCCCTGCGTGGATGCGATCACGCGGACGTCGAGCGGCGGAAGCGGCTCGTCGGCTCCGACGGGTCGGACCTCGCCAGTTTCGACGAAGTGCCGCAGCCGCATCTGGATTCGGCGGCTCGTCTCGCCAACCTCGTCGAGAAACACCGTCCCCCGATCGGCGGTCTCCAGGGCCCCTCGACGACGGGATCGGGTGTCGCCGGACAGGCCGGCATGGCCGAAGAGCGCTGACCCGAGGACGTCGTCCGCCGTGCTGCCGCACCTGACGGCTACCAGCTCGGCTCCTCCGCGGGAGCTCCCCTCGTGAATGAGACGGGCGACGATCCCCTTGCCGACCCCCGGCTCGCCCGAGATCAGGACGCGAACGTTCGATCGCGCCGCCAGCACGATGTCGCTTTCGACTTCACGGATTGCTGCACTGACACCTAGCTTGATCGTGGAGCTCATGCACCTGCCTCCTGAAACGTTGGTGGCACAGACTCTGGAAACGTTTCAGGAGAGCCGAGCGAACAAAATACGGATTCGCGTCCTTTGGCCTACGCTCCAGCCGGCAGCGCGGCGGCAATCAGCGGAATCAGGACTTCGTGGTGGCCAACGAGCGAAATGCCGGTGCCCTGGGTGCCGGCGACCGGCCGGGCGACGACGTTGGTCTGCGGCCGGTACATGCGGAGGAAGTCGATATTGACCGTGGTCAGCCGTTCCAGGGCGACACCCTGGTTCCGCGCGATTGCCACCGCCTTCAGGAACACTTCCGGCAGGACGACGGCCGAGCCGCAGTTCAGGTAAACCCCATCCTCCAGCCGGGCGACGGCGCTCGTGAAATACCGGAAATCGCGAAGGCTCGTGTCGCCAATGGCCGCGCCCGACGCCGCCGGGTGCATATGGATGATGTCGGTGCCGACGGCGACGTGAACCGTCACCGGGATGCCGAGCTGTGAGGCGACGGCCGTCAGGCTTCGGTCTACGAACGGCGTCTGCCGGCCGGCCAGATAGGCGCCGACCGCCTGTCCAAGGCCCCGCCGGTCGCGCGAGGCCTCGCAGATGATGTCGTTCAGCAGCCGCCCCGTTTCCTCGGCCATGCCGAAGCGCCCTGGCCCGAGCGTCTCATCGACATCCTCCGAGGTGGCGCCCGACAGCGCGATCTCGAAGTCGTGGATGATGCCGGCGCCGTTCATCGCCACGGCGGACACGTAACCACGGCGCATCAGATCGATCAGGACGGGCGACACACCGGTCTTGATCACGTGCGCGCCGATGCCCCAGACGATTCCCGCCTGCCGGGCGCGTGCCGCGGCCAGCGCGCTCACGACGCGCCGGAGGTCGCGCCCCGCGAGGATGTCCGGCAGCGAAGCGAACCAGTCGCTGAAGCTGACGCCCTCGCCGACGGGCCTGGCGAAGTCTTCCGCCCGCGCCTTGCTGCGGCGCGAGTCGAGCGGATACGTCCGCACACCCGAGAGATCGAACTCCTCGTACGGGAATGGCATGGGGATACGGTAATGCAGAACGCCGAATGGCGAATGCTCTCGTTCAGACGATCAGCATCGCGTCCCCGTAGCTGTAGAACCGGTACTTCCTCTGAATGGCTTCCCGGTAGGCAGCCATCACGCGCTCGCGGCCGTCAAATGCCGACACGAGCATCAGCAGCGACGACCGCGGCAGATGGAAGTTCGTCAACAGCCCGCTCACCAGCCGAAATTCATGTCCCGGTCGAATGAACAGGTCGGTCGATCCGCGCGCCGCCCGGACCTGGCCGCCAGCATCGAGCGTCAACGATTCGAGCGTTCGCGCGGTAGTGGTTCCGACCGCGATGATGCGGCGGCCGTCCCGTCGTGCGCGGTTCAGCGCGCCGGCCGCCTCGTCGCTCACCTCGAACCGCTCGGCGTCGACCTGATGCTCTTCGATCTGCTCGACCCGGACCGGCTTGAACGTGCCATATCCCACGTGCAGCGTGACCGCCGTCCGCTCGATGCCTTCGGCTGCGAGCGTCTCGAGGAGAGCCTGCGAGAAATGCAATCCCGCCGTAGGGGCGGCGACGGATCCACGCTCGGAGGCATAGACAGTCTGGTAGCGCTCCCGATCGGTCGGATCATCGTCGCGTTTGATGTAGGGCGGCAACGGGACGTGGCCGATGCGATCGACGGCGTCGTCCACGTTCGACCCGTCCTCGGTCCACAGCAGAACGCTGCGGCGTCCGTGGAAGTGACGGCCCACGATCTCGCCGTGAAGCCGCCACCCGTCGCGTTCGAAGAGGATGCGGGCGCCGGTCTTGAGCTTCTGACCCGGGTGAACCAGAGCGAGGAAACAGGGAAGCCCGTCGCGCACGCTCGCCGCGCGCTCGAGCAGCAGGCACTCCACGGCGCCGCCGCTCGGCACCCGATGTCCGAGCAGGCGCGCGGGAAACACACGTGTGTCGTTGACTACCAGGAGATCGCCGCGGCGGAGATATCGGCCAAGGTGTGCGAAGTCGTCATGCGCGATGCCGCCACCCGCGCGGGAAAGGACGAGGAGACGCGACCCGCCTCGTTCTGACGGCGGTTCCTGGGCAACCAGCTCGGCTGGCAGCTCGAAATCGAACTCGGAGATGTGCACGTCGCGCGTCATCAAGCGTACACCTCGGCACTGGCGGAGGTCTTGCAGCCGACGTGACGGCCCCTATGGTCGCGAGGCTGCGGTGTTCGATGTGGTGATCGTTGGCGGTGGTCCGGCGGGCCTGTCGGCCGCGCTGGTGCTCGGCCGATGCCGTCGCCGCGTGCTCGTGTGCGACGAAGGACGGCCGCGCAACGCGCGCGCGACGAGCCTGAACGGCTATCTCACGCGCGACGGCGTCGCGCCCACCGATTTCCTCCGCCTCGGACGAGACGAGCTGCAACGCTATGGCGTGGTCCAGAAGGCGACCACCGTCTCGGACGTCGTGAGGCAGCCAGCCGGTTTCGAGGTGCGCTTCGACAACGGAGACCGCGTGTCCGGACGGACGGTTCTGCTGGCGACGGGCGTGCGGGACGAGCTCCCGGACATCCCCGGTCTCGACGAGTGCTACGGCATCACCGTGCACCACTGCCCGTACTGCGATGGATGGGAAGTCCGCGATCGGACGATTGCCGTCGTGGGCGCCTCGGGGTCGCCGGTGGGCCTGG
>Ga0075428_100003002_pt1 | contig 18414 bp, 17 predicted proteins | sample RhiMetdeltSRZDD2_FD_75291 | JGI IMG/M metagenome (GOLD analysis project Ga0075428, IMG submission 75291) | Populus rhizosphere microbial communities from Tennessee, USA - Rhizosphere MetaG P. deltoides SRZDD2 | ecosystem: Host-associated > Plants > Roots > Rhizosphere > Soil | place: USA... | reverse complement strand
CGGATCGCTGGGCTGGTCCGCGCCGGCGGGACGCCGTCCGGCGGCACAATCCACTCCGCGCTGACCGCGTTCTCCCGCGGCCGGCAGAATCTGCAGGCGGCCCGGGACCGCCGTCGTGCCGAGCCGCGGCCGCGGGACCGCTCGGCGCGGGCGGGGACGGACCGGATCCGCCGCCTCGAGGGGTTCTGGGCCGTCCCGCTGCCCACGATCGACCCGCAGATCGTCGCCCGGTCGGCCCGTGCGCTGCCGTCGTACGGCCCGGACTTCGTGTACACCCACTACATGGCGGTGAAGCGGCTCCCGGTGGCGGTCGGCGGTGTCGCCGGCGTGGGGGCGCTGGTGGCCGCGGCCCAGGTCCCGCCGTTGCGCAACGCGCTCCTTCGCCGGCTGGAGCCCGGCGACGGGCCGAGCCCGTCGCGGCGCGAGAAGTCCTGGTTCACGGTCCGGTTCGTCGGGACCGGCGGCGGCCGCCGCGTAGTGACCGAGGTGTCCGGCGGCGACCCTGGATACGGCGAGACCGCGAAGATGCTCGGCGAGTCCGCCCTCTGCCTGGCCCTCGACGATCTGCCACAGGTTGCTGGTCAGACCACCACAGCGGTTGCGATGGGCAACAAGCTGCGCGACCGGTTGGTTGCTGCCGGCATCGGGTTCCGAGTGCTGTCCGACGAGGCGTACTGACCCGACGCGGAGTCGCGGGCCGCAGCACCGGCCGTGCGGAGCGGTTCGCCGCTCGTGGGTACCGGCCGATGCCCGTGGATATCGGCGAGTTCGAGAAGCTCGAGGGCTGCGTGATGTGCCTCTCAGTCCGGCTCCGGGCGCCACACTGACAGCTCAGGGTCGTCGACCGCGAAGGTGCGGACGGGTCCCGGCGGCGTGTCCGCGGTCTCGAACCGGACCGTGACCCGGCCACGCCCGGAGCCCCAGACCCAGCCTCGGCCGTGCCCGGTGTGCGACACGTCCTGGCCGGGGTAGTAGCCGGCCCGGCCGGTGGCCAGCGGCTGCTCGATCGCCGGCTCGGCAGCCTCGCTGGGGTCCAGGTCTGCCAATGAGGCCAGTTCGAGGTCCATGAACAGGTCGTCCTGGATCCAGTCCGCCAGCGACGAGACCCCCACGCCGAGCAGCCGGATACCGCCGGAGACGTCGCTGTCGTCCAGCAGGCCGCGCGCGATCCGCGCGATCACCCGCGGGTCGTCGGTCGGGCCGGCCACGGTGAGCGACCGGGTGTGCGTGGTGAAGTCGTGCATCCGGGTCTTCACCGTGACCGTGCGGCCGGACAGTTGCGCCTTGCGCAACCGCTCCGAGACCCGGTGCGCCATCCGCTCGGCGATCGCCGCCAGCAGCGCGCGGTCGGCGATGTCGGTGTCGAAGGTGTCCTCGACGCTGACCGACTTGGTCTCCCGGTCGTTGTCCACCGGCCGGTCGTCGTCAGCGACCGCGAGCCGGTGCAGGCTGCTGCCGTGCGCCGTACCGAGCAGCCGCACCAGCTCGTCGGCGCCGAGCTGCTGCAGGTCACCGACGGTGCGGATCCCGTTCATGCCGAGCCGCTGCGCGGTCGCAGGCCCGACACCGGGGATGACTGTCACCTGCATCGGCGCCAGGAACTCGGCCTCGGTCCCCGGTGGGACCACGACGGTGCCGTTCGGCTTGTCCAGGTCGCTGGCGATCTTCGCGATCAGCTTGGACGTGCCGGCACCGACCGAGGCGGTGAGGCCGCCGCTTGCCTGGTGGATCGACGCTTTCAGCCCGGCGGCGACCGCGTGCACGTCGTCGACGGTGAGACCGGTGAGCCCGGCCGCGGTCAGGTCCACGAACGCCTCGTCGAGCGACAGCGGCTCGATCAGCGGCGACACCGCCCGAAGCTCCGCCATGACCGCACGGCTCGTCGACCGGTAAGCCTCGAACCGGCCGCCCAGGAACGCGGCGTGCGGGCAGCGCGCCCTGGCCTCAGCGGTCGACATCGCCGAGCGGACGCCGTACTGCCGGGCCTCGTACGACGCGGTCGACACCACACCACGCATACCGATGCCGCCGACCACGACCGGCTTGCCGCGCAGCGACGGCTTGTCCCGCTGCTCGACCGCCGCGAAGAACGCGTCCAGGTCGACGTGCAGGATCGACGGTTCGCTGCGCACTGTCACATTCTGGCGCGCTGAACCGACGATTCCGGCGGCCGACTCCTGCAGACTGTGGCTAGAGGAGGTGTCTGATGGATCCGACACCTCCTAGCAGACTCTTCAGGGAGGGCGTGCCATGGGTGAAGAGGTCGAGCGGGTCGAGTTCACCCGTGCGGACCGCACCAGGTTCCGCGACCAGGTCCACCGAAACCTCGACGCGTTCGCGCGGATGTTGCGCGAGTCTCGGTTCGATGTCGACCGGCCGCTCACCGGGCTGGAGATCGAGCTGAACCTGGTCGACGAGCAGCACGACCCGGCGATGAAGAACGCCGAGGTGCTGCACGCCATCTCCGACGACGCGTTCCAGACCGAGCTGGGCCAGTTCAACGTCGAGATCAACCTGCCACCGACCCAGATCAGCGGTGACGGGCTGGAGCGGATGGAAACGGACATCCGCAACAGCCTCAACGCGGCGGAGGAGAAGGCGGCCAAGACCGGCTCGCACATGGTGATCGTCGGGATCCTGCCGACGCTGTTCACCGAGCACATGTCGATGGAGGCACTCAGCGGGAACCCGCGGTACGCGCTGCTGAACGACCAGATCTTCGCGGCCCGTGGCGAGGACATCCAGATCGCGATCGACGGCGTCGAGCGGCTCGCGGTGACCGCGGACACGATCGCGCCCGAGGCCGCGTGTACGTCGACCCAGCTGCACATCCAGGTCAGCCCCGAGTCGTTCTCGCACTACTGGAACGCCGCCCAGGCGATCGCCGGGATCCAGCTCGCGATCGGAGCCAACTCGCCGTTCCTGTTCGGCAAAGAGCTGATGCGCGAGACCCGGATCCCGCTGTTCGAGCAGACCACCGACACCCGCACGCACGAGCTGAAGGCGCAGGGTGTGCGGCCCCGGGTCTGGTTCGGCGAACGCTGGGTGACCTCGATCTTCGACCTGTTCGAGGAGAACGCGCGCTACTACCCGGCGCTGCTCCCGGTGGTCTCCGACGAAGACGCGATCGCGGTACTGGACCGCGGCGACATCCCGCAGCTGTCCGAGCTGCGGCTGCACAACGGCACCATCTACCGCTGGAACAGACCGGTGTACGACGTGGTGCGGGAGCGGCCGCACCTGCGGGTCGAGAACCGGGTGCTGCCCGCCGGGCCGACGGTGCTGGACACCTGCGCGAACGCGGCGTTCTACTTCGGCCTGGTCCGGGCGCTGGCCGAGGACGAGCGGCCGATCTGGTCGCAGATGTCGTTCAGCGCGGCGGAGGAGAACTTCCACGCCGGCGCCCGGCACGGGATCGACGCCGAGGTGTTCTGGCCCGGGATCGGCACCGTACAGGCCACCGAGCTGGTGCTGCGCCGGCTGCTCCCGGTCGCGTCCCGTGGGCTGGACGCCTGGGGTGTGGCACCGGCGACCAGGGACCGGCTGCTCGGCATCATCGAGCAGCGGTGCCTGACCCACTCCAACGGCGCCCAGTGGCAGTCCGACGCGTTCCACGCTCGGTACACGAAGGGCTCGCTCGGCCGCCGGCAGGCACTGCGCGAGATGCTCGGCCAGTACCGCGAGCGGATGCACGACAACGTCCCCGTGCACGAGTGGGACTAGCGCGACATCCCGCTAGCGCCGGTGCCGGCGCGGCTCGGTCCGGACGGCCCGGTCCGCGGCCACGTCGACGAAGCCGTACCGGGTCACCACGGCCGTCGTACCCGCACCTGAGCCGTCCACCGCGCAGGCTATGCACCAGGCGGCCTGCCAGGCGAGGTCGGTGCTCTCCAGCGAGCCGGGACCGGCCCGGGTGACGACCAGGTGGAGCAGCGCATCATCGCCCGGTACGGCCTCCCGCAGGCCCACCAGCAGGTCGACCCGGAGCGCATGGTCGAGGGGTTCGGCGGCCGGCAGCCAGCGGGTGACCAGCGGACGGACCCCGCTGCGGCCGGCCGAGACCACGTCCAGCACCGGGTCGAACGCCCTGCGCCGGGTCCGGCGGCGCAGCTCGCAGACCCGGGCGTGCAGCCAGTCGGCGGGGATCGGGAACGGATCCATGCCTACCACGGTGGTACGGCGCCGGGCGACACCGCCGTGACTTGTCCACAGATGCCGGGGCGCCGGTTGGGTAGTAGCGTTCAGTGCAATCGGTCTGGGCACCTGCCCGGGAGGTGAGGCAGTTCGATGGCAACCATCGTGGTGGGGTACGTGCCGAAACCGGAGGGCCGAGCGGCGCTGCGCAGGGCCGCCGAGGAAGCCCAGCTTCGGGACGCCAAGCTGGTCGTCGTCAACTCACATCGCGGCGGTCGCGGGTTCGACAGCGACGAGGCGGCCGCGAGCGAGTCCGCACTGGCCGAGGTGCGTGAGCAGCTCGAGGACACCGGGGTGCCGTACGAGCTGCGGCAGCTGGTCCGCGGCCTGGACCCCGCCGAGGACCTGGTCGCCGTCGCCGAGCAGGTCAAGGCCGAGTTCATCGTGATCGGCCTGCGGCGTCGCTCGCCGGTCGGCAAGCTGATCCTCGGCAGCAATGCGCAACGCATCCTTCTCGACGCACCCTGCCCGGTGCTCGCGGTCAAGGCCGAGGAAGAGGAGGAGTGAGGTGACGTCGGTGCGCGGCAGGCGACTTTGCCTGGCTCAACAGGCCGAGGCGGACGCACTGCTCAGCCGGGACCCGTTCGCGCTGCTCGTCGGCATGCTGCTGGACCAGCAGATCCCGATGGAGAAGGCGTTCGCGGGTCCGGCGACGATCTCGGAACGGATGGCCGGCGCGTTCGACCCGCCGACGGTCGCGGCGTACGACCCGGACGGGTTCGTCGAGGTGGTGGCCGGCCCGCCCGCCGTACACCGCTTTCCGAGCGCGATGGCGGCACGGATCCAGACGCTGGCGAAGCACCTCGACGAGGAGTACGGCGGGAACGCCGCCGCGGTCTGGGGTGACGTGAAATCGGGTGACGACCTGCTGGCCAGGCTGTCGGCGCTGCCGGGGTTCGGAGCGCAGAAGGCGAAGATCTTCGTGGCGCTGCTCGGCAAGCAGCTGAAGGTCCGTCCGCGCGGCTGGCGGGAGGCGTCGGAGCCGTACGGCGAGGACGGCGCGTTTCGCTCGGTGGCCGACGTGACGGACGCCGGCTCGCTGGCGAAGGTGCGCCAGTACAAGCAGGAGCAGAAGGCTCTGGCGAAGGCGGTGACGGTCCCACGACCGGTCAGGCAGATCAGGAACAGCTAGTCAGGAACCGGTCCGAGCGGCGATCCGCTTGGAGCGCGTTTTACAATGTAGTGTTGCCGCCGCCGACCAGCGGGACGCCCCCAGTGATAAGCCCGTACGGATGCTGCGCCAACACCCAGCACATCGACCCGTGAGACGAGAGGTAATTCGTGTCGTCCAGCTCGTCCGAAAACCTTCCCGAAGAGTCCACTCGAGCCGTTCCCGCCGCCGCGCGGTCCGCTGCCCGGACGAGTGCTCGGGTGACCGATCCGGTGGCGAAGAAGGCCGCCCCCGCCAAGAAGGCGGCGAAGAAGGTACCCACGGCCAAGCCTGAGCCCGCCGCGGCGAAGAAGGCCGCCGCGAAGAAGGCCGCCCCGGCGAAGAAGACCGCGGCGAAGAAGTCTGCCGACTCCGCGGACGGGGTCGTCGAGGTCGCGGTCGCGCCCGACGGCTCGTTGGTCGACGCCAAGGGGAAGGGCAAGCTCGACGACGTCGACGAGTCGGAGTTCCAGCCCGAGGCGGAGAAGGCCATCGAGAAGGAGCTCACCGAGGACGAGGGCTTCGTCGTCTCCGACGCCGACGACGCGGACGAGCCGGAGCAGCAGGTGCTGGTTGCCGGCGCCACCGCGGACCCGGTGAAGGACTACCTCAAGCAGATCGGCAAGGTCCCGCTGCTGAACGCCGAGCAGGAGGTCGAGCTCGCGAAGCGGATCGAGGCCGGCCTGTTCGCCGAGGAGCAGATGGGCGACGAGGAGATCAAGCTCAAGGACAAGGTCCGCGACGAGTACGAGTGGATCGCCGAGGACGGCCGCCGGGCGAAGTACCACCTGCTCGAGGCGAACCTGCGACTGGTGGTCTCGCTGGCCAAGCGCTACACCGGCCGCGGCATGCTGTTCCTGGACCTGATCCAGGAGGGCAACCTGGGCCTGATCCGCGCCGTCGAGAAGTTCGACTACACCAAGGGCTTCAAGTTCTCGACGTACGCGACCTGGTGGATCCGGCAGGCGATCACCCGCGCGATGGCCGACCAGGCCCGCACCATCCGGATCCCAGTGCACATGGTCGAGGTGATCAACAAGCTGGCCCGGGTGCAGCGCCAGATGCTGCAGGACCTGGGCCGCGAGCCCACGCCGGAGGAGCTCGCCAAGGAGCTCGACATGACCCCGGAGAAGGTCATCGAGGTGCAGAAGTACGGCCGCGAGCCGATCTCGCTGCACACTCCGCTGGGCGAGGACGGCGACTCCGAGTTCGGCGACCTGATCGAGGACTCCGAGGCGATCGTGCCGGCCGAGGCGGTCTCGTTCACGCTCCTGCAGGAGCAGCTGCACGCGGTGCTGGACACGCTGTCCGAGCGTGAGGCGGGCGTGGTCTCGATGCGGTTCGGCCTCACCGACGGCCAGCCGAAGACGCTGGACGAGATCGGCAAGGTGTACGGCGTGACTCGCGAGCGGATCCGCCAGATCGAGTCCAAGACCATGTCGAAGCTGCGGCACCCGTCCCGCTCCCAGGTGCTGCGCGACTACCTCGACTGAGCATTCCGACCGGTCCAGCGCGTTTCCGCAGGTCAAAAGCCGATTCCGGGTCTCTTGAGGCGCCATGCTACGAATGCACAGCGCTTCTAGTCCAGATATCGTGCGATCCGTGACCGTCCCTGATCCGGACCTCGCAGCGCTCCTGCCGTCCTGGGAGCTCGCGCTACGGGCCGAGCAGAAGTCGCCCCAGACCGTGAAGACCTACGGCGACGGGGTCCGCGCGTACCTGCGCTGGTGCGACGCGAACGACCGGCCGCCGTGCTCAGTCGGCGCCAGCTGGCCGGGTTCGTGGACGCGCTGCTCAGCGACGGTGCGCAGCCCGCGCCCGGCCGGGTACCGCTCATCAGCACGACGGCGCGCGGACTGCGGCATGATCGTGCGCCGCGTACTCCGGACAGGCGCGATCGCTGCCCACGACGGCGGGTTCGGGCTCGTGGGGTGTTCTGGGGCTCGGCCTGGGCGCGGGGTGCACCCGGTCTAGCGTGAAGCCCGGTCAGGCCGGTTGGTGGACCGACTCGATGAAGGAGATCAGCTCCTGTGCGAGGAGCTCGGGTGCGAGCAGCGGCGCGAAGTGGCCGCGGTCGGGCAGCTCGCGGACGTGCGTGTCGGGAACGTGCCGAGCGATGTGCTGTTCCGACTCGCCCCACAGGGACGCGAGCCGGGTCTGCCGGCCTCGCAGGACCAGGACCGGCACGGTGATCCGCTCGAGAGACTCGGGGTCGATGGACCGCGGGCCCTCGTAGGCGTTGTCCTGCCCGAGGTCGTTGAGCAGCGCCGGGACGGCGCTGGCCCAGCGCTCGAAGAAGGTCGTCTGCTCTAGGGCGGCGACCTCGTCGTCGGTGCCGATGCCGGCGGCGAAGGCGCGCACCGCATCGACGAGGCGGCCTCCGGCAGCAGCCTTGCCCACCTTCTCCAACGCAGCACCGAGCCGCGGCATGTCAGGTTGTCCCGAGCCGGGTACGACCGGTTCGTAGGCGGCGACGGCGACCACCGCACTGCTCCGTGCCGCCCCCAGGCACCATGGGCCGCTGCCCGACCACCCCACGAGGCAGACCGGCTCACCGATGCTGTCAACGAAGGCTGTGACGTCCTCGACCAAGCGCGGTGGGGTGTGGTCGGGGTGGTCGCCCGACAGCCCGCGGCCACGGGTGCTCGGGAGGTAGCAGGTGAACCGGTCGGTGAGGTGCGGCAGCAGCGCCTCCCAGGCGAGGTCGCCGTGGCCGATCCCCCCATGGACCAGCACCAGCGCCGGCCCATGTCCGACGACCCGTCCGACGATCTTGGTGCCGTCGGCGGAGACGGCTCGCTGAATCCGCTTCTCCTTCATGGTGGCTGCTCCTGATCGGTTGCGGCGCCGGTGGTCGGCGCGTCTGCCGAGGACGCTAGGAGCGCGACTGGGTGTCCGGCATCGGCACAACCGGCCGACCTGCAGCGGCGGGGCTACGCGGTTCTGCGTAGTCGCATCCAACTCACTGGCGGCCGGTTATCCCGCGCTCGATGGCGTAGCGCGCCGCCTGGGTGCGGGAGATGACGCCGATCTTGTTGTAGATGTTTGTCAGGTGCCGGCCAACCGTGCGGTCGCTGATGAACAGCCGCTCGCCGATCTCCCGGTTGGAACGTCCTTCGGCGACGAGCGTCAGCACCTCGCACTCGCGCCGGCTCAGTCCGCCGGGTGCCTCAGCCCTCGGCCGAGGGACGCCCAGCCGGTCGTACGTCTCCTCGGCCCGCGCCTCCTCCGCGGCTGCGGACGCCTCGTCGCCGAGTGCCCGGTAGGCCTCGGCCAGGCGCACGCAGATGCCGGCGACGTCGTGAGGTGCGCCGACTTCGTGCCAGCGCCGGCAGGCGTCACGCAGCACCGGAAGGGCCTCCTCGGCACGGCCCTCCGCCAACAGCACCGCGCCGCGCGCCCCGCCCGCCATCGCCTCCAGCCCCGAGGTCGCATAGGTCGCGGCGGTCGCCGCGAGCTCGGACGCGGCGGACGATGCGTCGCCCGGTCGCCCGGCGCTAACCGCGATCTCGACCGCCGCGGCGCACAGCGGCGCCCTGCGCAACGGGTCGCCGCCCACTGCTGTCAGGGCCGTGCGGACCGACGTCGCGGCCCCCGCGGCGTCGCCACCCTGGAGCTGCAGTAGCGCGCGTCCCGGCTGCGGGTCGCGCCCGCGGGCGTGCGCCTCGTCATACGCGCCGGCGGCGCGCGAGTCGCCACGCAGCCGTCGCGCCTCGGCCACGACATACCAGGCCTCGGCGGCGTAGTCGACCCGGTTGGCATCGAGGTCCGACACGACCTGCAGCGCTGTGCGCTCGGCGTCGTCCCACCTGCCGTGGATGAGCTGGAGCTGAGCCCTGTGCACCGCGCAGAGACCCCCGAACGCCACCGCTGCGGGGAATGTGGCCAGCCACCGCTCGGCCAGCTCGGTCCAACGAGTCATCCGGCGGACGTCGGCAACCTCGTGGCAGACAGCAATGGTGTGGCAGTAGAGGGTGCCGGTGATGAACGGGGCCAGCTTGCCGTCGAGGACAGTGACCATCGCCTCGTCGAGCAGCGACAGTCCGTCGGCCACGTGGCCGGATCTGATCAGGGCGCGGCCCTCGCTGTGGATGCCGGCCGCGAGCAGCTCGGGCTCGTGCAGCCGGCGCGCGATCTCCCGCATCCGTCGGGCCGCGTCCACGGCCGCTGTCGGCCTGCCGGCCGTCAGGCTCGGTTCCACCTCGGTGAGGAGCAGCAGCCACCCGTGCACCGGGCACTCCGGGATGCCTTCCGCTAGACGTCCGGCGCGCCCGATCCAGCCCATGCCCAGCGGCTCGTCGCCCCGCGACATGTGGAAGATCCCGAGCACCAGCGCGGCCCACGCGGCCTCAGCCGGTCGCGATTCGGCCAGCAGGGCGTCGCATGCAGCAGCATTCAGCCGCAAGTTGTCGTCGATGCGGCCGAGCCACCACACGGCATCGGCATAGGCGGCGAGGTCGTCCGCGGCGAGACGATCGGGTAGGACGGCGTCGAAGTGCGCCGCGGCGGTGGCCCAGTCCCGTGCCGCGTGGGCCGTGCGCGCCTGGGTCAGGCTGTCCGTGTGCTCGTCCACCGGCTGTCCTCCGTCGACGGTAAGCAGGCTACCCACCGCTTTCCCGACCCTCAGCCCATTCAGGCTCTCGTGCCCGATCCGTGGCGGCGTCATGATCGGCCGGGCGGCCCGGCCATGGCTGGTGTCGTTCGGCGTTGTGGCCAGGTTGGCCCTCCCGGAGGGATAGACCGGGTGACGAGAGCCTGGACCCGCAGCGACGCGCCATTCCTCATGAGCGACCGCAACTGCTGCAGTCGCGAGCTGTCATCGGCTATAGCGGGGCTATGGGCCGAGGAGGCCGATGAGCCCGCTGCAGGGGCCGCAGCCGCCGGAATCGTCGCGTGTGACACCCACGGCCCACAGCGACCCGGTCCCGGGGATGTGCGTGAGCCCGTGGATTTCGCCCTGCATGCTGTCCGGTTCGATCTGGACCGTCCAGTTCCCTGCTTGGAGGTGGGCGAAGATGCTGGTCACCGGGAAGGGTTCGACAAGCTCGGGGAGGGCGGTGCCTGACGCCCAGATGCCTCCCTGGCCGTCCGGCGCCACGGTGTTCAAGACCGCGTGCGGGTATACCCCCGGTGGAAGGGCGGGGCCGTCCACCTCCTGCCAGGCAGTCCCATCCCAGCGCTGCACTATCGGCAGGTTGCCGGGGTCGTCGAGCCGTACCAGCTTGTAGCCGACCATCCACAGCTGGGTGGTGGAGACGGCGACCAGGTCGGTCGGGGTTACCTGCACCGCACCGGCCCGCGGCATCAGCATGTACGACCACGCGGTCCCGTCCCAGTGCCAGGCGATCGGCAGCAGGTCGAGGGTCGGGCCGGACCGCCCGTGCCCGACCGCCCACACGTCATTCGGGCCGAACGACTCGACCGCCAGAACCTGGGCAAACACGTCGAACGGATGCGGCAACACGAACCGCTCCCACCGGCTCCCGTCCCACCGCTGCGCCACCGGCGACAGTTGCGGGACGACCAGTTCGTTGGCCACCGCCCACACACTCGACGGGCCGGCAATGGTCACGTCGAGAAATTCACTGCCCCCCTCGGCGTTGACCAACCCCGGGAACCCGCGCCACCGCTTGCCGTCCCAGTGCTCGGCGATGGGACGAAAGTCGGTCGACCCCACGGCCCACACATCGCTCGACGAGACGGCATCCACGGCGAACAGGTTGTCCGCCACATCGGGCCCGCTCTTGGTCGGGTAGCGACGGTCAACAGCCCAGCGGTGACCGTCCCAACGCAGAACCACCGCGGGCCCGTCCCCACTCGTGCCGACCGGGACCGTCCGCCATCCGACCGCGACCGCATCGGAGGCACCAGTCGCCGCGACGTCACGCAACTCCCATGGCACTCGCAGATCCGGCGACGGCACGGCCTGCCAGGCGTCGTCTTGCGCCACCGTGGCCGCCGGCGACGGAGCGGCCACGGCCACAACCACGACAGCGGCAAACCCAACAGCACCGACAGCGCTCATCATCGCCGCGCTCACCTCCCACCCGCGCAGTTTCCGACCGAACACACAGGTGCGCAAGGCCGCGCCAGACCACGTCATGAGTCCGTAAGATCCACCCCCCTGGGACGGTTGCTCGCTCATCGGCATGAGCGCGCGGATCGCGGCAGATGAGTGTGTTTCGAGTTGGCTCGGAACGGGAAGCTTGGCTGGACCCAGAAACGCGAGCGAACCGGCTGAGTCTCTTGGTGGTTAGGGGGTGAACAGCTTCCAGTGCCCCTCGGAGACGACCTCGACGGCACCGTCGGCCACTTTGATGGCGGTCTCGTCGTCGATCGCGTACGCCGGGACCGGCATGCCGGCGGCCCATCTTTCTGCGTCGGCCATGGTGTTCTCCGGCAGATCCTCGTGATCTAGGTGCGGGAAGATCGTGAAGCCGACGACCCCGAGCGTGCTGTCGTCACCACCGGCGGGCGGCTTCCACCCGACGAAGTCCTCCCCGACGCGGGGGGTCATCACCATGCTCCCCGCGCTCAGCCCGACGTAGACCGTCTCGCTCAGTGATGGCATCAGGTCGGCCAACCCGGACTGCCGCATCCAGTGGCACAGGTACAGGGCGTCTCCGCCCGACACCAGCAGGACGTCTGTGTCTCGGACCTTGGGGACCCAGTGTTCCTCATCGATGCTGGGCAGCGCGGTGAGCTCCAGCACTCCCAAGGACTTCCACCCCAGCTCGCACATGGGGGTACTGGCTTCTCGTCCGCTGATGAAACGCCATACCCCCGCTCCTGGACCGACGCTAGGATGCCCGTACATCGCGGTGGGGACGCAGAGGGCGCTGCAGTCGGCGACCGGTTTGCCCAGGAGGTCGACGAGCGCGTTGTGGATGCTCGTGTTCTTGATGCCGGCGGAAGTAAGAAGAAGCCTCATGCTGCCTCCAGGTGTCATTGGCGGGCAAGACTATCTGCGACGGCCGCTGCCCGAGGTCGTCGCTCGCTACTGAGCCGGTGTGACGCAGGCAGCCCCGAGCGTGCGCGCGGCACCGCACGCACATCAAGCAGATCAGGACGCACTAACGGCGGCATGTGCGGATGTTGAACGCTCGTGACTGGCCCGCGTGGGTCCTCGGTTCCGCCCAGCGGCCAACCGGCCTGGCCCAGGAGGTGACCGGCGTAGCGTTGGAGGGCACACCGAAAGGACGTGCGAAGCATGACCGAGTACGACAGCAACAAGCGCCTCAAGGCCGCAATGGACTACGCCATGTACGTGGGCTTCGTGGAACAGGTCGCAGACCTGCGCGTGCGGGAGCCGGACATTGACCTGAAAGGCGTGCTCGCGGTCTTCAAGAACCGTGCTGTGGAAGCAGGCAAGGAACGGGACCGCCTGGACGCGATCAACCCGTGGACGCGCTGAAATACGCCAGCCTGGCCCGCTGAGTTCGAGGCCGTGATCTGACATCCGCTCATCGGCATGTGCGAACTTGGACTCCGTGGCCTCGTCAGTCCTTCAGTGCGATTGACTCGACCCATTTGTTCGGTCGACCAGCGCGATGGTCGCGCAGTCGGTCCTCGACATGCTCGGGATCCCAGACCGCCGAGCGTTCGAGGCCCTCGCATGCGGCCCGGGTCGCGTTGTCTTCGCCGTAGGAGCCGTCTGGTTTCTCCCAGTAGATGCTCAGCGCACCACCGGGGTACTGCTTGAAGGACCGGTAGACCTCTGCCTGCTCCTTCTCCGACAGCGGCACCACCTCGAGGAGAGCCCAGCCGCTGGTTCTCCGGAAGGCGCGGTCCATCACGGCGATGGTGAAGGCGACCTGGCAGCGCGTCACCTCGCGGTGATCGACCTGCGCGGCGTCGGTCTCGGCATCGAAGCGGTCGTAGAACTCGACCCGGACGCTGCGCAGTTGTCGGCCCCAGCCGACCATTCCGTCACCGAGCGGGATTCGCACCACTCGGCCCGGCTGACGGTGGCGCTGCCTCGGCACGCAGGTGAGCGTACGCCGTATCACGACTGGCGTCCGTAATCTGCAAGATCACGCTATATCCCGGCGGGTGCGCGAGAGCCTCGCGCGGACACTCCCGGCACACGTCCGCCCATCGGCAGTTCCGGTCGAGGAGTCGATGCTCGCCGCCCGCGGCCCGGCGCCGGCCGAGCACGCAGGGGACGGAGCACGCAGGGCACGCAGGGCATTGAGGTCCGCCGCGGCTGCTTGCTGGCGGCCCGGTACGGACGCATGCTCGGACTGACGTTACTTCGCGCCGCGGGCCGGATCCTGGTGCGCGCACCATCTCGGCCCACCCGTGGCCGCGACCGTGGGAGGCGGCATGGACGAGTCACGAGCTCTTCAGCGCGCGGGATGGGCGGGTGCCGCTTCGGTCGTGCTGCTCGTCGTCGGGGTGGCGCTGGGCTACCTGGTCGGCGTCGACAACCCAGGCATGTCGGACTCGGACATCCTCGAGAGGCTCAACGACGACGCGCGGCAGGCCGCCGCCGGCATTGGGCTGCCCGTGCTCGCTGCGGGGGTCGCGCTGCTGCTCTGGTTCGCCACCGGTCTGCGGCGAGTGCTGGACCGACTGTCCGGCGGCGACCCGCTCGCGCACGCGATCGTTCCGGCCGCGGCGCTGTTCGGCGGGCTGATGATCACCGGTGTCTCACTCGATGTGGCGAGCGCGTTCGCGGCATGGTCGGACGAATTCACCGCCGACCCGGACACCGTCCGCGCGCTCGGCATGGCGGGGCAGGTCCTCGCGCTCACCGGGCTGATCGGCTGCGGTGTGCTGGTCGCCGTCACGACGCGGATCGCCCAGCAGGCGGGTGTTCTGCCGAGGTGGGCGACCTGGGTGTCCTACGCGGTCGCCGTGCTGTGCCTGTCCGGCTTCTGGAGCGGGGGCATGGCGTCCGTGGCCTTCGCGCTGTGGCTCATCGGCGCCGTCATCGGGGTGCTGCGCGCGGCGCGGCGGACACCGTCGGCGCCGACCGTCCCGGCTCAGGGCGCACCGGCTCCGGAGACGGCCCGCACGCCCCCGACCGCGACCAGCGGCTGACGCCCCAGCCGACGGTCGTCCACAGCCCGGCCCTTGTTCCGCCTGGAGTGGTCGGCATGAGGGCGCACAACGGCTAGGCGCGGAAGGTCCGAGTCTCGGCGACGCACATCGCGCAGATGGCCTGAAGGCCCGTGACACCGTGCGCCGTTTCAGAGGCAACTCCGGCCTACAGGACCGCGCCGCGCGGCCCAACCTCAACGGCCGCAACGCCCCGGGCAAACAACACCAGGAGCCGATCACCATGTCTGCAACGAAGAACCCCAGCCTCTGCCGCCAGCGCCGATACGACCTGGTCGATGACCTCGTCCTCACCGACCGCGTCGGGCTCCTCGTAGGTGACATCTAGCTGGTCGCCGCTTGTGAGCCGGACCCGCAGCACAATTCCTGCCATGCTCACGCAGACTAGACGTGCGTAGTGCTCAAGTTGCATCAAGCCGCTCCACGGGTGCCAGCTGTACCGAGGTCCGACCAGGACACGACCATCGCCCGGACGGGCAACAATCGAGCGCATGGCACCGCGTCGGTATCCCGAGTTACCGCTCTGCGCCATGAGCGGGCGATTCATGGGTGCCAGAATCGGGGGGTGCCACTGAATGGATTGCATGGCGAGCGGGATCGGGCCGCGTCGTTCGGCTCTGCAGCCGAGCTGTACGACCGTTACCGGCCGGGCTATCCATCAGCGCTGATCGATGAGTTGCTGTCGGGATGTCCGTCGAATGCTCTGGATGTGGGATGCGGGACCGGAAAGGTCGCCAGAGCCCTCATGGAGCGCGGACTGCCTGTGCTGGGAGTGGAGCCGGACGCTCGCATGGCGGAGGTGGCCCGGCGTCACCACGTACCCGTCGAGGTCGCATCCTTCGAGTCGTGGGAGCCTGCTGGACGAACGTACGACTTGGTGACCGCAGGGCACTCCTGGCACTGGGTCGATCCGGCGATCGGGCTCGCCAAGGCAGCCTCGATAGTCGTTCCCGGCGGGACGGTCGCACTGTTCTGGAACTACCACGTCGTAGAGGAGCCCCGGCTTGCGGATTTTGAAGCTGTGTACAGTGCCCACGCGCCGGAGCTGACCGTTGTGGGGCGGGATCCGACCGGTTCGCAGGACACCGATCCGTTCGAGGGCAGTGCCGACTTCCGCTCTCTCGGTAACGTGACCTACCGCTGGCCGCGCTTCCTGGACGGCGACGGATGGACGTCGATGCTCGCGACCTTCAGCGACCACGCCCGACTGGAGGAGCCGCGACTGAGGGAGCTACAGCTGGGGCTGCGGGAAGCCATCCAACAGGCGGGTGGGCAGGTCCGGAGCGAGTGCGGCACCTACGTGTGGACGGCGCGAAGGGCCGGCAAGCCAGCGGATCGATAGCGACCGCTCATCGGTAGTTCCGAGCTTTCACTCTCCGCGGCATGACAGGGTGGATCAGCTCGTGGGCGGACTCAGCCGTCGAGCACCTCGCGCAGTCGGGCGGCGAACGCGTCAGGGTCGTCGGTCTGGCCGTACTCCCCGCCCAGGAAGCCGCCGTGGTCGCTCGGGAACCTCGTCGGCTCCACCCGAGGGCAGCGGCGACAGCCATCGCGCCGCGTTGCGTGAGTAGACCGTCCGACTCGGTGCCGTACGCCAGGACTACCCGGGTTCGCGAGCACCAGGATCAACACCGAACTTCTCGATCATGAATCGCCAAAACAGCGGAACCGCATCAATCACCGGCCTGTCGATGACATCGTCGTGGCCCGTCGTAGAGAGGTGCTCGATGCGTACGAAGCCCATGGCTGGCTCGCGGATCGAGCCCGGTGCGCGCACCACAACCACGCCGCAAGGCGGCTCAGGGATCGGCGTCGGCACCACGATCAGGTCGTGCATCGACGTGCACGCCGCCAAGGCCCGGTCTGATCCGAGGCGAGGACGCTCTTGACTATGTCTGACATATGCCGGAACTCCACATGGCGATCTGCCATGTCCCCGAGGAAGGCGTCGATCTCATCCCACGCTCGTTGCCGAAAGGGATATGGCCAGCCGCGCGTCCTCATGCGGCCCAGTGATGGCAAAGGGCTGTCGCTCGCTGCTCTAGCCGGCACTCGTCTGTCAGACTCGGGTGATGTCGAGGGTCGCGTCGTTTGCGGCGGTTGCGATCGGCTTGCTGGTCTGGTCGGTGTACTGGGGGATCAGGATTGAGAAACGCCTGTCCGGTCGGCTGGTGTCCCTGGCGCGGAACAGCCGTGGTCGCGGGGTGGCGGTGGGGTTCGGCCTCCAGGCGAGTGCCCTTGGCGGGTTCTTGTTGTTGTGGCTGCTCGGCAGGGTGATCGGGTCGGTTGGCGAGGATACGCGTTGGATGGCGGTCACGGTGGTGCCTGCCGCGCTGGTCTACGGTCCGCTGGTGATCGTGGCTTTTCCTACTTCGTTTGGCGGGTTCTCTGCTGTCCGCCGTGACCTTGAAAGTAGGGGCGCCAGTCGGGGAGTTGCCGGTGCGCTTGCTTGGGGCGGCGGCCCTGTGGCCTTCATCGGAGTGTTGTGCATCGTGGAAGCGCTTCGGCAGACGTTCTTGCCGTGACATCCATGCGTTGCACGCCTCATTGAGTCTGGAAGACAACTGCCTGGACGGGACCGGGCGGCGGCGGTACGTTCGCTGCGCTCGCGCTGTTGTGGGGAGGATCGATGTCGCGTCTGCGCCGTACGCTCGTTCTTGCCATCCTCGTGCTAGGCGCCGTACCGCCGATCGTCGTCTCGGCGGGAAGCGCCCAGGCGGCGGCACCCGTCGACGTGTTCGTCGCCGACGTCACGGACAGCCCCGATCCGGTCGCGCTCGGGGCCACCGTGTTCTACTCGGTCGGCGTGGGCAACAACGGTCCGGGCACCGCAACCTCGGTCGTCCTGACCGTCGAAATGTCCCCCGGGGCGACCTTCGAGCCGTCCGGATCGACTGGTTCGTGCTCGACGGTGGGCTCGACGGTGACGTGCCCGGTTGGAACGCTGCAACCCGGGTTCGGGGCGGCACTGACGCTCGCCGTCGCGCCGACGACGACGGGAACCTTGTCGCTTAGCTTCACCGCGTTCGCGGTGCAGTCAGATCGCGATCCTTCCAACAACATCCAGACGGAAAGCACGACAGTGACTGCCGAGGCCGACGTCTCGCTCCAGCTTGGTGAGGTGTTGGGTGTGGTGTACGCCGGACAGCCGTTCTTCGTCGCGGTGCAGATGTCCAACGCCGGACCCTCGCCGGCCACCGGCGTCACCACCATCCTGCGGCTTCCGGCCGGTCTGGCCGTCGTCTCGGGCGCGTCCTGCCTACCCGACGGCGGCGGATCGGTCTGTACCGTCGGTCCGACCACCCTGCCGCCCTCGACGGGCAGCGTCGCACTGCTGCAGATCGCCGCCGACGCGGCCGGGGAGTATGCGATCTCCGGATCGGTCGTCGCCGACCAGCCCGATCCGCTGCCGGCCAACAACGTCGACTCGGTCACGTTCACGGTGACCGCCGCCGCCGACCTCGCGGTGGCCGTGGCCGAGTCCGCAGACCCCAGCCGCAGCAACAAGCCGCTCACCTACACCATGACCGTCACGAACCACGGACCGTCGCCCGCGACGGCCGTGAGCCTGGCCGACGAGTGGTCCGCAGCGCTGTCCGGCAGCGTCAGACTGCTGTCCGTCGGCACCTCGCAGGGCGCGTGCACGGTCACCGCCCCAAGCCGGTTCGACTGCGACCTGGGCGTGCTGCCCGCTGACGCCGCTGCGACCGTCACCCTGGGGCTGCGGCCGCGGGGCGCCGGCACGATCACGGACCGCGCTGATGTCACGGCGGCCGAGCACGACCCGGATCCAGCCAACAACGTCGCCAGCGAGTCGACGGTGATCGACTGAACCTAACGCCGCCGTCGACCCGCGGCCAGGTCGACCACGCTGCTGAGGATGGCGCACCTGCTCACTCAGGACCGCGGTCTGGCCGAGTGCCTCGTGTATGACTCGGCACTCAGTCCGGTCAGTGAACCGATGCCCACGAATAGCAGCGATCCGACGCCTGCGGCGATCAGGCCAG
>Ga0075428_100003000_pt1 | contig 18415 bp, 17 predicted proteins | sample RhiMetdeltSRZDD2_FD_75291 | JGI IMG/M metagenome (GOLD analysis project Ga0075428, IMG submission 75291) | Populus rhizosphere microbial communities from Tennessee, USA - Rhizosphere MetaG P. deltoides SRZDD2 | ecosystem: Host-associated > Plants > Roots > Rhizosphere > Soil | place: USA... | reverse complement strand
ACCGTCGAGGAGGGCGGCCGGGTGGGCGACATCACCGAGGAAGCGGTGGATGCGTCGATCGCGCTGCTGGCTCCGCGCGTTGAGCCCGATTAGTCGGCGACGGTGATCGCCTGCGTCGGGACGAGTCGGCGGCATCGCGGCGATCCAGCTGGCCAAGGCGGCGGGTGCCGAGGTGCATGGCACGGCCTCGCCCGGCAAGCACAAGCGACTGGCAGAGCTCGGCGTCGATCTCGCCATCGACTATCGCCGCGATGGTTGGTGGAAAGGCTTGCCGCCGTACGACATTGTGCTGGATGCCATCGGAGGCAAGTCCCTGAAGCGATCCTATGAGTTATTGCGTCCGGGCGGCCGGCTTGTAGGTTACGGAGCTTCGGCGATGCAACAGGGCGAGAAGCGATCGCTTCGCACCGCGCTACCGCAACTGTTGTCCATGGTGCGCGGTTTCAACCTGATCAAGCAGCCGTCGGAATCCAAGACGTTGATCGGTCTGAACATGCTTGCGCTGAGGGACGACCGCGGCACACTGCAGCCGTGGATCGAGCCGCTGTCAACCGCGCTCGCCGACGGCATCGTCCAGCCTGTGGTCCACGCGGCGGTACCCTTCGCCAACGCCGGTGAGGCCCACCGCATCCTGGCGGCGCGCGAGAACGTCGGCAAGGTCGTGTTGGTGCCCTAAGCCGTAGTCAGCACGGTCGAGATCTGCCAGAGGCGCTCGGCGTTGTTCGGGTCGAGTGCGTATGGTGCCACGCCACCGGTGTGAGTGCCGCGCTCACTGACTTGTGGCGCCACAGCGCAGTCCTCGTAGTAACGGCCGGTGACGCCGTCGAGATCGGGACTCGCCGCCAGCAAGACCGACGTAGCAGCGCCTTGCTCGACTGTCTTCACTGGGGGCAGCCCCAGGGCTGTCGTTTCGCCGAAGTTGGCGAGGTCGTCCGCTCCCATGTGTCGCGCGAGCGCGGTGCTGGCGACGTTGCCAGGCATCAATGCGTTGACTGCAATGCCGTCGTCGGCCCAGCGTTGCGCCGCGCCGACGGCGAAAAGCACGTTCGCCGACTTGGATTGGCCGTAGGACGTCCATTGGTCGTAGGGGCGAAATCGGTAGTGCAGGTCATCGAACACAACCGGGGAGAACAGGTGTCCGATGGAGGCGACGGAGACGACACGCGCGCCGTCGGCTGCGGCCAACCACTTGTGCAGGCCGGTGGCCAAGACGAAATGACCGAGATGGTTTGTGGCGAACTGCATTTCATACCCGGCCGGGGTACGGGTTAGCTGTGGCAACGCCATTACGCCTGCATTGTTGACGAGGATGTGCAGCGGTTCGGTCCACGTGCGCACGAAGCTTGCCACCGACGCCGGATCGGCCAGGTCGAGCGGGGCGACCTGCAGCGCTCCCGTCCCGTGCGGCAGCTTCTCGGCAATAGCGTTCGCGACTTTCGTGCCGGCCTCGGGGTTGCGGACCGCCAGCGTCACGTCGGCGCCGGTTGATGCGAGCGCGCGGGCCGTTTCGACACCGATTCCCGAGCTGGCGCCCGTCACGATGGCGCGTCGTCCGTGCATATCGACGTCCCGGACGATCTCGGCGGCCGTGGTGGCGGCTCCGTATTTGCTCGTAGGCATGGCGGTCTCCTTCGAGGATTCACCGGATTAACCGATCGTCAGTGGGCGGGTTTCGGTCCAATCGACCATGAGTTTGCGCTGGCGGAAAAACCAGGTGCCGTCGTGTTTGACGAACGTGTCGAGATAGCGGATCGCTGCGACCATCAGGCTGCGTGCCGACCCGTCGACCTTGACGTGGTGGGCCAGGCAGTAGGTCACCGCTGAGGCATCGTCGCCATCCAGCACCGTGGTGCTTTGTCCGTTGAAATGCATGGTGGCTTCGTAGGTGTTGAGTTCTTCGAACACCGGCCTGAGGGCGGCCCGCCCGCGTAGGTGTTGGGTCGGCGAGAGATTTCTGCTGTCCATATAGACGACAAAGTCCGTGTCCTCGGTGAACAGAGCCATTTGGCGGGCAGCGTCACGACGATCGGCGCAAAACGCGTACGCGTCGACAAGTTCGCGGATCGCCAGCCTGTCTGCTACTTCCCGAACGGATAGCTCGGCGTGGTCGCCGCGGGGGAAATCCGCAGATTCCAAGGTTCTTCCCGTCTTCGAGCGCCGGCTGGCGATCCGTTCATTTCCGATGCGACCACGATGCGCTCCCACGCACCGGGTATCCAGGCCACATCGTTGCTGGTAATCCGAGGGTCACCCTTTCTACGGCGACGCGTCCTACCCTTGATCGATGGAAGCGTCCCGTGGGCTGGCGGCGTTCCTGCGCGCCCGCCGCGAATTGCTCAAGCCCGCCGATGTCGGCCTGCCGGACAGCGAGCGCAGACGCGTCGAAGGTTTGCGTCGGGAAGAAGTCGCGATGCTTGCCGGCATCAGCACGGAGTACTACCTGAGACTCGAGCAAGGACGAGATCACCAGCCCTCCAACGAAGTTCTTGAAGGACTTGCCCACGCCCTCCAACTTGACGACGACGCCAGCAGTCACTTGCGCGAGTTAGCGCGCCCAGCACCGCGTCGGCGCACGCGCTCGACCCCCGAAAGGTTCGACCCGGCCGTGCAAACTCTCATCGACAGCTGGCCGCTTACGCCTACGTTCGTTCTCAACAGGAACATGACGATACTGGCGTCCAACCCCATGGCCCGAGCACTGTCGCGCTTCTTCACACCGGGTGAAAACCTTCTGCGCGCAGCGTTTCTCGAGCCGGAAATGCGCACGCTCTACTGTGACTGGGACAAACTCACCACCAGGATTGTCCCGTTCGTGCGAGCCCTACTCGGCGCCGACCCGCCCGATCGCGAACTGGTGGAACTCATCGGCGAACTCAGCATCGGCAGCAAGCGCTTCGCCACATTGTGGGCGCGTTACGACGTCAAACATCGAACTAGCGGTCCGACCGCCTTTTACCACCCGCAAGTCGGGCAGCTCGATCTGCATTACACGGTCCTGCACTTACCGGAGCAACGTCAGATGATCGTCACCTACCACGCCGATCCCGGTTCGCCGTCGGAGGAAAGCCTGCGCCTGCTCGCCAGCTTGACGAGCTAGGGCAATTGTCCGCCTAGTCCCGCGGAATCGTAGGCGTGTCATGGTCTGCCAGGGCGGCGTACGCCCAGTGGTCGTCCAGCATGGTCGATTCGGCAAGGAGCGTCAGGACGGCTCCTCGACAGCCTCCGCGCTCCAAATGCCGATGTCTTCCTTACCCATCGGTTCGGTACATGTCAGGCAGCCGAGAACCGGATCGGCCGACTGTCCGCACAGAGTGTGTGTCAGCCTGCACAGCGTGTAGCCCGAGGCCGGTCAACTCCAGCCAATGGTCGGGACGCTCGCCGGCCTTGTGTTTGGCCGAGATCGTCGAGTTCCCCTTCGACACTGCGCGCAACATCACCAACGGGCTGTACACCGGGTTCTTTCAACGGCATCCGGGGCTACGGCTGATCCTGGCCCACTGTGGCGGGGCCCTGCCGACACTGGGATGGCGCATCGGCGAACACACCGTGATGGGCGGCGGACCCACCGACGCTGACATTGACCCGACCCATGTCGCCGAGGTGCTGCAGCGGCTGTACTACGAGACGGCATTGGCAGGCAGCCGGAACTCGCTGCTGCCAACGTTGGAGGTGACCACCGCAGACCATGTCCTCTTCGGCACCGACTGGCCACGCCGCCCCCGGAGCCCACTGTGGTCCGAAACATCGCCAACCTCACCAGTTTCGACGGCTTCACCCCCGAGGACCTACGTCGCGTGGAGCGCGACAACGCCCTGCGCCTGTTTCCCCGATTCGCGTGACTGCGGTGGAGGCCAGCGTGACTGCCGATCAGGCCAGCTCTTCGTCGACCAAATCGGTGCGGAAGCCGGGGCCGGCCTCAGGGGTGACGTTGTGTGCGGTGATCTCCTTGCCGCAATGGGTGCACGTGAGGCGCGGGTCGGCGATTTCACCACAGGCGTTGTGGCGCAGCACGACCGGTGGGCCACTCGGGTGCGGCAGATGCTCGTCGCCCCACCGCATCAGGGTCACGATCGCTCCGAAGAGATCGCGCCCGGCGTCGGTGAGCCGGTATTCGTGGCGCTCGGGATCGCGGGAATACGGAACCCGCTCAAGCAGGCCAGCGTCGACCAGCATCCGCAGCCGGGACGAGAGCGTGGGCCGCGGGATGTTGAGGTTGCGCGCGAGCTGACCGAAGCGCCGCACCCCGAAGAACGCTTCGCGCAGGATGAGCAGCGTCCAGCGCTCGCCGACCAGCTCGAGGGCCCGGCCGACGGACTCGGCTTCGAAACGGTGGGACAGATCAGAGGACGCAACCATGGTTCAATAATCATACTGGTTAAGAAACTGAACCGGTAGTGGTAACGTGACTGAACCAGTCCGCCCACACGAATGCTGAGATCGCCATGAACCAGCCCGACCTGACGACAGCACCGCCGAGCAGTGCGAGCGACATCGAGACCGTCGCCCGGCAGATCGCTGTGACGGCGGGGGAGAAGTCCTTCGAGATCGACAAGGACCGCCGGCTACCCGAGGAGTTGGTGGCGCTCCTCGGAGAGTCTGGACTGCTACGCGCCGGTGCGCCGACGGAAGTCCGCGGGCTGGAGTTGCCGCCGGGAGTGGCCCTGTCGTGCGCGGAGGCGCTGGCCCGCGGCAACGCCTCGGCGGGCTGGTGCGTCTCGATCGCGATCACCAGCAGCCTGCTGGTCGCGTATCTGCCGACGTCCAGCCGCGAAGCGCTCTTCGGTGACGGGCGCGGAGTAGCGGCAGGCGTGTGGGCGCCGCGCGGTACAGCGCGGACGGTCGATGGCGGCGTCGTTATCTCGGGACGCTGGCCGTTCTGCAGCGGAATCACCCACGCGGACATGATGTTTGCCGGCTGCCTGATCGACGATCAGCGCGCGCCGTCGGTCGTCGCGCTACGCAAAGAAGACCTCGCGGTTCTCGACACCTGGCACACACTGGGCCTGCGCGGCACCGGCAGTCACGACACCGTCGCCGACGAGGTCTTCGTGCCGGCCGATCGCGTGTTCTCTATATTCAACGGTCCGGTCGTGGACCGACCGCTGTATCGCTTCCCGGTGTTCGGGTTCTTCGCGCTGTCGATCGGCGCGGCCGCGCTGGGCAATGCGCGCGGCGCGATCGACGACCTCATCGAGTTGGCCTGCGCCAAGAAAGGGCTCGGGTCGACCCGCACACTGGCCGAGCGACCCGCAACCCAAGCGGCGGTGGCCACAGCCGAGTCGGCGCTGAGCGCTGCGCAAGCGCTGTACTACCAGGCGATCGAAACTGCGTGGCAGGCCAGCCAGGACAGCGAAGGCGTGTCCGTCGCGACGCGAAACCGCCTGCGTCTGGCGGCAACTCACGCGACGCGTACCGCCGCCGATGTGGTCCGCGACATGTACGACCTCGCCGGCGGCACCGCGATATACGACAACTCCCCACTACAGCGACGCTTCCGCGACGCGTACACCGCCACCGCCCATTTCCAAGTCAACGAGGCGTCGCGCGAACTGCCCGGCCGCATCCTGCTCGACCAGCAGGCCGACGTGGCGATGCTGTGACCGGACGCATCGAAGTCGCCCTGCCGTTCTGGCTGGACCGGCCCGACGAGGAGGCGCTCGACGTCGCGATGGCGGCCCGCGACGCCCGGTTCGACACGTTGTGGATCGGTGAAATGGCCACCTACGACGCCTTCGCGTTGGCCACCGCGATCGGTCACCGCGTGCCCGGCTTGCACCTGAAGCTCGGACCGCTGGCACTTGGTGTCCGCAGCCCGGTAACTCTGGCGTTGGGTGCATCGTCGGTCGCATCCCTCGCCGGCAGCAGAGTCGACGTCGCGCTGGGCGCCTCCAGTCCGGCGGTCGTGGCCGGCTGGCACGACCGCCAGTGGGCGCAGCACGCGTCGCGCATGCGCGAAACGATCGAGTGTCTGAGGTCGATCCTGGCCGGGAAGCGGGTCGACTACACCGGACGCCACGTTCGCTGCCATGGCTTCCGGCTGCGAAAGCCGATGTTGGACAGCAGAATCGCGGTCGGCGCGTTCGGACCTGCAATGACGCGGGTTGCTGCGCAGCACGCAGATGAGGTCGTACTCAATCTCACTCCGCCCGCTCGGGTCGCCGGCATGCGGGCGATCATCGACGCCGAAGCGGCCGCGGCCGGGCGAATCGCGCCGCGCTTGACGGTGTGGGTTCCGGTCGCAGTCAACCCCGGCGACGCGGCGCGCGATCAGCTGTCGGCCCAGCTGGCCGTCTATCTGGCCCCTCCCGGATACGGCGAAATGTTCAGCGAGCTCGGCTTTCTCGACCTCGTCCAGCGCGCCCGCGGTGGTGCAAAGCGCGCCGAGCTGGCGGCCGCCGTCCCCGTCGAGCTATTGGACCAGGTGTGCGCCCTGGGCACGCCGGAGGGCATCATCGCGCGGATACAGGCCTACCACGACGCCGGCGCCGACACCGTGGCGATCGTGCCATCTACCGCCGAGGACCCCTGCGGCGCCGCCACGCTCAATGCAGTAGCGCTGCGACACCACGCAAACCAGGAGATATGAATAGTGACCCTCGTCAACACGCAATGCCGCCTGGCCGCGCGGCCGGTCGGCCTACCCAAGGCAACCGACTGACGTTCACCGAGGAGCCGGTGCCGAGTCCGGCCGAAGGTGGACTCCTCGTGCGGGTGGAGTACCTGTCCATCGATCCGGCGATGCGTACCTGGATGAATGCTGGGCGAACTGGCTGCGCAGCGGCAAGCTGGTTCTCGCGCTCTCATCCTGAGCAGGCAGGACGCGGGCCGATTCCGACTTTGGTCGAGGGACGGCAGCAGATGTGTCTCGCAGGATCTAGCACCGGTGATGGCCCGCCTGGTGGCCGAAAGATTATGATGTGTAACCCATTTCGCACAGTGCGAGCCGCAGTGCTCGTAATGCGTAGTGCAGCCTCGACTTCACGGTTCCATCAGCAATCCCGAGGTCGGCGGCGATCTGCGCCGTCGTCCGACCTTGAAGGTACGAGCGCTGAACCACGGCGCGGTGGTCCGGGGTCAGCCGCGCCAGCGCTTCGCCGATCAGCATTCGGTCCAGCGCGGCATTCACCTCGTCTGGGCAGGTGCGCTCAGGTGCACCCGAGATGTCCAGCGCGCTCACCTCACGACGGAACCGTAGGCTGCGACTTTCGTCGATAATCATGTTTCGGGCGACGGTGAATAGCCACGACCGTGCCGACCGCTCGGTGTCGTTGGCAACCTCGGGGTGCTGCCATGCGCGCAGCAGCGTCTCCTGCACGACATCCTGAGCGCGGGCCGGGTCACCGGTCAACCGACAGGCGTAACGCCACAAAGCGGCGGCGTGCTCGTCGTAGAGCCCCTTGACGGTGGCGGCCTCGCGACCCTCTACGGTCTTCACCGCTGCGCGGTCGTTCCGGGGCTTGAGCTCAGACCCCAACATGCGGTCGCTGCAGCCGGCGAAATCGGCTGCAGTAATGTCAGTTTCGGTGCTCGTCGTCATGTTTTCTACTCATTCCGATGCGTAGCTACGCCGTCCTGTCAGCTAAACCGGCTGCGACAGTGCAGCATCCCGCCGGACGGATAGGCCGCGTTCGTCGACTACACGTTCCGCGGCGAGAGCCGCGGGGTAATTGGCTAGGCAGCCGGAAGGTGGCGATTCCTAACACCGACAATGGCATTCGCGAGGACCCAAGTGCAGGTAGCGCCAACGCTAGTAGTGGCGCTACTAGTCTCTATCTCGGCGCATCCCGAGCACCTTGCACATGGCGTTGATCAGGCCAAAGAGCTCCAAATAGCTCCGAGAGCCAGGCACCGATTCCAGCTAGCTGGAATGCAATGTTGGGTGCCAGCCGGGGCGACAAGTTCTGGCAGACGGGCAATCGTGGGCATAGCGACGGGAAACTAGCAATTGGGTTCCCAAACAGATCTGACCTCGGAGCGAGGACACATGACACCGAGTTCGCCCGAGTTCGGCACACCCACGAGTCTCGGCATGGCAGCTGACACCGCGTCCTACCGAAATCGCTGAGGCGCAACATTGAAGCAAAACGCGGCCATGGGCCAGTTCCTTACAAGCCGCCGGCATCAGCTCGTACGCGCCGACCTCGGCCTGCCCCCGATCGCCGGCCGGATGACTCGCGGGCTGCGTCGAGAGGAAGTGGCCTACCTGGCCGGTGTCAGTGTCACCTGGTACACGTGGCTCGAACAGGCACGCGACGTCACCCCGTCCCGGCAAGTCGTCGATTCGCTCGCTCGGACCCTGCGGTTGTCGCACGCGGAACACGTCCATTTCTTGGCGCTGGCCGGGTACAGCGCGCCTCCTCCCGCCGAAGACCCGAGTCCCGGCACCGCCCCTGCTCACGTGCAGCGGCTGCTCGACGCCCTCGCGGACTACCCGGCGTTAGCGATCTCCCCCGACTGGGCGATATTGGCATGGAATGCCGCATACGCGGGTCTGTACCCGAACGTGGCAACAGTCGCCGCGGCCGACCGCAACTTCCTATGGCTGCTTTTCACCGACCCCTACCTGCGCGCGCTGATGCCGGACTGGGAATTCACCGGCATGTATAACGTCGCGTCGTTTCGGGCACAGGCCGGTACTCGGCTGGGCGAGCCGCCGTTCGCCGACCTCGTCAGTCGGCTTCTCCAGACGAGTGAAGCGTTTCGGGCCGCCTGGGAAAGCTACGGCATCGAAACACTGCCCTCACGCCAGCGGATATTCCGCCACCCCGAAGTCGGCGACCTTCACGTGGAACAACACAACCTGGCGCCCTCGGGCGATCCCGGTCTGCAGGTGGTGATGTTTACCCCCATACCGCCTACCGACACGGCCGAGCGGCTACGCCGCCTGCATGATATGCAATCCCTACGTCTGTCTGGTGCGTGAGGTCGCCAAAGACGGACATCTCCGAAACCGATTCAGCCCGTATTCATTCTGTGCGTGCCCAAGTCGTACGGCTGCGGCAGCGGTCGCGCCCTGACCGGATGAACCACAAACGGTTCTGCATCGTGTTACTGGCGGGGCACCGTGACGATGGAGTCACGCCGCTTATGTTCAGTAATCACCGCGGGGAGTAACTCTGTCAACATCGTCTGCAGTCACGCTGACCGCCGCTCCACCGCTGGTGCTGCTGCATCCTTTGGGTTCGACGGGAGCGATGTCGTGGGCGTCACTTGCGGATTCGCTTCGGGCAGTGGGCTATCGCGTAGCGGCACCGGACCTGCCCGGGCACGGGACCTCCCGCGAGACCTCGTTTACGTGGGAGAGTGCTAGGGCGACGGTCCGTGCCGCAGCCGAGCAGTTTGGGCCGGACAAGCCAGTCCTTATCGGTCTTTCGCTTGGGGCGGCGACCGCGATATACGCCGCCCAGCGTGAGCCCGCCAGCTTCGCCGGTCTTGTTCTCGCCGGAGCTGGGGCTTGCTGGAACGACCGGTGCCTCAGGACAGGGTTGACCGCGGCTGCAGCCGTCGGAGCGCTATTGGCAGCGGTTGGCCGCCGCGAACCGCTCGCCCACGCCGCGGGTTTCCGGGGCCGCGAGATCTTCATTGCCGCCCGTACTGCCGATGTCGCACCGGCCCAGCTGTGGCGCGCCGCAAGGCAATTGACGCGCTTCGACTTGCGTCGCACACCTCCGCCACCAATACCGTGCGCCGTCATCGTGCTCACCGATGACCGGCGGATGCCGCCCGGCTTGCAGCGGGCACTCGCCAGGTACTTGGACTGTCCGCATGTCGATGTGGCCGGCGACCACGACGCACCGGTCTGCCAGACCGGCCGATTCTCCGACGGCGTGCACGCTGCGCTCGTTTCACTTAGACCGCACGGAAGAGGAATTCCACTATGACCACACAGGTCGATGACAGCCTCGACGCTGTTGTCATCGGTGCGGGCCCAGCAGGTCTCGCTGTTGCACGTGAGCTCGAACATCAGCACGGCATCGAGACGCTCGTTGTCGACCGTGCAGCGGCGCCCGCCATTTCGTGGCGCACGCGCTATGACAACTTCCGGCTCAACACAACCGGCTTCTTGTCGCATCTTCCTGGACAGCGGATCCCGTTGACCGCCGGCCGTTGGCCAACGCGGGAGGACATGGTTCGCTATTTCGACGACTACGTGTCGAGGCAGAACATCACGCTCGAACTGGGCTGTGAGGTCAACGGGATAGATCGTGCTGGAGGCGGCTGGCGGCTCGACACCTCGTCGGGCGAAATCCGAACGCGGGCAATCGTCCTCGCCACTGGCAACTACCGCACGCCCACCATCCCTTGCTGGCCGGGGTTGAGCGCATTCACCGGCGAATTCGTCCACTCCGGCAGTTTCAAGAACGCTTGGCCCTTCCGCGACCGCGACATTCTCGTTGTCGGCGGAGGCAATTCGGCCGCTGACATCGCCGTCCAGCTCGCCAACAACGGCGCGCGCCGGATCTGGCTTTCGGTCCGCACACCGCCACATCTCGTGCGGCGCGCCATCGCAGGGTTTCCGTCGGACATCTTCCTCGAGCTCTTCGCCTGGGCGCCTGCGAGCGCTGTCGACCCGATCATCGGGCTCTCCGAGAACCTGATGTGGGGCGACCTGTCGGCCTACGGCTTCAACCGGCCGCCGCTCGGGCTAAAGGCGACGGTAGAACAGACAGGCCGCATTCCCACACTGGCCGATGAGCTCATCGACGCCGTACGAGCCGGTCGGGTGGAGGTCGTCGCCGCTGTGGAGGCGATCGAATCCGGCCGTGTGATCCTCGCCGACGGCAACTCCATACCGCCGGGTGTGATCATCGCCGCCACCGGCTTCAGCATGGATCTCGACGGTTTGGTCGGCCACCTCGGCGTGCTCGACGAACGCGGAAAACCACGCGGCGGATTCGCCTCGCACATCGGTGACGGAATGTTCGCGATCGGCTACGGCATTCCGCCCAATGGCCCACTGCGCGCGATCCGCCTCGCCGCCACGCCTCTGGCCCGTGAGATCGCAGCCCATCTAGCGGCGACTCACGCGTCACAGCAGGTCACATCTCACAGCTGACTTCCAGCCACGGCGATAGCCGAAATCGCGGCGATATAAGTACGTTTCGATCGATCCGCGATCAGCTATTGACTGGGAGTCTGTGACATCGAGCACTCTCGATGAACAGAATACAGTCGCACGTCGTGTCACTAACAGCCGCGGGTTGCGGCCGAGGTGCGCAGCGAAGAGTGCCGATGTTCATCCGAACGGCGCTGACACCGCTATGCGAAAATCAAGGGGACGTAATGGGTTTGGTTTCCGTCGACAAGTACTACTTCCGCGGCGCGGAAGGATACGAGACGGCCCGTCGGGCGACGGTGTGGAATGGCCTTCTGCCGGACCGCTTTCCCGACGTGATCGTGCAAGCCCACGACACCGACGACGTGGTCGCGGCGATCCGCTATGCGCGCGCCAACGGCCATAAAGTCGGCATACGTTCGGGGGGGCACAGCTGGGCGGCCAGTCACCTGCGCGACGGCGGTTTGCTGCTCGACGTCAGCCGCCTCGACCACTGCACCGTCGACACAGATCGGATGACCGCGGACGTAGGGCCGGGCAAGATCGCCAACGTCTTTGCGGCCGAGCTCGACTCGCAAGGGCTGTTCTTTCCTACGGGCCATTGCGAAGGTATTCGCCTCGGGGGCTACTTGTTGCAAGGTGGGTACGGCTGGAACAGCAAGGTGCTCGGACCGGCATGTGAAAACGTGCTTGGCCTTGAGGTTGTCACTGCCGACGGCGACCAGATCTACTGCGACCCCCAGAACCATCCCGACCTGTACTGGGCCGCCCGCGGCTCGGGCCCTGGCTTCTTCGGTGTAGTCACCTCATTCAAACTGCGGATTCACCCGCGCCCGTCCGTCTTGGGCACCTGCCTGTACATGTACCCGATCGAGCTCGCCGACGAGGTGTTCACCTGGGGGCGCTCCATCAGTCCCGAGATCGACGCCCGCGTCGAACTGCAAATCCTCACCACACGGTCATTTCCGGCAGCCGGGATCGACCACCCCGTCATCACCATCGCCTCGCCAGTCTTCGCCGAAACCGAAGAGGAAGCGGCGAAAGCACTTGCCGCACTGGGCACCTGCCCGGTCGTCGATCAGGCGATGATCAATGTCCCCTATGCGCCGACAAACCTGGCCAGCTGGTACACCGCGGTGATGACCAACTACCCGAAAGGGCACCGGTATATCGCCGACAACATGTGGACGTCGGCTTCAGCTGAAGAACTACTGCCGGGCATCCGCAAAATCATCGAAACGATGCCACCACACCCCTCGCACTTCATATTCACGGGCTGGAACGCGTCCCCGGACCGCCCGGACATGGCGTTCAGCGTGGAGGACGAGATCTATATGGCGCTGTACACCGTCTGGCAGGATCCGGCCGACGACGAACGGTACCGCGACTGGTCAGGGTCCAACATGGCGGCGATGTCGCACCTGGCGACCGGCACCGCGCTCGCCGACGAGAATCTCGGCCGACGCCCGGCGAAATTCATCACCGACCCGAACATGGCGCGCCTCGACAAGGTGCGCTCGACCTATGATCCGGACGGTCGCTTCCACAGCTGGATGGGCCGGGCATGAAAATGGCTGTACCGAACGCACTCCGGATCCTCGTCATCGGCGCCGGCGTGGGCGGCATTTCCATTGCTCGGGGACTACTGCGAGACGGACATGACGTCACCGTCTTCGAACAGCGGCCGGATATGCGGCCCGGTGGCGGTGCGGTGACCATCTGGCCCAACGGCTCAACGGTTCTGGAGCAGCTGGGCGTCGATATGCACGGGGCAGGTCAGCTGCTGTCCACCGTGCGGATCGCGACATCGACTGGTCGCCCACTGGTCAACATCGACGCGACCGCGATCGTGCACCGACTGGGCGGTTCGGTTCGGATGGTCCCGCGTCGAGCGTTGCTTGACCGTCTGCTGGAAGGCTTTCCGGTCGATCACATCCGATGCAACTCCCGTGTTGTCGGGGCGGTCGGCACGCGCGATGGGGTGCGGATCGAGTTCGAAGACGGCAGCTCGGCCGAAGGCGATCTGCTGATCGGGGCGGATGGCCTGCATTCGATGGTCCGAGATATCGTCGGCGCGAAGCCCGCGAAGGCGACCGGCTGGTGCAGCTGGCAGGGACTGATCGCCCTTCCGGACATCGCCGACAAGGACGTCGCACTGCAAGTCATCGGCGAGCACGGAAACCTTGGCCTCTGGCCCGCCGGTGGTTGCGATCTGCAGTGGTGGTTCGACTTGCGGTGGTCGCCCGACTTCGTCAGACCGGAACGTCCGATCGAGATGATCCGCGCTAATTTCGCAGGCTGGTCCGACTTGGTCGATCAAGTACTCGCGACGTTGACCGAAGACGATCTGGCGGCTTCGCCGTTCCCGCATTTTCGGCATCCGATTCCCCGCTCGCCGCGCCTGGGTGCGATGACACTGCTCGGCGATGCCGCGCACACGATGCCGCCGATCCTCGCGCAGGGGACCAATCAGGCGCTGCTCGACACGATGGTGTTGCGCAAGGCACTTTCGGATTTCCGGAAGGGACCCAACTGCGGCAACAGTGATCTCGCGAGCGCACTGCGGTGGTACGAGAAGACCAGGAGACGCAGGCTCACCGCCGTGTCCTGGGTGACGTCGCGGCAGATGTCCCAGAGCGAGTCGGTGTTGAAACCGGCCGCCATGATCTCGGACTCATTTGGCACCTGGGCGATGACGACGTTTCTGCGTTCGATAAGCCACCGGCGGATATCCGCGGAAGTCAACCGAGACCTGTCTAGCCGGCTGATCCGCACCTGATGATCATCCCTACGACTGTGAAGGATCGGGCGATGTCGAAAACCGCCAAGGTGCCACCAGCGAAGCTGGCCCGCGTCATCGAGTGGACTCGCCACCACCTGTATCGGCTCCATCAACGGCTGACACCCGCGCCAGCGGCAATGATCGAGCTGATCCTTGCCGGCTGGACGTCGCAGGCGATCACCGTGGCGGCCCAACTCGGCGTCGCCGATGCCCTCACCGACGGTCCGTTGACGATCGACGAATTGGCGACGCGAGTGGACGCGAACGCAGACGCACTGCACCGGTTGCTGCGGGCGTTGATCAGCAGGGGCGTCTTCCGTCATCGCCGCGACGGCCGGTTTGAGCTGAATTCCCTTGCCGACACCCTGCGTTCCGATGCACCGGCGTCGATGAAATCGGCCGCACGGTTCTACGGGTCGCAGGAACAGCGCGAACGCTGGACCCTTCTGGTGGATTCGGTCCGAACCGGGACTTCGGTCGTCCCGGCATTGCGCGGCAAGTCGAGCTTCGACTACTTCGCCGACGAGCCCGAGCTTGCCACACTTTTCAACCAGACCATGACGAGCGTTTCGGAAATGACGGATGTGCCCGTGGTTGCCGGTTACGACTTCAGCGCCTACCCCACGATCGTCGACGTCGGCGGCGGCCATGGTCCCCTGCTGGCCACCATCCTGGCGGCGACGCCGGCTTCGCGGGGCGTACTGTATGACCTGCCGTCGGTCGTCGCGAACGCCCCAAACCTGTTGCGGGAGCACGATGTCGAAAACCGGGTGCGTATTGAGGAGGGTTCGTTTTTCGACAGCGTTCCGGACGGTGGTGACGCCTACGTCCTCAAGAACATCATCCACGACTGGCGCGACGAGAAGGCGCTGCAGATCCTGCGTAATGTTCGCGCGGCAGCCGGCCCCCGAGCCACGGTGTTGCTGATCGAGTTCGTCATCCCCAACCACGACCGTGACTTCCCGGGAAAATGGGTTGATCTGGAGATGCTGCTGAACTTGGGGGCCCGCGAACGCACCGCGGCCGAGTACCGAGACTTGCTCAGTCAGGCCGGATTCCGTTTGACCAGGGTAGTGCAAACCGCTGCACCCCTCAGCGTGGTTGAGGCCAGAGCCGCATAGCGACAACGAGCGGCACACAGGAGCGAGAATCAATCGAGATGACAAGTCGACCGGTCAGCTGATAACGCTCGGCTTGGTGCCCCTCGTGTTATGCGGTGGTGTGTGATTCAGCAACGCACGTCAACATAGACGGTGTTGGAGACGACCTGCCGAGCGTGGTTGCCACGACCCCCCGTGGGAGTTTCCTGTGTGATCTGTTGGCCGGGGCGGATCGCGGCGACCGAGCAATTCGACGACTCGGCCCCGCTGAGTCGGGTCACGATGACCTTATAGCCTTCGGCTTGCAGGCTCGCGACGGTGTCGTCGACAGGTGAGGGACCAGAGGGAGCGGCTGTGGCGGCACCCGGCATTCCCAGCGCGGTGAGGACCAGGGCGCCTACGGTCATGGTGATGGCTAAATGCTTCATGGTCGAACCTCTCTCGTCAGTGCACTGCCGTGCCCCTCGCACGCCCTGCCACTGTATTGATAGAACAATGCAAGAAACGGGGGAACTTGCGGAGCCACCACTATGTATAACTCCCAAGGGGGACAAAGTATTCCGTCGCATAGCTTGCACTACTCCGCAATTCAGTACACCCCAAAAGTCCCGCCGTTTACTAGCCGGTCACCGCGTAACCCCGGCGAGCGCAACGGCGCCCGGCTATCCGAGAAGATCGGGTCACCGCTGTCGTCGCGACGGTAGCGGCGCATTGGACGCGGCCGCTGGATCGGACGGTGGCTACCGAGCCGGTGGAACATGCTGCGGTCAAACAGGTTCCGCGACAGGCAGCGTGGTGCGCTCGGCCAACTCTTCACCCTCGCGCAGGCCGATGCGGTCGTGCAGCCATATCAACGGTTTCGGTGCCCACCAGTTCCATCTACCCAGCAGGTGCATGAAGGCGGGCAGCAGCACCATCCGCACCAACGTGGCGTCGACCAGTACGGCCAGCGTCAGGCCGAGCCCGAGCATCCGCATGAACTGCACGTGGGCACCGAACAGGGCGGCGAACGATATCGACATCACCAGGGCCGCGGCGGTGATCACCCGGCCGGTGCGAGCCAGCCCCAGTGCGACGCTCTTGTCGTTGTCGGCACGGGTCCGCCCCGATCTCAGCCAGTATTCGCGGATCCGAGACACTAGGAACACTTCATAATCCATCGACAGGCCAAATGCGATGCAGAACAACAACACCGGCGTGTTGGCGACCAAGTTTCCGGTGGACGTCGTTCCGAGCGCAGCCAGGTGACCGTCCTGGAAGATCCAAACCAGAGCACCGAACGCGGCCGTCAACGACAGCACATTGAGCACCAGCGCCTTGAGCGGCAGCACGACGCTGCCGGTCAGAAGGAACAACAGTCCGAACGTGATCACCGCGATCAGCCCCAGCACCGCGGGCAATCGTGACGTGATCGCGTCTACGCTGTCGCGGTTGGTCTGCGCGATGCCGGTCAACTCGACCGGCCGGCCGGCCGGTCCAGGTACCGCATGCAGCCGGTCCAGTTGGGTCTGCGAGGCGTCGGAAAACAGTGGGGCCGTGCTATCGACAGTGAGGAACGCGCTGCCCTGCGACACCCCGGTGGGCGCCGAAGGTGGCCCGATCGGCGCACCGGCGACGTACGTGCCCGTCGGTGCTGAAACCGCCGAAACATCCGGGACGCTGGACAACTCAGCGGCGTAGTGCCCTAGATCGACAGAAGTGAGGCCGTCGGCGTTGGGGATCATCACGGTGACCCCGGTGGCCGAGTTGTCGGCGAAGTCATTGCGCAACTGGTCGCCGAGCTGATGCGCCGACGCCGACGTCGGCAGCACCCGGTCATCGGGGAAGCCCCATTTCACCCCGAGGAAAGGCGCGCCGAGTATCAGCAGCAGCGCGACGACGGCAAGGCCCAGCGGAAGGGCGCGACGCATGACGAACGTCGTTGACCGATACCAGAACTGCGCTTCGGTCGGTCGGTGCACGGGATCGGGCCGATGCAGCAGGCGCCGCGCGAATCGCCGGGCATCCAGGGCGTTCAGCCGACCACCCAGCAGCACAATCGCCGCCGGCGTGACGACCACCGCTGCGAGCGCGGCGAACGCGACGGTGGCGACACCGGCATAGCCGAACGACTTCAGGACGTGCATCGGGAACAGGATCAGCGCCGCCATCGACAACGCGACTGTCGTCGCCGAGAAAAGCACCGTGCGCCCAGCCGATGTCATCGTGCGGATCAGGGCGGCGTGCGGGTCGGCGCCCTCGTCCAGTTCGTCGCGATAGCGGCTGATGATCAGCAACGTGTAGTCGATCGCGAGGGCGAGACCGAGCGCGGTGCTGAGGTTGGGTGCGAGGTTCGACACATCAGTGCCGAAGGTGATGAGGCGCAGGACCGCCATCGAGCCCAGGATCGCCATCAGCCCAACCGCAACCGGGAGTGCGGCCGCCAGCAGGCCGCCGAACACCCACACCAGCACGACGAAGCTCAATGGAATGGCGATTGACTCCATCAGCAGCAGGTCGCGCTGCAACTGGGAGTTGATCTGCGCGTTCACCATGGCGTCCCCGCCCGATCGGACGATGACGCCGTTCGTCCCGACCGGATGATCGCGTGCGATCTCATCGGAGAGCGTCTGGGCCGTTGTCTGCGCGACACTCTCTCCGCCGCCGATGCCCGCGACGACAAGTCCGGCCTTGCCGTCCTTGCTGACTAGGCGCTCCGCCGCCGCCGGTGGCGCAGTCCACGCCGAGGCCACCGCAGTGACGTTCGGCGACCGCGCCAGCTGATCGACGATGGCTAAACCCACCGCACGGGCGGACCGGCCATTGGCGCTGTCCGGAGCGGTGACTGTGATGAGCATCTGCATATCGCCCTGGTGGAACTTGTCGGTCAGCAGCTGTGTGGCCCTGGCTGACTCCGAGGTCGGGTCCTGGAATCCGCTCGAGGACAGGCGTTTGGCGACCGGTATACCGAAGATGCCCGCCGCCAGCATCAGCAACAGAATGACCGCGATGACCCGCCGCGGGGCTGCGATCGCCAGCAATGCGATTCGTTGCAGCACGTCGTCCTCTCCGTACCCGCGGACGCACGATCAGCGGCAACTTATTCACCGTAAGTCAACAAGTACTACGAAATTCGGCCCCGCCGGGTTCAGCCGTCGACGCCCGCGCGCTGGAAACGGCCATATATTTCAACTCTCTCAGGCACGCGATGTCCGCAGTGACATCGACGAAGAAACGGGGAATGTTCTGCCGCACATCGACGGCGACCCCGCCGCGCGTGACGATGAGTCCGCATGGCGAGAGCGTTGTTCACGGCAGCCGAAGCGCGCCCGTGACGTGTGCCGCCCAGGCGCCATCGGCTCGGTGAGCGGTGTCGTCGCAGTACGATGCCTGTGACATGAGAGGTCCCCAGTGACGGCAGCCAACGCGGCGCGACCACGCGCCGACGGGGACAAGAGCAACTTCCGCCAGCGCCTCCTTGATGCCCTCGAAGCGTCA
>Ga0075428_100002998_pt1 | contig 18421 bp, 16 predicted proteins | sample RhiMetdeltSRZDD2_FD_75291 | JGI IMG/M metagenome (GOLD analysis project Ga0075428, IMG submission 75291) | Populus rhizosphere microbial communities from Tennessee, USA - Rhizosphere MetaG P. deltoides SRZDD2 | ecosystem: Host-associated > Plants > Roots > Rhizosphere > Soil | place: USA... | reverse complement strand
GGGTCTTTTCCGGCTAGTAGGCTTGGCGATCGCCTAGTGGCCGCTCACTTCTACTTAATTGCCGGCTTCTTTGACCTTTGTGAACTCCTTGACCCACCGCTCGTCCCACAGCGACGGAAACGAATGTTTCTGATACGGATGCCGGGTAATCGCTTCTAGATTCAGTTCGATCCCTAGCCCTGGCTTTTCAGGCAGGGCAAACTCGCCCCGTTGAATCGGGTTCCAGCCGCCGATGAGTTCGTTGCGCCATGGCGCGTCGTATTCTGCGAAGTTCTCCTGGACCAGGACGTGCGGCGTCGCCCAATCGAAATGAATGGCGGCACACAGGGCGACCGGTCCGATCGAACAGTGCGGCGACAGCAGCATGTCATTCGATTGGGCAAGGGTTGCAATCTTCTTGCCGAGAAGTAAGCCGCCGCAGTGCGCAATGTCCATCTGCACGATGTCGCAGGCCCGCATCGATGTCAGCCGCTGAAAATCCTCTATCATGTACAGCCGCTCGCCTGCAGCAATTGGAACCGTGAGCGCCTGTTTGACTTCTCTTAGCAGTTCCAAACTGTGCGGCGTGACTGGCTCTTCGTACCACGCCGGCCGGTATCTTTCCAACCGCCGTCCCATCTCGATCGCACATCTGGCCGAAAGCCGTCCGTGTACCTCAATCATCAAGTCAACGTCTGTCCCCACCGCCTGCCGCACTGCCGCCACGATGTGTTCGGCCTGGTCCATCTCGCGACTCGACATTTCCTTCCAGGCGACGCCGAATGGATCGAACTTCATGCCGCGGTAGCCGCGGCTAACGACCTCGTCGGCCTTGGCTGCGTACTGCTGTGGAGTATTCGCCCCGCCGTACCAGCCGTTGGCATATGCCGGCAGCCGCTCGCGCGCGCGACCGCCCAGGAGTTTGTAAACCGGCTGGCCGCACGCTTTGCCGATAATGTCCCAGCAGGCGATTTCGGCCCCGCTGATGGCCGTCATGACTGTGGAGCCGCCTTGATACTGGTCGCGAATCAGGTTGCTGAACGTTGTCTCGGTGTCGAAGGGATCAATGCCGACGATTCGCTCTTCAAGCCACTCGTGAACTAGCGTCTGAACGGTCAATTCCTGCCATTCGAGGGTCGCTTCGCCGATGCCAGTCAGGCCGGTGTCAGTCGTCAGCCGCAGGAAGAGATAATTCCGCAGGCCACAATTGGCCAGAAAGGTTTCCAGGCGAGCGATTTTCATGGTCCGTGGGACAGGTTTTCAACTTGTCCTGAATGTTGGCGCTTGAATGAACCGGTTGCCGACGCAACAGCTTGGAAAACCTGTTCTGCGAACTGGACAACGGCCGCGGCGCATGTTCCCATAGGGACGCCCCGTCTTCAAGCTGCGCCCCGCGGAGTTGGCCATGCACTATCGATCCGCCGCGACCGTCACCCTGCTGGTGATTGCCGCCTGCGCCCTCGGCCCTGGCCACGCCGCCCCGACCGACAAAACGCCGATCGGCCCCAAATGGTGGCCCAACAAGTGGGGGGCAGTCGACCAGCGGGGCGCCGCCAACTTGCTCACGCCCGAGAAGGTCCTCGAGGCCAAATCACTGATCACGGTCGGCAAGATCTACCAGCTCGGCCGCGTTTACGAGCACGGAATGCCCATCCCCGGCAAGCGACATTACAGCCTGACGATCCCCGGGCTGCCAACTGGCGCGGCCCCGGGCAGCAATCAACTCCTACACAACGACGAGCTGGCCAGCGGCGAGATCGGCCAGCTTGGGACGCAGTTCGACGGTCTGGGACACGTGGGCGTTCGCGTCGGCAGCGACGACATCTTTTATAACGGCAATAAGTTGGCCGAATTCGGCGACACTTACGGCCTCAAGAAACTTGGCGTGGAAAACGTGGGGCCGATTTTCACGCGCGGCATTTTGCTCGACGTGGCGGGAGTAAAAAAGGTCCGTGACCTGCCGGTCGGAACCGCCATTTCTGCCGCTGACTTGCAGGAAGCGCTGGCCGTAACCAAGACGAAGCTTTGTCCGGGCGACGCCGTGCTGATTCGCACCGGTCACGGCCTATTATGGATGGTGGATAACGCGAAATTCGCGGAAGGGGAACCGGGGATTAACCTCGACGCGGGCAGGTGGCTGGCCGAACAGCAGGTGACGGTAGTCGGCTGCGACAACTGGGCGCTGGAAGTCGTGCCCAGCGAAAATCCCGACCGGCCGTTTGAAGTGCATCAACATCTGCTGGTGCGCCATGGCATTTGCGTGCTGGAGAACCTCGACCTGGAGGATCTGGCGCGCGACAGAGTGTACGAATTCGCGTTTGTATTTTCGCCGCTGCGGCTGAAAGGGGCCCCTGGCTCTCCGGGGAATCCAATTGTAATCAAGTAGTAGGCACACTCCGTGTGCCGTCTCCAGCAACGGCACACGGAGTGTGCTTACTACTCATTGAAAGGGCCACGCATTGATCGATCAGGCGGAAAAACCGGCGGGGAAAAAGGTCGAAGCGGGTCTCCTTGCGCCGTGGGACGTCGGCGAGATGCCAATCCCGCCCATATCGGGCTGGAAGATGTGGCTGGCGCTGATCGGGCCCGGCGTCGTGCTGGCCGGCACGAGCATCGGCACGGGCGAGTGGCTCTTCGGCCCTGCCGTCTCGGCGCAATACGGCGCGACGCTGCTGTGGCTGGCGCTGACCAGCATCATCCTCCAGGTCTTTTGCAACCTGATGGCCATGCGATACGCGATCTACTGTGGCGAGCCGATGATCGTCGGCGCGCTGCGGACGCGGCCCGGTCCGAAATTCTGGATCGCGGTCATCGTCGTTCTCGACTTTGCCGCCATCTGGCCCTACAACGCCAGCAATGCCGCCGTGCCGCTGGCAGCGGCATTCCTGGGGAGACTACCGCAGCAGGGTCCGGATGATTTTCTGGTGAAGTCGCTGGGTTTTGCGATTTTCCTGCTGGCCTTCGTGCCGCTCGTGTTTGGCGGGACGGTTTACCGGATGCTGGAAAAGATCATGACCGCCAAGCTGGTCGTGGTGCTCGGTTTTCTATCGTTCGTGGCGGTATTCTTCGTTTCGCCGGGGGTCATGGTTGATGTAGTGAAAGGGTTTTTCCGTTTCGGCACGGTGCCGCTACGACCCGACGTGCTGATTGTGGGGCGGCATTTCAACGTCAAGTTTCAAGCCGGCGGCAAAAACTTTCGGTTGGCAGGTACCTGGGAGCCCAACGGCACTGCCACCGGCGACCTGTATGTGCCGCCCGGCTACGAGAAGTCGAATTACGACCTCCGTACGACGCACGAGTGGCCTTCAGAACTCGTCAGAGTTCCTGACGCCGAACTGGCCAGGACCAAATCCTTCGCCAAGTCTCAGCGATACTTCCTGCAGACCGTCGATCAAGGGACGACGTGGACGATGGAGGGGGAAGTTCTCGATCACCATCGCTGGACCGCCGAGCGGATTGACATTCGCGAGGGGGAGAAATCCGCGACCTACTCGGTCCTTGAGGAGGTCCCAGAGCCACACCGCGGCAAGCTGCAGCAGTATCTCGATCACGAGGGGCTCGAGCATGTCAGCCTTATCGGCTACGCTCGCGAGCGGGGCCAGATGCCGCCGCTGGACTGGGCGATGATCGTGGCCTTCATCGCGATTGCCGGCGCCGGCGGTTTGACGAACTCAATGTTCTCCAACTACGCCCGCGACAAGGGCTGGGGGATGGGGTACCACGTCGGCGCGATTCCCAGCGCCTTCGGCGGACTGAACGTCGGCTTGTCGCACGTGGGGCGCGTCTTCCTCCCCGATGCCGAGAACTTGGCTCGCTGGCGCGGCTGGATGCGGCACATCTGGCGCGACCAGACAATCTGGCTGGTGGCCTCAGTAATTGGCATGGCCCTGCCGTGCATGATGTCGTTGGAGTTCATTCGTAATGCGACGGTCGTCGGCGATCGCGTCGCCGCCATGACGGGGGAGGGGATCGCCAGCCGGTATCCCAGCTTCGGAGGGACGCTGTGGTTCATGACGCTGCTGTGCGGTTTTCTCGTCCTGGCCCCCGGCCAGGTGAGTGCTTCGGACCAATTAGCTCGCCGCTGGACCGACATCATATGGACAGTGAGTCCCGCCTTGCAGCGCTTGGGGACGCGCCAGGTCAAGCTCGTGTACTACGGCATTATGGGGCTCTACTGCATCAGTGGCTTGACCATTTTGTGGCTTTTGCCGGCGCTGAAGATCGCCACGATCAGCTCGGTGCTCCAGAACTTTGCGCTGGGCACGTCCGCCCTCCTCTCGCTCTATATGAACCGCACGCTCATGCCGCGTGAGGTTCAGCCGAGCTGGCTGATGCAGATCGGCTCGGTCGTCTGCGGCGTGTTTTTTATCGGGATCAGCGCGGCCGTGCTGTGGATGTGGGTCTCGCGGCTGTGGTAAAGCAGGAGCAGTGGTTCCAATCTTAGGGAAAACCTTTACGAACCGGCCGGCGCAGCGGTCCCTTTCCAGTAGTCTGGCAGATCGGGGAGTGTGTCGCGGAGAATCTCCAGAATCGCCTGCCGGTCGGCAGCGAGCAAATGTGCAAATGGTTTGCTCTCGTCTTGACCACTCAGAACTTCGTACATTCGTTTGAGAATGTAGTCCTTGGCCTCCTTGGGAAGTGCCGCGAAGCTATCGGAATAGATCAGGTAACTGCACGGGTATTTGAAGAGCCGTTTTTCCAGGTCGAGGTCACGCAGCGACCGGCCGCGAGAATCACGCGGGCCGCGGGCGGCGAATTCCTCCCCAAATTTGGACGTGCCCGCGATCTTGTCCGCCAGCGGCGCTTCACCGGAAAAGAGCAAATACTCCACCAGCGGCTCGCTGGCGCCCTTCAGTCGGGATTTGGTGCTCTCCCACAGGTGCCCCGCGGGTTCGTTCAGCTCCTTGTTGAGCGACTCCTGGTAGTGCAGCGCTTGTCGCGTGAGGAAATTGGCCCGCGTGATATAGTTATGCGCATCGGTCTGATGTTCGAGGACCATCAGGGCGACGATGTCGCTGTGCGGCGAGAGATACTCCGAGGTGTCGAACCGGTCCTTCAGATCGGTGACGTTCTGGCCGGCACTGTTGTCAACGTTGCTCGGCACGTCGCGGCCATGCATGACGAGATTCCCCAAATGTTTTTGTTTGCCGTGCATGCCGGTGACGTACCAGCCCCCCCAGCGCTTCTCCAGTGGAATCGTCTGATCGATGCGGGTCGAGCCTGCGGCTAATAGCGGCATCCCCGACGGGTCGACGAACAGCGATCGCACCACGTGCCCCGGCACTTCCTTGGTCTGCGACGAACCATGACAGATCAGACAGTTATCCCTCTGGCGCACGAATTTTTCTTTGTCCTCTTCAATCTGCGAGAGCGTATAAAACACAGCGCCGAGCTGCGGGTCGGCGACTGAAATCTCCAGCACATCACCGAGACGACAAAATCCGACGTACGTGTCGTCATTGAAATACAGGGCCCGCGGCGATTGCGGCGAGATACGATGCCGCTGGAGACTGGTCTTGGAAAAGACGAGCATCTGGGACGAAACCGGGACGTCCAACTCCTTCAGCAGCGAGGTGAGAAAGCCCGTCTGTGGGTCATAATTCAGCTTTACCTGGCCGGCATGGATCCGGTCGATCAGTATTGAGACGCGGTTGTTCGGTTGAGCCTGGCTATAGTGGATCGGCGCCTGCTCAAAATCCTGCGCGCCAGCGGGCACGCCGGAAAGTAGCCAAGCGGCGGTCACGACAATCAGAAAATCGCGTTTGCTGGCCATCGATTTGTTCTCCCAAATCGCGGAATTTCGGCAGTCAGCGTTGACGAACCGATGCTCAGTGTCAAAAATGGATGTGCATATCCAGTTTTATTGAATGTATCGGGCTAATACTGGATGTCAATATCCAATTTTGCCTGATTCGCGGGAAAAAGCCATGATTTCGCAAACCGTGGAATACGCGCTGCGGGCCGTCGTTCACTTGGCCCAGCATTCTCCGCAAGCCTGTACCACGGAAGAGATTGCGTCAGCGACGCGAGTGCCGCGTGCCTACTTGTCCAAAGTGCTGCAAGCACTCGTTCGGGGCGGGGTAGTCCATTCTCAGCGTGGAATCGGCGGCGGGATGACACTCACCAAGCCCCCATCGGAGTTGACGATTCTGGAGGTGGTCAGTGCCGTGGAGCCGATCCGGCGGATTCGTTCCTGCCCATTGGGCCTGGCAGCGCACGGCGTCCATCTTTGCCCGCTGCATCGGCGGCTGGACGATGCCTTGGCCATGGTCGAGAAAGCTTTTCAAGCTTCGACTTTGGCTGAAATTCTCGCCGAGCCGAGTCACAGCACACCGCTGTGCGAGTTTCCGGTTAGGATGCAAAAAGCGGTTGCCCGCTAGCGAAGCAGTACTTGCCTCCCGCGCTGAGTCCGTCGTGCGTGGCACCGTGCGCCCCATCCTTTGACGGCCCATTATTCAACAAAATCTTTCTCCCCGCGCAAATGTGACCTGCAACCGGCTCTCTAACCGGAAGGGTAGGTATCTGTGGAGACACGATGGGAGCTTTGGTCCACTGGTACGCCGGCTGGAGCCTGGTTGTAGCCGGGTTTGTATCCGGCGCCGCCATGGGGTTTGGCTTTCATCGCGATGAATTTCTCGGCGCCTATGGGTCGCTGCGGCGCCGGCTGCTGCGGCTGGGCCACGTAGCGCTCGTCGCTCTGGGGATGTTCAACGTGCTATTCAGCTTGCTGCCGCAGACGACTCATGTCAGCAGCCCGCTTATGCACGCCGCATCAGTTGGTTGGCTTGGCGGTGGTGTGGCCATGCCACTGGTCTGTTTTCTGGCCGCGTGGAAGCCGGCACTGCGACCCGCATTTGTGGTGCCGGTGATTCTCCTGCTACTCGCGGCCGTGCTGACTGCCGCTGGAGGCCGTCCATGAAGATTGGACTGCTCGCGATGAGCGGCGTTCGGGCGCACGACCAGGAGCTGCTTCGGCTCGGCCTGACGCTCCCCGGCTTTGTCGAGCGGAGCAAAGTGATCGCCCAGCTCCCCAGTCTGGGACTCTTGTATCTGGCGGCAGCAACACCCGATGGGCACGACGTGCGGTACTACGAAGCTCCGGCCGACGGCCAGGAGCCGCACGAAATCTACGAGTGCGACCTGGTGGCAATTAGCACGTTTTCCGCCCAAGTGAACGAGGCCTACTCGATTGCCGATCGGCTGCGGGCGGTCGGCGTCAAGGTGGCCATGGGCGGTCTGCACGTGACGGTCCGGCCGCAGGAGGCCAAGCAGCATGCCGACTTTGTGATTCTGGGCGAAGGGGAGAATGTCTGGCCGGCTGTGGTCGAAGCTGCCGCGGCATTGAAGCCGCCGCAAGTTTTCGACGCGATGCATTATCGGCCGGTGGATGTGCGGCACCTGCCGGTTCCGCGCTACGACCTGCTCGCCGGCCGCGCGTACAACCGCTACACGGTACAAACGTCGCGTGGCTGCCCGTGGCGATGCGACTTCTGCGCGTCGAACGTGATGCTTCGGCAGGCGTATCGCAAGCGGCCGGTGCAGCACGTCCTCCGCGACATCGACTCGATCTGCCGCGTGCAGCCGCGGCCGTTCATCGAGTTTGCCGACGACAACACGTTCGTGGATAAAGCATGGGGCAAGCAGCTTTGTCGCCGACTAATTCCTTATCACCTCAAATGGTTCACGGAGACCGACATTTCGGTGGCCGATGACGAGGAGCTGCTAGAGCTGATGCGGCAAGCGGGTTGTCGGCAGGTTCTCATTGGTCTGGAAAGCCCCGGCCGGCGTGCAGTGGACGGCATTGAACTGAAGACAAACTTCAAGGCACGCCGCGCCGATTATTACGCCGCTGCGGTGCAGCAAATTCAGTCACACGGCATTACGGTCAACGGCTGCTTCATCCTGGGGCTCGACGAACATACGCCACGTATCTTCCAGGATGTCCTCGATTTTGCGATGGAAACTTCGCTGTACGAGGTGCAATTCACTGTCCTGACGCCATTTCCCGGCACGCCGCTATACGACCGGCTGCTGCGCGAGGGACGATTGCTCGAGCCCGAGCGATGGGAGCTGTGTACGCTGTTCGACGTCAACTTCCAGCCGGCGCGGATGAGCGTCAGGCAACTCCGCGACGGCCTGTATTGGCTCGGCGAGCGGCTCTACAGCCGCGAGTGCACCGATGAGCGCCGCCGCGGCTTCTTTCACCAGTGGCGGCATGGCTATACCAGCCACAGCGACGTAGGGCTCCACGTGGCGTGAGCATGTACGCCCATGCGAACCGGCTACCGCGTACCATGTCTTGACGGGCGGCGCCTTCGCTTCCTGCGCCACCACACACCCTCACCTCTCACCTCTCCCGATCCTGCCATGCGCGCCGCCAACCCGCTGTCGTTCTATCTCGTCGATGCCTTCACCGACCGGCCATTTGCCGGCAATCCGGCGGTCGTTTGTCCGCTGTCTGCCTGGCGGGACGATGCCTGGCTCCAGCTGGTCGCACGCGAGATGAACCAGTCGGAAACGGCATTCGTCGTCGAAAATGGCGACGGCTTCGACCTCCGCTGGTTCACACCCAAAGTTGAAGTTGACCTGTGCGGCCACGCCACGCTGGCCTCTGCTTTCGCGCTCTGGCAGGCAGGATTTGCCAAACGCGGCGAGCTGATTCGTTTCTCCACCCGCAGCGGCATTCTGACGGCCAACCCGCAGGGGGATGTAATTGAGCTCGATTTTCCGCTCAAGCCGCAGCAGTCAGCCCAGGCGCCGTCTGGCCTGACCGCGGCCCTAGGTATCGAGCCGCTGTATGTCGGCCGCAACCAGTTTGATTACCTCGTCGAGGTTGACTCCGCCCAGACGCTCCGTCAATTGACGCCTGACTTCTCGCGACTATCGGCAGTCGAATGCCGCGGGACAATCGTCACCGCCCGCTCGGACGATCCCCAGTACGACTTCCTTTCACGTTTTTTCGCGCCGGCCGCCGGCATTCTCGAAGATCCGGTCACCGGTTCGGCCCACTGTTGCCTGGCCGACTTCTGGGGGAAGCGACTGGGGAAGACGTCCCTGGTTGGCTATCAGGCTTCGCCGCGCGGCGGCATCGTGCGGGTGACGGTTGAGCGTGATCGCGTGCGGCTCGGCGGCCGGGCGGTGCTGGTGGGCCAGGGCGAGTTGCTGGTCTAGCAGCTACTAGCGCACCGCGGCTGCTCTTCTCAGTGGCCTTCGGCGTCGCATACACTGGTTTTGATTCACGATTCTGCAACTGGACGGAGTTGCGCCATGAGACTGTCTGGTATCGCCTGCTTGTTTCTATTTGCTCTCGCGTCTCCAGTCGTGGCAGAAGAGGGGTTCACGCCTCTCTTCGACGGCAAGTCGCTGGCCGGCTGGGAGGGAAACGAGAAAATGTTTCGCGTCCACGAGAGGGCAATCGTCGCCGGGACACTGAAGGAAAAGGTGCCGCACAATGACTTTCTCTGCACCAATCAGAAGTACGGTGACTTCGAACTGCGGCTGGAGGCAAAACTAGTCGGCCAGGGGGATAATGCAGGCGTGCAGTTCCGCAGCCAGCGCTTGGCGAATCACTACGAGGTCAGCGGCTATCAGTGCGACATTGGGCAAATGCGGGGCAAACCGATCTGGGGCTTTCTATACGATGAATCGCGGCGCAATAAGTTTCTCGTCGAGGCAGATGCCGACAAGCTCGAAAGAGAGGTGAAGAAAGGGGACTGGAACGAGCTCGTGATCCGCTGTCATGGCCCACGGATTCAAATCTGGGTCAATGGCATGCAGACCGTCGATTACACCGAGAAGGATGACACGATCGCCCGCACGGGAATCATCGGGCTGCAAATACACGGCGGCGAACCAGCCGAGGCGTCGTACCGGAAGATACGGATCAAGAAACTGTAGGTAGAACGGAATTCATTCGTTCCCTGATTCCAGCCGGAACGGAATGAATTCCGTTCTACGACGCGTGATGCCGCCCAAATTCCTCTATTTCGATATGGGCAACGTCCTGCTCTCGTTTTCGCACGAGCAGGCTGCGGCTCAAATCGCGGCGGTGGCGGGGATTTCGTATGAGCGGGCGTGGCAGATCGTGTTCGACGAGGGGCTCCAGGAGCAGTACGAGCGCGGGACCATCAATTGGGGGCAGTTCTATCACCTGTTTTGTCTGGCGGCCGATTGCTCTCCCGATCCGGCGTTACTCGACGACGCAGCCAGTGCGATCTTTAAAGAGTCTCCCGGCATTGTCTCATTGTTAATGAAGCTGCGCACAGGCGGACAAAGAATGGGGGTGCTGTCCAACACGTCCCCTTCCCACTGGCGGCATGTAACCAAACAATTTCCCTTTCTGACCGAGCTCTTGTGCGAGTACGCCTTGAGTTACGAACTGGGAGCCATGAAGCCGGACGAGGCGGTTTATGCCGCGGCCGAAGAACTGGCTGGGGTCAGCGGACCGGAGATTTTCTTCACAGACGATCGGGCGGAGAACGTGGCGGCCGCCCAGAGCCGGGGGTGGGATGCCGTGCTCTTTGCCTCGCCGCTCAAGCTGCAAGCGGACCTGGCAGCCCGAGGATTTTGCATCTAGCGCTTGAGCATCCGCCCTTAGCGCACCGGGTTTTGTGCGGTAGATTTTCGGGTGGAAAGCCGACACTTCGTGTTTGACTTCTCGATCGGTTAAGTTTCGCTGGCCCCGCCGGGTATGGTTCCCGCTGCTGAGGCAATTTCATCGCCCTTTCGCGACGCTCAATTCCCATGCCCATCGTCAAGTTCGTCAAGGAGAAGAAGGAGATCGAGGTCCCGGAGGGGGCCAACTTGCGGGCCGAAGCGGTCAAGGCGGGCATCAACCTCAACCAGGGGCTCAACGGCTGCGGGGCGTCCCTGAATAAGTATCTCAATTGCAGCACGATGAGCCTAGGGCTGGTCGGCGGCATGTGCGGCACTTGCCGCGTGCTGATTACCAAGGGGATGGAAAACTGTAATCCGATGACGTTCCGCGAGCGACTGAAGTTCAAGGCCGTTATCACGCCCGATCCGATTCCCGCGCTGGCGTTCGTGGGTCACGAAGACACGATGCGGCTGGCCTGCTGCGTGAAGGTCAACGGTGACATCGAGGTGGAGAGCGGGCCGGAAGTGAATCTGTTTGGCGAGAATTTTTTCAGTTGACGCCCTCGCGTCTTCGTGTCGCAGACCTATTGGGGGCAGAGTCCGCCGGCAGTACAAGCCTTCCTTCGGTCTGACGTTTTCCCGATTTCTGCGTCAGTTTTTGTTGAAAACGGCGCGCCCTTATTGCGCACATCCTCACGCCGTCATGCTGCGCGGCACGTAGTTTGCCCCGTTTCCAAGGGTGGTCGGGGGCAATCACAACTCAAGTAACGGAAGGAACCTGCGATGACACAGCGCAGTACAGTTATCGGTGTCTTCGACAATCGAACGAAGGCACAGCAAGCAATCAATGAATTGAAACGATCCGGCTTTACCGAGGACCAAATCGGCATGACGGCGCGCGACAACGACCGCGTGACCGCCGAAACCGCTAGTGACGAAGAGAGCTATGCGGCAGAAGGTGCCGCTGCTGGCCTGGCCGCCGGCGCCGGCGTCGGCGCCTTGTGGGGGCTGGGGATCGTGGCGGGCGCTTTGCCGGCGATTGGTCCTGCCATAGCCGGCGGAACGCTGGCCGCGATTCTTTCGAGCGCGGCCGCTGGGGCAGCGGCAGCGGGCCTGGCCGGCACGCTGATCGGCCTGGGGATCCCCAAGGAAGAAGCCGAGTTTTATGAAAGCGAGTTTCAGGCCGGCAGGGTGATCGTTACCGTCCGGTCTGACGGCCTAGCTTCGGAAGCTGTGGCGATCATGCGGCGCTTCGGCGGATATGACATGAGCAGCCATCCGCAGCCCTCGGTGCTGGAGCCCGGCGCAGGGTTGACGCATCACGGCGAGCGAACGATCCAGGCGCGCGAAGAAGAATTGCGCGTGACCAAGCAACCGGTTCGCAGCGGCGAAGTTGAAGTTCGCAGGGAAGTACACACCTATCACAAGCAGTTCGACGTCCCCGTTCAGCGGGAAGAAGTCGCTGTTGAGCGGCACCCAGCCTCGGGCAAGGCGGCATCTGGGCCCATAGGCAGCGGTGAGACAATCCGCGTGCCGGTCACGGAAGAACAGGTGCGCGTTGAAAAACAGCCTGTCGTCAAGGAGGAGGTGACGGTCGGCAAGCGCAAGACGCAAAGTACGGAAAGGGTCGAAGGGACCGTTCGCAAGGAGGACATTAAAGTGGAAAAACGCGGCGATGCCGACGTCCGCGAGCAGTAGGCCGCCTCAAACACAATCCTTACTCAAGAAAAAGGCCCGCGGCATTCGCCGCAGGCCTGGTTGTTTCTTGAGCCGGGTCGGCGGGGCGAAACCCCGCCGCTCACTAATCCAAAAAGCCCACCAACTCCTGGCTGCGACTGGGCTGCTGGAGTTTCCGCACCGCCTTGGCTTCGATCTGGCGGATGCGCTCGCGGGTCACCTTGAAGATGTGCCCCACTTCTTCCAGCGTGTAGCTATAGCCGTCCCCCAGGCCGTAACGCAACTTGATGATCTCCCGCTCGCGATAGCTCAAGGTCTTGAGGACCTTGTTGATCCGCGTGCGGAGCATCTCCTGCGACGCGCCAGTGGCCGGGCTCTCTGCAGTACCGTCGGGCAAGAGGTCGCCGAAGTGGCTGTCCTCGCTGTTGCCGACGGGCCGGTCGAGGCTGATCGGATAGCGGCTCATGGCCAGCACGCGGCGGGCTTCATCCACGGTCGTCTTCGCCTTGCGGGCGGTTTCCTCCAACGTCGGTTCGCGGCCGAGGTCCTGGAGCAATTGCCGCGAGACGTTCCGCACGCGACTCATCGTCTCGACCATGTGGACCGGGATGCGGATCGTGCGGCTCTGGTCGGCGACGGCGCGGGTGATCGCCTGGCGAATCCACCACGTGGCGTAAGTGCAGAATTTGAAGCCGCGGCGATACTCGAACTTGTCCACGGCCCTCATCAGGCCGGCGTTCCCTTCCTGGATCAGGTCGAGGAAGGAGAGGCCGCGGTTGCGGTATTTCTTGGCGATCGATACCACGAGCCGCAAGTTGCCTTCCGACAACTCGCGCTTGGCCCGCTGGTACTCGGTGTAGACGCTCTTGAGGGTTTCGACCCGCTTGCGGAGGCTAATGGGCGTCTCCTGACAGGCCAGCAGGATCGTGCGGATTTCAGAAATCCACGCTCTGCGCTCGGCAGGCGGCCCCTTTTCAAGCTTGTGAGCCTCCACCTTTGCTCTGAGTTCGTCGATCCGCGCCAGGAATTCTTCGAGCTGACGGATCATCTGCTCGATCCGCTGCGTGCGAAGTCCCAGTTCTTCCACCAGGCGCACGCACTTGCGGCGGCGGCGGGAGAGGCGCGTCCAGGCCATCTTGCGCTTGGCCTTGTTGCCCGAACGACACAGTGCGGTGATGTAGTCCTTGCGGTTCCGCTTGAGGAGCACCTCCAAACACCGCAGGTTATGGGGGAGCCGCCCCAGAATCTGATCCTTTTCGAGCTTGTCGGTTACCGAAACCTGAACGGTGCGGTCAAAGGGGAGTTCCCCTTCGTGGACGCGCTTCAGGACCTTGAAGGCCTGCTGGATCACATAATCGCACTCCAGCAGTTTGGTGCGAAACCGCCGCCGCGTCACTTCGATCTTCTTGGCCAGGAAAATCTCCTGGGCCCGGGTGAGCAGGGGGATTTCTCCCATCTGCGTCAAGTACATGCGGACCGGGTCGTCCGACCACGATTCCGTGTCCGAGGCCAGATCGCTAAGCAGATCTTCCTCTTCCAGTTTGACGGGGGCTTCGGCTTCACCCGGTTGTTCGACGACCTCCAGGTCGTCTCCCTGCTCGAGTTCCATCTCGACGACGGCCTGTGCCGCAAAGCCTTCTTCATCTTCCGGCTGGCGGGCTACGGTGTCGTCATCGAATTCTTCCAGAAGTGCGTCGTACAAGGGGAGGTACTCCTAACCAGGATCAACAAATGAATTGGGAGGCACGACGTTCGCGATCCATGCGCCGATTTTTGCCGCGCAGCGGCCAACCGTTGGGGATCGGCGGTCGGGAAGCGTCAGGGATGCGCTGAATCATCACGGCGTCGCAATCAGAACTTCATCCTGGTCGAGGAACGAAACTCGCTGCTTCGCCTTCAACATTACGAGTCAAATCTAACACCCAGGCGACCGTTGTCCGGACGATTGCGCCAATTGGCAGGAGATTACGATGGGGTGAACTTCTCCATACCGCAGTGCACGTTGCCCAGGTGCGCCAGCTTGCTCAGCCGCTGCGGACCAAATGCCGTCGGCATTGCCACCACGTATCTCAACGCCAAGGTCGAAGACATCGTGAGCAGGTACGAGCGTCACTATTGCAAGAGGACCCGGCAGGGGAATCAATTACCCGCCGGTAGGATTTCGGAACCACTCCGCTCCGGGAGACACAACTTTCGCAACGCCTCGGTTCCGTCATCCGCCGTCAAGCCCCAGCGACAAGCCCAAAAGCGTCGGGTTTTGGCAGGGTCGTTCGTCGCAGCTTGTTTCGGCTGTAGCAATTCTAACTACCGTCAGGCTCAGGTCCAGCCTCCGGCCCAGTTTTCGGGCTCGGTGAAGCTCCGGCCGCGTTTTTACGCCAAAACGTCCGGGATTGGGGATGGTCATGCGGAGGTCCGCCGTATGCAATCGTCTCTCCGACACTTCGCCAACAGCGGCCTGGATTTCTCATTTTGATCCATAGTACGCGTCACCGCGGGGGCCGCGGCGACATCCTTGTTTCTCGTCGCGTACGGCATTAGCATGTCCCCTGCCATCGGGGTATTCGTCTCGGCGTTTGAACGTCCAGCCAATTCCTTGCAATTTTCAACCCACAGCGAGACATGTCGAATACGGATCTGCGCGGCCGCACCGCACTTGTGACGGGGGCAAGCCTCGGAATTGGCCGGGCGGCTGCCTTGGCTCTGGGCAAGGCGGGCGCCAAGGTGGGTGTCAACTACCGATCCAACGCCGACAAGGCGGAAGAGGTCGCTCGTGCCATCCGCGAGGCCGGGTCCGATGCCATCACTCTCCCAGGCGACGTAGCAGATCAGTCGCAAGTGGAATCCATGGTGGCCGGTGTGACCAAGCGGTGGGGCAAGCTCGATATCGCTGTCAGCAATGCGGCTTACAGCGACCGCGAGCGTTTCTTTGAAGCCGACATGGCCGGTTTTCGCCGTACCGTGGATGTGACAATGTGGGGGGCGTTTTACCTGATGCGCGCGGCAACGCAGCAGATGATCAAACAGGGAGGAGGGGGTGCTATCGTCATCGTCAGTTCGCCGCATGCTTTCATCCCCGCTCCGCGAGCCATGGCCTACAACATGTCCAAGGCAGCAATCGAGCACGCCGCGCGTACCGCCGCCATCGAGGTCGCCGAGTACCGCGTCCGCATCAACGTCATCCAGCCTGGCTGGACCGATACGCCGGGGGAACGGAAGTTTGCCAATGAAGAGACACTGAAAACAGCGGGCGCCAAAATCCCGCTCGGACGGCTTGGCACCCCGGAGGAGATTGCCGAGGGGATTCTTTTCCTGTGCGATCCGAAACACGACTATATGACAGGGGCTTCGCTGCTGATCGATGGCGGAATTAGCCTGCCTTGGTGGGCCAACCGGGGATCGGCTGCACCGGGGTAACTGGACACTTAGGAAATGTGACTCGAACCTCAAGGGATTATGGAGCGTAAACTGCCGTAGCAATTGGCTTTCCTGTCGCCAACGATCAGCTAGTCGCTAAGTGGTTTATTGGTTGCCAGCGAGCGGCAATGGCACAACTGGCAAGCCGATTCGCAGTGACGCATTCGACCGCCAATGAAGACCCTGTATCTCCTCCCTTGTACCTGTGGCCGCCGGCTTGAAATCGACGCCGGCCAGGCGGGAACGCAAATCGATTGCAGCTGTGGCCAGACTCTGTCAGTGCCGTCCGTTCGGGGACTGCGTCAATTGGAAATTGTCGCGGAGCCGGGGACCGTTGACTCTCCCCCAGCCGCCTGGAATCCGGTACGAGGTGCAATCTTCTCGTTGGGATTGCTGCTCGCCGCGTCAGCCCTGATCTTCACGGCGGTGAATTTTTACTGGTTCTGGCAGTATCGGCGGCTTGCGGATCCGGCCGAATTTGCCTTGAAGATGTCCTATGATGAAGTCGACAGAATGGGCCCCGATGAGGCGGTAGGCACGTTTCGAAATGAGGAATCCACTGGGCTCGGAGTCCCTTACCCTCCGCCATGGGTGGAATACGACAAGATCCACGACGAGTCAGGTAAGCGGGCGATCTTGGGATTGGTCATTGTCGGGGCAGGTCTCGTCGCGTCGGCCGGATCGATGCTAGGCCGGTCGCCAAAAAAGTAACCACCCCGGCCACAGCGTTTGTGTCCTTCACTCGCGCCGCAACATGGTCCGGCAAGCCGCGAGCAAAAGCAGCGCGGCCGCGAAATATAAGGCGCTCACCGCCAGACACACGGCCGCCACTCGATCGTCCGCTCCTGCGTGAATGTCGCCGAACATGCGGCGCTGGAGCGTATCCACGCCTGGGCACATCACGAAGTTCGACCAGGCCAGGTCTCCCGCCGCAATCGCAAAACCCGCCAGCCAGGCTGCCACGAGTGCTGCCTTGCGCAGCGGCAAAATGACGCGCAGCAGGATGGTCCATCGACCGGCGCCGTCAAGCTGAGCCGCTTCGATCGGCGCGGCTGGAAAGCGCTCGACGGCCTGGCAAATGGTCAATAGAACGATGGGAGCAGCGCGAATTGCCTGCGCCATAATCGCGGGAAGAACCGTGCGGTCATAGATCCAGGCAAACAGGGGCAGGTCGTGATTGAGCAGTGATGCAATCGCCAGTCCAACGATCGGTCCCGGCACCGCCCAGGCGACGGCCGCCGCCACCAGCACTGGCCAGGTCTTCCAAATGCCGCGTCGGGACGCTTCCGCCAGCGGGATTGCCACGATGACATCCAGCGTCGCCGCAGCCGCGGCGATGATTACGGTCCAGCCCAGATCGCTCCCCATACTCCATAGTGCGGTCCATGGCAGCCAGAAGCACTTGGCGGCTGACCAGGTGCGTACCGGCGTGTCGTCAAGCAAGGCGACGTCCGTGCCCGCCTTGTAAGTCATGCTCGCCAGCGGCAAAACCGCGAGAGTCCCCAGCAGCAGCCAGACCAATGCGGCCGACGGCAACTTCCACGGGCCCAATCGATAGGTCAGAGGCGCGCGCTGATCTTCGGTCTGACGACCGGCAAGCGGCGCGAGAAGGCGGACCGCCAGTATGCCGCCGGCCACAAGCAGTGCGGTCGCCAGCATCGACGGGAGCAATTGCCACACCGCTTGCGGCAGCGGTTCCGACTGGAGGGTCATGAAGGCCTGCTCGGCCAGCGTGTAGTCACCCGGCTCGATCAGGTAAATGTTCGTCACAGTCATTTCGCCCGCCGCAGAAATTGCCGCCAGCAGGGCCGCCGCCGCGAGAAATGGAGCGAGCTGCGGCAGCACGATGCGGGTCACGACGCGCGGGCCGCTGGTCTCCAGCAGTGCCACTTCCTCCTCCTCGTGCCGCACCAACATCAGACCGATCGAGACGATGATCGCGACCCAGGGCACCGCCGCCATGGCGTGGATGAAGATGACCGCCGGCATTCCCGCCAGCAGCGGCGCGCCGACGATGCTTGTCAGCCACCCCAGTTTTCCAAACGCCGCTTCCCAGCCGGCGACCTGCACGTACAGCGGCAGGAACAACAGAAAGACCAGCACGGCGAATGCGGCCTGTCGTCCGGGCAGGTCGGTGCGCGTTATGAGGACGGCGAGCAAAGTCCCCAGCGCAAGCCCAATCGCAGCCACCGAAGCGCTCAAGGTGATTGTGTTCTCGAGGACGCGCACGTTAGCTATTGCCGGCGACCGCCCGGTTGCCTGCGGCTTTGGACCGCCGGCATCGACTTTCGCAATCTCGGCAGTGTCCTGCGCAAGCGCAGCAGCCAATCCCAATCCCAGTACGAGGAACGCTGTTCCAGCCGATCGGATCCAAGCTCGATGTTGACCTGTCCACATGGCTCTCAGTGTAGCTGACGTGCTGGCGCGCTTGAAAAAAGTTTCGCAGCCGCCGCCCTTGCCGCGGGAATAAGTCTCGCCTATGCCGTATCTACCTTTCGAGGCCTGACGCCGCCGACCGCCAGGAGAGCGAATTCTCGCCGCCGGGGCGCGCCGGACGTCAGGTGCGTTTCGTCGCCTGCTGAATATCCGCGAATTCCCTTGCGCTCATCCTGCGCGCTCGATCAAGGAGAAAGACATGTTCCGCCTGCTTGCCGTGTTCGCCAGCCTGTTTGCGTTGATCACTTGCGGCGGTTGCGGCGCCGCCGGACCCGCAGTGGATGGGCGGGCCGACCGAGTAGCCGCGGCTAAGACGACC
>Ga0075428_100002993_pt1 | contig 18426 bp, 13 predicted proteins | sample RhiMetdeltSRZDD2_FD_75291 | JGI IMG/M metagenome (GOLD analysis project Ga0075428, IMG submission 75291) | Populus rhizosphere microbial communities from Tennessee, USA - Rhizosphere MetaG P. deltoides SRZDD2 | ecosystem: Host-associated > Plants > Roots > Rhizosphere > Soil | place: USA... | reverse complement strand
CGACGTCGCCGGCGGCGACGCGGCCGAGCGCGCGGCGGATCGCGACGTCGTGCAGGGCGCGCTGAGCCAGCTCTCGCTGGCCCAGCGCGAGGTGATCGAGCTCGCATACTATGCGGGGCTGACGCAGACCGAGATCGCCGAGCGACTGCAGCAGCCGCTGGGCACGGTCAAGACCCGGATCCGCCTCGGCCTCGAGCGGCTCCGCGAAGTCGTGGGGCGCGCCACATGAATCACGACCCGTTCGACACCCTGGCCGCCGTCTACGCCGTCGGCGCCCTCGACGGCGACGATCTCGTGCAGTTCGAAGCCCATCTGGCCGGCGGCTGTGACCGCTGCCGGACGACGCTGCGGGAATCGCACGAGGCGCTGGCGCGGGTGGCGCAGGCCGAACCGCGTGCGATCCCGCCCGCCGAGGTGAAGGACGAGCTGCTGCGCCGTATCAACGGCACCGCCGCGCGCCGGGCCGAGCGGCGAAGCTGGGTGCCGTGGGTGGCGGCCACCGCGGCGGCGATGGTGGTGAGCGCCATGCTGACCGGCGGGTTCGTCGCCTCCCGCTACGAAGGCAAGATCGGCGAGATGGCGCGCGAGGTCAGCCGGATCCGCGAGGAGGCGCGACGCCGCGACACCACGCTGACGGCGCAGATCGGCGAGTACCGCCACGCGCTCGCGCTCCTCGGCAACTCCGCCACCCAGGTGGTCGAGCTGCGCGGCAGCGGTCCGGCCGCCGCGGCCACCGGACGCGTCGTCTGGCACGAGCACGCCGGCGGCTACCTCGTGGTCGACAAGCTGCCGCCGCTGCCCCCCGGCAAGACCTACGAGGCGTGGACCCTCGGCGGTCCGGCGCCCCGCCCGGCCGGCGTGTTCACGGTCGACGCGTCAGGGCAGGGCCGGCGCAAGCTCGAGCCGACGGGGGACGCCCCGGCCAAGGGCTTTGCCGTGAGCATCGAGCCGGAGGCCGGCGTCGCCGAGCCGACCGGCCCGATCGTGCTGGCCACGCGCTAGCGCCGCGTCGTCGCTCAGTGAACGCAGACGCCCGCCATCCACGCTCCGTTCCAGGCCTGGCACTGACACGGCGTGCCGGGCGCCACCGTGAAGGGGATGAGGCAGATGCCGTGGTCCGTGGAGCAGATGCGGATGAGCGGACACGGATAGTCGTGCGACAGCAGCACGTAGAGTTTGCGGCTCCGGGCACTGCGGCTGGCTCGTCGCCGGAGTCACCAGCACGCCGAGCAGGATGGCGGCCAGGAGCCATCGGGTCCGCAGCACGCGCATCATGAGCGTCCTCCCCGGGTAGCGTTCCGGGATCCGGCCACCATCCAGCGCACGATGAACACGGCGGCCACGGCGGCCAGCAGGTGCTTGATCGTGTGTCCGCTGACGATTCCACCGAGGGCGAAGATCCGCCCGTCGCTCAGCTCGGCCACCTTGCCCAGCGCGTAGATCACCACGCCGACGAGCAGCGGCGCGGTGGGCCGCTGCCCTGGGAACAGCGCGAGCATCAGCGGGATGAGCAGCATCGGCAGGAACTGGGCGAGCCCGTACGGCCGCAGGTCGTCGCACCGCTGCCAGTAGAGCACGCTTGCCACGGCGCCCAGCGCGAGCGGCGCCAGGAGCGTTCGTCCGGCCGTGCGGCTCACGCGGTCACCGATCACCACGGCGAGGACCGTAGGGAACAGCGCGGACAGCGGCAGCCGGTCCCACACGAGGCTCGCGTTGCTGGGCGCCCAGTGATACCAGGCCGAGCCGAGACCGGTCAGCACGAGGCCGGCGGCGAAGATCCAGGCCGCGCCGCGTTCCCATCCCACGAGCGTCGAGCGCGCCGTCCGGAGGAACGCCCACGCGCCGGCCAGGAGAAAGCCCAGATTGGAGAGGACGTTCAGCGCGTACGGGATCTGCATCATGGCGCGACGGTCGGCGAAGTTGTGGTACGCGGGATCTTGAGGCTGCGGGGGCCACACCGCGGCGGCCAGGGCGCCGGCCGCCGCCACGCCGACGAGGATTCGGACGCGCCCGTGCGGGCTCCAGGCGCGAACGGTGCCGAGCCGCGTCACAGGGCATCTCCGGCCAGCACGGCCTCGGGGACGCGGGCGGCCAGCCTCTCCATGTCCTCCGCGAGCGCCTGGCGCCGCTCCACGAGCCGCTCGTGCAGCCCGCGCCGGGCGAGAAAGTGCAGCAAGCCCCGAGCCTCCCGGGCCACGTTCTGCGATCGCGCCTGCCAGGCGAGCGCGAAGAAGCCAGCCGGCAAGAGCACCAGCAGGAAGCCGACGAGCCACTTGGTGCCCACGAAACGGTGGACGAGCCAGGCCTCGAACGCCCACGTCAGGGGATAGATCACGACCCCACCTGCGATCTTGTACGTGGCCTCGGTGTCGGCGTCGGGCCGGGCGAGGCGGATCCCGAGCGCGAGGAGCTGATAGGGCAGCGCGTGCAGCAGCATGCCCAGCGCGGCCAGCGGCAGCCCCAGCAGGAGCGGGACGACTTCGCGCGCGGTGTAGCGGGCCACCACCGACGGCGCGTACTGTCGTCCGAGCGTCTCCGGGCGCACGCCCAGCTGGTCGAGCTCGTCGGCGTATTCCTCGACCTCACGCCGGAAGTCCTCGACGTCGGACGGCGCGGTCGTCCGCAGCCAGCGGTAGGCGCGCGACGCGCGCTGCAGCCACACGGCCGAGCGCGGCGTCGGCGCGGTCCCGCTCTCCTCGCGCCACACGCGCTCGATCACCCGGAGCAGACGCAGGGTCTCGCGATCCTCGGCCTCGACGATCTGATGCCGGAGGGCATCGGTCAGTCGATCGGTGAGCATCCGCACGGCCGCCACGGGATCCCGCGAGGCGAGCACGCGGTAGTCGTCGAGCGGGACCGGCGCGCCGATCAGCACCAGCGCGTGGCCGGCCCGAAACCGGCCGGGCTCGTTCACGACGATGCCCACCGGCAAGAGCGTGACGGGCGGAGCGCCGGCGGCCTCGGCCTCCAGGACCAGCCGAGCGGCGCCGGTGCGGAGCGCCTTCAGCGTTGGCTCGGGCTGGCTCACGCCCTCGGGGAAGATCACGATCGCCTGGCCCTGGGTCAGGGCGCTCGAGACCGCGCGAAACGTCTCCGCGTTGCGCGACGTGTCGCCGTCGGCGTCCTGGCGGCGGTAGACGGGGAGCGCGTGCGCCAGGGCGAGGAAGGGAGCGATCAGCGGATGGCGAAAGAGACTGGACTTGGCCAGGGGACGCAACGTGCGCGGCATCGTCGCGATCAGGAGCATGGGGTCCACCAGGCCGTTCTGATGGTTGCCGGCGACGAGCAGCGGCCCGGCGGCCGGGACGTGCTCGAGACCGACCACGTCCACCCGCCGGTAGAACACCGCGAGCAACGCGCGCACGAGCGCGCGGATGAGTCGCGGACCCACCTCAGCGGCGCCGGGCGGCGTGCAGCACGGCGACCACCGTCATGGCGTCGACGATCTCGGACGTCTCCACCATCCGCAGCACCTCGTCGAAAGCGAAGGCGCGCACCTCGATGAACTCCGTCGCGTCGGCCTCGCGGACCACCGGGCGCAGCCCCTCGGCGAGATAGATGTTGGCTCGCTCTTCCATCACGCTCTTCGAGCTGTCGAAGGCGCAGAGCTTCACGAGCCGCTCCGCCTCGTAGCCCGCCTCCTCGGCCAGCTCGCGCTGCACCGCCGCTTCTTCGCCCTCGCCCGGCTGCATCGCTCCGGTCGGCATCTCCCAGCTGAACGCGCGCGTGACGTAGCGATACTGGCCGACCAGCACGACGGTCCGCGCGTCGAGGAACGGCAGCACGCCGACGCAGGGTTTGCACTCCACCACGCCGTAGAGGGTGGTGCGGCCGTCGGGAAGCTCGGCCACGTCCTCGCGGAGGCGGATCCAGGGATTGGCGTAGACCTGACGGGTCGAGACGGTGCGCCACGCAGTGCGGGCCAGAGCACGCCGCCGGTCGGTCATGCCAACATCTTCGGGTATACTGCCCAGCGAAGTCCACCGCCGGCCGCGAGGAGTGCCGATGGCCCTGCCACTACCAGTCGAGAGGCTCTGGGACGAGCTGCAATCTGCCCGCGCGGAGCTGCTCCGCGAGGCGGAGCGACTTTCCCAGCGGCAGGCCGACTGGAAGCCGAGCGAGCATGACTGGTCCGTCGGCGAGATCGTCGATCATCTGACGCTCGCCGAGATCAACACCGGCAAGCTGACCACGAAGCTGCTGAAGGAGCTGCCGGCCGGCGCGGCCGCGTTTCCGCCCGACCTCGTCGAGTTCGCCCCGGTGCCGAGTGGCGCGGCCGGACCCGCCGAGGCGCCGCCCGTCGTCTGGCCGGCGCACGGCAAGTCGATCGGTGAGCTGATGGCGACGATGCGGGCCACGCGGGAGCGGAGTCGTCAGTCGATCGAGCGGCTCGCGCAGTGCGACCCGCGCGTCCTCACCTTCAAGCACTTCCGGCTGGGCGAGATGGACCTCGGGCAGTGGTGGCGTCTGCAAGCGAGTCACGACCTCGCCCACCTGCAGCAGCTGCGCGAGGTCAAGGCGTCACCGGGGTTTCCGCGGGAGTAGCGTGGTGAAGGTGATGCTCCGCAATCCCAAGCGGGAAGTCGAGGTGGCCGGCAACCGCCGGGTGAAGGACGTGCTTCGCGAGCTCGAGATCCTGCCGGAGACCGTGCTGGTCATCCGTGGCGACGAGCTCATCACCGCGGATCAGGTCGTGAGCGACACCGAGACGATCGAGCTCCGTCCGGTGATGTCCGGAGGCGCCCGGTGAAGTGTCGCAAGTGCGGGGACCGGGCCATCCTCGAGCTGCGACGGCACAACGCCGCCTTCTGCGCCCCCGACTTCGTGGAGTTCTTCCGCAATCAGGTCCGGGAGGCGATTCGGCGCTACCGGATGTTCGAGCGCGACGAGCAGGTGCTGGTCGCCGTCTCGGGCGGCAAGGACTCGCTGGCGCTGTGGGACGTGCTGATCGACGAGGGCTACCGGACCACCGGGCTCTACCTCGACCTCGGGATCTTCGACTACTCGGTCGAGTCCCGGGCCAAGTGCGAGGCGTTTGCCGCCACCCGCGGCGTGCCGTTGCTCGTCCGCCGGGTGGCCGACGAGGTGGGCGCGCCGGTGCCCGTCATCAAGCAGGTCACGCGGCGTCCGCCCTGCTCGGGGTGCGGCCTCAGCAAGCGCTATTTGATGAACCGTGTCGCGCTCGATGAGGGGTTGCCGGTCGTGGCCACCGGCCACAACCTCGACGACGAGGCGGCCACGCTCTTCGGCTCCGTCATGCACTGGCGGACGGAGGCGCTGCCGCGCCAGTCGCCGGCGCTACCGTCCACGCATCCCAAGCTGGTCCGCCGCGTCAAGCCGCTCTTCCGGCTCTCGGAGCGAGAAACCGCGGCGTATGCGTTCGTGCGGAAGATCGACTACATCGTGGAAGAGTGTCCCTTCGCCGTGGGCGCCACCTCGATCGCCCACAAAGAGACGCTCAACCGGATGGAAGACGCCTCGCCCGGGGCCAAGCACAACTTCCTCTTCGGCTTCCTGGACCGCGCCCGCGCGGCCTTCGAGCAGGTCGAGAACGTCACCCTCAACGAGTGTGTCCGCTGCGGTCAGGTGACCACCGGGACGCTCTGCGCGTTCTGCAAGCTGGCCGATCAGGTCAAGAGGTCCGTCTAGTTGATTGGGGGGCCCCGATATGGCCCCCCAAACCCCCCAGCGTTCGGAGCGGCCCGGCGGAGCCGTGCCGCTCCTCTGGAAAGCGCTCGGGCGGGGGTCCCAACATGGCCCAGCAATTTGGATGGGGGCCCCGAAATGGCCCCCAAGCCCCCAGCGTTCGGAGCGGCGCGGCGGAGCCGTGCCGCTCCTCTGGAAAGCGCTCGAGCGGGGGCCCCGACATGGCCCAGCAATTTGGATGGGGGCCTCGAAATGGCCCCAAGCCCCCAGCGTTCGGAGCGGCCCGGCGGAGCCGTGCCGCTCCTCTGGAAAGCGTTCGAGGGGCCCCGACATGGTCCTCCAAACCCCTAGCGCTCGTCACGCCCCGGGGAACCGGGGTGCTCCTTGGTTCTGCGTGCACCGCGGACCACCGCTCGACCGCCTGCCGCTCCTCTGTTCCGCGCTAGAATGAACTCGGTTGAGCGACGTCATGAGGGCGGGAGGGTTCGAGAGATGGCTGGCTTCCGTTGCCCCAAGTGCGGCAAGGTCGCGATGGCGCCGAAGGTCTGCTGTGGTCGACCGATGAAGCGGGCCTGAGCCGGACGGTCAGGCTCCCAGCGCCTCCTGCACGGCGCCGTCGAGGTCGGTGGGGCCGACTGGCTTGAACAGGCAGCGCTTGACGCCCAGCGCAGCCAGGCGCGCGTGATCCTCTTCCCGTAGTCCCCAGCCGGTGATGAACAGCAGCGGCACGCGCGTATCGATTGCGCGCAGTCGCTCGGCGACCTCCCAGCCGTTCATCCCGATCATGCCGATGTTCGTCACGACCACGTCGAAGCGGCCGGGCTGGTACTCCGCGATGGCCGTCCGACCCGTCGACGTCGGAGTCACCGTGTGGCCGACGCTGCGCAGCATCTCCGTGATCGACGAGAGCACCTGGGCGTCGTCGTCCACGACCAGGACCCGCGCCAGCCGGCGGGTACCCGTCGGCTCGGGCGGGGTGGCGGGGGGCCGCGATTCGGTTTGGACCGGGAAGATGAGGGTGAACGTCGTCCCGGCGCCCGGCGCCGTGTCCACTCGGATCTCGCCGCGGTGGCGCCGCACGATCGAGTAGGTCATGGAGAGACCCAGGCCCGAGCCCGCTTCCCCCTTGGTGGAGAAGAACGGCTCGAAGATTCGCTGACGAACGCTCTCCGTCATTCCGATGCCGGTGTCGGCCACCGTCACGCGCACGTCGCGTCCCGGGGTGTGCTGGGTGGCGATCGTGAGCGTGCCCCCCTCGGGCATGGCGTCCATGGCGTTCAGGATCAGGTTGGTGAGGGCCTCGGTGAGGAGGGCCGGACGGCCCTGCGGCGACTCGGCGGCCTGCAGATCCAGACGCAGCTCGAGCGGCCGAGTGTCGTGGGCGATCTTCTCCTCCCAGCGCGGCCGGGTGATCGCCACCGCGTCCTGGGCGACCTGATTGATGTCCACGCTGACGAACTGCTCGTCCGGCCGCAGGCGTGCAAACGTCTGGATGCGCCGGACCGTCTCGGCGCCGTCCATGGCCGCGGACTCGACCACCCCGAGCGAGCGCTCGATCAGATCGCCGTTCGTCAGGTTCTGCTTCATGAGCTGGGCGTAGCCGAGGATCGCCTGCAGGAGGTTGTTGAAGTCGTGGGCGATGCCGCCGGCCAGCCGGCCCAGCGCGGTGAGCTTCTCCGCCTGATGCAGCTGGTCTTCGATCTCCCGCTGCGCGGTGATGTCGCGGACGATGGCGATGAGGCCGTCGATCTCGCCCTGACGCCGGCTCCGCAGGGCGGACAGGGTCACGGCCAGCGTGAGCGGCCGTGGCCGGCCGGGGGCGGCGGTGATCGTCTCGAACATCTCGCGCTCGGCCCCGTTCTCCAGCTTGCCCCGCGCCACCGTGTAGTCACCCTCGGGCAGTAACTCCACGATCCGACGCTTCAGTGCCTGCCGGACCGTCAGCCCGAAGGTCCGCTCGGCCGCGGGATTCCAGCCATCGATCCGGTCGTCGGGCGTGATGGTGATGATCGCCTCGCCGGCCGAGGCCACCAGCTGCTCCAGCGAGTGCTTGGTGGCGGCGATCTCGCCGTACAGCCGCGAGTTGCGCAAGGCGATGGCCAGGTACTCGGCCAGCATCTCCAGCAGCTCCCGCTCGCGCGGGTCGATGCCCCGACCCGACGGGCGGTTGTCGGCGACCAGGTAACCCAGTCGCCCCTCGGCGTCGCGAATGACGCAGGCCACCAGCGTGGCCGCGCGGGCCGCCTCGACCTGGGGCGCCTCGGGGGCGATGGTGATCGAGTCGTAGCCGAGCGCCGTCTGCAGCTGGGCCGTGACCGCGGTGGTGATCTCGTTGGGATCGAGCTGTCCGATGATGGTGCGCGAGATCTCCCGGAGGATCGACAGCTGCGTGACGCGCAGCGACTGCTCGAACGCCTCGCGGCGCGCCGTTTCCTCCAGATCGCGTGTCTTGGCGGTCAGGCGCCGCATCTCCTCGACCAGGCGTGAGACCTGGCCGCGGGCGCCGAGCTCGGCGTGCCGCCGCTCGAGCGCGCGCCGCACGACGTCTTCCAGATCCTGCCGGGAGAAAGGCTTGATGAGGTATTCGAAGGCCCCGTGCGTCAGGGCAAGCTTGACGGTCTCCAGGGACGCGTAGGCGGTGATCATCACCACTTCGATCGCGGGATCGATCCGCTTGACGCGGCGGAGCACCTCGAGCCCGTCCAGCTCCGGCATCTTGATGTCGAGGATCACGACGTCGGGGCGATAACTGGGAATCTGCTCCAGCGCCGCCCGCCCGCCGTCCGCCGTCTGGATCTGATAGGCCGGCTTCAACAACATGCGCAGCGATTCGCGTGGGCCTAGCTCATCGTCGACCACCAGAATCCGCGCCGCGTTGAGCGGGGGCGCGGCGGTGGTCACGTGATCGCGGGAAGGGCGACGAGAAATGACAGTTCGTGACGCGTTTGACGGAGCCGCAGCTGGCCGCCGAGGGCCTCGACCAGACGCTGGGCCACTGCCGGGCCCACGTCGATGAGACTCTCCTGAACCATGTGCACGGGATCGAAGAGCCGCTGCAGCTTCTCGGGGGCCACGGTCGCCGAGCGCGAACCGACCAGGATCCTCACCTCGGAGCTCCCCTCGCGCTCCTCGTGACGGCCGACCGAGAGCGATACGCGAGCGGACTCGGTGGGCGAGTTGTAGGCGAGATAGCGCACGAGGTACGAGAGCGCTCTACGCAGCTGACCGACGTCGACCTTGATGGGCTGGGCGACCGACTCCGGCACGACCTCCACCTGTAGGTGCTTGCCGGTGGCTTCGTCCGCCAGGTCGATGGCGTCGACCAAATGCCCCACGACCTCGCGGGCGTCCACGATGGAAAAGTGTAGCTCACCCTCCGTCACCAACCCTGCAAGTTTTTCGAAAACCTCGACGAGGCGACGCACGTCCCGGTGCACCACGGCCGAGAAGTGCTTGCGGAAGTCGGGGTCGTCGTAGCGCTCGCCGATCAGCTCGATGAAGGTGTTGATCGACACCAGCGGGTTCTTGATCTCGTCGGCGATCCGGGCCACCACGCGGGTCAGCAGCTGGAACTGCTCGGCCTCGCGCCGCTGGGCCGCCAACTCCTTCTGGGCGGTGAGGTCCTCGAAGACGAGTACCGCCCCTAGTGGTTGGCCGTCCTCGTCGCGAACGGGGTATGTCGAGATTTCAAGCGCCAGCCGGCGGAGCGCCAGCTGGATTTCGGTGCGAGCCACTGGTCGGCCGGAGGCGAGCGTGTCGTAGAGCATGTCCCCGAGCGGGGAGGGCAGGATACGCAAATCTTGCCCGACCACCCCTGTCGCCGGCAGCTGGAGGATCTCCTCGGCGCGGCGGTTGAAGGTCCCCACCCGCTGGTCGCGACCGATCGTCACCACCCCACTCGACATGTGGGAGAGGATCCGCTCGGAGAACTCCTTCTCCCGTCCCAGCTGGTGGTGCAGCGTGATGTCTCGCAGGGCGGTCGCCAGGTGGGCGGCGAGGTCGAACAGGGTCTCCATCTGCCGCCGGCCGTAGGCGGCACCAAACACGGGCTGTCCCAGCGTCAAGACAGCCACCAGCTCGCCGTGGGCCAAGAGGGGCACCGCGACCACGGCCTGCAACAGTTTCAACTCCCGCAGGATCTCCGGGTCCCCGATGTCGCCGTTGGCGGCCGGCCGCCCCTGCTCGGTCAGCCAGCCGACCAGCCCGTCGTGCCCCGAGAGCCGGATGCTGTGGACCAGCTGCGGCGCCAGGCCCCGGTTGGCCGCGATCCGGAACTCGTGCCCGGCAGGATCGGGCAGGAGGACCGCCGAGCGGGTGGGATGTACCAGCTCGGCGATGGCGTCCAGGAACATGCCGAGCACCCGCGGCAGGTCGAATCCCGCCGCCAGCCCCCCCGTGATTCCCCGGAGGACCCGGCTCAGTGCCGCGCCGTCCCAGGCCGGCTCCTCCCCCCCGTTGGTCACGGGCGCCAGGGGCACGAGACCTCGGGCCGCGTCGACTTCCCGTATCAGCCGCTGCCGGTCCAGCGCGTGGCGCAAAACGGCATCGAGCTCACGGGCCGTGAAGGCTTCCGGAACGCTGAAGTCCGCGCTGATCTCGTCGTCAGTCAGGTCGCCGATGGCGACCACCAGGGTTCGGGGCGCGATGTCCTTGGCCGCGGTCACGAAGGCGGCCAGGGCCCCGGCCGGGCCCTTGCCTTCCCGGAGGACAACGTCAATGTCAATTCGACGCAGTGTCTGATAGGCCTCGCTCTCGCTTCGTGCCTCAAAGGTGGAGAATTTTGAGAGCGAGCGGGCGATTCGGCCACGGAGAGCCTCATCGCCTGTCAGGACGAGGACGGTGTTCAACTCACCACAGCGGATACCACGGATGCCACTGGAAACTCCAGAGTGAAGATAGCGCCACCCGCGGAGCGGTTGTTGGCCCGCAAGCGAGCCCCGTGGGCCTGAGCGATGCCCGCTGAGATCGCCAACCCCAGGCCGGAGCCCCGGGCCTTGGTCGTGAAGAAGGGCTCGAACACCCGCTCCAGCAGCTCGGGTGGGATCCCTGGCCCGCTATCCGCGACCGTCACCGTCACGTGGGTATCCGTGCGGGTGACGTCGAGGCTGACCGTCCCACCACCCGGTGTCACCTCGTGGGCGTTCAACAAGAGGTTGAGGAAGAGCTGCTCCAGCTCCGGATGATTGCCCAGCACCACGCTGGGCTCCGCCCCGAGCGTGGCCGTCAGGGTCAAACTCTTCTCCTCCAGCGTTGGCCTTGCCAGCTCCAGCACATCCCCGAGCGGCAGGCGAACGTCGATCGGATGCCGCGGTCCACCCGCCGGCCTCGAGAGCGTCCGCAGCCGATCCACCAGCCGCTGCATGCGATCGATCTCGCGCGTCGAGATCCGTCCGAATTCCTCCAGGAACCTGGCGTCGCCCCGCCGCCGCGGCAGCAGCTGCGAGAACGTCTTGATGGCGACCAGCGGATTCTTGATCTCGTGCGCAATTCCCGAGGCCAGCGCCTGGAAATAGGCGAGCTGCTCGGCCCGCCGCCGCTCGACCTCCAGCTCCTTCAGCGGCGTGAGATCACTGACCACGGCGACGGCGCCGAGCACCGCGCCGACCGGATCCCGAACGGGCGAGATCGTGCAGATGACCGGCCGGCTGACCGGTCCCTCGGGCGTCGGCGCCGCCGTCGGCAGCTCGACTTCCGGCTGCGTACGCGCTTGCCCGTCGCCGACGGTGGCGAGCAACGGCTCGGCCAGGCAGGCGGGGAGCGCGGCGGCCGGCCCGCCCTTGGTGCTCTCGGCTGCCAGGCCGGTCAACTGCTCGGCGGCGCGGTTGAACATGGCTACGCGCCCGGTGGCGTCGATGGCGATGACCCCACTCTCGATCGTGGCGGCGATGTTTTCGATGTACTCGTTCGCTACGACAACGGCCGCATAGAGTTGTGCGTTCTTGATGGCTACACCAGCCTGGTTGGCCAGCGTCATCAGCAGATCGAGGTCGTGCTGATAGAACGCATCGCCGGACAGCTTTGGTCCCACGGCGATCATTGCTATAAGCGTGTCTTCGGCGAGCACCGGCAGCACTAGCGACCAGTTGGCGCGCGTGAGAATGTCGTGTAAGGCAACAATATTGTGATGCCGGTCGCGTGCAATCTCGTCCGCAAGTACAGGCTCCTGCGAAGCTTCTAGCGCCGCGATGACTTCGGTGGGTACTTCGGGTAGGGCGTGGAAGTGCCCACCGCCACGCCCCCTCTCAGAGAATGCGCAGCGGAACTCCACTTTCTCTTGGTCTTCTCTCAAATAGAGAGCAACACCTTCTGCTGCAGTTGATCTGACGACTGTCGTGGTGATGAATCCAAGCAGAGCCTTGAGATGTAAGACTCTCGTCAGCATCTGGCTGGCCTCGCGTACGGTCCGCTGATAGTTGGCTTGGGTTCGGTAGACGTACCGGTCGAGTAGGCGGCTTGCGACATCGCGAGTGACGGGAGTGAGGAGAGTCACGACGCCGACTGCGATCAGGAGTAGAACCAGCTCAGAGGTGTCCAGGGTCGTGAGCAGGCGTGGCCAGAAGAGAGCCAGCAGAAGACCTGCTGGTACGGCGGAGAGAACGATCCCGAATCCGATCGTAAGGCTACGATGGATGAACAGCCGAAGGTCCATCAGGCGATGGCGAATGATTGCATGCGCAACGAACCCAACGTAGATCAGACTGAAGTACGGTCCTACCCAACTGTATGTCGATTGTCCGGTGACTAGAGGGTACGCCAGGTTGGTGGTGATGCCGCCGACGAATCCGAAAAGTAGACCGGCGCCAAGATAGTGAAACTGTGCTCGAGCTAACCCGCGTGACGAATACCATTTCCTCACGAAGACCCAGAGCCCAGCACACCACGTCCCTAAGAAGAAAAGAGCGAAGACTGGATAGAGTGGGCCTACCTTCCGGGTAAACCCAGCCGCAGTAAGCTTGGCGTCGTACGAAAGCAGATCCGTGCCCAATGACAAGACTGCGAACAGTGCGCTGAGACAGAAGGCGAAGCGCGCAAATGGTGGGGCGACCCAGTTGTTAGCAAGGGGATAGCAGTGACTGAAGAAGAGAAACGCAGTCGGGACTAGGCCAGCAAAGGCAAATGAAAAGGCAACCGAGAAATCAAGGGTGCTGTCGCTCTGAAGGCCAGCAATTGCAAGAACCCACCCAGCAAAGACCAGCGATTGGGCAGCGAACGCTTGATTTACTGCGTTCGGTCGGGCGCGGAGGACAAGAAGACCAAGAGAAACGTGTAGAAGGGCAACGATGAGTTGGGTGATCTGAACCATTAGCATCGCTCGCCCCAGTGGTCAGTTAGAGCGAGAGCGTGGGTGTGTCTATTCGCGGCGACATCTGACCCAGATCAATTCCGTTATTAGATGTAGCGATTGACTCACGGGTCAGTACCGGGAATTCAACCACCACTACGGCTCCACGCCCGCTCGCACTGTTTGTAGCATAAATTGATGCTCGATGCGCGTCAGCAATAACTCGGCAGATTGAAAGCCCTAGGCCGGATCCGCGCTCCTTCGTAGTCACAAAGGGATCGAAGATCTTCGAGAGCACGTTAGCGGGAATGCCGCCGCCCGTATCTTCGACTTCGGCAATTACCACCTCAGATCCCAGTGCCCGCTGCGTGACGACGCGTACATCAAGTCGCCCGCCTGAGGACATCGCCTCGACCGCGTTAACAAAGATATTCAGGAATAGCTGCTTCAGTTGGTCGGCGTTGCCTGCGATCAGCGGGAGAGGGCTGTGCAGCGAGGTCGTGGCAACTATGTGCGCCTGCTCAAGCTGGGCTCTCAGCAGCGCGAGCGTCTCCTGGATTGGAACGGTAACATCGAGGGCAACCATTCGTTGGCCGGTGGGGGTCAGTCCTCGTAGTCGCGCGACTAGGGCATCAATACGGTCGATCTCTCGCACAACAACTTTCGCGAAGTCGTTGTGAAACTCCTCATCCGAGAATCGCTCAGGCAGCAACTCGGCAAATGTCTTAATCGCGACGAGGGGGTTCTTGATCTCATGGGCAATGCCTGAGGCTAGTGCCCCGATCGAGGCAAGTCTCTCTGCGCGCCGCTTCTCGCGTTCGAGTTCCTTGACTCGAGAGAGGTTGCTGAATACTGCGACAGCGCCGAGTAGAGACCCCGAGCGATCTTTTAGGGTGGAGGAGGAAGAAATGATCGGGACGAGCTGTCCGTCGCGCCCATTTATGACCATCTCAATCTGGGTCTGGGCCTCACCGCCTCGGGCGGCTTGTCGCAGAGCTTCAGCTAGCGAAGGTGGGAGTGCGTCAACGGACTTACCCTTCAGACTGGCCGCTTGAAGATAGGTCATCTCTTGGGCGGCCGCATTGAAGAGCGTGACGGTCCCGTCGGCGGCGACAGCAATCACGCCGCTCTCCATTGTGGAGAGAATATTCTCAATGTATTCATTCGCGATCACCACTTCTCGATACAGCTGAGCATTCTTCAAAGCGATCGTTGCTTGGTTTACGAGAGTAGAGACAAGATCGAGATCTTCGACAAAGTAGGGGTCACCAGACAGTTTGGGACCGACGAGAAGGAATCCCGTCACCGCATTGTCTTCAAGAAGCGGGAGCGCGGCCTCGCCGTCTAGCTGTCGTAGTTCGCGTTTCGCGGCTAGCGCGATGGTATCGCGACTTGAAACGACATCGTCTCTGACGCATGCGCGTCTTTCGCGACGAAGGTACGTGGGGAGAGCGTTCTGTTCTGGGATAGATAGCGAGCGGTCGAGCGCCCATTGCCCCGATGCGGCTACGATCCTCAGCGTTCCTAACGGAGCGTCACTCCGGAGATACACACACGCGCGCTCCACCTTCAGGATTCCTTCGATTGAGTTGACGAGAAAGTGCAGCAACTCCGTCGGGTCGAGGATTGTGCTGAGGCGCCTGCTTGTATCTCGCACGGTCCGTTGGAAGTCGTAGCGCCGGCGGTATAGATAGCGGTTGAGTAGGGTCTGAAGAGAGGTGTTGAGTGGCTGAAATAGGACTGCGGTAACTACGGCTATCGCGACTGCGGCGGTGAGCGAAATACTGTCAGTCCTGTCTCCGGTAACGAGACGGAGAAGAGAAGTGATTCCGACGAAGAGAGATACAGCGACAGCGATCCCGGATGCATAGACGACACCGCTCTTGATAACAACGCGGATATCGAGGAGGCGGTAGCGAATAATTGCATGCGCTGCAAAGCCGGCCATGAGCAATGTGAAATATGGGCCAAGCAGGCTGTAGCGTGACGTTCCCCAGACTAGTGGGACTACCAGATTTGTTGTAGTGCCGCCTGCGCCGCCCAAGAGTATGCCGAGCAAGAGGTAGCGGAGCTGCAGTTTTCGCATCCCTGACGCGGAGCGGAGCTGTTTCGACAGGCGATATATCGCAAACACGAAACAGGTGAGGAAGTACACCCCGAAGAGCGGATGGAGCGGGCCGTATATGAAGTTACGGCCACTCGAGCTGGCCGCCGAGCCCGCAACGATAAGCGGAGTGAGAGACAAGAGGACAAAAGTGGCACAAACAAGAGCTCCCCAGGAAAGAGTGCGGCGGGCGCGCAACGCGGGATTGTCCTGAAGAGACTCAAACATCCATAGGAGGCTGAATGGTATGGCCGCAGCGGAGGCGAATCCTAAGCGGCCAAGAAAGATGTTGGGGTCAGAGTCCCTTGTGGAAAGGTAGAGAGAAATGGATCCTATCCATCCAATGATTGTGACCATTGATAGACCGAAGAGACGATTTACTAAGGCTCGTGGGTCACGAACGACGACCAGGAGCCCGAGGCTGAGCAGAACGGCACAGAGTGTAAAAGTACCGATCAGACGAAGATCAACTACCATTCGCGTATCGACCGCTGGGCTTCCCGATGATCAAGGCCGAAACGCTTCCACCGAAGCTGTGGCCATTGAGCAACACGTTCCGGACACGGGCAGGACGTGCGTGATTCGGAACATAGTCGAGATCACATCTGGGGTCGGGGAAGTCTTGATTGATGGTCGGGGGCACGATCTGATGTTCTAGTGATAGGCAAGCGCAGGCAGCTTGGAGGGCGCCCGCGGCCGAAACAGGTTGGCCGATCATTGATTTGATGGAAGAAATCGGTACCGAGTAGGCGTGCGTGCCGAGGGCCTTTTTGAAGCCGTTTGTGTCGCAGATGTCATAGTCGGGTAGCGAACTGCCATGCGCATTGATGTGGTCGATATCCACTGGGGAGAGACGCGCATCGGCTATGGCGGATGTCAGAGTCGCTGCCATAATGTGGCCCTCAATATCACCCTTGCGCATGCCCAGTGCCTCACTAGCCGCTGCGTGGCCCAGAATTTCAGCGTAGATATGGGCGCCTCTATCTAAGGCAAAATCGAGATCCTCGAGGACTAGAGAGGCAGCGCCTTCCGCCAAGACTATCCCGTCTCGCATAAGATCGTATGGGCGTGAGGCCTTTTGGGGGTCTTGAGGCCTGCTAGATAGTGCGCCGAGGGCGCAGAAGCCAGCAAATGACAGTGGAAACAATGGAGCGTCGCAGCCACCCGCGATAGCGAGTTTGACTTTGCCTTCAGCGATGTAGGAGGCGGCGGTGTGAAGAGCGTCGATGCCAGTGCAGCAGTTGGAAGAGACAGAGAGGGCGGGTCCCGTAATTCCAAACTCTATAGCTACGTAGCTAGAAGCCGCGTGGCCGGGGTATTCGAGAACTGCCCATGGCTTCATGCCGCCGATCCCAGACCCGCTGTGCAGCGCCTGGGCAGCTTCATCTGCAATGTCCCCAACACCGTTGACCGATGTCCCGTAACAGACTGCAACTGCCGACGCCAGCGATGGGTTCAGCGTGAGTTTGGCATCGTCGAGAGCGAGACGCGTCGCAGCCATGGCGAACTGAGAGAAGCGTGCGGCAGTCTTAGCGACCCGCGCGGAGAGGTAGTCGCGAGGAGAGAAGGATTTAACCTGCCCTGCGATTTTAGATGGATATGCAGAGACATCGAAGGAGGAGATGTAGTCGATCGATGATTTGCCCGCGACCAGGTTGTTCCAGAACTCGTCCTTGCCAATCCCGTTGGGCGCGAGAATTCCGAGGCCGGTGATTACGACACGCCGATGCTTCATCCAGCGACTACTTTGCCCAGGATGTGGCTTCGCAGGTCGCTTCCATTGTCATTCCTAACTCCGTCAATTCGCAGGCCTGATCTTGTTGAGTGCACCGGCCCTTACGGTAGCAAAAATAGGCACTAACGACCAAGTACTGACACCTGGCCTGCTACAATGCCTCTAGCGACTCTCCAATGCTAGATGCTCAGTTCAGGCGGCGCGATTTCTTGGTTTTTGCCGCCGCCCTCCTCCTCGCGCCCACCCCGCGCCTGGCTGCCGAGCCGCTTGCTCGACGGGGAACTTTTGTGGCCGACGTCGGCATCCTCTACCAGGTGCTGAAATTCCATCTGGAGGGTGGCGTTGACGAGAGTATCGATCGGGAGGCGGGGCGGTACGAGGTGCGGGTGACGGGGCAGGGGAGCGGGATTGCCAATCGCATCGAGTCGAGCGGCGAGCTCCGGGACGGGCGCTGGGTTCCCCTGCGTAGCGCGTCGTGGTTTCAGGTCCATGGGCGGGAGTCGTGGACCCGGATTGCCTACGACTACGGCCGGCGGAGCGTCGAGTATCATGCCCGCGGCGAGACGTTCTTCCTGCGCAGGGTGCGGGTCGTGGATGACGTCGTGGCCATGCCGGACGGCGCGTTCATCGATGACGGGATCTCGGCCTCGCTGAACTATCGAGACGGCAACTGGAAGGCACGGCCTGACGGGAACCTCGTGTCGCACGTCGTGCGGCGGCGACAGAGTGCCAATGAGGGTGCGGACGACGTGGCCAGCTCGTATCGAGCCGAGATCATTCCGCTCGAGCTGCGGATCGCGCCGGATCCGGAGACGCGCAAGCCCACCGCGCTGCTGGATTTGAGTCGGTTTTCCTCGTGGGCGCGCGAGAACCGGCCGGCCCGCATCGTGTTCGACGATGAGCGGCGGCCGGCGTTGATTACCGGGTCGATGATCCTGGGCACCTCGGTCACCATCCGCCTCGGTTAGATGCACGATCTGGTCACGCTCGGCGAGGTGATGTTGCGCCTGGCCATCCCGTCGCCGGCGCGCATCGAGACCGTCAGCCGGCTCGACGTTCAGATCGGCGGGGCTGAGGCCAACGTGGCGGCGGCGTGTGCGCGGCTGGGGCTGCGATCGGCCTGGATCTCGGCGCTCCCCGCCAACGCCTGGGGTGATCGCACGCGGCGCGAGCTGACGGCGCACGGAGTGGACTGCGCGTACGTACGCTCGATGGAAGGCGCCCGGATGGGCCTCTACTTCATCGAGTACGGTGCGGCGCCGCGACCGGTCCAGGTCCTCTACGATCGGCGAGATTCGGCGTTCGCGCGTCTGACCGCCGAGGCGGTCGACTGGGAGCCGGTGCGACGGGCCCGGCTTGTCCACCTGACCGGGATCACTCCGGCGCTGGGGCCAGGGCCGCGAGGCTGCGTCGAGAGGGCGCTGCGCGAAGCATCCCAGCTGTCGTTCGACGTCAACTACCGGGCCACGCTGTGGGCACCGGCCGAAGCCCGGGCGTTCGCCGAATCCGTCCTCCCTCGGGCGCGCTACTTCTTTCTCGGAGAGGCGGAGGCGCGAATCCTCTTCAACCTGACTGGCTCGGCCGAGGCCACGCTCGAGGCGCTGGCCCGGCTGGCGCCGAAGGCGACGATTGCGCTCCTGCAGGGGCCGGAGGGCTCGA
>Ga0075428_100002991_pt1 | contig 18429 bp, 17 predicted proteins | sample RhiMetdeltSRZDD2_FD_75291 | JGI IMG/M metagenome (GOLD analysis project Ga0075428, IMG submission 75291) | Populus rhizosphere microbial communities from Tennessee, USA - Rhizosphere MetaG P. deltoides SRZDD2 | ecosystem: Host-associated > Plants > Roots > Rhizosphere > Soil | place: USA... | reverse complement strand
TGGTCGCTGCACGCGATGACGCAGTGGACCGCGGAAGTCGGCGTTTCCGAGATCATCTACACGGGCATCGTGCAGGGAGTCGGCCTCGGCTTCATCTTCGTGCCGTTGTCGACGATCGCGTTTTCGACGCTGGCCGCGCGCTACCGCAACGAAGGGACCGCGATGTTCAGCCTGATCCGCAACATCGGCGCCAGCGTCGGCATCTCGATCGTCATGACCGTTCTCGGCCATGAGGTGCAACAAAGCCACGCCGAGATCAGCGCGAGCATCAGTCCGTTCCGCGACGCGATGCAGGGGCCCGGCCTGCCGTCGCTCTGGAACCTGTCCACGGAGCTCGGCCGCGCGGCACTGAACGCCGAAGTCTCGCGGCAAGCCGTCACGATCGCCTATCTCAACGACTTCCGCTTCATGATGTACCTCTGCCTGCTGGCATTACCCTTGCTCTTGCTGCTCCGTCCCCGCCGCGTTAACCGTGCATAACCGTTATTAACCTGCCGCGCAGGGAGGTGCCGGTGTTACGGTTTCGGTTGAGCCGAGGGGTTGAATCGAAGCGTGCCGGTGTTCAACCGAAACCGTAACACCGGCACCTCTTGTGAGGTTCTGCATGAAACGCAGCTACGCATGCCTCTCACTTGCAGTCGGCGTGCTCGCGCTCACCGGCGCGAACGCGCAGTCCGCGCGCGCACCGACGGTAGCGGAACGCGTCGTCATCCGGATCGCCGTATGCGATCAAGGCCGACGCCGAAGCTGACGCGTTCGTCATGGCGACCGCGGAAAAGGCCTACGCCGCGGACTGCGCGAGCTGCCACGGCGCCGACATGCACGGCAAAGCCGGCGTGCCCGACCTCGCCGACTTCGAGTTCATTTGGGGCATCACCGGAGAGGAGACCAGCGACGTCGGTCCGGTCGCCGAGCTCGAGCAGACGATTCGCTACGGCGTGCGCAATCAAGATTGCCCGGCCGTCCACGACCAGGCGCTTTACGGCGACTGTCCCGATACGCGCTATTCCGAGATGCCGGCGTTCGCGACGCTCGGCTCGCTGACGGGCGAGCAGATCCGCGACATGACGGAGTACGTGCTGTCGCTGTCGGGCGCGAAGGGAGTCGACGCCGCGGCCGCCGAGCGCATCAAGCCCGAATTCTCGCAGTGCGTCGAATGCCACGGTCCCGAGGGCCGGGGCTACAAGCCGTACGGCGGGCCCGACCTGACGGACGACGTGTGGATCTACGGCGGCGACCGCGGCGCGATCGCGGCGTCGATCTCGGCCGGCCGCATGGGCCGTTGCCCCGCTTGGGCCAACAAGCTCGACCCCGCCACGATCAAGTCGCTCGCCGTCTACATCTGGCGCAAAGTCCAGGGCTAACGCGCAAGCCCGGTTGACGGGGCGTGCGCTGCGCAAGTTAGGATGACCCCCGACCTGTGGCGTTTGCCACGGGCGCACTTTGGGGGATCGCTCATGAAGTTGGCGCTTGCAGGAGGGCTCCTGACGGCCCTCGTAGTCGCGACGGTGGCCGTCGCGCAACCCGCTACGACACCGTTCAAGCTCGGCACGTTCGAGCGGCAAGGCCGCACCTTCGTCGGCATTGTGCTGCGCGACACCGTCGTCATCGATCTCGCCACGGCCAACACGGCGATCACGAGTCCCGCGTCGGGCGTCGCCTCGCCGACCGACATGAAGGATCTCATCGCGCGCTACGACGCTCTGCGACCGCGCATCGCCGACATCGTGCGCACCGTCGGCGACACGCGCCCCGCGTATGTCTACGACGTCAGCGCGCTCAAGATACTGCCGCCCGTCATGCCGACGACGATGCTGAACGTCGCCGTCAACTATCGCGAGCACGACCTCGAGATGGCGCGCCGCCAAGGCGACACGCGCACCGCGACCGCGGGCGAGGCGCCGGCCGGCACGACGAGCGCGCCCGGCATTTGGGAGCGCAAGCAAGGCGACACGCGCTGGAACCCGTTCATGTTCATCAAGCTCCCTGGCTCGATCGTCGCCGAAGGCGAGGCCGTGCGCATACCCGTCGGGCGCACGCAGATCGAGTGGGAGTGCGAGCTCGGCGTCGTCATCGGACGCCCCGCGTCGCGAGTCGCTGAAGCACGCGCGATGGACTACGTGTTCGGCTACACGCTCGAGAACGACATGTCGGACCGCGGCGGCCGCGGCGACACACGCTTCGGCTCCGACTGGCTCATCACGAAGAACCACGACACGTTCGCGCCGCTCGGCCCGTTCATCACACCGAAGGAGTTCATCGCCGACATCGGCAACACGGGCATGAAGTTCTCGCTGAATGGCACGCTCCTGCAAGAAGGCACGACGGCGCAGATGATTCACACGGTGGCAGAGCAGATCGTCTACGGCAGCAACATCGTCACGCTGCGTCCCGGTGACGTCATCGCGACGGGCACGCCGCCCGGCGTCGGCTCGGCGCGCACTCCGCCGATCCTGCTGAAGGCCGGCGATCGCATGACCTGCAGCTACGACGGCGTCGGCACGCTGACGAACCCCGTCGTCGCCACGCAGAACTGATCGAGGTCCGAGACGGCGAAGATCGCGTCCGCTGGGGCTGCACGAGCGCCGCGAAACAGTGCCAAGCCCGAAAACGTGACGTATCGCGCGCCCCCGGGCGCCGCCGCGCGGTTAGGCTGCCCGCTGCGGAGGCGCGTGCGATGCTCGACCGTAGACCCACGTTTGTTCGACTTGCGACTCCGGCGGCAATTGCCGGTTGGCTGACGGCCTGCACCGTCTCGCCGACCACCCCGGCGCCCGAACCGCCCAGCGTCGAGCTGGCGCCCGCGGTCCAAGCCCCGTCGCCACCTCCGGCGCCTGACGCAGCCGACCAGCGGCGAATCGCCAGCCTCGAGCTGCAAGTGCTCGAGAAGTCCGCGCAGATCGAGCAACTGCAAGCGCAGCTCGACGAAGCACGGCGCGAAGTCGTGCGCTCGATGGCAAGACTGCAATCCACCGCAACGCGCGCGGAAGCCGCGTCGGGGATCGCCGAAGCGGAGCTCGCGGCGAAATCTGTGCCCGACAACGTCGCGGCCGCTGCGGCCATCCGCAATCTGACGGAGCAATCGAGCGCCGAGTTCGAGAAAGCGAATTACGGCGGCGCTCTGTACCTCGCCAACCAAGCGAAGAGCGCGGCGCTGTCCGCACGCGGACAAATCGAGGGCGAGCAAGGATCGCTCCGACCGTACGAGCGGTCGCTCGAGTTGCCGTTACAGCTCGAAACGCGGACGGGCGCCAACGTGCGTTCGGGGCCCGGAACCGGCTTCGGCGTGGTCTATACGCTCCCCGCGCGAAGTCGCCTCGTCGCTTATTCGTCGGCCGAGCAGTGGCTCCGCGTCGTCGACGATTCCGGCCGACGCGGCTGGATCAGCCAAAGCCTCATCCGCGCGCGGCCTTGACGCGCGCCGCCGTGCGCGCGACGACGATGCGATCGCGCCCGCCGTTCTTGGCTTCGTACAACGCCTGATCCGCGGCGTCGATCAGCGCTTCGCCGTTCAATCCGTTAACGGGATAGGAAGCGACGCCGAAGCTCAACGTGACGGCGCCGGCCAGCGGCAACTGCTTGGCGAGCCGCGCGCGTACGCGCTTCGCGAGATCGACGGCCTCGTCGGCACTGGTTTCCGGCATCACAACGAAGAATTCCTCGCCGCCGTAGCGCGCGACCGAATCCACGTCGCGTAACGCCTCGCGCAGAACGGTCGCGACGCACTTGAGCGCTTCGTCGCCCGCGGGGTGGCCGTGCTGATCGTTGTACTCTTTGAAGTGATCGACGTCGGCCATCACCACGGAGAACACGTGCTCGAGTCGGCGCGATCGCAAGACTTCGTTCTGCAGCGTTTCAATCAGCCGCCGCCGATTGTCGAGACCGGTCAGCGGATCCGTGACCGACACGCGCTCGAGCTCGACTCGACTCGCGCGCAGGTGCGCGACCATGTCGCGGAACACCTCGGTGAGATATCCGACTTCCCCGCCCTTGGTGCCGACGAGATCGACCTCGAGGTCGCCGGCCGCCACCTTCGAAGCCGCACTCGCAAGGCGGTCGAGAGGACGCACGATGATGAGCCCGAGCGCGTAGCCGAGCACGGCAGCAACCAGCAGCGTCCCGAGCACGATCGACAGCGTCAAGACGCGCATGCGGACGAGTTGCCCGTAGACCTCGTCCGACGGAATTGCCGCCACGACGATCCAATCGAGCGCCGGCACCAGCCGCATGCTACCGAGCACGTGCTCGCCGCGAAGATCGGTGAGCTCGACCGGCGCGCCGTCGCTGTCGAGCTGCGCTCGGATCGTCTCCGGCGCGTAACGCAGCTGCATGTCCTCGGCCGAGCCACCGCGGGAGCTCACGATCAAGCTGCCGTCCGGGCTCAGCAGCGACGCGAACCCGGCCTTTCCAGGCGCGAAGCTGCGCAGAGTCTCAATGAGGCCGAGCAGATTCACCTCGGCAGCGAGCGTTCCGACTGGAACGCGTTCGCCGGCTCTCAAGATCGGAACCGCAACGACCACCTCGGGTCGGACATCGGCGGCATCCCAATAGGGCGCGCCCGCGACAAAATCCGCAGTGCGCAGTCGCTCCCGCCAATCGGGTGGCAGCTCGACCGCGTCGGGCTGATCTGCGCTCGCGGCGACGACTCGCCCGTCCGGCGCCAGGATCAGCAAGTTGTCATAGTCTTTGAATCGCTCGCTGACGGACTTCAGATAGTCCGTCACGCGCCGATGAGCGCCCGTCGAGTTGCCGCGCGCGATGTTGTCGATGTTCTCGGTGATCTCGTACGAGCTCGCGAACACGCGCAGGTCGTAGCGCCGATCCTTGGCCCAGAGATCGAGCTCGCGCGCCGTTTGCACGCTGCCGCTCCAAAGCTCCTCGGTCGCCTTCGCTTCGAGCGCGCTCTTGTTCTCGAGATACGAGATCCACGCCGTGCCGAGCGACGGCAATAGCGTCGCGAGCACCGCCAGCACCAAGATCTTGATGCGAATGCTGTCGGGGCGCAGGACGCCGAGGCGGCGCAAAACGGTGGTGGAATCCGACTGGCTCAAACGTCACCGGTCGTAGGAAGGCCCGGACTACGATACCGGCGCCGCCAGACTTGGAAGCGTGCGCAGTACGCAATATTTACGTGCGCCGGGTGCTACAGGGCACCGGAGCGGCGCGCCCACGCAACCGCGAGCCAGCCGATCCCGTGCGCGATCAGGTCGATGCCGACGAGCAAACCGATCGCCCAAAGACCCGACATCGGCCAGTGCGCGAGAATCATGATGCCCGCGACGATCCCGATAAGGCCCGACACGAGCAGCAAACGACCCGTTCGGCCACCGTACCGGTAACCGAGCACCAGACGCACGAGCCCAGAGACGACGAGCACGATACCGAGCAAGTAGGTGAGGATGAACGCGCTGAAGTCGGGCCGGACCATGAGCGCGACCCCGAAGATGATGTAGAGGATCCCGAGCAGGAGCCGCCACGCAAAGCTGCCCCACGCCGGCGTCCAGAACGCGTGCGCAATCTCGAAGCCGCCGCCGACTACAGCCGCGGCGCCAATCGCGAACGCGCTGATGACGGAGGCGAGCGCGACATCGCCTAGCACGAAGATACCTGCGGCGAGCAGCACGAAGCCAAGGAGCAGCGCGACCCAAGCGGGTGCGCGGGGAGCAATACTTCGCCGCGCCTCTAGAACGCCATCCGTCCTGGCCATCGTCGTGCCCCTTCCATGGACTCGTGGCCTACGATTACGCGTCGGCGCTGCCGTGCTCGCTATGGGACCAAAGTCCTTACCGCCGGACTAGTCCACCCGCCCGTCGTCGCGCACGAATCCTAGGCCGGTTGGGTCGCTGCGGCAGTCGTCTTGCTCGGCGCCGTTTCGCGCAGGAATAGGCAAACGAAGATGCCGAGCGCGACGCCGATCAGTGCGACGTTGAGCGAGCTCGGCAGACCGTAGCGGTCGGTGACGTTCCCCGCGATGATCGGCGCGACCCCGCCGCCAAAAATCTCGCCCGCGCCGACGACGACGCCGATCGCCGCCGAGATCAGCCCGCGCGGCGCCGACTCCGTCGCGATCGGGCCCGTGATCAGCGCCACGTTACCGAGGCAGAAGAACGAGCAGACGAACAACGCAATGAATAACGGCGCGACGGCCGCACCGGTGTTCGCGAACCACCACACCGACAGCGTCGCGCCGATGAAGCCCAAGATCGCGAGCGGCTTGCGGCCGAAGCGGTCCGACAATCCCGGCCAACCGAATTGACCGAAGAAGCCGCCGAAGCCGAGCGCCGAGGCGACGAGGCCCACGGAGGCCGGCGTGAGCTGCAGCGCATTCGTCAGATAGACCGGCACCATCGCGCCGAGCACGAACACGCAGGCCATCGCGCACAGCAGCGCGACCATGCAGACGACGATGTTCGGCGTCTTCAGCACGTCGAGCCACGAGCCGCTTGCCTGCGTTGCGCCGATCAGCGCGCCGGCTTGCGTGTCCTTCGGCTCGCGCAAGTGGAAGTACAGCAGCACGCCGACGATGAAGCCCGGGATCGCGCAGATCCAAAACACCCAGCGCCACGACGGCACGACGTTCAAGAGTTGCGTCGCGATGATCGGCCCGAGCGCAAAACCCATCAGCGCGAAGCCGCTCTGCTGCAAGCCTTGGTTGAAGCCGCGCCGTTCCGGCTTCGATGCCGCGGCAACGGCCGTGAAGCTCGTCGGGCAATACGTGCCCTCCATCGCGCCCATGATCGCGCGGATCCAGACGAGCGTGACGAGACCCTGCACCAAGCCCGAGAAGCCGGACATCAGCGAGAACAGCACGATCGCCGGGATCAGCACCTTGCGATGACCGATCTGGTCGGACAACCGGCCCGAGAAGATCGCGAACACGCCCCAGAGAATTCCGAGAATGCCCGCGAGCCGGCCGATCTCCCCTTCCGGCAAGCCGAGCTCCATCGCCATCGCCGGAAACAGCGAAGCGATGATCCAGCGATCGAGACCGACGAGGCCGAAACCGACGCCGAGCAGCGCGACGGTTTTCCACTCGTATGACGTATCCCAGTCAGCAGTGCCCTGTGGTGCCATGTCCTGTGAACCTCTTTTTACGGCGCAGGCCGGTTGGTGAGTCGTCCGAGCGGCTAAAGCCTATACGTAAATCGGCCGCGAGCGGCGACATCTACCGCACGCGGCACGGCACCGGCCGGAACTTAGCACCGGTTGGCTCGCGTTTGAAATTGCTCGTCGTGACAAACGGTCCGACGAGGTAGACGGGGTCGCGGATGACTGTGGTCACGACGAACCATTCCGTGCCGCTCGGCTCGCGAAACGTGTTGAAGTACTCCGTGAGCTCGACCTGGTCGCTGAAGGGTATGCCGTTCGCACGCAGGTATCCGGGCCGCAACTGCGATGTCGTGACTTCGAGCGCGCGGCCCTGCGTGCCCGCGCGCGGTTGAGTACCTACCGAGAACGGCTCGGGCGGCGCCGAGCCGCGCATCGGCGGTTCCCAGCGCGCGCTGGACCAGCCCTGCAAACTCGGTTGCTCGCTCGCGGGCGGCGCGCTGGCGAAGTGCAGCAACCGTGTCTGAGTGCCCTCGTCGGTGTCGATTCGGAGCGTGTCGCCATCGCCCCACGTGATGTGCAAGCGGCCAGGTCTGCGCATGATCGCGGGCGCACCGTACGCCTTGCATGCTTCGCCGGCCGCTTCGTCCTTCGCCGGATCCCAGCTCGCGCCGATGGCGTAGGCCGCCGGTGCCAGCGGAATGTTCGCGAAGTCGCCGCGTACCGGCGTGACCATGCGCCACCGCCAGTCCTCGGTGATGACCGAGACCCACCAGCCGGTCAAGTCGATCGGCGCTGCGGCGCGGGCACTCTGCGCCGGTGGCGCCGCGGTGGCAGCCGGCTGCGCGTCCGCGGTCGAGAACGCCAGGGCTGCAAACCAAACAGTGATGGCGTAACGACAGGAGCTCGACACGTCAGTTCCCGTCGGCGAGCCGCTCATCGACGAGGCTCGCATAGACTGCTTCGACGAACATCGCAGGCGTTACGGCCTGCGACAGATATTCTGGATCGTAGTCGCGCGTCGGACGAGCGGCTTGCACCTCCGCAAGCGACTCACCCTTCTGGATCGAGTCGCGAATCCGTTCCGTGACGATGTAGACCATGTCGCGATACTCCGCGACATCGATCTCCTCGCAGAGTCGGCCGTGCCCTGGTATCACTTTTGTGCCGCCTTCGGCGAAGGCTTCAGGCACTGTCATCGCAAGAATCGCGTTGAGTGCGGCAAGCATGCCTTGCACGCTGCCGCCGCGCGCGCGGTCGATCTCGGGATAACGATCCGGTGTGAACACGTCGCCCGTGCTGATGACGTCCGAGCTCCTGAAGAACACGATGCTGTCGCCGTCGGAATGCGCGTTCGCCATGTGGTAGACGACGACCGGCTCGCCGTTGAACGAGAAGTCTTTGGTCGGCTCGAAGTACTCGCTTGTCGGCAACATGCCGCGCGGCACGTCGGTAGCGTGTGTGAGCCGGTTGAGCACATTCTCGTGCGAGAGAATCGTCATGCCTTGCGCGGAGCCCAGCAACACCACGTTGGCCGCAGCGTTCGGTTGCGACGTGCCTGTTCGGCCGAGCGCGGCGATCGCGTCGTTGCCTTCGATGTGCTCGCGCGTCGCGCTAGTGTTGATCACGTAGCGAATCGGCGCCGGCGTTAGTGCCGCGATCAAGGCTGCGGCCTCGGATACGAGTCTCGGCGACGGGGCATCGACGAGCAGAACGCCGTGCTTCCCGATTTGCACGGTGACGTTCGCGCCGCCACCCGACAACATGTAGATGTTCGGCCGCACCTGCAGTGCTCGGACACCGTCGGCTGGCGCGGTCGGCGAGCGCACACCGTTGCGCCGCGCCTGCGCCTCGGCAAGCGTTGTGCAGGCCGCTGCCGCAATGAATAGACAGGTAACGAACGCAATGCGCGGCGCTCGAACGCCGGTCACCGCGGCGCTCCCGAAGGAGGCGACAATGCGCCGTTCGCGGGCGCAGCGGCGGGTGCGGGTGCGCCAGCGGGTACCCCGGGTAGTCGCCCGCCGAGCAGCGTGGTGCCGGGTTCGCGTTGGCAGTCGAACAGCGTAGAGCAGATGCAGTAAACCTCGCACTGCTCGGGCGGTGGCTTCGCGGGCTGTCCCATCATCAGTCGATACTCGGGATACAGGGTCTCGGCACCTCCGCGCGTCGCCTCGTAAGGGAGACCATAGTGCTCCGCGAACTCACGCAGCCACGGATTGGCGCCCGGCAGATGATTTGGCACGAGCTGTCCCGGGTCCGGAATCTCAGTGACGTATTCGCACTGCGTAGTGCCCATCCGCTGCCCGGGATCGAGCACCCAGCTCTGGCTTCGCACGAGCGGCTCAGTCAGGGACGCCGGGTCATCGATAATCGTGACGACAGTGAGGAACTCGCCGTGCCTCATCCAGTGCTCGGTCAACGTTCGCAGCGGCGTCGCCGGCACGCCGTTGCGGCGCAGATAGTACGCTTTGAGATGTGTCGTGGTGATGGTGAGAACGTTGCCGTCCCACACAGCGGTCGAGAATCCTTGCCACGTGTGCACGGCTTCGGGAGGCGGACGCGCGCGACCGTCGAGCCAGATCGTGCGCTCCATCGCCTGAAAGCCGATCCGCGTGTGGAATGCGATCAAGCGCTGAGTCGCCGGATCGATCTCCGAGTCAATGCGCAACGTCGCGAGCCCGCGCATGGAATAGTCGGCGCTGTGCTGCCGGCATTGGTACTCGGTGACGACCGAGATCCTATCTGCGTCGTAGCTATCGGCGCGCAGCCGCGCTGCGTCGTTGACCGGAAGGCCCGTATAGTCGCCGAGCTCGGGCCCCGGAAGCCGTTCGGGGCCGTCTTCATGGTAGAGCGGCATCCAACCGCCGCTGAAGTCGACGTTTTGGGCGGACACCGCGTAGGCGCCCGCGCAGGCAATCAGCCCCGCGGCTACGCGATTGCCAAACCTTTGCTGCATGAAGGTCACAGAGGCAAGTGTCGGTCAGTCAAAGGTCTCGCCTTGGAAACCCCAACCGAATCCGTCGGAGGGCCGGCGGAGACTCTTCATGCGGACGCGGTGATCGACGGCATTGCGGCCGGGATTGCCCGTGATGATCACGTGATCACCAGGCTTCAGCGATTCGCGCGTGACGCCCTGGCCCGTGAGCGCGCCCGCACCACCCCATTCGACGCCCCACCGTTGCATCACACCGCTTTCATCGGGCGCCACGACATGCACAAAGGCATGCGGGTTGCGAAACATGAATTGGACGAGCTCGCCCTCGATCGTGACGGTCTTGTTCTCGTCATAGGTGGCAGTGAATGAGTGGTGCGCGAGCGCGCCCGCACTCGCCGTTAGCGCTGCCGCAGCGATGATTCCCAGAGCTCGACGCTTCATGCAGTTCAACCGCCGAAGTTGTAGTTGAACTGGACGCCGTAGCGCCGCCCGCGCTCGCGCGTGTTGCCGAACGCGTCGTAGAGCGTCGGATCCGAGGTCTTGTGCTGGAAGTCGGGTTGGCCGCCGATCGTGAGACGCTGGTCGGTCAGATCGCGGCCATAGATCGCCGCCTCCCAGCGCCCATCGCGCGGCCCCAAACCGACGCGCAGATCTACACGTTCGAAGCTGCCGACCTCGTTGCGCGGATCTTCGTTGTCGGATATCCAGTAGCCGTCACTGAAGCGGATGTTGGCGCCGACCATCAGCTCGAAATTGTTCCCGACCATCGTGCGCCAGTCTGGATTGAACGAGAACGTCCAGTCCGTGGCGTACGGCAAGCTGACACCCGAACGGTCGGCGCGGCACGGCGGCGGCACGCTCTTCGCTTCGAGCGAGTTGCAGGACGCTCCATCGTACGTGTCGTAGATCGCTTCGGAGCCGAACGCGCCGGCAAAGCCGAGCGTGAAGGCGTCGCTGACGGCCCATCGGCCATCGAGCTCGAAGCCCTGCGTATGGGCCTCGGCCGCGTTCGTCGTAATGAATCGCCCAATCGCGCTGATGAACACCGTGACCTGCAAGTCGGTGTAGTCCGTCCGGTACAGAGCAGCGTTCAATTCGAGGCGATTGTCCGCGAGGCGGCTCTTCGCGCCGATCTCATAACCTTCGGCGAACTCGGGAGCGAAGCTGAACGGATCGGGTAGTCCGCCGCCGACCGGCGGCGACATTACGAAGCCACCGTTCTTGAACGCCTCCGCGTACTTGACGTAGCCCATCACGTTGTCGGACAGATCCCACTCGACGCCCAACTCCGGCAGAAAATCGCTCGCCTCCACCGTGCCGACAGCCGGCACGCCGCCGTTATTGCCCGCCGGGATCGGCGCAAAAGGACCAAAGGACGTGGCGGTCGGGCCGACGAGGAACGCAACCTCCGCCGGCAAGCGGCCATCCTTCGTCGCGTCTTGGTACCGACCGCCGAAGTTGACGCGGAATGCTTCCGTCGCGTTCCAGGTTGCCGCGAAGAAGGCACTCGCCCACTCGGACTCCTCCGTCAACATGCCCCCGAAGCCAACCGCACGCGCACCCGCCGGCTGATAGGCCGCCGTGCCGAGCAGACGCGGCAAATAGACGTCGATACGGCTATGCAGCGTGTGCTCTTGGTAATAGGCGCCGACCATCCACGAGACCGCTTGATCGAGAGGTGACATCAGGCGGATCTCTTGCGCGAACTGATCGAAGTCCTCGAGCCTGTGGTCGTTGAAGACCGCGAACGAGCTGTCGTCGGGATCGAGCCAATCCTCCTTGTCGTACTCGATGAACGAAGTGTTTGTCGACAGCGTCAGGTCGCCGATTTGCCAATCGACTGCGCCGAGTACGATGTCGGCCTGGAAGTCGCGGTCTTCGGGGTAGTTGTACTCGGCGACTTGATTCAGCCCATAGGCGATGTTGCCGATCGTCGCGGGATTGCCCCAGTAGCCCGGGCTTCCGGGCGCGGCACCGCTCGCTGCATTGAGCGCATCGACGGTGGCGCGCGCATCGAGCGAGCCGCCCGTGCCGCGGCTGCCGTCGAGCACGTTCAGGTTTGCACCATTGACGACGGCATCGAGCGCGCACGGCGCCGGTAGTCCGGGGGCGATCGTCGTGTTGGCCGTGCTGAACTGCGGCCGCGTTTCGCAGACTGTGTACTCGCCGGCAGTGCCGCGTTGCCACACGTCTTGATGCTCGTACTTGAACGTGAAGTCGACATTGTCGGTCGGGGCCCAAGTTGCGACGACTCGGCCCGCCTGGTTCTCCTTGACGCCCTGAGGAACGTTGCCGACGATCGATGTGTAGCCGGCGTCGTCGAGCTCGTAGTAACGGCCGGCGACCCGGATGCCGAAGTTTTCCGAGAGGGGCCCACCCGCGGCGAAGTCGAATGTCATTTCTTCGTCGCTGCCGAACGCCATGTTGACGCCGCCTTCCCACGATTCGCCGGGCTTGCGCGTGATGACGTTGATGGCACCGGCGGTCGCGCTTTGACCCGCAAACGTCGGCTGCGGGCCGCGTACGACCTCGACTCGCTCTAAATCGAAGACAGCTCCTTGGCTCAGGTTGTCGCGCCCGTAGTAGACGCCGTCCGAAAATGCGGCGACGGCTTGCTCGAATGCTTCGTTACCCGTCGACGTGCCGACGCCGCGAACGATCAGCGACTGCCCCGTGAACGCGTCGCGCATGAACAAGTTCGGCACGAAGATGGACAGGTCTTCGACGTCGGAGAAGCCGCCTTCTTCGATCGCCTCGCCGGTGATCGCCGTTACCGAAATCGGAACGTCCTGAAGGCTCTGCTCGCGACGTTGCGCCGTGACGAGAATCTCTTCCAGACCTTCGCTTTGGGCAAACAAACGGGCGCTCGGCACCAGTGCCGCGGCGACGGCGGCCGCGACCAGACACTTGGAATGGCCAATCATCTCGATCCCCCCGACAAGACTGACTCCAGCTAATTACTAGTACGCTGGAGCGGTCGTCCCGACGACAAGACGACCTGCTGGCCGATCGCAACGCCTCTAGCGTTCTTGGGGCATCGACTCTGGCCAGAACTCTTCGGCGGGGCTACGCGGGACGGCGCCTTGGGCGTGAAGGCGGGGCAACTCGGGGTCGGCGTTCTCCCAAACGAGTAGCATGGCGCGCTTGCGCGCGAATCCTTGGTGGCGAATGTCCGCCGGCATCGCAGCCACGTCGCCTGGGCGCATGACGACCTTGGCGCGCGGGAGACCGGTAACGCCGTCCTCGATCTGCCATTCGATCTGATCGCTCAATTGTAGAAACCACTCGACGCGGTCGTTCGCGTGCTTGACCGGCAGAATGTATTCCTCGGTCGTCGGGCAGAACAGGCTGTGCTTGCAGACGGAGCTCACTGACGGGTTCCACGTGACGTCGGAGCGCGACAGGTACGCAAACAAGTTGAACGCGTGCACCTCGCCCTCGAAGCCCGGCGCCGCGTGGATCTCCGGCTCGTCTTGCGGCACGTCGAGGAACGCGCGATTGACTGGGTAGCGGTTGCGGTCGGTACGCAGCGGCAGATCGCCTGGCAAGCCCGGCATCCGCTTGCAGACGTCGCGCATGCGATCGATCGCGGCCGAGTTATGCCCTACTTTCTTGCCTATCCATGCGAGCCCCGTCTCCATCGGCGCGGCGAAAGGGTCGTAGCCCAGGTTCGTCCAATCGTGGAGGATCGCTTTGCAGGTCTGCATCGCGAGACCGGTATCGAACGTCTCGAGGAGGTCCAAGCCCTGCGACTTGTAAGTGGGGTGATAGCAGCCAGCGAAGAACTCGACTCGCCCGTAACGGTTGCGTGTGCCGAATACGTCGTCGAAATTCACCGTACCGTAGAAAAAATTCCAAGCGACGTCGCGCATCAGCGCACGCAGGAACGCGTCCGCCGACATCGTGTGCGAAAGCTTGGTGCCTTTCGAGATCCATTCGACGTGCGCAAAGTACTCATCCCGCGAGAACGCGAACGAACCCAAACGAAAGCTGCGATAGCCGGCCTCGTTCGGCGCGGACGATTCGACTGCGGGATCGTTCACGTGCGACATATCGCCGACCACCTCTGGACGGAGTGCTGTCCGAGGATTGTCTGCAGCAGGATGACGCCGATTCCTGCTGTCGAGCGGAAACGATACGCCGCACGCTGCGGCAGCAGGGCCTGATGACCGCGGCCGAGCCGCATGAACCCCATGTTGCGGCCCACGGGCGCGCTCGCGAGCTTGACCGACCCCTCGACGTCGGCAGGCACGACAGTACCGGGAAAATCGAGCTTCACTAGCTCAATCTCGACGCGTCCGTCCATGACGATCGCGAATTCGTCATGCGAGGCGGCGAACCAATCGGACGTTCCCTCCGCGCGGAGCGCCTCGATCACGTACTGACGATTCTTGGCGACGACGATCTTTTCGTACGCGGCGGCGTGCGCCGCTACTTCGAAGACGTTCGAAAATGCGTAGCTCTTGACGTCGTCATTGATGATCTCGATGTCGCCCTTGACGTAGCTCGCGAGCGAACCGAAGGCGGTGGCAAACTCGCCGATTCCGCGTCGCTGGAAGCTCATTCGCGCTTTCGCCCCCCGGCTAGAACTACCGTGCCGTGAGTATACTGCCGAGGGCAGTGGCTACCGGGGATCCGTCTTGGACAAGCCGAGGCACGCTTTCCGTCATTTGGACCTCAAGCACTTGCGGCAGCTGACGGAGGTCGCGGACAAGGGCAGCATCCGTGCGGCAGCCGAGTCGCTCGCGATCACCCAGCCAGCGCTGTCTCGCAGTATCCGCGGCATCGAGAACGAGCTCGGATTGAAGCTGATCGAGCGAGGGCCGCGCGGCGCCGAGCTTACGCCGGCTGGCGCCCGACTCTTGAGCTACGCGCGGATCATCGACGCCAACCTGACCTCCGCTGAGAACGAGCTGCGCGGTCTACGCGATCGCAGCGGACGCACCGAGCAGATCGCGTTCGGCATGAGCTGGCTGACCGAACAGCTGATCGGCGCACAGCTCATCGGGCGAGTGTTGCGCGAGCGGCCCGGGGTTCGACTGACGACGCAAGTCGGCGATTACGAATCGCTGGCGCCGAGGATTGCATCCGGCCGCCTCGACTTCTTCGTCGGCCCCCCGCCGATCGGCGGCGCGCGCCCCGGCATCACGACACAGCTCTTGACGCAGTTTCCCGCAACCGTCGTCGTGCGCGCCGAGCATCCGCTCGCGCGGCAAAAAGAAGTGACGGCTCATGACCTCGTCGCCGCCCATTGGATCTTGCCCGTTGCGGGTACGATTCCGCGGATTACCTACGACAACAGCTTCCTGCGCCGCGGCATCGCTCCGCCCGAGCCGATGTTCGAGGTTCAACCGCTGTCGCCGGTCATTCGTCAGCTGTTGCGTGAATCGGATCTCGTCACGATCCTGCCGGTCGTCGTAGTCGAGGACGACGTGGCGGCGGGCGCTCTCAAGACTCTCCCGTTCGACGACGAAATCGCGTTTCACATCCATCTGACTCAGCGCCAGGTGCGATACCCATCGGCCGCGCGCGACTACGTCATCGACGAAGTGAAGAAACTCTTCGCCGAACGCGCGCGGCGCAAAGCTGAGGCACGCCCGCGCGGGCGGACCGGCACGGACTCGCGGCGCGGCTGATTAACCGGGGCGGTGACACGAGCCGCCATGTCGTCGGCGCGGCAGCGGCACCGTACTAACCAGAGGCACTGACCGATCAATTTCAAGAGGCTTCATTCATGAGCTTATACAAGAGCATTGCCGCGGCGACCGTGCTGGTCGCGGCGCTGACCACCGCGAAAGCGCCAGCACAGTCGATCAATCCGCCGACGGCCGTGCAAACGAGCCCGGCTATGACTGAGCAGGAACGACGCAATCTAGCGTTCGTGCTCGATTGGTGGCGCGAGGTGATTCAGGGCGGACACATGGAGCTGTCGCCGAAGTACCAAGCCGAGGACTACATCCAGCACAACCCCAATGTTCCGACGGGCCGCGCAGCATTCGTGACCTTCTTCCAGAACGTCGTCGGCGTAAAACCGGCGAATCCGATTCCGGCCACGCTGTCTCCCGGGCCCGTCGTCAGCGGCGCCAAAGGTGACTTCGTGTTCCTCGTCTTCGAACAGGAGTCACCGGATCCGCGCGATGCGGCGAAAACCTACCACCACAACTCGTTCGAGGTGATGCGCTTCCAGAACGGCAAGGTCCAGGAGCACTGGGACAGCTTCAAGCGAATGGCTGCGCCCGCCGGCGCGCCGAAGCCACCTCCGTTCGAGCAGCCCGCGAGCCAGATGGCGCGCGGCAGCACCGGCACTCTGTCTGCCGACGAGCGCCGCAACCTCGAGCTCGCAACGCTCGAGATGAAGGACATGCTGCAATACGGTCATCTCGAGCTCGCCGACACGGTCATGGATCCGGGCTACATTCAACACAACCCGAACGTTCCGCAGGGTCGCGACGGCTTCAAGAAATTCATGAGCGCCAATCCCAACCGCACGGCGCGCGAGATCAAGCCCGAGTGGCTCAATGCGCCGTCGCTGACTCTAGTCAGCGGCCCCTACGTTCTCATGATGTGGGAGCGCAAAGACAAGGACCCGAACGACGCCACGCGCGACTACGTCTGGCACCACTTCGACGTCGTGCGCGTCGAGAACGGACTCATCAAGGAGCACTGGGACGAAGCCGTCATCGCAGCACCCGCCGCGCGCTAGAACGAGCGTGATGCGCAGCCTGCTCGTCCTACTCCTCGCCGCACACTCGGCCGGCGCTCAGACGACGAACGCGTTCGTGCCGGTCACGGACGCGATGTTGCAGAATCCCGATCCCGCCGATTGGCTGATGTGGCGGCGCACATTCGACCTTTGGGGCTACAGTCCGCTGACCGAGATCGGCCGCGGCAACGTCGACGAGCTCCGCATGGTATGGACGCGTGCGCTCGGACCCGGCATCCAGGAAGGCACGCCGCTCGTCTACGACGGCGTCATGTACTTCCCGAATCCGAGCGATTTGGTTCAAGCACTCGACGCGGCGACAGGCGATTTGATTTGGGAATATCGGCGCACGTTGCCGAGCGATCTAGGCGAGTACTTTCCCGTGCCGTCGATAAACCGAAACATCGCCATCTACGGCGACATGCTAATCGACACGAGCTCGGACGATTATCTGTACGCGCTCGACGCTCGATCGGGCGAGCTTCGCTGGCAGCACCAGCTGTTCGACTACCGCCACGGCGCTCAGCACACCTCGGGCCCGATCATCGCGAACGGCAAGATCATTTCTGGGCGCGGCTGCGAGCCCGAAGGCAGCCCAGCCGCTTGCGTGATCATGGCGCACGACGCAGGAACGGGCCGCGAGCTTTGGCGGCGGCGCACGATCGCTGCACCGGGCGAGCCGAACGGCGACTCGTGGGGCAATCTCAGAGACGAAGAGCGCTGGCACGTCGGCAGCTGGCTCGTGCCGAGCTATGACCCGGAGCTGAATCTCGTCTTCGCCGGAACGTCGGTCACGTCGCCGGCGCCGAAGTTCGCGCTGGCCGGCAACGACAAGCAGTACCTCTACCACAACTCGACGCTCGCGCTGAACGCCGACACGGGCGAGATAGTCTGGTACTACCAGCACATCGTCGATCACTGGGACCTCGATCATCCGTACGAGCGGATGCTCGTCGAGACGGCGGTCGCGCCGGATCGCACCGAGGTCACGTGGATCAATCCGCGCGTCCGCAGCGGAGAGCGGCGCAAAGTCGTGACGGGCATCCCCGGCAAGACTGGCGTGGTTTACACACTCGATCGCGCGACGGGCGAGTTCCTTTGGGCACGTCCGACCGTGCAGCAGAACGTGCTGAAGAACATCGACGGTCTCACCGGCGAAGTGGAGGTAAATCCCGAAGCGCTGTTCGTCGAGGTCGGACAGCAGCGCTTCATCTGCCCCACGTCGCTCGGCGGCAAGAACTGGCCATCGGGAACGCTGAGCCCGCTCGGCAACGTCATGTTCTTCCCGCTGCAGAACACTTGCATGACGTCGGCGCCGACATTGAGCAGACCGAGCCCCGACTCGTTGTACGGCCTTCGGAACGAGCAGCAGATCGCGCCGGGCGGCTCCAACGTCGGCACCATCTATGCGCTTTCGGTCGAGACCGGCAAGACGCTTTGGAAATTCGAGCAACGTGCAGCGATGATGTCTCTGCTGTCGACAGCTGGCGGGCTCGTGTTCGGCGGCGACACGAATGGCCGCTTCCGCGCGTTCGATCAACGCACCGGCGAAGTCCTGTGGGAAGTGAATCTCGGGTCGCCGATCTCGGGCTATCCCGTGACCTTCGCCGTCGCCGGAAAGCAGTACGTCGCCGTCAGCACGGGCTCATCGCTAACGGCGATGGGGGCCAATCGGCTCACACCCGAGCTCAACCCAAGCTTGGGCAACAACCTGTTCGTCTTCGCCCTGCCTTGAGCGACAGCC
>Ga0075428_100002990_pt1 | contig 18430 bp, 13 predicted proteins | sample RhiMetdeltSRZDD2_FD_75291 | JGI IMG/M metagenome (GOLD analysis project Ga0075428, IMG submission 75291) | Populus rhizosphere microbial communities from Tennessee, USA - Rhizosphere MetaG P. deltoides SRZDD2 | ecosystem: Host-associated > Plants > Roots > Rhizosphere > Soil | place: USA... | reverse complement strand
TCTGCCTGCTTTTATCTACATGCCTAACGATACTCCACGCGCGAATATCGTAGAGTGCCAACAAACCGGCGCCCAGGTAACGTTGATAGACGGTCTGATAACCGACTGCGGAAAGATCATCGCCGAACGCAAACAAGCAGAGGGCTGGTTCGACGTCTCAACTCTCAAGGAACCCTATCGCGTGGAAGGCAAAAAGACGATGGGTTACGAGTTGGCGGAGCAATTCAACTGGGAGCTGCCGGATGTGATTCTGTATCCGACCGGGGGCGGGACAGGTTTGATCGGAATGTGGAAGGCGTTTGACGAGATGGAACGAATGGGTTGGATTGGCGCGTATCGGCCTCGAATGATAACTGTCCAGGCGGAAGGCTGCGCTCCGATCGTAAAGGCGTTCGCGGCCGGGGCAACCGCCGGTGTCGATGTGCCTGATGCTCACACTGTTGCGGCGGGGCTGAGAGTACCCAAAGCCGTTGGCGATTTCATTATGCTGGATATCCTGCGCAAGAGCGGAGGCACGGCCGTATCGGTGACCGATGATGAACTGATTGCCGCGGTAAGAGAGATTGGATCGGCTGAAGGAATCTTCGCGGCCCCCGAGGGCGCGGCCTGCTTGCCGGCACTAAAGCGACTTCTAGCGGACGGTGATGTCCGGATGGACGATCGAGTAGTGATATTCAATACCGGTTGCGGACTCAAGTACTTGGAAGCGTTCTCCTAATCGCTAAAGACAGGTCCTAATGTAGGGCACGCGCTTTGCCGTATATATGGATCGGACCAATGCCGTCCGATAATCGGTCACAGCGCAAAAAGGGGATGAAATCATGCTCTGGAGAGATCGACGTCAAAGCGGAAATGTTGAGGATCGAAGAGGAATCGGACGTGGCGGCGGGATGGCCATCGGCGGGCTCGGCGGTCTCGTTCTGCTCGTTCTTGCGTTGCTTTTCGGTGTAGATCCCAGCCAGCTGTTAGAGCAGGTTCCGCAAAATGATCCCAATTCCGGAGCGCCACGCGCAACAAATCCGGCGGAGGAGGAGCTCAAGAAGTTCACTGAAACAGTGTTGGCCGACACCGAGGACGTTTGGAATGAAGTCTTCCGACAGATGGGGACCCGATATCAAGAACCAAAACTTGTACTTTTTACCGATCAAGTACGCTCGGGTTGCGGTATCGCTGGTGCGGCGGTCGGACCGTTTTACTGTCCTCCCGATCAGAAGGCCTATATCGATCTCGCCTTTTACAACGACCTAAAGAGTCGATTCAAGGCGCCGGGGGACTTCGCCCAAGCCTACGTGATCGCCCATGAAATCGGTCACCACGTACAGAACCTTCTTGGGACGATGGAGAAAGTCAACTCGGCTCAGCAAAGGATGAGCAAAGCGGACGCTAACAAGCTGTCGGTGATGCTCGAGCTTCAAGCTGATTTCCTCGCGGGTGTTTGGGCACATCACGCCCAGCTCAAGGGAGTGTTGGAATCCGGCGACATCGAAGAAGCGCTTGGAGCGGCAAGCGCCATCGGCGATGACCGGATTCAACGCCAACAGCAAGGATATGTGGTTCCAGATTCATTCACCCACGGTACCTCGGAGCAACGAATCCGTTGGTTCAAGAAAGGTTTCGAGACTGGGGATATTCGTCAGGGTGACACTTTCAATGCCCGCATCTTGTAGTGCGGCAACCGACAACTACGAACAATTCTCGCCCACGTCTCTACACGCGTTTACCGTCGATCAATTGCTGCGCGGCTGAAGAAACCCGGGTCTGAATCTCATCAAGGTGTTCCTCACTATCCGCCTCAAACCTCATCACGATCACCGGCTGTGTGTTCGAAGCTCGCACCAGCCCCCAACCGTGGGGGAACAGAACACGCGCGCCGTCGATATCAATTACTTCGTTAGTTTTTTTGAACTGTTCGGTTAGAATCCGAACCACTTCAAACTTTTTGTCGTCAGTGCAATCGACCCGAATTTCGGGCGTGTTTACCATCCTCGGTATATCGGCCAGTAAACTTGAAACCGGCCCCTCTATGCTGCTCAGTATTTCGATCAACCTGGCGCCGGCGTAGATTCCGTCGTCATAACCAAAATATCTGTCGGCGAAGAACAGGTGCCCGCTCATCTCACCTGCCATTGCCGCACCGGTTTCTTTCATCCTGGCTTTGATAAGAGAATGACCGACCTTCCACATGATTGGATTGCCGCCGTTCCGTTTAATGTCATCAAAAAGGTTTTGCGAACACTTCACTTCGCCAATGAACGTCGCGCCGGGACGCCCCTTCAGAATGTTCCGAGCAAAGATAATCATCAACTGGTCGCCCCAAATGATTGTGCCTTGCTCGTCGACCACGCCAATGCGATCGGCGTCTCCGTCGAACGCGATTGCCAAATCAGCCTTGTGATTGCTCACCGCCTGGATGGCAAACGCCATGTTTTCGACGACCGTCGGATCGGGATGATGATTTGGGAATCGACTGTCAGGCTCACAAAACAACTCGACCACGTCGCATCCCAGATCGCGGTACAACGGCGCTCCGATGAACCCACCCATTCCGTTGCCGGCGTCGACTACCACCTTGAGCGTGCGCCTACCCATTCGAATGTGCGACCGGATGTGCTCGCGATAAGCCGGAACGATGTCATGCTCTTCCTTCTCACCGCTGCCTGCAGCGAAGCTCCGGGATAGGGCGATGCGTTTGATCTCCGAAATGTGCTCGCCGAAGATGGTGGACTTCCCGAGGCATATCTTGAACCCGTTATTGTCGGCAGGGTTATGACTGCCGGTTATCATGACGCCTGCATCGACCGCTTCCGCGAATAGCGTGTAATAGAGGGCAGGGGTCGGCACCATTCCGACGTCCAGAACGTCGCAGCCGGTTTCATTCAGGCCACGGATCATCAGATCGCGGAAGCGCGGAGAACTCTCGCGCGCGTCGCGCCCGAGGCTCGCGCGGCTTGCACCATTCTTTCTGAAGAAAGTGCCGATCGCACGAGCCAGGTCGTAAACTATCTCGTCCGTCAAATCCTTGCCGACGACGCCTCTGATGTCGTATTCGCGAAAAATGTGCTCGTTCATCTCTCCCTCTTTCCGGTGAAGATTCTTGCAGCAAAGGCGGGTAAAGAGCAAAGGTAACCAAGTTGGTTTGTTGGTTTGTGGTTTCTCGTTTGTGGTTCCGAGTTCACGGTTCAGCGTTCAGGGTTCGGCGTTCCGTGTTTAGAGGTGTTGGTTCAACGCACAGACTTCTGAACCCTGAACCGCGAACCCTGAACTCTGAACCCTGAACCCTGAACCACAAACCAGAAACCACAAACCAGAAACCAGTATCCCTGTTCGCTTGTGGGAGCCAGATTCCCACGAGTGGAAAGGGCCAGCTAAATGGCCGCTAGTCAGTCGTGCGCTAAGCCGCGCAATATGTCGGTTTATCACTTTGCGATTGATTGGCACGGGAGTTGGCTAGTGATCCTTTGGGCGCCCTTGATTTCTTTTGGTCACCCGCGGTTTCGTGTATCATCAGATCACTAGAAAGAAGCATTGTTCCGGCGACCGACGGTTTGAAATACAGGAGTTCAGTTATGATCGCAATGCGTAATGTAGAGAAGTTCTTCGAATCCGGTGTGGGCAAAACTTTTGTGCTCCGCCGAGTAAACATAGATATAAAGGCGGGAGAGTTTGTTTCAATAATGGGTCCCTCAGGGGCCGGTAAATCGACCCTGCTTCACATCCTTGGTATGCACGACAGTGCGTGGACCGGCGAGTTTACTTTTCTCGAACAGCCCGTCCACAAGCTCGGCAAGAAGGATCGCGCCGAGCTGCGGAACAAGAATATCGGTTTCGTGTTTCAGAGTTATCATCTGCTCGACCATATGACCGTCTATGAAAATCTGGAAGTACCGCTGTCATATCGCGATGTCAAGAAAGCCGAGCGTGAGAGCATTGTTTGTGACGTGCTTGACCGCTTTCAGATCGTCGGAAAGCGGAATCTGTATCCGACTCAACTCTCCGGAGGTCAACAGCAACTGGTTGGCGTAGCGCGAGCGGTGATCGCCAACCCAAAGGTCATATTGGCCGATGAGCCGACCGGAAACCTGCATTCGGATCAGGGTAAAGAGATAATGGAGCTGTTCAAACGGCTCAATGAGTCCGGTACGACGATTATTCAAGTCACCCACTCAGAGCTAAACGCATCGTTTGGACATCGAATCATCAAGCTCAGAGACGGATGGGTTGTGAATGACTGATGCGGAGTAACGAAACCACGGCCCTACACAGACTAAAGTCTATGTTACCGAATGTTCGCTTCTGAACACGAAGTTCCCAGAAGCGGAAAGAAAGGCGCCTAGGCTGGCGTGCTAAGCTAAGGCGCATAAAGGGTTAGCAGGAAGGCCCCGATGGCACGGAACTTCCTTAGAGGTTCTTGGAGGACGTATGGATATCCCACGTAAATCTGCGGCCAAAAAACGGCGCGTTAAGAGAATTATTTACTCGCTGGTGGCGGTGATAGCCGTCGCGGTGATAACGGTCGGTGTTTCTAAATTGCAGCCGGCGGCACAAACCGTTGAAGGCGAGACTCTGTGGAAGGGGACGGTCGCCCGAGGCACTATACCTCGGAACGTTAGAGGATTGGGTACCCTGGTGCCCGAAGAAATTCGCTATGTTCCGGCCATAACCCCTGGGCGCGTGGAAAAGCGATTGGTTCAACCGGGAGCGCATGTACAAGCTGATACGATATTGTTTGAACTGGCCGACCCGGCAATCGAACAGGCGTTTGTCGATGCGGAGACTCTGCTTCGAGGCGCCGCAGCGAATCTGACTACCCTTAAAGTCCAACTTGATAAAACGATCCTCGATCAGGAAGCGACACTTGCTCAGGCAAGCTCCGACTACAACAAAGCCAAGATGACATATGAAGTAAACGACTCTTTGGGCAAGAGAGGCTTGAAGTCGACGCTTGAAGTGGAACTGTCAAGGATTGCCGCGGAAGACGCCAATAACCGCGTCAAGCTGGAAACCAAACGGCTTGCTGCCAGCCGCGACGAAGCTAAGGCAAGGTTAGCAGCCGAGGATGAAAAGGTAAGACAGCTCAAGGACGGGGTTCAACTCAAACGCACCCAGATGGCCGCGCTGAAAGTTCGTGCCGGTATCGACGGCGAACTGCAGACAATCTCGGTGCAGGTGGGCCAGCAAGTCACTCTCGGTCAGGAGCTCGCTCGAGTAGCAAATCCCAAAAAACTTAAGGCCGAGTTGAAGATCGCGGAAACGCAGGCCAAGGACATTCTGCTTGGGCAAACGGTGTCGATTGACACACGGATGGGCTTAATCCCCGGGAAGGTCATTCGAATAGACCCGTCGGTCCAGAACGGCACACGTACTGTGGACGCGTCTCTTGAAGGTGAACTGCCCAAGGGCGCGGTTCCGGATATGAGCGTCGATGGCACGATAGAATTGGAGAAACTCGAAAACATCCTGTATGTTAATCGTCCCGTGCGAGCGCAGGAACACGCCACGGTTGGCCTTTTCAAGGTTGATCCGGACGGCGCGGGCGCCAGCCAGATACAGGTCAAGCTGGGCCGCGGCTCGGTGACAACAATTGAAATCCTTGAAGGTCTGAGGGAAGGTGATGTAGTCATCCTCTCGGACACGTCCCAGTGGGACAGTGCAAATCGAATTCGCATAAACTGACGTTCGACTTATTCTTGGGAGGAACCAAACCACATGAGCGCTAGCGATCAACCGCTGCTTCGGCTCGAAGGTGTTACAAAAGTATTTCTCACCGACGAGGTAGAGACCCACGCCCTTTCAGGTATCCATATGGAAATCAAGAAGGGCGAATACATCTCGATAGCCGGGCCCTCAGGCTGCGGCAAATCAACCCTGCTTTCCATTCTCGGTTTGCTCGATTCGCCAACCGATGGAAGCTACTGGCTGGCCGGCAAACCGGTAGCCGATCTGCCGTTGTCCGAGCGCGCGCGCGTTCGCAACCGCGAGGTCGGGTTCATTTTTCAAAGTTTTAACCTGATCGGCGACCTCAACGTGTTCGAGAACGTCGAGCTGCCGCTGACCTATCGAGGCATCAAGGCCGCCGAACGCAAAAAGAGAGTCATGGAAGCTCTCGAACGAGTCGGCATGGCGCATCGTGCAAAACATCTCCCAAGCCAGCTCTCAGGTGGTCAACAGCAGCGTGTCGCAGTCGCGCGAGCAGTTGCCGGCGACCCGCTGATCCTGCTGGCGGATGAGCCGACTGGAAACCTCGACTCGACCAACGGCGAAGCTGTGATGGAACTCCTGCGCGAGTTACACGGGCAAGGCGCTACGGTGTGTATGGTTACTCACGATCCTCGGTATGCCCGGCACGCCGACCGTCAGGTCCACTTGTTTGACGGCCGCGTAGTCGACGAGGAGCACGAGCCCAAAGCCGAGCACGAGATGCAGGAAAGCGGCTTCGAGAAGGTATAGTACACAACCTTTGCAGCTTATGAGGCGCAAGTTGCCAACTTTGGCGGAGTTATATCCGCGAGTTAGCGGCTTGCGCCGCGTGGCGTCCGGGTGACCACTCACCGACGCCAACTGGCTGCGAACTATCGTCCACGTTTTGAACTACAAACAGTCGATCCACCCCCCGCATTCGTGATTAAGTTCGCCGAGCAGTGTTCGACGCTCACTCCGAAACGCGTAAGCCGGCTAGTTTTCGACGCGCGCTTAAGGTTAAGATGAGCACAACCAGAATCTGATATGAAAGCGCAGGATTCATTCACCCCGAGAGTGTTGATCGCCGACGATCAAGCCGACGTACTTGAGGCGCTTCGCCTGCTTATCAAGTCCGAAGGTTATCATATCGAAACCGTCAAACGACCTTCGGACATCGTCAAGTCAATCGAAGAACGAGACTTTGATGTCCTGCTGATGGACCTCAATTACACTCGAGATACCACTTCAGGCCAGGAAGGCCTGGACTTGCTTACGCGGATCCAAAAGCTCGACAGCACTCTTCCAGTAGTAGTTATGACCGCATGGAGCAGCGTTGATGTAGCGGTCGAGGCGATGCGTCGCGGCGCAAGCGATTTTATTCAGAAGCCCTGGGATAATGCCCGGCTTCTTACCATCATTCACACTCAAGCAGAACTCGGGCAGGCGCTTCGGAGAGGTCAACGCCTCGAAGCCGAAAACCGGATCCTTCGCGACGAGGGAAAACCAAAGCTCATTGCCGAGTCGCCGGCGATGCAACCCGTGCTTCAAATCATCGAGCGCGTCGGCAGTTCCGACGCCAACGTGTTGATCAGCGGCGAGAACGGAACCGGCAAGGGCGTCGTCGCTCAGACGCTTCACGTCGTCTCCAGCCGCGCGTCAAAACCGATGGTTACCGTCAATGTCGGCGGGCTCTCCGAAGGCGTTTTCGAAAGCGAGATGTTCGGACACGTAAAGGGCGCGTTCACCGATGCGAAGGCCGATCGCGTGGGCAGATTCGAGATGGCCGAGGGCGGGACGCTGTTTCTTGACGAGATCGCCAACCTCCCGATAAAACATCAACCAAAGCTGCTCAGAGTTCTGGAGACTGGAGAATTCGAACGAGTCGGGTCCTCGAAGACCAGACGCGCAAACGCCCGGATCATCTCCGCGACCAACGCGGATCTCGGCGAGGAAGTTTCGGCGGGCCGGTTCCGTCAGGATTTGCTCTTCCGGCTCAACACGGTCGAGATTCACCTGCCCCCCCTTCGAGACCGCCGAGAAGACATTCCACTGCTGGCGATGCATTTTCTCCGTCAGCACGAGCGCCACTATCGCAAGAATGTCGAGGGATTTCATCCCGCCGCGATGCAGGCTTTATTGAAACACGCCTGGCCGGGCAACGTGCGCGAGCTGGACCACGCCATCGAACGCGCGGTGTTGATGGCTCTGGGAACCACTCTGGAGCCTCGCGATCTGGGTCTGCAATCCGGGCGTGAGGTCTCGCGCAGGCTCGAGGACATGAGCCTGGAAGAGGTAGAAGGCTTTTTGATTCAGAGGACGCTCGCGCAGTGCGACGGCAATGTAAGCCGCGCAGCCGAGAAGCTCGGCCTCAGCCGTAGCGCGCTGTATCGACGGCTTCAACGGTTCGGGCTATGAAGAGCCTTAAAGCACTCGCCACACAAATGCTTCAGTGGCCGGTGTCCCCCGGTGGCTCTAAGGACAAACAGCCTGGCAGCAACATAGGCGTTTCAAATCCGGGCTCGCACAACGAGCAAGATAATTCGCAGTCACCCTCAGACAAAGACCCGAATTCTGACGTCCGGATTCGAGCAGCTAGAACCTCCAGAGCCCCAAAGAAAGCCCCCCGCGTGTTGCGAAAGCACGTTGCTGCCAGGCACGATCGCCGGATATTGCTCATGGCACTCGCGGCGGGGTTTCCAGCGGTGCTGGTCGCTCTCCTTCTTCTCTGGGACGGTCCCTTCCCTGCTCGATTGCAGTGGACCCTGACCGTTGTGATCCTCGGGTTTTGGTTTGGCTTTTCACACGCGGTGCGCGAGCGAGTGGTTTTTCCGCTCCAAACTCTCTCAAACCTGTTGGCGGCGCTGCGCGAGGGCGACTTCTCGATTCGAGCGCGTGGGGCTGCACGCGACGATGCCCTGGGCGAGGCGATGCTCGAGGTAAATTTCCTTGGACAGATTCTACGCGAGCAACGGCTTGGCGCGCTGGAAGCCACCGCCTTACTCAGGACGGTTATGGCGGAGATTGAGGTCGCCATCTTCGCGTTTGATGGCGATCAGAAGCTCAGGCTGGTCAATCGAGCCGGTGAGCGGCTGCTTGCTCAACCGGCCGAGCGGCTGATGGGAAAAAGCGCCGAGGATCTCAGTCTCGAAGACTGTCTTAGCAGCGAGACTCCCAGCACGCTTCAGAAGTCATTCCCTGGTGGAGCCGGCCGATGGGAGGTGCATCGGGGCACATTCCGAGAGCGGGGCGCGCCGCACCAGTTGCTGGTACTGTCTGATCTGAGCCGCGCGCTTCGCGAAGAAGAACGACAGGCCTGGCAGCGGCTGGTTCGGGTCCTCGGTCACGAGCTGAACAACTCGCTTGCGCCGATCAAATCAATTGCCGGCAGTCTCGAGAGCCTTGTGGGCCGCGAGACCCAGCCCGCCGATTGGAAAGAGGATATGCGGCGAGGGCTTGGGGTGATTGCCGCCAGAGCCGCGTCGTTGAATCGGTTTATGGAGGCGTATTCGAGGCTGGCCCGTCTGCCATTGCCGAGACTTGAGCCTCTAAACGTCGGCGCACTCCTCAAACGCGTGGTCAGCCTTGAAACTCGGATGAACGTGGAGCTAGCCCCGGGTCCGGAGATCACAATTCGCGCGGACGGTGATCAACTAGAGCAGTTGTTGATTAACCTGGTGCGTAATGCGGTTGATGCCTCGCTGGAGACCGGGGGCAGGGTAAGAGTCGGGTGGCGAAGGGCCACGCCCTGCGTCGAAGTTTGGGTCGACGATGAAGGGCCGGGTCTCTCGAATACGAGCAACCTGTTTGTTCCATTCTTCACGACAAAACCGGGAGGGTCCGGAATCGGTTTGGTGTTGAGCCGTCAGATCGCGGAGGCGCACGGCGGCACGCTAACGCTGGAGAACAGGCGCGACGGCCACGGCTGCCAGGCCCGGCTTAAGCTTCCAATTTAAAGAAGCGGTTTTTGGTTTGTGGTTTGTGGTTTCTAGTTCAGCGTTCAGGGTTCAGGGTTCGGCCTTCAGAGTTTCTAGTTCTTTGTTTCTGGTTTCTAGTTCTGTTTCTGAAAGTAAGAACCGTCTTGGAGTCAACCAGAAGCTGGAGACGCACCAGAAACTAGAGACCAGAAACCCTGAACCAGAAACCACAAACCACAAACCACAAACCAGAAACTGTGAAGGCCGAACCCTGAACTCTGAACGCTAAACCACAAACCAGAAACCATTCATGAACATCTTCGCAATCGGTGATCTGCATCTCGCGGGCGGCACTGGTAAAACAATGGACCGCTTCGGAGAGCACTGGCACAACCACGACCAAAAGATCTTCGAGGCGTGGGAGCGCACCGTATCCAACGATGACCTTGTGTTGGTGGTCGGCGATACGAGCTGGGCAATGCGTCTGCACGATGCTCTGCCCGATCTAGAACGCATCGGACAAATGCCCGGGCTTAAACTGCTGCTCAAGGGCAATCACGATTATTGGTGGGAGACACGATCGAAGATGAGCCGCGTCGTTCACTCTTCAATCAAGATCGTTCAGTCCAACTCGATCATCGTGAACCGAATTGCAATTGCCGGGACGCGCGGGTGGCTCTGTCCCAATGACGCACATTTTGAAGAAGAGGACGCAAAGATCTACGAACGGGAAATCGGACGGTTACGCACCGCGCTCGAAACACTTCGTGGTCGCGAAAGCGAATTCGATGCATTGATCGTCGCTTTGCACTACCCTCCGATGAACTCTGCGCACCAGGCCTCCGGGTTCACCGCGTTGATTGATGAGTACGGCGCAGATGTGTGCGTCTATGGGCACCTGCACGGCGATGACATCAAAACGGGTCCAACCGGCTTGCGTGGAAAAACCGCTTACTATCTGGTCAGCGCCGATGCCGCCCAGTTCGCGCCCGCCGCAATAAACCTGAGGACACTTGAGCCAAAACCCAGCATAGGCTGATGAGACTGTCTGTAAAAGAAGAACAGTTCGCCTTTAGCGACACGCCGTTGTTGTTGTATCATCGATTCATCCGACACAAAACGCCGCGAATTCCTTTAGCAGGAATCCATTAGCGAGGGAAATCGCGTACACCTGAACGAGGCGGAAGGATAAACATTGGGGTCACCCCAGGATTCTAGAGAGCTTGGTACTCGAGATCAGGACTGGGCCGCGCTCATCGGGCGCGTGGCTGAGGGGGATCAGTCTGCCCTTACGACCCTCTACGACGCGACTAGCCGGTTGGTATTTGGGTTGATTCTTCGTGTCGTGGTTGATCGTTCGACTGCCGAAGAGGTTCTACTCGATGTTTATACGCAAGTCTGGCGGCAAGCCTCGACTTATGACATAAAGCGTGGCGCTCCGCTGGCCTGGCTGATGACGATTGCGCGCACGCGGAGCATCGATCGGCTGAGGTCCGGTAAACACGAACATCAGAACCGGGAATCCCTTGATGCGATTGGTGAGATTACGTCGAGCACCGCGAGTCCGGAGGCTGATAGTGTAACGGCAGAGCGCCGGCAACTCGTCCGTGCGGCGCTGGATACATTATCGGCCGAACAGCGAGAGGTGATCGAGCTCGCTTATTACGCCGGGCTCAGCCACAGCGAGATTGCGCTCAAGCTCGGTCAGCCGCTCGGAACAGTAAAGACCCGAACTCGGCTTGGGATGATGAAGCTGCGCGATATGCTTCGTCCGGCGCTGGAGGGTCAGATATGACGGATCGCGCGGCGACCCACGACCTGACTGGCGTCGCGGCTCTTTACGCGTTGGGTGCGCTTTCTCAACGCGAAGCGCGATCTTTTGAGGAGCATATAACTGACGGGTGCACTGAGTGCAGGACAGAGCTTGAATCCTTCGAGGTAACCGTAAGGGCTCTTGGGTTCAGCACACCGGATGTGGACCCGCCGTCACGCGCTCGCGCAGAGCTGTTGGCTCGTGTTGGCTCGTCATCCTCCGAGCCGAGTTTTGAGCCTGCTCGGAGCGATGAAACTGGGCAGTTCGTATCGATTCACTCGTGGGATGGAGAATGGCGCGAACTAGTAAGAGGAGTGTTGTTGAAGCAGCTTCACGTGGACCCGGTGACTCGGATTACGACGTCCTTGGTAAAGATGATGCCAGGAGCATCATTGCCGGTTCACCAGCACACTGGGGTTGAGCAGATTTTCATTATCGAAGGCGACTGTCAGGTTGCGGGACATCGTCTTACTTCCGGTGATTATCACCGGGCAGCTGCCGGCAGTACACACGAAAGCACATCAACCGTCGGTGGAACTCTTTTTTTGCTGATAGCGCCCGAACGTTACGAGGTGTTGGACGCACGTTAGTCGTAGCGATGAGGCTGGGGCGCAGATGAATTGAAGGAATCCCGGGATTCTTATCGCACACAAGGGACACATCAGGTGAATCACGACAGCGTAACCAGAGAAGGACAGGAGTTGGCGGCTTTGTATGCACTGGGTGCGCTTTCGCAACACGAAGCTCGCGCATTTGACGCTCATCTCCACGAAGGTTGCCAGGTCTGTCACGAAGAGTTAGCCCAATTCAACCAATTGGTTGGTGCGCTCGGGACCGCTGCCGAGCCGGTTGCACCCCCCGCCTATGTGCGCGACTTGCTGGCCGTGCGAATTGAAAGAGAAGTCGCGAATGCGTCAACCGCATCCGGGTCAGTGATTCGATTCCCCGAAAAACAACCACCTGTTTCGCTGCCGCAGGTTCCGGCTGGCTCAAAGGTAAGCAGCGTGCTTCCCTGGGCTGCTGCGGCGTTGCTGTTTATCGGGCTGGCGTACACGTTTATGTCGTGGCGATCGGAACGTCAATCGCTGCGCGCCGCTTTGGATCAGGAGCGTGCGCAAGCTTCGGCAACGTCGGGTCAGGCTGCAAGTTTAGAAGAAGAACTCTCGGTCAAAAACTCGTTGACCGAGGAGCTATCGCAGATCAACGGAGTATTGAGCTCCCCTCAGTGGCGGATAATACCGCTGGCGGGACTTGATCCCGCGCCGGATGCATCGGCAAGAGTGTATTGGGACGTTCAAGGAAACCGCTGGGTGGTCACGGCGGATCTGCCGCCGGCGCCTCAGGGAAAGGTCTATCAGCTATGGTTTGTGACACCCACAGCCAAGATCAGCGCCGGGCTGATCAAGCCTGACAAGCGAGGGCACGGATTTTCGATAGTTCAATTCCCTTCCAGCGCCGCCCAACTCGCCGCGGCGGCAATCACTCTTGAGCCGGAGGGCGGTTCTGAACAGCCGACGATGCCAATCTACGCGCTCGGCAAAGCCAGCTAAAAGGTAATTCGGGTGACTGTACGAAAAGCTCAACACCCACAACTTCAGTTGTGGGTTCTTTAGTTTCAATCTACGAGGCGCAGGCGGATCCTCCTTCGCTTCCTGGCGCTCCGATCCCGCGCCGCCACTCTCGGCGCGATTGGCGGCGCGGGATCGGACCTGATAAGGAGGCTACAAGCGCGCCACGTAGGCTCAAAACTAAATGACCCCCAACTGAAGTTGGGGGTGTTGGAGTTTTCGCACAGTAGATGAACCCGGCGCGCGGGTCCTGATGAGAAGATGGAAAAGCCGACAAACAGAACCAAACCTAAAAAGCGCCGAGTGCGGTCACAGTTGATCTCAGTTATCGCGGTCCTGACGTTATTCGAGGTCGGACTGCTGCCTCCCTCTTTACCAACATCCTTTGCCAACCAGGACACCTCTTACCCAATGTTCAGTTGTGAGACGAATCGGCCAGGTAAGTTTATTCAGATTCGCGGAGTCGAAGACCCATCCGAGCGAGTCTGGAGTGACATTCAGTACACCTTTGGGCGAGACGGTGAACCTCCTGAGATGGTCTATCCGAGCGATCCGGCGAAGGGCGCGAAGTCTCTTTTCTTTTCTCACGAGTATCGTGACGGCGGCGCCGATTATTACGTTTCTATCCGGTTTTCGACCGGGGGATTTACCTATCGTGTGTTTTGTCATACCGGAAAGGGCGGCGCGGGAGTATCGGTTACCGACGCTCGAGGAAAAGTAGTGTCTACCATAAAATGCATTGAGCGGCCTTCAATCTATGCCGCGTATTTACAGCGCACATTGGCTTGTGATTTGAAGAGCCCCCACGGTAAGGCTGCTTGCGCTAAAGATCCCTACCGCCCTGCTAGATGAGTGCCCTATCAAAGACCGAGGCGATTGAGATATCTCAGTAACGCATGGCGAAACGAAAAACAGTAGGAAACGCCGACAAGACGCCGTGCGTAAAAACAACAACGGTCAATCACGACCAGTTGAACGATACGACAAAAGTGCCGTCTTCGAAGATTGCGTCCGGCCTCTGGTATCTTGCAGCTATCCCTTCTTTTTGGTCGTTTGGGTTTACCACAATGTGGGGCTCAGACTTGTGGTGGCACATCGCGACAGGGCGCTTGATACTCGCTCTCAAAGCTATACCGTCGACCGATCCTTGGTCCTTTACACGAGCAGGTGAGCCGTGGCTTCAGCATGAGTGGCTCGCTGATGTTGTGTTCCAACTGTGGGTCAGTGTGTTTGGAATGAACTCCCTGGTCTACTGGAAGTGGTTGATCCTTATCCTGGCATTCCTGATGCTGTTTCACATCGCTCGCAGGATGACAAACGATCCTCTGGCCAGCTACGTCGCAGTGCTTATTGCGGTGGCGACTGCGGCCCCGTTTCTGGATATCCGGCCGCATCTCTATTCTGCCTTGGGTTACGTGCTGCTGCTGTGTCTCGTGCTGCTAAGAGAAAAACCACCGTTATATCTGCCTGTGTTTTTTTTGTTTTGGGTCAACCTGCACGGCGGGTTCTTTTTCGGCCTGATGGCCCTGACCGTTTTGCTACTTCCTTCTGTCATAAAACCGCGTTCGGTGGATAGGCGGCGCACTATTATTATTTGGGCCGCTTGCGTGTTGGCGTGCCTGTTCAATCCGAATGGATATCGGGCGTTCACATATCCGCTGAAGTACGCGTTCGATAGCGACTCGCCCTTCGCTCAAGCGATAGGAGAGTGGTTGTCGCCGCTTGTGTCGGGAGGGATCCCCGCCCCTCTTTATCCGTATGCGATAGGGGTTTTTCTCGTAGCGTCGGTCGTCCTCCTCGTTAAGCGGTTTAACCGCACCAATGAACACGCGTGGCCTTTGTTGGCATTGGGCGTTCTAACGTTGGCGATGTCTCTGACCAGTCGCCGCTTCATTGTCTTGTTCGCGATTTCACAAGCTTTGGTGGTAGCTCCAGCACTCGCGTTTGTGATTCCAGCAAGACTACGGACGGCTTCAAGGTGGGCGGCGCCGGTTTTGGTTGCCTTACTTGGGTTGTTCTGGCTCTTCCCTTACCCTCTCTCGCCTTATGCCTTTCACTATCTGACCGTAGAAGACTCGTTCCCGGTAGACACTTGCAACTTCATAGAAGCCAATGGGCTTTCGGGGAATGTCTTTTCGTACTACAGCTGGGGTGGCTATCTGCATCTGAGAACCGATGGGCGAATGAAGACATACATCGATGGCCGTGCCGACACGGTCTATGACAATGAAACAGTGCTGAGGTACGCTGCGGTGCAAGGGTTTAAGCCGGGGTGGCAGGCAGTTATCGAAAGTTCGAACGCGCAGTACATTTTGTGGCCTCGGAATGAACAAGGCAGACCGCTTGCTGAACTCGTAACCTCCGGTCGATGGCAGGTATTGTATGACGACGCTGTATCCGTATTGCTGGTGCGTAACGACCAGCAACCGCCAGGACCGCTGAAGGCCAGTCCCGACTCCGCCTACAGACGAGTGACTGAAGGCGTCAAGAACTTTGAACAGCGACGCTTTGATGAGGCTGAACGTAGGTTTCGCGAAGCCCGCGCTATGAACCCTTTCATAAAGACAGCCTGCGATTCATTGGCGCTGGCTCAAGCTCAGCAAGGGAAAAAGCAGGAGGCCATTCAAACCCTGGAGGAGTGCCAGCGAATCTTCCCCGATGGCGCCAGACGACAAACCATCAAGACCCTTCAGCAGCAGCCCTGAGACGCCTTGCGCGTGAGAATGAGTCGTATGTAAGGCTTCAGAAAGAAGCTGCCTGTCACGTCGAACCGCTCAATGCTATCAATGCGACAGCGCATTTTTAGCGCTTGAAGGCAGGAGCAAACGCGTTCTGCGATTGCCGGATTTACCTTGCTGTTCATATTGTCAGCGCCGCATTGCAATCCAACTTGTGTGGCATATAATACGCCCTGGCCTTGGGAGCAGAATCATAGACTGATCTAAACCGTAACGGATCGATGCGTAGGCACGTCCGGGGACCGGTCAGACTTCATCCAGAATCGCTTTCTGAATCCACACTAGGGGTTTCGCTCTGAGCGAGCTGCATCAGATTTCGGGGTGTGAAAACGGCGAACGAAAGGCCGATGTGATCTTCATTCACGGCCTCGGTGGGGATGCTTTCGGCACGTGGCGCAACGGCGAGGAAGACTCCAGCTCGTGGCCGCATTGGCTCGGCGAGGAGTTTCCAAATGTCGGCGTTTGGTCGCTCGGCTACGCGGCGAGTCCGTCGAAGTGGCCTCGCGTCCTCGCCTTGTTCCTGAAGCCGCTTCGCTTCTTCGGCTTGTTCCGGAATCAGTCGCGGGATTCCGGGTACGCTATGGCGCTGCCAGACCGCGCGTTACAAGTGCTCGACCTGATGAAGCAACGCGGCCTCGGCGAGCGCCCATTGCTTTTCGTTTGCCACAGCCTGGGTGGGTTGCTTGTTAAGCAGATCTTGCGCCGGGCCGATGACGCCTCCGACCCGCGCAAACATCACGTAGCGGCAAATACAACCGCAGTGTTGTTTCTAGCGACGCCCCATGCGGGCGCCGAGTTGGCCTCAATGGTAAACGCTTTTCGCACCGTATTCGGCGCGACGGTCAGCATCGAAGACCTTCGCGCTCACGATGCTCATCTTCGCGAGCTCTTCGACTGGTATCGCAACCACGCCGTGGAACTAGGTATTGAAACCGTCACCTACTACGAGGCTCGAGGAATCGGCGGGGTGCTGCCGATTGTGAATCCCACTTCTTCTCATCCAGGAGTAGGCGCTGATCCGGTTGCACTCGACGAAGACCATCTTTCAATCGCCAAGCCCCGCTCGCGCGACGCACAAATTTGCGGAGCTGCGCGTGACTTGCTCAAGAACCATGCTCTTAAGGAGCGACACGGCCCGCAACCGCAGCATCAATCGCCGCCGATAGCATTGACGCCAGATCCGCGTCAGGCGATTGCGAAGGGCGACGCAGGCGCCGCGCGTGGAGGCGCGGACCCTCGCCGCATTCCCTGCGAGCTGCCTCCCGCCGCCGAAGAGTTCTTTGGGCGCGAGAGGGAGTTGAAAGAACTCACAATGCGTCTTAGCGAAGGCAAGAGCACAGCGGTGGTCGGCGCGGCGGGAATGGGCAAGACCGCGCTCGCTGCCAAAGCTCTCGAAGTGGTTGTAGGGGAAAACGAGGCACTTGCCGTCAGTCCGTTCCCTGACGGTGTTGTTTTCCTCGACCTGTATACATACCACGGTCATGCGGAACAGGCTTGGAACACGCTTGCCAACAAGCTCGCAGGGGTCGGGTTTTTGGAGGGTTCGCCGGCGCGAGAGCGCGCCGCCGAGGCCTGCCGCGCGCACCGGCTACTCGTCATCATCGAGGGCGGCGAAGAGGCCGACGGGAAAGACGGCCGCGCGAGCATCAACGAGTTATTTAGTGTGTTGTCGCCTGAGAATCGATGGCTGCTGCTCACACGCGACAAGGGGCAGGCGAATGCGTCGCAGACCGTCGAGTTGAGAGAGGCGCTCGAACCAGAGGACGCGGCGCTACTGCTAGACTCGTTAACCAAAGGTCGCGTTGCCCCCGCGATTCGCGGACGATTGCTGGAACTGCTCGAAGGGCATCCGCTCGCGCTTACGTGGGCGGGGAATCTCCTCTCGCTAGAGGACGATGACCCAGAGCGGCTGGTGAGCGACTGGAGCACCGGCAATCTTCATAAACTCAGCGATCCGACGCAGGCTGAGCATACTCTGGAATGGCTGTTTAATCGTAGCGTGCGGGGGCTGGATGAGGAGGCGCGAACCGTGCTGGCGGCCGCGGGCCTACTCGCACGCGCGCCCTTTCCGCTCGGTGCGATGATCGCGGCTCTGGGTGATGGCGGCGGAGATGGCGAAGAAGAGGCCCGCGACGCGCTCAAGACTCTGTCGCACCGCGGCCTGTTGCGGTGGTCAGGGGAGCCGGATCACTGGCAGTTCACACATGTGCTCGGCTACGGCTTTGCGCGGAAAGAAAGCGGCTCCGACCCTGCGCTTCGTGAGCGATTGGGGCATTGGCTTCACGAGCACCTCAGCGCGACGCTGGCAGAAAACGTTGGCGGCGCAGGTGCGCTCTCGCTGACACGTCCGCTGGAGCACACCGCCGCCTTGTTGCGTACGGACGACGACCAGAGGCTCTGGATGACTCTGGCAAACTTCGTGCTCTACGAAGCGGGCGACCGACTGATGGATCTGGGCCGCCTCGACCTAGTCAAACTCGCCTTGGGCTCGGTCGCCGACTGGATAAAGCAGTTTTCGGCTGAGAAGGCCGAAGAGACATCTTGGCTTCGCGAACGTTCTGTTCTTATAGGCCGTCATGGCAACGTGCTTAGTGCCCAGGGCGATCTGGCGGGGGCTCTGGCCGCGTACCGCGAGTCGATGACGGTGAGACAACGGCTGGCGGCGGCCGATCCCTCTAACGCCGGTTGGCAGCGCGACCTCAGCGTGAGCCATAACAA
>Ga0075428_100002989_pt1 | contig 18431 bp, 15 predicted proteins | sample RhiMetdeltSRZDD2_FD_75291 | JGI IMG/M metagenome (GOLD analysis project Ga0075428, IMG submission 75291) | Populus rhizosphere microbial communities from Tennessee, USA - Rhizosphere MetaG P. deltoides SRZDD2 | ecosystem: Host-associated > Plants > Roots > Rhizosphere > Soil | place: USA... | reverse complement strand
CTTGGTGGCGCGCTCGAACTTCTCGGGGTGGAACCACTTCCACTCCACCTGCGCGCGCGCTGCGGTCCCCCCGAAGAGGACGAGGCAGAGACTCACGAGGCAGTGAATCGACAGACACTTGCGAAACTGGGCAACGAGCTTCTCGGCAGGAACCACGGAACCTCCAGGACTTCGGAGATCCCAGGATACGGAAAGGCAGCGCAGCCCGCAAACGCCCGTGTCAGGCCCGGCGCCGCGAGAACCGCAAGCCCGACCAGACGGCATCGATCGCGCAGACTTTCGTGTCGACCAGCCCTTGGTCGAGGCCGAATGCGCGCACGACGGCATCCGTGAGATCCGTGGTCTGCCCCGACGCGCGCTTCGGCCAGGCGACCCAGAGGCTGCCGCGCGGGGCAAGGCAATCCGCCGCACGGCCCCAGTCCGCGCGCAATTCGGCAAGCGCACGGCAGAACACAACGACGACCTCGAGCTCGCCGACGAGACTCTTCGTCGTGCAGGCACCGGCGGGAAGATCGCCGAGCGTGCCGGCGAAGTCCTTCGGAGCGCGCACGAGCCCGAGCCGGCCGCCGGGCTTCAGACCGAGCTTCTTCGGCAGCGGTGTGCCCGAGTAGTCGGGTGCTTTGGGAACGACGGGATCGCGCGGCGGCGAAGCGATCGCCTTCGGCAGCGCCTTCGCAAGCCGCGGCCACGACGCGTAGGTGGCGTCCGGGAACGCCGCACGCACGCGCGCCGTCTTCTCCGCGTCGCCGGGCACGAAGACGATCGGCACGAGCCGCAGTGCTTTGCGTTCGCGCAGCCACGTCGCGATCGCCCGTCCGTGCGAAGGCAGTCGGCCGAGGTCGATGACGATCGCTTCCGGTGGCGTCTTCGCGAGCGAACGCGTGAGCTCGCCGCCCGCGTCGTGTTGCCAGTGCGTGTCGACCCCGTAACCGAGCTGTTGCAGGCGCCCGGCGCGTTCGGCCGCCTCGCCGGCGTTCCAGTGCACGAGCAGGATTCGGACCATCGTCACACCTCGCCCGGGTCGTCGTCGCCACCCTGCGTTCTTGCAGCGTCCTCGGCGATCCCGACCCGTTGCAGCTTCAACCGCACGCGGCGATTCTGCCGCCGCAGCCGGTCGTTGCTCTGCATGAGCCGGCCGACCTCGTCGAGCAGCAGCCGCAGCTCTGCTTGCCCGACCACGACGTCCGCGCCCGAACCCAGCTTCGCGCGCAGCGCCTTACGCACCCGTTCGACTTCCTTGGCGACATCCTTGCCAGAGACCATTCCCGTTCGCTTACGCAACGGCAAGGGCCACCGCAAGGGGAATGGACGCGCGGGACGCAAGCGCGATGATGCCGGCATGGAACAACGCAACTCTGAACCGAAGAACATCGTCGAACGCAACCCGGACGGCACGTTCACGAAGGAGACGCTGCATCGCGCGATGAAGGCGCTCAAGAAGCGCATCAAGTTGACTCGGCTCGACGACGAGTCGAGGCTCGGGCACGACCCCATGAGCAAGGGTGGTCATTCGGGAGTCGTCGGCGTCAAGCCGCCGGAGCAATACCCCGCCGAGGTGTGGCAGGAGCTCGAGAAGAAGGGCAGGATCCGCACTGACCGCCACGGCGTGTGCGAGATCATCGAACAACCGAACAACCCGCCGCCCTCGTGATCGAGCCAGAGCACCTCGCGACGAGCCTCGAACAAGCCATCGAACGGCGAGCTTCCCTGCTCCAGCGGCTGCATGCGGCGCAGACCGACTGCTACCGGTTGTTCCACGGCATCGCCGAGGACGCACCCGGCGTGACTCTCGATCGCTATGGACCACTGCTGTTGTTGCAGACGTTCCGCGCCGCCCTGGCCGCGCAGGTCGTCGAGAAGCTGCGCGCGGTCGTCTGCCGTGCCCTCGGCCTCGATCTCGCGATCGTCTGCAATCACCGCGGCAGGACGCCGCTGCCGGGTTTCGTCGCACACGAGCCCGTGCCAGCTGCGCTCGTCGAGCACGAGTGCCGCGAAGAGGGCACGCGGTTCCTCGTGCGCGCGCGGCATCGCGGCCTGGATCCGTGGTTGTTCCTCGACCTGCGTGCGGGCCGCAGCGTCGTGCGCAGCCTCGCTGCGGGCAGGTCGGTGCTGAACCTCTTCGCCTACACCTGCAGCATCGGCGTCGCAGCCGCCGCCGCCGGCGCGCGCAGCGTACTCAACGTCGACTTCTCGCAGACCGCGCTCGACGTCGGCGTGCGCAACGCACGGCAGAACGGAATCACTGGCCAGCGCTTTCACGTGCTGCGCTCGGACTGCATCCCCGTGCTGCGCCAGCTCGCCGGACTGCCCGTGCAACGGCCCGGACGAAACGTACCGTTCCCGCGCGTCGACGTGCAGCGGTTCGACCTCGTCGTGCTCGACCCGCCTCGCTTCGCGAAGGGGCCGTTCGGCACGGTCGACGTCGTGCACGACTACCAGTCGCTGTGGAAGCCGTGTGTGCTCGCGCTCGCCGAGGGTGGGGCACTGATCGCCACGAACCACGTGCCCGAGGTAACCGAGGCGACGTGGCACGAGGATCTGCGGCGATGCGCCGCGAAGGCCGGACGGCCGCTGTCATCGCTCGAGTCGATCGCGCTCGACGCGGACTTCCCGTCGTTCGACGGCAACCCGCCGCTCAAGGCCGTGCTGGCCAGGGCTTGAACGCCTCTCGGGCGGGTTGGCCCCAATGAACCGTCGCAGCGGGCTGGCTGTCTTTTTCGCCCTTGCTGATTCCCGCGTTGCGACGGTTCCCAGAGATCCTGAGCCAAGCCGCCTCTCGGGCGGGTTGGCTCAGTACACTTTGCCGCTCGCGCGGCTCAACAGGTCGTCGGCCAGTGCACCGAACCCCGCGAGCAGCGAGCCGAATGCCAGCGTGCCGTGGCTCTTCCACGTGATGCCGTCGTCGTCGACGTTGTAGACGAACGTGCTCGTGCCGAGTGCCTTGGCCATCGACTCCGCGTCGGGCAGCGCCTCGCTCGAGAAGCCGACCTCCTGCTGGTGCGCGTCGAGCTGCGGATACACCATCGTCTCGACCGTGCGCCACCCGATCTCGACGCCGCGGAACAGACGCAGGTGCAGCACGCCGCTGCCCCCGGCCGCTGTGGCCTGCAGCGCCTTGAAGTCCGGCTGGGCAGCAAAGCTCTCTTCGGGCTGGTCACCCTGGCGCAGCGCGCGCACGAGCGCCGCGGCGTCGGAACCGAGCAGCAGAGCCTTCTCCGTGAGCACGTAGCACGGCGACAGTTTCAGCTGGATCTCGTCGGCGTCGACGTTGCAGAACCGGATTTCGTGCTCGCCGACCTTGCGCGTCTTCCATTCGACATGGCCTCGCTCGGCGACCATCGCCTCGAGTTGCTGCAGCACCGGCGCCACGACGGTTGCATCGCGCACCGCGACGTGCACCAGCACCTCGGGCTTCGGCACCGCGCCCTTTTCGAGACTCAGCGCGAATCCGACCTGGTTGCCGAACGCGTGCACGAGGCCGGCGACCGCTTCGCGTGTCGTGCCGAACCTGCGAAGACCGCGGTCGAGGCCCCTGCGCAGGTTCACGTCGGCCTGCTCACGAGCAGGTGCGGGCAGAAGCTCGACGAAATGCGAAAAAGCGTCGAGGACCGCTTGTGCATCGAAGCTGCCCGCGGCGAACACGACCGTGTTCTGGGAACACAGCCTCGCGAAACCGAGATCGGCGGGTTGTGCGACGAGCGCCTTCATGAGGCCGCGTTCGCTGCCACCGAGCCCGAAGTGGACCACGTCGCTGCCACCCTGCGCCGAAGCCGTCGTGCCCGCGTAGAGCGCATCGCACTGGCCGAGACCGAGCGCGGCACCGAACGCAGCGGCCTCGTAGGGCAGGTGGGCATCGAGCATCGAAGCAACGCTCGCGGTGTTGACGAACACGGAAGCGAGCGCAGGCTGCGGCAGGCGACGCCGCAAGTCGGCGAGCCGCGTGGTACGCGCCAGCCCCGGCTGGACTCCGCGCACGACGTCCGCGATCTCGCGCAGTTGACCACGGCTGTTGGTCAGCACGAAGTAGCCGCCGACCGAACCAAGGAACACCGGTGGTCCATCCGGCATCGTGGCGTGGCGCACGGTCAGATCACCGATCTTCACGTCGTCGAACACGATCCCGGCGCCGAACTGTCGCGCGAGGTTCTCGATCGCCGCCGTGCAGCGGCCGATCGCTGCCGCACTCTCGCCTTCTTCGATGACCAGCGCGACCGAGGGTCCCATGCCTTCGATCGAAAGGCGTCCGATCGCGACGGTCATCGGCTGCCCGAGCACGGCCCTCAGATCGGCGGCGCTGAGCCCCACCTGCTGCAGGTGGTGTTGCAGGTGTTGTGCTGCGTGGTCGAGCGTTTGGTCGACGCGTGTGGCGCGGGTCTCTGCAGGCACCCGTTTCAGGAAGTTGTCGACCAGGACCGCGAGCGGCATCGCCGTCGCCGAACGCCGGCAGGCCGACAAACCGCCGAACTGCACCGAGGCGTAGGTCGAGGCCGGCAGCACGTCGTCGGTGGCTGGCGGAGCCACGTGCGGGGCCTGGGCGACTCCGAGCGAACAAAGGGTCAGGCAGAGAACGAAACGGGACAATGTGGGTTTCATTGGCAGGCCCTGGGGAGACGGCCGCAAACGGCCGGCGCGGTCGAGTATTCGTCCGTAGCCTATCCGCGCCGCGGGATGTCGCGTCGCTACCGGAGGATTCCGACCAACGTGGCTCGTTGCTGGCCAGGCGTCAGGACGCCCGGCCGCTGGCCGGCGTGGCCGGGTCGAGCTCTTCGCGTTCTCGCTCGAGCGCCGGCGCAGCCGCATGCCCCGTGGTGGGCACCAGGGCCACGATCACGCCGACGATGGCACCGGCCGTGTGGACCAGCGGGATCGGCGTGAACGTCGTGGTGTCGACGAACAGACACCGGCCGGTCACCGACTCGAACGCGATCTTGGCCAACAATGCCGTGACCGCGAGCGCGAGCCAGGAGGTAGTCTGCCATTGCCGCGCCGCGACTGCGTCGCGCAACAACACCACGACCACCGCGGCGAACAGCGCCGAGTCGATGCCGCTGAGGCCACGGAAGAGCACGAGCTCAGGCCGCGCCACGATGAGCGTGGCGGAGATCACGAGCGCGCTGCTGACGACGCAAGCGAGAAAGCGCGCGCGACTGCGGATCTCCATCACCGCGCCGAGTACCATGAACACCGCGAGATTCCAGCACAGGTGGTCCAGGTGCCAGTGCGCCCAGTGGCAGGTCAACAGGCGCCACGGCTCCGAGGGCAGCGCCGAGTGCTCGAACTGCAACGCGCCGGCCAGCGGCGGCCACGCGGCGATCGCGGCGAAAGCCGCGAGCGCCACGGTCCAACCGGCCGCGCAAATGTTGACGGAAGCCATCAGCGTGCCCCACCCCGGCGCGACGCAGCCGTGAGCGCGCCGAGGCCCAGCAGGATCAGCAGCACGCTGAGCGGGTCCACCGCACCGCCGCCCCGATCGTTGCCGCCGCCGATCTCACCGCCGCCCCCACCACCGCCGCCGCCGCCACCACCACCTGTCGTGACCGTGATGTAGGAGTTCTTGACCACCTGGTCGGACCCCAGCGCGTTGGTCGCCGTGAGCGTCACGTTGTAGGAACCAGCGTTGGCATAGGCGTGCGACGGGTGTCGCTGCGTGGATCCCTGGCCGTCGCCGAAGTTCCACGCCCAGCCCGTCGGCAGGTTCGTCGAGAGGTCGGTGAAGCTCACCGAGAGTGGCGCCGGCCCGGATGTCGGATCACCGACGAAGTCGCTCTGCGGCGGCGCGCCGGCGTTCTTGGTCAGCGTCAGGTAGTCCCTCGTCTGCCAGGCGCCGGTGTTGTCGAGGAACTTCACGTCGAGCTGGCTGCCGTTGACGTCGAGTACGACGGAGCCCAGCGTGTTGAGGGACACGAACATGGCCGGATGGTTCAGCGAGCCGCCGCTCGTCTGGCCCGAGGAGCCGGCGACGATGTACACCGCACCTTCGTGGCCGCCATCTCCCTTGTCGTAGGCCCCGTCCCCGCCGATGCGACCGTTGCCCCCGTTCACGACATGGCTCGCGCTGAACGTGCCCGAGCTGCCATAGTGTTGATCGATCAGGAACGACCGCTCGTAGGCGTGGCTGTGCCCGCACAGCACGAGGTCGACGCCGCCGGCCTCGAGGATCGGCAGCGCGTTCTGGCGCATCTGGATCAGCTCGGTTTCGCTGTCCGAGTTGTGCGAGCCCTTGCTGTATGGCGGATGGTGAAAGAACGCGACGAGCCACGTGTTGGTGTTCATCGCGAGGTCCTGAGTGAGCCACTGCAGCATGGCGCCGGTGGGCGAACGGCTCGACTCGTACGAATCGAGGCACACGAAGTGCACGTTGCCGCAGTCGAACGAGTAGTACGCCTCCGTCCCGGACGGCACGCCGCCGGCTTCGCCGTTCACGGGAAACGTGAAGATGTCGTAGTACGGACCCGATTGCGACGACGAGGTGGCCGAGTGACCGTCGTGGTTGCCGAGCGTCGACCAGACGACCGACTTGCGCAGCATCGTCGGGTAGATGTTGAAGAAGTTGGACTGGTACTCGCTGTCGGTGCCGTCGCTGTAGGCGTTGTCACCGAGCAACATCACGAGGTTGGTATGACTCGATCCCGTGAACGCGTAGTAGGCGTCGCGCACCGCCCGCTGGCTCGAGCTGCCGGTGCCGGCGTCCCCGAGGACCCAGATGCGCATCGGCGAGGGGACGCCGCGCGGCGGTGAGGTCACGAAGAAGTGGTTGGCATCGTCGCCGGCGAGCGTCGCTGCCGTCGTTCCGACCGAGTAGTGATACTTCGTGCTCGGCGCCAGTCCCGAGAGCCGGACGACGTGCTCGGTCGTCGCGGTCGGTTCGTCGGCCACCGACGTGAGCTGGCCGGGCTGCGGCCCGAACTTGACGCGGCTGTTCGTCGCGGCACTCGTGCGCCAGCGGACGATGACGGAGTCCTCCGTGCCGGATTGCAGGTAGGGGCCGCGGGTCATCGTCTGCGCGGCGGCAGATGCCGCGATCAGCGAGACTGCGGCGATGGCGAGCAGGAATCTGCCCGCAGGATGATTCTGCGTTCTTGGAGTCATGATGATTCACCGTTGCAGTGCTTCGAGAGCCTGCCTTAGCTGTTGCTCCAACTCCTGGTGGACCGTGCTGCGGCGGCGCGCGGCGGGGATCGCCATGAGCTCGCGTAGCGCGGTCGTGTACGTCTGTCGGGCCTCTGCGGGCTTTCCGTCCTGCTCGAGCACTTGGCCGCGGCGCAGCAACCAAGGCCCGCGGAAGGGCAGCGTGGGCAGCACCTGGTCGATGCGGCGCACGGCCGCCTGACGATCGTTGCGTTGCAACTCGAGATCGATCGCCATCGACTGCAGGCTCACCACGGGGCCGAGGAGCCCGATTCCGTCGTCGAGCCCCCGCAGCACCACCGCGACGTCCGCGCCGGCAGCGCACTGGGCGCGGGCACGCTCGAGGTAATGGTCGGGGACGTGATCGCGTGAGACCTGCAAGGTCAGATCGTAGTCGCGCACGGCCTCGCGCGGGCGGTCGAGCGCCACGAGCGTGCGGGCGCGGCACAAGTGCGCCGGAACGTGATTCGGATTGGCGGTGAGCTGACGGTCCAGCAGCTCGAGTGCCTTCGCGGGGCTGCCGGCATCGAACTCCACGAGGCCGGCGAGGAAGTCGAGGTCGGCCAGTTGCCGATCGAGCCGCCGGGCATCGGCGAGGTCGCTGCGCGCGGCGGGCCAATCGCGATGCCGTCGATGAAGATCCGCGCGCTTGAACCGGAGGTCGGCCCGGCCGGGCGCCTTCTCGATCTCGCGTGAAACCTCGGCGATCCGCTTGTCGAGGTCACCGTGGGCCAGCGCGCTCGGCGCGAGAACCGCGCTCAGGGCGAACAGCGCGCCCATGCGCATACAATGAGAACCTGGTGCGATCATGTCAGTGCTCGAGGGCGACAGTGGGTAAGAGCGTCAGTTGGCGATCCTGTGGACGACGACGACAGGAGAAGTGCCCGGTTCGATGTCGACGACCTCGGTCGCGCAACCAGAAGCCATGACGGTGAGATTGCCTGGCCCGGGCCCGAGGTGCTCGAAGACGAAGCAGCCGTTCTGGTCGGTGACGAGCGTGCGCGTCGAGACACAGCGGATGCCGTTTCCCGCGGTGAAGGAGCGGTCGAGCCGCACTTGCGCGCCGACCCCCGGTGTTCCGCCCTCGGCGACCACCTGGCCCGCGAGCGAGTGGCAACCGATGTCGATCACGAACTGCAGGCTCTTCGTCTGACCCGCGACGAGCTCGTGTCCACGCACCTCCGCGCGGATGGGCTCACTCGTCCTGAGCACGAGGTCGCCGACCGGGACGTCCGCCAGTCGAAACCATCCGCCGCGATCGGTCTCGACGAAGTCCGCTGTTCGGGGCGCGCTCGCTGTGTGCAAGACCGCGCGCGTGTCCGAGAGGGGAAGCCCCTCGGTATCGACGATGCGGCCTTCGACCTGCGCAGTCGCAAGCCGTGGCAACGCGATCTCGACGCGAGTCACCTCGGGCCGCAGCTCGACCTCCTGCTCGATTCCAAGCAGGCGCGCGAGTGGCGGCACCACGAGCGCGTGCGGACCTGGTGCCGCCCTGAACTCGAACCGCCCATCAGGACCGGTGATCGCGCGTTGGCGCCCGCCGTTGCCGCGCGCAACGAGGAATACGGTCGCGTTCGGAACTGCCCGCCCGTCGCTCGTGCAGGCGCGGCCGTCCAAGCGGCAAGGCAGCACGGCCGGCGCGGCAGCGTGAGCAACGGAACCCGCAGAATCGATGCGGTCCAGCGCCAAGACGTCGGGATCGGGCACCTCGGCGTAAGGACTGTCGGGATGAGGCACTCGTGCAGCCGCCTGCTCAGCGGCCGGCGGCAGCAGATCTTCGCCATCGTTGCGCAGAGACAGCGAGACGACGACGACCGCGATTGCAAGCGCGGCTCCGAACGCAGGACCCGATGCGTTGACTCTCATGTGATGCGACTCCAAGAGCCGCGGTCCCCGAGAACTCTCAGCTCTCGAGCGCCGCGGCGCAGAAGGCGTATCGAGACTCCGGAGCGCGGCTTGAGTCCGCCAGCGAGCCTCCCTGACAGTCGCCGCGATTGACCCGATGCCACGGTCACGGCTGGCTCGGAACGGAGCCCAGGATCGAGACCGCGGGACCGCGCTGCGTGGAAGGACATGCCGGCTCCTACGCGCTCGCGCGATCGCGAGGTCTGGCTATCGGTCCGGCAACTCGCCCGTGTACCTCGCTCTCACCGAGGCGAGATCATGCACCTGCGGCATCCTGGCCCGGTTCGACGCCCGCCGGCGACAGATCGCGCGCGTAGAGCACACGCAGCAGGTAGAGGCCATGCGGCGGTGCCGTGGGACCGGCCGCCGTGCGATCCCTGGCCGACAGGACCTCGCGGATCCAGCCCGGTGACTGGTTGCCATAGCCGACTTCGAGCAGCGAGCCGACGAGGTTGCGGACCATGTTGTAGAGGAATCCGGTGCCCTGCACGGCGAAGTCGAAGCCCCGGGGTCGGTCCACGAGGTGCACGTGCTCGAGCGTGCGCACCGTGCCGCGGGTGCGCGCGTAGCCGGGATTCGTCGCGAACGACGCGAAGTCGTGCGTGCCGCGCAAGCACGACGCCGCCTGGCGCATCGCAGCGAGATCGACCGGCCGCCGCACCCAGTGGTAGAGATGACGACCGATCGCCGGCCGCGCGCCGCCGACGAGACAGCGATAGGCGTAGCGCTTGCCGCGGGCGTGGAACCGCGCGTGGAACTCGGCAGGCGCCTCGCGCACGGCCAGCACAGCGATGTCCTCGGGCAGGTTCGCGTTCAACGCGAGCCGCAGCCGCTCTTCGGCGAACGCGCGCGGCACGACGACGTGGGCACACTGGCCGAGCGCGTGGACTCCGGTGTCGGTGCGGCCGGCTCCTTCCACGTGGACGTTCTTGCAGTCGATCGCCTCGAACGCGTTCTCGAGCTGCTCTTGCACGGTCGGCAGGCCGGCCTGTCGTTGCCAGCCGTGGTATCGCGTGCCTTCGTAGGCGATCGTCAGCAGGTAGGTCGGCACACCCGCAGGATAGAGCCCCGCATCGGGCCCGTAGTCGCGCAAACTGTCGCCTGCGCGTTTCAGCGGCGGTGCCAGAGCCACGCGAACACGACGCCGACGAGCGTGGCGGTGCCGGCGATGGCGGCCAGCACGTAGTTGTGCCGCATCAGGGCGAGCCACGCGGCGACCGTTGCGCCGACGCCGAACACGATCGAGGGCGCGTGCTTGCTGGCCCCGCTGCGTTGGCGGCGCGGTGGCCGCGTAGGCATGATCGGGTCGAGCGAGGTCTTCGCGCGCGCCTCGGTCGGTGCCGGGGCTGCGGCCGCGGGCAGCGTCCGCACCGCGACGCGCGGGGCTGCGGCCGCCGGAAGCGTCCGCGCCGCCGGGGGCGGGGCCGCGGCAGCGCGCGGAGCCGGCGTCACCTGCTTCTGCGCCTGGGTCGGCTTCTTCTCCGTCTGAATCGGCTTCTTCTCCGTGGGAGTCGGTTTCCGCGATTCGCGCGGCGGCGCCGCGGGCTCGGTCGCTGGCTGTGGTTGTGCCCGCTGCGCGGGAACCGGTGTTTCCTCGCCGAGGATTTCCGCGGCGAACAACTCGGCATCACGCAGTGCACCGGCATTCGGCAGCAGGCTTTCCACGTTCTCGCTCAGCAGCTCCCAGCCGCTGTCCGCCGGAGGGCCCCCCTTCACGGGCTCGTCGGTTGCGAACAACATGTCCTCTTCGTCGCGTGGCGGGGCGACTCTCGACGAGTCGGTCTTCGCTGGAGTCTTGGCAAACGGATCGTACCGGGTCATGACGGATCGAACCTCCGGCGCAAGTAGCTCGACGGGATGCCGAGTTCCTTGCGGTATTTCGTGATTGTGCGCCGCGCGGCTTGCACGCCGCGGCCTGCCAGGGCAGCGACGAGGTCGTCGTCGGACAACGGCGTCTGCTTGTCCTCGGCCGCGACGATGTCGGCGATCTGCTGGGCCACGGCCATGCGACCCTGGCCGGCGGCGGGCTCCGCGTCGATGCGGCCGCCGTCGAAGAAATCGCGCAGCCGGAACACGCCGCGATCGGTCTGCACGTGTTTGCCCGCGATCGCGCGCGAGACGGTCGACGTGTGCATCTCCAGCCGGTCCGCGATCTCGCTCATGCGCAGCGGGCGGATCGCGATGCGTCCCTTCGCGAGGAATGCCGCCTGCTCGCGCATCACGGCCTGCACCACGCGCAACATCGTGTGCTGCCGGTTGTGCACGGCTTCGATCAGGTCGCGGGCCGAACGCAGCTTGCGTCGCAGGTAGTCGCGCACTTCGCGCGGCGTGGTTCCATCGCCGGCCATGGTCTCGTATTCGGTGTTGATCCGGAGGTCCGGCATCCACGCGTCGTCGAGTGCCGTCTGCACGACACCGTCGCGCAGCCACGCGTAGGCGTCGGGACGCAGCGGAACCCCCGGGCGGCCCGAGAACTCGGCACCGGGATGTGGATTCAGCTCGCGCATGCGCAGCAGCAGTGCGTGCAGCTCCTCGAGCGGGAGGTCCATCGCGCGGGCGACTTCGGGCAGCTTGTTGCGGCTCAATGCCTCGAGGTGCGAGTGCAGCAACTGCTCGATCGAATCGAGGTCCGGATCGTCCTGCGCCTGCAGCAGCATCGCCTCCACGGGATCGAAAGCGCCGATGCCGCACGGCTCCAGCGTGCGCAGGACGTCGTGCGCCTCGTGCAGCAGCTCCGCCGCCATGTCGACTTCCTTGGCCAGGGTCTCGATCGAGAACGGCAGCAGGCCGCGGTCGTCGAGATGCGCCGTCAGTGCGAGGACTGCCGAGGCCAGCACCGGCGGCACGGAGCGGAAGGCGAGTTGCTGCCCCACGAAGTCGACCAGCGTCGTTTCACCGGCCGGCACGTTCTCGAGGAAGGCCTGCTTCTTGTCCTCGCCGTCGCCCGCGGGCCCGCGCCGCCACTCTTCCCAACTGGAGTCCTCGCGCTCGGCCGGCGCCTGGTTCATCTCGGGCTCGGGCGCAGAGGCGGGCCGCAACTCGAGCGTCTCGTTCGCCTCGACTTCCTGCTCGAGGAACTGCAGCAGGTCCTCGGTCGCGAGCTGCAACACCTCGATCGATTGCAGCATCTGCGGCAGCAGGGCGGCGCGCTGTTCTTGGCGCTGGCCGAGGCGGATGTCGAGGCTCATGCTGCGGAAGGTCGCTCCTGGAGGGACTTTCGGCGCACAGCGATGGAATCTTGAGCGGTCCGCGGGGCAGCTGTGCCAGGGGGCGACACCCCATCGCGACCATGGCCGCAACCAAAGGGGGCCTACGGGCCCGACCCCCCTGCTCTGGGGGTTCCGGCGATGACCGGCTACTGGGGCGGGCGCCGCCGCGGCCGAGCCTCAGGAGCCGCCGCCAGCGGATCTTCGGGCCAACTGTGCCGCGGATACCGCCGGCTCAACTCGCGCCGCACCTGGGGATAGACGTTGGCCCAGAAGCTCGCGAGGTCCGTCGTGACCTGCACGGGTTGATGGTTCGGCGCCAGCAGCTCGAGCACCACGGGGACCCGCCCACCGGCAAGTGCTTTCACCGAACGCAGACCGAAGAACTCCTGCAACCGGGCCGCAACGGTCGGACCGGCGGGTGCCCCGTAGTCGACGACGGCCGAGCGTCCCGAGGGCAGCGCGATGCGATCCGGTGCCCACTGCGACAAGCCGCGCCGCTGGGCCGGCTGCAGCTGCGCGAGCAGGAGCTCCCCCACTGCGGCGTCGCGCAACACGCGCAGATCGCTGCGCTGCGCCAACAGGTCGAGGGCCGCCGACGCGAGGGCCCGATCGTCCCAGACCGGCAGCGCGAGATCGGGCATCCTCTCGGCGAGCCACCGCGCGCGGCCGAGCAGCCGCCGCAGCTCCTTCTGCTCCCCGAGCCACCGCCACGGGTCCGCCGCGAGCAGTGGCAGCAGCAGCTTCCTCGCCTCCCCGTCCGGCAGTTCCCCGCCGCGCGACGAACGCAGCGGCAGGTCGCGATAACGCTGCTCGCGAACGGCGACCACGCGACCCGCCGACTCGTCGAGCGCGGCAGTCACGACTTCCTGCAGTGCGTCGGGCGCCTCGGCCAGCAGGTCCGCGACCTCGAGCGTGACGGTCAAGGTCGCGCGCGAACGCTGCTGCCGCCCCGTCTCGATCAGTCGCAGCGCGAGCACGAGGTCGTGCCCGTCGGCGGCAGGTGAGAGCACGAGCCCGCGGCCGCCGACCATCGTCGCCGAACGGCCGTCGCCGCCTTGCGAACGCAGCGCGACGCGATCGGGAAAGCCCGCGAGCAGACACGACGCCAGGGCTGACGTGTCGCGGCCCTCTTCGTCGCGCGAGCGGCCCGCGCCGCCGAGCAGCCGGTTCCGCGATGCCACCAGAGCACGCGCTTGTCCCGGCCAGCTGCCGAACTCGCGGCACAGCGCCTCGGGAAAGCCGCGTGTTTCCGCGAGCAGGAACGAGTCCACCGCGGCATGCAGGTCGCTGCCCTCGCGGCCGAGTTGCTCGACCTCTGCCAGCAGGGTCGCGGCCGTCGCCGCGGCCACGGCGCAGCCGAGCTCCCGGCCTCGCAGCACGACCGCGCCAAGGCGCGGGTGCAGCGGCAATGACAACAGCGCCCTGCCGAGCGGCAGCAAGGTGCCGCGTTCGACGTCGATCGCGCCGAGGTCCGCGAGCACGGCATCCGCGGCCCTCAAGGCCTGCTCGGGCGGGCTCTCGAACCACTGGAAACGCTCCGGAGCGCGCCCCGCGAACGCACGCACGAGCAGTGCCGGCGCGGAGAGGTCCACGCGCTGCACCTCGGGCAACGTGCGCTGCGGCATCGCGCGTTCCTGGGCCGCACTCCACAGGCGGTAGCAGATGCCGGGCGCCGTGCGGCCGGCGCGACCCGTGCGTTGGGTCGCCGACGCGAGGCTGATCTTCTCGAGCTGCAGCACGTCGACGCCGCGGCCGCGGTCGAAACGCAGCTCGCGCGCGAGACCCGAATCGACGACTGCGGTGACGCCCGCGATCGTCAGCGAGCTCTCGGCGACGTTCGTCGACAGCACGACCTTGCGCTGGCTCTGCGGGCGGATCGCGCGGTCCTGATCGGCCGGGTCGAGGCGCCCGTGCAGCGGCAGCACGAGCACAGAGCGTCGCCGCGCGAGATTGTCGAGCGCCTGCTCACAGCGGTGGATCTCTCCCGTGCCGGGCAGGAACACGAGCACGTCGCCGTTCGTCTCGTCGAGCGCCCGTTCCACGGCGGTGCGCACGTCCACCTCGAGGTCGCTGCCTGCCCCCTGGAACACGACCTTCACGGCGAACAGCCGCCCGTCCGCCGTCACGGTCGCGCAGCCGGGCAGGAACGCCTGCAGCGGCGCCGGATCCAACGTCGCCGACATCACGCAGAGCCGCAGGTCGGGCCGAACGGTCGCCCGCGTCTCCGCGAGCATCGCGAGCGCGAGGTCGCCTTCGAGATGGCGCTCGTGGAATTCGTCGAGGCAGACGGCGCCCACGCCCTCGAGACACGGATCCTGCACGAGCTGTCGCACGAGCACACCCTCGGTGACGAAGCGGATCCTGGTCTGCCGGCTCGTTCGCGCATCGCCGCGCACCTGGTAGCCGACCAACGCGCCGACCTCGGTGCCCAGTTCGTATGCGACGCGCGACGCGGCGGCCCGCGCCGCGAGCCGCCTCGGCTCGAGCACGACGACCTCGCCGCCGCGCTCCCCGAGCAGGGGCAGCAAGGCCGGGGGCACGCGCGTCGTCTTGCCGGATCCCGGCGGCGCCATCAGCAGCAGCGACGTCGAGGCGGTCAAGGCCTGCTGCACGGCCGGCAGCACGTCGTCGATCGGCAGCGGATCTCTCACGAGAGCGTTCGTCGTCCCTCGATCGCGTCGGCGAGGATCGAGGCGCTCACCTGCGCGATCGAGGATCCCGCGGGCAGCCCTCGCGCCAACCGCGTCACCTTGACCCCGAGTTGAGCGACCAGCGGCGCGAGCCGCTCGGCCAGCACGCGAGCGGTGCCTTCCCCTTCGAGGTCCGGGTTCGTCGCGAGGCAGACTTCTTTGAGCTTCTCCTGCTTCACGCGCTGCACGAGTTGGTCCGCCGTGAGATCTTCGGGGCGGATGCCCTCGAACGGCGACAGGCGCCCCTGCAGCACGTGGTAGAGGCCGCGGTAGCCGATGCCCTCGAAGCGCGCGATCTCCCGCGGATCCTCGACCACGAGCAGCATGCTGCGATCGCGTTGCGCGTCGGCGCAGATTCCGCACGGATCCTGGGCGTCGAGATTGAAGCATTGCCGGCACGACTTGACCGCGGCGCGAACCTGTTCGATCGCGCGCGCGAGCTGGAGCGCTTCGTCGACCTCGATGCGCAGCAGATGGAACGCCAACCGCTCCGCTGTCTTCGGCCCGATGCCCGGCAGGCGGCCCAGACGTTCGATCAGGTTCTCGATCGTGCGGTCGCGCGTCGCCATGCCGGAGCCGGCCTAGAAGCCCATGCCGGGCAGGTTCATGCCACCGGTCACTTTGCCCATCTCGCGGTCGCGCAGCTCCTTTGCCGCCTGCAGTGCCTGGCGCACGGCGCCCGTCACGAGGTCCTCGAGCGTTTCGACGTCCTTCGGGTCGACCGCGGCGGGCTGGATCTTGATCGCCTGCAGTTCCTGGTTGCCGTTCACGTAGGCCTTCACGGCGCCGCCCCCGGCCGAGCCTTCGAGGATGCGTTCGCCGAGGGAGCGCTGCGTCTCGGCCATGCGGCGCTGCATCTCTTGCGCCTGCTTGAGCAGGCTGCTCATGTCACCGAATCCTGTAGCCATTGCGCAGATCTCCGAACGTGGTCTCGGACTCCGAGCATCATGCCGGGCCGGCCGCCCGGCATCCACGCCCGCCTCTCAGGCGGGTTGGCAACAGAACCGTCGCAGCAGGAGGATTGGCCCGCAAGCAGGCGCCCCAGCCGGCCGAGAGTGACGCCGCCGCGGGGCTGGCTGCGTGTTTCGCCCTTGTCATCTCCCCGCGGCGCCGGGGGAGATCCAGTGATCCAAGCCGCCTCTGAGGCGGCTTGGATCACGGCCTGATCGTGAACCGCAGGCCGGCGCTGCTGCTCACCCCCTGCGGGCCGCACGCGTCGAGCCACAGGGACTGCGCGTAGATCGACAACCCGACGTAGCCGGCAACCGGTGGGATCGGGAACGGATACAGCGCGCTGCCATACGGGTCGCTCGGCACGGTGAACACCACGGCAGTCAGCGGATCGATCAGCAGTTCGACGCCGAAGACCGGTATCGACGCCGGACCCAGCGCCAGCACGTGCAGCGCCAGCGAGTTGGGCGGCACGTTGTCCATCACGTAGCCGAACTGGCTGTTGCCGACCCTGGGCTCGGAGTTGGCACCCAGGCGCGGGAAGCCGGCACAGCCTGCCGTCGCGAGGCCATAGGGATCCGCGTCTTCGTCGGCGTTCTTGGTGCTGTCGGCGTCGCGGTCGAGCGCGAGACGGTTGCCGCTACCGGGCGTGACGGCCGTGAACGCGAGCACCGCGGTGCCCGCGATCGCCTTGTTCTGCAACTGGGCCTGCGTGTAGGGGCCTTCGCCGGTGCGATCGACGACGAACATGCCCGTGGCCGTCTCGTAGAGCAGCCCCGCGACGCGACCGTCGAGCAGACCCTGGGCGGTGAGGTCGAGGTCGCCCGCGTTCGCCCGCGTGGTCGCGAGCTGGAAGTTGTCGAGCAGCGGCTGGGTCAGCGCGTTGGCCTGCGTGAGCATGAACTGGTAACCGACCGCGGGCGCGGTGCCGGTGTCCGCGCTCAGCAAGAAGGTGACGATGTCGTCCTTCGTCACCGACGGCCAGCTGTTGAACTGCGGGATGTTGACGAAGGTCGTCAGGTTGTCGATGGCGCCGTCCTTCGTGTAGCCGAAGCCCGCCTTCTGCGGACCCGCGACGCGGTTGAAGCCGACCTTGCGATAGAGGTTGCGAATATGCGGCACCTTCACCTGCTGCGGCTCCTGGAGGATCAAGCTGCTGATGATGCGGCCATTCGTGCCCCCCGGCAGCGAGTGGCAAAAGGAACAGCCCACGCCGCCGAGCAGCGGAATGCTCGCCACCGTTGCCTGGAACGCGGCGAGGCCAGCCGCCTCGTTGTTGGCCGCCGGCAGCGTGCGGTACGCGCGATTGAGCTGCTGGTTCGGATTCGGCGGCAGCCTGATCGCCATCGCGAACGCCGCGTAGTCGTTCATGTCCCCAGAGGTGAGCGGCACGCCCCCCATGAGCTTGTCGAACGCCGGATTGAAGGCCTGGAAGTCGGCGCGGTCGCCGCGCCAGTGCAGCGCGCCAACGCCCTGCAGGCCGCGCAGCGTCTGCGTCGTCATCGGCCCCTTCATCGGGTGGAACTGCGTGATCCCGAGGCTGAACGGGAACGGCTGCGACGGCGCAGCCTGCATCGAGCCACCTGGATCGCCGAGGTCCCACGCGATGCCGTCGGTGTCGCCATCGACGTGGCAGGAAGCGCACGACATGGTGCCGTTGCCCGACAGCTTGGCGTCGTAGAGGAACTTGCGGCCCTCCCGCATCGAAGCGGGCATCGGATCCACCGTCGCGATCGCCTTTTCGAGCAGCACCGTGCGCGACACCGTGTCGACGACACTGAGCGTGTCGCTGAGGTGATTCAGCACGTAGAGCCGGCTCTGCGTCGGGTGCAGCGCGAGCGCGCGCGGGCCGCGCTTCTGCCGCGTGTTGACCGTGGGGCCCGGCGTCACGCCGATCTCGATGCGAGCCAAGACGGCCCCCGAGAGGTCGAGCACGCCGACTCGATCGGTGCCTTGGGCCGCGACGTAGAGCTTGCCGCCCGCCGCGTCGATCGCGACGCCGAACGGTTCGCTGAGCGCCGTCGACAGGGCCGCGGGGTTCGGCAGGGTCCCGTAGCTCAAGCCCAGATTCAGGTCGAACGCGGTCACGGTCGGCACCGCGGCCGTCGTGATCCGCGTGACGCGGCTGTCGATCGCGTGCCCGCGCAGGTTCGGCTCGAACCGCACGAGGTTGCGTGCTTCCGTGTTCGCGACCCACAGCTCACCGCTCGTCGGATGCACGGCGATGCCCGTGTTCGTGGTGCCGACGGCGGTGAAGTAGCGGTTGACGACCAGCGTCGCGGCATTGATCTCGGCGACGTCGTTGTCGGGCAAGGTGTACGGAACCTGTGCCGACCAGGCGGGATCGTCGGCGCGCACGATCACGCCCTGCGACGGCGCCGGCAGCAACGACGGGTTGGTCGGCGGCGGCGGCGCCGGCGACATGTTCTCGGGCAGGACCGTCGACCCGTTGCCCGAGCGCTGGATCACGGCGTAGACGCGGCTGCCATCGGGGCTCACGGCGAGCGAGCGCGGATCCTTGCCGAACAACGCGACGGTGCCGAGCGGC
>Ga0075428_100002988_pt1 | contig 18431 bp, 15 predicted proteins | sample RhiMetdeltSRZDD2_FD_75291 | JGI IMG/M metagenome (GOLD analysis project Ga0075428, IMG submission 75291) | Populus rhizosphere microbial communities from Tennessee, USA - Rhizosphere MetaG P. deltoides SRZDD2 | ecosystem: Host-associated > Plants > Roots > Rhizosphere > Soil | place: USA... | reverse complement strand
CAGCACGAGGTCCGTGAACTCTTCGAGATGGCGGATGATCTCGAGCCCGTACCGTGGTCCCCCCGCGACCGAGAGGAGAACCGCGAGCTCGAGGGTGCCGCGGCGGAGCTGTTCCAGCCAGTTTTCCAGCATGTGTCGAATACCTTGTACTACATAGCATGATATACGACATGGCTACCATGCCGGTTCCGGTGGCCGCTTCTGGTGCGAAACTGCCGCGGGGCTAGAGGGATTCGCGATGGATGGAGTCGAGAGTACGGACGAGGTCAACAGAACGTCTTCCGCGTGAAGACTGTCGACTTGACTTTCTTGGTACCGGTACGGGGATTCGAACCCCGGTCCCGTGGCTGAGAACCACGTGTCCTGACCCCTAGACGATACCGGCACACGGCCTGACAGGAACCCTCAATGTTAGCAGTCGCTGTAAACAAGGGTCAAGCTGGCCACCGTCGTCGCAAAGCGAGAAACCCACCTGAACGATCGGCGTTTTCTGAAACAATAAGCCCGATGCGATATCTCTTCGGACTCATTCTTCTCCTGGCGCTCGCCGCCGGAGTGGCCTATGTCGTTGCCGGGCGGGGGGGCGGACCTTCAATTCAAATCGCGAAGCCGGAGAAGTTTGTCGGCGTCAGCACACCGGTCGAGGTCGTCGTCGGAGCGCCAGGCGCAAATCTCAAGACGTTGAAAATCGTCTTCGATCAGAACGGCAAGCAGACGACGCTTTACGAGATGACCGCTGGGCAGCCATCAGGCGACGGTGTCAAGCTCGATGGGCCGGACAAGCTGCACGTGACGCGGACCGTCGGCAAACAGGAGATCCCCGATCTGAAAACCGGGCCTGCGCGAATCGTCGTCACCGCATCTCGCCCTGTTCTGCGCGGGTTCCGCACGCTCGAGTCGTCTGCCAGCCACGACGTTCAGGTCCGGCTCGAACGGCCGCAGGTCTCGATCGTGTCGTCGAAGCACTACATCAATCTCGGCGGCTCTGAAATGGTCGTATACCGTGTCACGCCCGCTGACGTCATCTCTGGCGTGCTGGTCGGAGATCTCGAGTACCCCGGCTATCCAGCGACCGGTGCATCCACGATTGAAGGCGTCAAACTCGACGATCCATCTCTTCGCATCGCGTTCTTCGCGCTTCGCTACGATCAGGATCTGAAGACACCGATTCGATTGTTCGCCCGCGATGAAGCCGGCAACACCGGGAGAGGGGACTTCGACTACTCGACGTTTCCAAAACCATTCAAGAAAAGCAAGATCCCGATCGATGACAAGTTACTCGATCGGGTCGTCCCCGCAATTCTCGCCGGAACCAGCGAGGTCAAGCCCGAGGGAGACAACCTCGCAAAGTTCCTTGTCATCAACGGCGACCTGCGGCGTAAGAACGCCGCAAAGATCGCGTCGTTTGCCAAGGAGTCATCGCCGGAGATCCTCTGGCGCGGCGTCGTGTTTCATCCATTCGGTAACAACGCCGTCGAGTCGGCGTTCGCGGATCAGCGCACCTACATCTATAACGGGAAAGAGGTCGATCAGCAGGTGCACCTCGGCTTTGACCTGGCGTCGCTGACTAACGTGAAGATCGTTGCCGCAAATCGCGGCAAGGTCGTGTTCGCCGACGAGCTGGGAATTTACGGGAACTGCGTGATCATCGATCACGGGATGGGCCTGCAGTCGCTGTACGGACATCTGTCGTCCATCCTGGTGAAGACCGGTCAGATGGTCGAGAAGGAAGAGGAGATTGGCCGAAGCGGAATGACTGGACTTGCCGGCGGCGATCATCTGCACTTCACGATGCTCGTCAACGGCCACATGGTGAATCCGGTCGAGTGGTGGGATCAGCACTGGATTCAGGACCGCATTCTGCGCAAGCTGAAGCCGTAAAAAACCGTAAAAGGTGGCTGGCACCTTTCCGGGAAAGGTGCCAGCCACCTTTTTGTGATATTTTTCTGTATAAACCCATGCATGTGAATAAGTTGCGGCTGTTTTTTGCCGTCGCGCTGGTGATCGCTGCGAGCGCGTGCGGCGGACAGAAAGAAGAGGCGCCCACCCCGCCGCCAAACGCGAAGCGCGTCGATCAATCGAAGACAGGAAATGTCGCCGGACGCGTCATGGTTGACGGCATTGTCCCGGCAAATCCGCGTCTGCAGATTGAAGGCGATCCGTACTGCAGTCAACAGAATCCGACCGGTGCGACAGGCGAGAACTTCATTGTCGACAACGGCGCCCTGGAGAATGTCTTCGTCTACGTGAAGGACGGCCTGGGCGACTATTGGTTCGACGTGCCGAACGAGCCGGTGAAACTGGATCAGCATGCGTGCCGCTATCAGCCCCATGTGCTCGGCATTCGAGCCGGACAGAAGCTGGCGATTTCAAACAGCGACGATACGCTGCACAACGTTCATGCACTGGCCACCGCGAACCGGGAATTCAACAAGGGACAGCACGTGAAGAACATGGTGGATGAAAAAGTCTTCACCAAGCCGGAAGTGATGGTGCACTTCAAGTGCGACGTACACAACTGGATGCATGCGTTTGTCGGCGTGCTCAATCACCCGTACTTCGCCGTGACGCACGATGGCGGAAAGTTCGAGTTGAAGGATCTTCCAGCCGGAACCTACACGGTCGAGGCGTGGCATGAGAAACTCGGAACCCAGACCCAGACCGTCACGCTGGGGGAGAAGGACTCGAAAGAACTGAACTTCACTTTCAAAACCTCCGCCGCAAGCTCCAATTGATCATGATCTGGCTGAACCGTTACGCCAAGCTTGTCGTCGCCTCCACGCTTCTGCTCATTGGCGCGGGCGGAATGGTGACGAGTACAGGCTCGGGCCTGTCTGTGCCCGACTGGCCGAACACCTACGGTTGGTTCATGTTCACCTTCCCGATGAACAAATGGGTCGGCGGAATTCGCTACGAGCACACGCATCGTCTGATCGCGAGCACGGTCGGATTCCTCACGATCATTTTGGCGGTCTGGACCTGGCGGATCGACCCTCGGGCGTGGGTGCGACGGCTTGGTTTCGCCGCGTTGGGCGCTGTCATCCTCCAAGGTCTTCTCGGTGGGTTAACCGTGCTTCTCCTGCTGCCACCGGCGGTGTCGATTGGACACGCGGGTCTCGCTCAGCTGTTTTTCTGCATCACAATCACTCTTGCGCTCGTAACCTCTCGCTGGTGGACTGCCGCCGGCGCGGCACCACTCAACGATCCGATTCTTCGACGGATTGCACTGGCAACGACGGTCCTCGTGTACTGCCAGATCCTCGTCGGCGCGACGATGAGGCACATCGGAGCGGGACTGGCGATTCCGACGTTCCCGCTGGCGTTCGGACATGTACTGCCACCGGACTGGACCGCAGCAATCGCGGTCCACTTTGCCCATCGCGTAGGAGCCGTCCTGGTCTTCGCCGCCATCACTCTCACTTCGGCTCACGTCTGGCACTGGCATCGCCCGCAGCGGGACCTTATTCGACCGGCCACGCTCCTGTTTATCCTGGTCTGCTCACAGGCAACATTAGGCGCGCTCGTGGTAATGTCTGGCCTTCAACCGATCATCAATACCGCGCACGTGGTGAACGGGGCGCTGGTGCTCGGGACGTCTTTGCTGTTAACGCTGCGGGTTGTCCGCCGTACTCTTCAGCAACCGGTGATCGGCGACGTCAAGACGTCACGGCGGGCAGAGGTTCCCTTGCTCGAGAAGGATCTTCGCGAGGTGCGTGGATGAAGGGAGAGGCGATCGCGCTGACGGCGGCACGCAGCCGCGCTACCGATTTCGTGGCGCTGGCAAAGCCTCGACTCAACATGCTGGTGGTCGCGTCAGCGCTCGCCGGTTACGTGATGGCGGGCGGCGATCTCTCGAATGCCGTGGTCGTCGTCTGCACGGTTGTCGGCACCGCGCTCGTCGCCGGCGGCGCATCAGCATTCAACCAGGTAATCGAGCGGGTTCCCGACAGTCTCATGCAGCGGACTCGATTTCGTCCGGTCCCTGATGGACGCCTTCAGCCGGTCGAATCGCTGGTGTTTGGAACTGCGCTGGCGCTCGCAGGACTGACGTTCCTCGGCGCCGCGGTCAATCGCCTCAGCGCGATTGTCGCGCTCGTGACGCTGCTCACGTATGCGCTGGTCTATACGCCATTGAAACGTCGAACCTCGTTCGCCACCGTGATCGGCGCGATCCCGGGAGCGCTGCCCCCAGTGATCGGCTGGGCGGCCGCACGCGGCGCGCTGTCGCAAGGCGCGTGGGTTTTGTTCGCCATTGTTTTCTTGTGGCAGCTTCCTCACTTTCTCGCGATCGCGTGGATCTACCGCGACGACTACGCTCGCGCCGGATTCGTCATGCTGCCGGTGATCGAACCGGACGGCCGGAGCACAGCGCGGCAGGCGGTCTTCTATTGTGCGGCGCTTCTGCCGGTCAGCCTTGCCCCGACACTGATCGGACTCGCCAACACGTTCTACTTCGCGGCAGCGCTCGTACTCGGACTGCTCTTCCTCGTTCTCACGCTCAAGTTCGCGCGGACGCGCGCGGTCGCCGACGCGCGGCGCCTGTTCTTTGCCTCGATCATCTATCTGCCGCTCATCTGGATCTTGATGATCGTCGGAAGGGCGTGACTCTCTCCGATCTTCCGGCGCTCAACGCATTTTTGAATGCGACGGCCGCAGTTCTGCTCGTCATCGGCTATTCGTTGATCCGCGCCGGTCGGATGCGCCAGCACCGCGCCGTGATGATTTCTGCGTGCGTCGTCTCGACCCTGTTTCTCACTTCCTACGTCATCTACCACGCCAACATCGGATCCAGGCCATTTCAGCGTCAAGGAACGATCCGCATCATCTACTTCGCGATTCTCCTGACCCACGTCATCCTCGCAGCAGCGGTCGTCCCGATGGCGCTCATCACATTGTCGCGGGGCCTTCGCGCCAGATTCGATCGCCATGTCGCGATCGCGCGGTGGACGTTTCCGATTTGGCTTTACGTCTCGGTGACGGGGGTAATTGTCTATTTGATGTTGTATCGTCTGTGATGCCGGTCGGGATCCGGTGTCCGGGATCCAGTATCCGCCTTCGTTGAAGCCACATAGCAGCCGCGCTCGTGGTAACCAATCCAGCGCTCTCATCCGTCGATCCTCGAACGCTCGGCGGCATCGCGACTCTCCTCGTAGCCGCCCTTCTGTGCCTGCTCTACGTTTATCGACGACGGACCTATATCGTCTGCTGGGTCGCCGGCTGGATTGTGACTGCGTTTTCGCTGCTGCTCGCGGCGCATCGGTTCGCGTCGGAAAAACTCGGGTACGCGGCTTATGGCATATCGCAGTTCCTGGCAATCGTTGGAGCACTCGGCTTTGTTGTCGCGGCCGACGCGTATCGGGCCCGCCCGCGCGTTGTTCGCAGCTACGCGATGGTGCTGCTCCCGGTATTCATGTGGTTCGCACTCGCCCCGTTGGCGTTGCGCAGGGCTGGTGCGTTTGTCCCGGGCCATCTTCTCATCGCCGGAGCGCTCGTCGCTGCCGGCATCGGACACCTGCGCGTCCTCCGCCAGACGCGATTACTCGGCGCGCTGGTTGTTGGCCTGACGTTTCTCGTCATTGCCGGGTCACACGTGTGGGTGCTGTTCGCGAGCCGCGCAAATCAAGACATCAGCCGGCTCACCTACATCGATGTCGGCCTGTATCTCGTCGCCGCACTCGGCATGCAGCTGATGGCCTTCGAGGACATGACCTACGAGCTGCGCGTGACGAATGCCCGTCTGGAGACAGCGCAGAACGAACTTCGACAGATGGTTACGACGGATGCGCTGACCGGCTGCCGGAATCGTCGGTACTTCGATGAAGTCATCGGCCGCGAAGTCCAGCGTCATCGGCGTTATCACATTCCACTCTCGCTCGTGTTCGTCGACATCGATCGGTTCAAGACAATCAACGACACGCTCGGCCACGACGAGGGCGATCGCGTGCTCCAGCGCGTCGCGGTGTTTCTGCTTCGCAACGTGCGCGAGGTGGACTATGTCTTTCGATGGGGTGGTGATGAATTCCTGATTCTGATGTCGTGCCGCGAGGGAGAGGCGGTACGCAGAGCGACCGCGCTCCAGGCAGCGTTCGCGACTTCTGCTGACGCCGACGGATTGCCTGTCGGCGTAGGCCTGAGCGTCGGCTGCGCGGAGGTTGGCGCTCACGACGACGACATCGTGTCGCTCATCAAGGTCGCGGATGAAAGGATGTATTCCGATAAAAGGCGCTGATGTCGGTTTTGGGTTTTGGGGTTTTGGGTTTGGGTCTTTGGTTCTTAGTTTTGGTTGTGGGTTTTTGGTTTGGAGTTAGGTCTTTGGTTTGAAGTTCGGTGTTTGGTTTGGCGTTGGCTTGTTTGGTTTGGTTGTGGGTTTGAGTTGGCATGGCCTGTGCGATTTTCAACTCCGTGTCAACCATCCACCATCACGAAGATCTTGTAGTTTGGCAACTTGCGGCGGAACTCAAGAAACGGGCGCTAAAGACTGGGACTGGGTGGCACGACTACCTAGACAATTGTCCCGACAAGCCGCCGCCCGAGCGGCGAGGACGCCGACGACGGTCAGATAAAACATCGAAGGATGATTCGGGCGCGGACGGCCCTGAAGGCTGATCTTGATCTGATCCAGCAGGCCTAACCGAAACTTTATCAAAAACCAAAACGCCGAAACCAAACCGACAACCAAAAACCGAGAACCAAAACCGAGAACGAAAAACCAAGAACCAAAAACCCAAAACCAAAAACGGACACTATCTATAAAGGAGATACTTCGCCCTGAGCAATCGCCACTTCGCCTCGCTCGCGCCCCAAGAGTTGACGATCTCAATCGGATCCGCGCCGGCGCGAATCTGCGCGAGTCCGTCCTTTGATCCGAACAGTTTGTCAGCTGCCTCCAGCTCGTACTTTGCGCCGTATAGCTTGTGCAGCGCCGCGGCGATCTCGACGCCGACCCGTACCGGGCGAATGGCCGCCCGATCGGTGACCATCATGAAGACGCCGCCGCATTCTTCATTCGCGTACTTGCTGGACGTTGGAGTGAAGCGCACCGGGTAAAAGCGAATGCCGGGTATGGCTCGCGCGTTGAGCGCATCGGCCAATGCGACGCCATCAATCCACGGGGCACCAACCTGCTCGAACGGCGTGTCGGTGCCGCGCCCGACCGACAGATTGGTGCCTTCGATCGCACCGATCCCCGGGTACACTGTCGCCTGGATCAGATTGCGCATGTTCGGTGACGGATTGATCCATGGCAGGCCGGTCGCATCGAACCACTGATCGCGCTTCCAGTTGCGCAGTGGAACAACCGTCAAATCGACGCCGATCTTGTTCTCCGCGTTGAACAGCTGGGCGAGCTCGCCGAGCGTCAAGCCGTGACGGATGGGCATCGGAAAATAGCCAACGAAACTCAGCGCCGCCTTGTCGAGTAACGGGCCTTCGACCTGGAAACCGTTGATTGGATTGGGCCGATCCAGGACGACGACAGCAACCTTGTGCTTGGCAGCCTCCTCCATCACGTAGGCCATGGTCGTCATGTAGGTGTAGAACCGCGTCCCGATGTCCTGGAGATCCACGACCATCGTGTCGATGCCGGAGAGCATCGCGGCGGTCGGTCGCCGGGTTTCTCCGTAGAGCGACTGGATCGTCAGGCCTGTCTCGTCGGTTGCCGACGGCACGGAGGCGTCAAGAATCCCCCGGATGCCGTGTTCCGGACTGAACAGTCGAACAAGCGTGACGCCCTTTGCTCCGTGCAGTAAATCGATGGTCGTCGCCCCGTCGCGCGCGCGTCCGGTGTGATTGGTGAGGAGGCCTACCCGCTTTCCCTGCAAAGCCGTGAATCCATTCGCCCGCAAAACGTCGATCCCGCTCAGCACGGGGACCGGCGGTGGAGGTACAGGGACTGCGCCGGACGGACCAAAATCGCGCCCGGTCCATGCCGACGTGGCGCGCACCTCGGGAGAGACATCGTTGACGACCGACGCGGCAATCGTGGAGACGCGCGCTCGAAGAGGCGTCACATCTCCCTTGCCGTCGGGATGTACCCGGTTCGACAAAAAGACAACGAACATGCCGGTCACTGGATCGACCCACAACGATGTGCCGGTGAACCCGGTGTGTCCGAACGATCCGACTGGCAACAGTTCGCCGCGGTTCGAGGAATATGCCGAATCGATGTCCCAACCCAGTCCGCGGACGCTTCGATCGGATGGTGCCGTCGCGGGACTCGTCATCTTTGCAACGGTCAATGGCGACATGATGCGAGCGCCGCGATACACGCCGCCGTCAAGAAGCATCCGGCAGAAGATCGCAAGATCGGCCGCGGTGCTGAACAGGCCGGCGTGCCCGGCGACGCCGCCCATGCGCCTCGCCGTCGGATCGTGCACGACGCCACGCAACATCGACGAACCCGGTCCTTCGCACGGCCATCCGAGCGGCGTGCAGTTCTCGGTTGGCGCAATGCGCGCGCGGAGACTGGCCGGCGGCAGAAACGTCGTGTCGTTCATGCCAAGCGGTGCAAAGATGCGGTCGTGAGCAAAGCGATCGAGCGTCTGCCCGCTGACGCGTCGAACGATGTCGCCCAGCAGAAAGTAGTTGATGTCGCTGTAAACAAACCGCTCGCCAGGAGAGGAGGTCGGGATCTCTTCAATGGCGATGTTGATTGCGACCTCGGATCCATTCCAAGCGTCCCCAAGATCGACGTCGGGCCGAAGGCCCGACATGTGGGTCATCAGATGGCGAACGGTGATATCGGCTTTTCCGTATCGTTCGAAGCCGGGAATGAACGTCGATACGCGATCCGAGAGGCGAATCTTTCCTTCTTCGACAAGCATCATGACGCTTGTGGTCGTCGCGACGACTTTCGTCAGCGACGCGACATCGAAAATCGTATCCAGCGTCATCACCTCCGCTCCTGGCACCAGAGCACGATTACCAATCGCTTTCTCGTAGAGGGTGCGATCGCGCCGTCCGATCAGCACGACCGCTCCCGGCAGTTTCTTTTCGCTGATTGCCTGGCGAACGAGGGGCTCGATGTTGTCGAGATTCTTCAGTTGCAGTGATTGGTCCCCAGACTGCGTCCGCGAGGATTGGCCAATCGAGAGCGCCATCAGCATGGCGAGCATGAATTGCTTCATGGCGCTATGTTAAGGGAAAAGGCAAAAGGGAAAAGGGAAAAGCGCGAGCAGTGAGTGAAGCAGAGAGCCTCACCGCAGCGTCGTAATCGCCTGCATCCGTCGGTCGGTCGCTTGGAGGAAAAACGTCTCCCACGCGCGGCGGATGCCGTCGATCTTCGCGACCTGACCCGAATCCGCGGTCTTGCCGGCCGAGACGATGTACAGAAATGCCTGACGATGAACGCGGGCGGAATCGGCGGACGAAGGAGAGCGCGCGCCAAGGACGCCGATGACGTCCTGGATGAGGACCTCGCGTCGCGTGCCGTTGAACGTAATCCCGACTTCAGGTGCCGACTCACGCGTGCGGCTGGCCGACATGTTGGTCGGGCTCTCAACGTAGAAGAACGGCGGCACGGCGGTGTCAGGGACGAGACCCATGGCGTACTGGTCGAGGAGGCTGTATCGCTGCACAGCGCCGACGGTCCTGAACGACCCACCACCGAGATCCTCGATGTCGTTGCCTTCCATCACCGAGGCGTCGGAATCGAAGAAGAAACTCCAGTGCGCGAGATCGCGGCCGAGGAGTGCATCGGAGCGCTGGCGCGTGTGATCGAGAAATTCCAGGAATGCCAACCAGCGATGGCCGCACTCCTGGCCCATGAGGCTGACCGTGTTGTTCTCGCCGAGAAACTTCTGCAACGGGTTATCCGGATATTTTCCCAGCCAGTCCATGACCGCCAGGCTGCGCAGCCGGCCGCCGCTGCCGAAATCGGCCGAGAGATCGTACGTGTCGATACCAATGCCGCGAATCTCGTTCTTGACCGTCGTCTCGTACGCAAAGGCGTCGGTGATCACCGGTGCATCGGTCCAGATCACCAGCTGGTCGTAATTGTCGGGATGTGACGCGAAGAACTTCTTCGCCAGGGCGACGACATCGAGCTGCGAGTCCTGTGCGAACCGCTCACCTACCGCGCCGTTGCCTCCGTCCGTTGGCCCGGCATCGCTCAGGTTCACCGGCTTGAAAATGCCCGTCCGGCCGGGCGACAGCCCGACGACCGCGGCGCCAACGTTTACCGTCGCGCCGTAGATCATTTCGATGCTGCCGTTGGGCAGCAGCGTCGTCTGAAGCGTAACGGTGCGGGTCGTATCGAATCCGCGCACGTTGCACCACGTCACGGTGTACCCATCGGAGGCAGCATTGAGAAAGACTCGGCCGCTGCCAGTCGTTGGATCGAGATCGGCAAGGAACGGAGCGACGCGCGGCGGTCCGGTGAGCAGGCGCGACACGTTTCGTTCGGTGCTGGACTTGTCAGCCTCCTCGAACGTGATGTTGCCGTCGGAGTTTACGAACACCGCCGTCTGCCCTTTGCCGTAGAACGAGAATCCAAACGGCATGGTCCCCGAAGCGCTGTCGTCGTCGTCCAGCGTCAGACGAGTCCCGAGCGACGCGCGGAAGTTCCCATCAATGCGCGCGACGTTGTAGCCTCCCGATCCGTTGCGGGTAAACCGGAGCCCGAGACTGCGGAGATCGTAGGTATTTGGCGAAAGGATGAGATCCCCCTCGTCCTGAAGGACGGCGATTTCACCGACATCGGCACTGTTTCGAGGCGAGAGCGTTCGACGCTCGCCCGGAGTGCGTTGATTGCGCTCGAGGTACTCACGATGCGTCCACAACGCGTCGAAAACACGCCAGCGTGGATTGCCGTCGAGGACATTGATCTTGCGCTCGCGGCGAGCGGCAAGCTCCTCTGCCGGCACGACAACTTCAGATTGATCTGCTTCGTCCGCAACGGACGCACAGGGGTTGGTGGACGTGGTGGGAGGAGGATTAGTAGAAGAGCCGCTGCTGGATCCGCATGCGGATACCAGCAGCGCCAACACCACGGCCGCGACGACGCGCTTCACGGCCGTGACTACTTCTTAAGCTGTTCCAGAATCTTTTTCGCGTCAGCGGTTTCCTTGGCGTTCGGGGCGAGCGCCACGAATTTTTCCAGGTCGGCCCGCGCCTCGTCGAGCTTCTCGGAAGCGATGTAAGCCCGTCCGCGGTAGTAATACAACTCGTTGGCGTTCGGGAATTGCGCCATCAGCTTGGTGAGAAGGTCGACGGCCTCCTGCCCCTTCTTCTCGTTGATCAGGTTTATCGACTGGTTGATGAAGGTGTAGGGATCCTTCAAATCCTTCATGTCGATTGCGCTGAGGATGGCATTCGCGCCTGCCTTGTCGCCGCTCTCCATCAGCAGTTCAGCGTGGAACAGCTTGAGGTCGGTGAGCAGGGCGGGATCCTTTTCCTTTTCGAGATTGACCTTCAGGTGCTCGAGCGCCTGCGGGACGTTGTTTTCTGCGGCGTAGGTTCGGGCGATAAACCCCTCGAGTTGATAAATCTGCGGATACTTCGCCAGGAGATCCTCATAGATTTTCCGTGCCTCGGGAATCTTGCCAGCCTGCGCGAGCTCCGCTGCCGTTTTGACCTGCGCGTTGACTTCCGCCATCGGGTCGGCCTTTGGCGCGCCCTTTTTCAAGAGCGTGACGTTCAGCGGTGGGGCGCTGTCGCCCTTGACCTCGACGACTTCGACTGTCGTTTCGAGACCAGACTTCGATAGCTCCACCTTCCATTCGCCGTTAGAGGCCCCCTTGATCTGCCACTCACCCTTCTTGTCGCTCTTGCCAGACAGGATGTCGGTCTGTCCGGTCATTTGCGCTCGAACTGTGACGTCGGCAATGGGTTGCCCCTGGTCATCGACCACCTTGCCCGCCAAGCGGGCATTCCCGCCCGCCTGTGCCATCGCCGACGTCGCCATCATCGCGAGGGCAATGATCATCACGGCGGTTCGGATGGGAATGGCTATGCGAACTGCTTTCATTGATCTCTCCTTGCGTCGTGCTCCTCCCGGTCGGAGCCCATGCGTACAAGCAAGGCGTTTGCCTATACGCAAGTCTTTTAATGAAACTCCGATTGTCGATTGGAACGCAAGAAAAACGTACGCCGGCCCAGCAGAGCAGCGTCGCGTCCGCTGCTCCGGCAGCTATTTGGCGAAGCGGTCGAAAATGTCCACGAGTTCGGAGAGGCGACGTGTCTTCTCAGGGTCTCCCTGCACGATGCCATCTGGCACGCATCGCTCAACGTGGTATCTGAATACCGCAAGGCTGATGCGGTTGAGCGCCGCCTCTGCCGCGGATAGCTGCTGCAGGAGCTCGATACAGAGTCGCGGCTCCTGAACCATCCGTCGGATGCCCCGGATTTGCCCTTCGACGCGGTTCAACCGCGTCACGATAGATTGCTGCTGCGTCTCGTCGAGCATACCTCTGTATACTCCGGCTCGGCTCCAGTGGCACAGCTTTCTTGAGAAATATTGGCCGAATTCGTCGCGATTGTTCGTGACGCCTGCAAATGCGCCACAAAAGGTGACACCGTCGGGGCGAAATTGAGTGCCTGGTGTGCGACTGGTGCCCGAACCGCTCGGCTTAGGATAAGGCGTGCTGACCGCAACGCACCTGACAAGGGCGTTCGAATCACGCGTTGCCGTCGATGACGTGACCTTCGAGGTTCGCGCAGGCGAAGTGTTCGGGCTGCTCGGGCCAAACGGCGCCGGAAAGACGACAACACTGCGAATGCTCGGCGGATTGATTCCGGCATCAACGGGCGAGGTTCAGATCCGCGGCGTCCAGATGAACCGCCAGACGGCCGAATCCCTTCGTCGACGCATCGGGTTCCTCACCGAAACGCCCGGACTCTGGGACCATCTTTCGGTCGAGGAGAACCTGTCGATCTATGGACGGTTGTTCGGCATTTCAAATGTCGAGGGCGCCGTTGCCGACAGCCTTCGACGATTCGACTTGTGGTCCCGCCGTAACGATCGGGCGGCGCTTCTCTCCAAAGGCATGAAGCAGAAGCTCGCCCTCGCGCGCGCCCTGCAGCACGACCCTGAGATCGTGCTGCTCGACGAACCGACGGCGAACCTCGATCCGGAGACCGCACGCGGCGTGCGCGACATGCTGTTCGACCTTCGCCGGCGCGGACGCGCCGTGGTGGTCTCCACGCACAATCTCGATGAAATCGAGCGGCTTGCTGATCGGATCGCCCTGGTCAGTACAAAACTTATCGCGATCGGCGAGCCGGCTCTGCTCCGGCGCCAGATCTTCGGTCGGCGCTTTCGAATTCGGCTGCTCGGGACACCAGCAACGATGGAACTCGTCTCAGTTGCCGAACGCGCGGGTGCACGGGACGTGCGGATCGAGGAGGACGGATTCTCGATGCTGGTTGATGTGCCCGAAACGGCGCCGGCGATCGTGCGGGCGCTCGTCGAGCATGGCGCCGAGGTTCGCGAAGCGTTCGACGATCAGCCGCCGCTCGAGGAGGTCTACTTGAAACTGCTATCCGCGACGGCATGAACGTCGGACGGATCGGCGCAATCGTCGAAAAGGAGCTGCGCGAACTGCGCTCGAATCCGTCGGCAGTTCTGCCCGTTGCGATCCTCGTGACGGTGTGCCTGACGGTTCCTTTCCTTGTCCTCGTCGTCATGCCACAAATGACGGGGGAGAGTTTGGCGGCGGATCCGACACTGCGGCTGATCGTCGAGAAGGCGGCACGATCATCACCCCGGCTCGCCGCCCTTCAAATGGAAGCCGCCGTTGAAGCATTCATGTATCAGCAGTTCCTGCTGCTGTTCCTCGTCGCACCCATCGTCGGTGCCGTGTCGCTGGCGGCGTACAGCGTGGTCGGCGAGAAACAAGGACGGACCCTCGAGCCACTGCTAGCCACGCCGCTGACTACCGCCGAACTGCTCGTGGCAAAGGTCGTCGCGGCGTTTCTCCCAGCGATCGTGATTGAAGCGGTTGCACTGCTGCTCTACGTTCTCCTGGTCTTCCTGCTCGCCTCACCCGGCGTGGCCGGTGCCCTGGTGAACGCCAGATCAATCGTGCTAGTCGGCATCGTTGGACCGATCGCTGCCCTCGCGGCGCTGCAGATGACGATTGCCATTTCGTCGCGTGTGAACGACCCACGCAGCGCGCAGCAGATCGCCGTTCTTCTGGTGGTCCCGCTGGTGGTAATGGTCATAGGTCAAATTGCGGGTGCGTTCGTCATCACGGTTCCAATCCTGCTACTGATGGCGGCGGTCCTGGCCATCGTTTGGGTGCTGTTGATTTTGCTGAGCATGGCGCTCTTCGAGAGGGAAACGATTCTGACGAGGTGGAAATAGATCTTCCGGCGAAAGCCGGAAGCCACAAGATCCATTGACACGCTGCCAAAAATGAATGAACATTCATTCATGAGCACGACGGTCCCTGTGCGCCGGCCCCCGGCCCTCGCCGAGCGGCCCGACAAGGCTGACAAGCGGGACGCAATCCTTCGCGCCGCGATCGAGACGTTCGCCGCCCGCGGATTCTTCAACGCTCAGGTCGCGGATGTGGCACGCAGCGCCGGCGTCGCCGCCGGTACGGTGTACCTCTACTTCCGCGGCAAGGACGACCTGCTGATTTCCATCTTCGAGCGGACGATGACCGACGCGATCGCGGCCGGCCGCGAGAGTGTCGCCGGGAAACGCGGCGCAGTTGAACGTCTGCGCGAAATCGCTCGCCTGCACTTCGAACGGATGGGGCGGGATCGCAACCTCGCCGTCGTGTTTCAGGTCGAACTCCGGCAGTCGACGAAATTCATGGAACGCTTCTCAGCGACGTATCTCCGCCAGTACCTCGGGATCATTCGAGACGTCATTGCCGAAGGACAAGCGGACGGAACCTTTCGCAGCGGCGTGAACCCAACGGTGGCAGCGAAGATGTTCTTCGGTGTGTTGGATGAGATGGCAACGAATTGGATGCTCAGTAAACGCAAGTATTCCCTCGCGGCGCAAGCCGATGAGGTCGTCGACTTGTTCGTCGGCGGATTAGGGCGATGATGCGCCACGTTCGCGAAGTCGCCGTCCTCGGCGCAGGAACGATGGGAGCGCAAATTGCGGCGCATTTTGCCAACGCCGGAATCCCGGCGCTGCTTCTCGATGTCACACGCGACGTCGCGCGCGAAGGGCTCGAGCGTGCCCGGGCGCTTCGTCCCGATCCGTTCTTCACGCCAACGACGCACACGCTCATCAGGACTGGCAGCTTCGACGAAGATCTCGCCGGCATCGCGAAATGCGATTGGATTCTCGAAGCGGTCGTCGAGCGCCTCGATATTAAGCGAGCTCTGCTGGACAAAGTCGAATCACATCGCCGTGCCGATGCGATCGTTGGCTCGAACACGTCCGGAATTCCGATCGCCGCCCTCGCGGACGGTCGATCGGCCGGCTTCAAGAGTCACTTCCTTGGCACGCACTTTTTCAACCCGCCGCGATATCTCCACCTGCTCGAGATCATTCCGACGCAGGACACCGATCCGGCAGTCGTCGACGCGGTGATCGCCTTCGCGGATCGACGACTGGGCAAGGGAGTCGTCGTTGCGAAAGACACACCGAATTTCATCGCCAACCACATTGGTCTGTTCGGCGTCATGCAAATCTTCCGCGCGCTGGCTACGGGGGATTACACCATCGAGGAAATCGATGCGATGACCGGCCCAGCGATTGGCCGGCCGAAAAGCGCAACATTCCGGACCATGGACATCGCCGGGATTGATGTTCTCGCGCACGTGGCGCGAAACCTTGCCGAGCGGCTGGAGTCGCCCGACGATCGACGACAGTTCGAGTTGCCAAAACTGGTCGAGGACCTGGTTCAGCGGGGCTGGGTCGGCACGAAGGCTGGTCAGGGATTCTACAAGAAGACATCTGACGGCGAAATCCTGACGCTCGACCCGGCGTCGATGGAGTACCGATCGAAACAGGCGCCGCGCTTGCCGTCGCTGGACGCCGCCAAGAGTATCGATAACGTGGGCGAGCGCATCGGGAGGCTCGTCGGTGGCGACGACAAGGTGGCGCGCTTTCTCAACGCGACGCTCGTGCCCACGCTCGAGTACGCCGAACGCGTCGCTCCGCAGATTGCGCACGACCGCGCGGATATCGACAACGCAATGCGCTGGGGATTCGGCTGGGAGCTGGGTCCATTCGCAACACTGCAGTACCTCGGTCGCGCGTCAGCAGGGATCCCAGTTGCCAGCAACCACGAACTCGGGGCCCTGGCCGTTCCATCAAGGAAGGTCGTCAAGAAGAATCCCGGCGCGAGTCTGATTGATATCGGCGACGGCGTCCTGTCGGTGGAATTCCATTCGAAGATGAATGCCATCGGCGGCGACACAATTCAGATGCTTCACGCCGGTGTCAAAGAGGCGACCGCGAACTTCGCCGCTCTGATCGTGGCGAACGACGCGGTCAACTTCTCTGCCGGTGCCAACCTGATGCTTCTACTGCTCGAAGCGCAGGAGGGGAACTGGGACGATGTGGACATGATGATCCGCGCGTTCCAGGGGGCCACGATGGCGCTGAAGCACGCGGATGTCCCGGTCGTCGTCGCGCCGGCTGGTCTTGCGCTCGGTGGCGGATGCGAAATTGCACTGCATGCCGACCGTGTTCAGGCGGCCGCTGAGACATACATGGGCCTTGTAGAAGTCGGCGTCGGGTTGATCCCTGCTGGTGGGGGAACAAAGGAAATGCTGGCGCGAGCAATGGAGAGCGCGCCGCCAACAGCCGATCCCCTTCGGACTGTCCAAGGCGTCTTCGAGACGATTGCGTTCGCCAAAGTCTCGACCAGCGGCCCGGACGCGCGCCGACTTGGCTATCTGCGCGACGCGGATGGCATTTCCATGAACCGGGATCGACTGCAACAGGATGCAAAGGCAGTGGCGCTTGCGCGAGTGCCGGAGTACGTCAGGCCGCTGCCGCGATGCACGATCCGTGTCGGCGGGAGCAATCTACTCGCCGCACTCAAACTCGGCGTTCATCTCGCGTGGCGGGCCGGTCGAATCAGCGATCACGACGCGATCGTCGGGCGAAAACTGGCGTGGATTCTCGCCGGAGGGGATGCGCCGCACGCGACGACGATGACTGAACAGCAACTGCTCGATCTCGAGCGCGAAGCGTTCCTCAGCCTCTGCGGCGAGCGCAAAACCCAGGAGCGCATCGCGCACACACTGAAGACGGGAAAGCCGCTGAGGAACTGATTGGCTGTGTTCGATCAAGGAAAGGGCACGTCGCTGATCGTCATCCCGGGCGTGCAGGGCCGCTGGGAATGGATGAAACCGGCGTTAACCGAGCTCGCGAAGCGATGCCGTGTGATGTCGTACACGCTCTGCGGTGACATCGGCTCCGACATGAAGTTCGATTCAGCTTTGGGCTTTGACAATTTCGTTCGCCAGCTCGATCAGGTGTTCGACCGTACCGGAGTCACTCGGGCGGCGTTATGTGGAGTCTCGTACGGCGGCTTGATCGCTTTGCACTACGCGGCGCTTCGGCCGGAAAAAGTCACCTCGCTCGTGTTTGTGTCGTCGCCGGCACCCGGCTGGGTACCGAACAGCCGACAGCAACGGTATCTCGCGCATCCGTGGCGCTCGACGCCGGCGTTTGTCATGACATCGCCGCTGCGATTGTGGCCGGAGATCAAGGCCGCATACGACACGACTCGCGAGCGCCTGGCGTTTTCGCTTCGCCACGGACTTCGCGTCATGTCGGCTCCAGCCATTCCACCGCGCATGGCAAAGCGCGTCACGATGCAGCAGCGAGTGGACTTCACACCGGATTTCGAGCGGATCAAAGTGCCCACGCTGATCGTGACTGGAGAAGACGGGCTCGATCAAATCGTTCCTGCGGAGGTCACGAGGGAGTACCGGCAACTGATTCCGGGCGCCCGCTACGTGCAGATAAAACGCTCTGGACACATCGGCCTGCTCACCCACCCCGCGCAGTTTGCCGACATCGTCACCGGATTCATCAATGGCAACGGTCACTGATCTCGTCGGACCCGCTGGAGCTCTCGAAGCGTTGCTGGACGAACCAGAACGGCTCGACGCGGCGGGCGTGCCCAAAGCCGCCGTGGTATTTGCGCATCCGCACCCGCAGTTTGGTGGAACGATGCACACCAAGGCGGTGTATCGCGGAGCGAAAGGGCTCGCGCGGATCGGCTGCGCGGTGTTGAGGTTCAACTTCCGCGGCGTCGGTCGAAGTGCCGGTGTCTTCGATCAGGGTGAAGGGGAGAAAGAAGACTTCAAGGCGGCCCTCGATTTCATGGCAGCGAGATATCCGAAGGTGCCGCTGTGGGCCGCAGGCTTTTCGTTTGGATCGTGGGTGGCGCTGGAGGTGGGGGCGACCGACCCTCGCGTCTCCGCTCTCATCGGCATCGCTCCACCGGTTACCACGTCGATCTCGGGCCATGACTATACGTTTGACAACACGTTGAACAGCAGCAAGC
>Ga0075428_100002987_pt1 | contig 18431 bp, 8 predicted proteins | sample RhiMetdeltSRZDD2_FD_75291 | JGI IMG/M metagenome (GOLD analysis project Ga0075428, IMG submission 75291) | Populus rhizosphere microbial communities from Tennessee, USA - Rhizosphere MetaG P. deltoides SRZDD2 | ecosystem: Host-associated > Plants > Roots > Rhizosphere > Soil | place: USA... | reverse complement strand
CCGAAGATCGACACGACGCCGGCCGTGAACATGTCGTTCAGCACGTCGACGTCTGTCGTCACGCGCGTCATCAGCCGCCCGACGGGATTCCGATCGTAGAACTGCAGATCGATGCGCTGCAGGTGCTCGTAGATCTGCAGCCGCATGTCGTACATGATCCGCTGACCGGTCATCTGCAGCATCCACGTCTGCACGTACTCCAGCGCGAACGATGCGATGAGAATGAAGAAGTACGCAATGGCGATGCGATCGACCCCCCGGAGATCCTGAGTCGCGATATACCGATCGATCGCGATTTTCATCAGGTAGGGCTGCGCCAGTTGCAGCACGGATGCCGAGATGATGGCTGCCAGCGCCACCGCGACCTGCGGTTTATACGGGCGCAGGTAGCGCAGCAGCCGCCGCATCAATTTGGCGTCGTACGCCTTGCCGAGGACTTCTTCTTCGTGGAACGACAATGTCAGTTACCAGTCTCCAGTTGCCAGTTACCAGTCAGATCCAGATTAACCAGCCATGAACTGGAGACTGGAAACTGGGAACTGGAAACTGGCAACTTCGGGATTCAGCTCGCCGCCAACTCCTCCTCGAGCAATTGACGTTTGTAGAGCGACGCATAGAGGCCGTTGCGCGCCACGAGCGCGTCGTGATCGCCGCGTTCGGCGACCTTTCCGCGATCGAGGACGACAATCTGATCGGCATCGCGGACCGTGGAGATTCGGTGTGCGACGATAATCGAGGTGCGCTGACGCATGACACCTTTCAATCGCGTCAGGATCTCTTCCTCGGTGTACGTATCCACCGCCGACAGCGCATCATCCAGGATCAGCACCCGCGGATCGACCATCAACGCGCGCGCGAGCGCTGTCCGCTGTTTCTGGCCGCCCGACAACGTGATCCCGCGCTCACCGACGGCTGTCTCGTAGCCCTTCGGAAATGACTCGATATCCTTGTCGAGTCTCGCGATCGCGGCAACCTCGGACAATCGACTGGTCCGGGATCCGGTGTCCGGTGTCCGGGATCCGTGTTCCGGGTCAATCGATGCTTCGGGTTGAACACCGAATCCGATGTTCTCGGCAACGGTATCCGAAAACAGAAACGGCTCCTGTGGGACGAACCCGATCGCACCGCGCAGCCGGTCGAGCGGGATTTCGAGCACATCGACGCCATCCATGAATACGGTGCCACGCGGTGGCTCATGAAGCCGCGGCAACAGCGAGATCAGCGTCGACTTGCCGGACCCGGTTGCGCCAACGAAGGCGACGGTCTGCCCTGATTCAATCCGAATCGACACATCGTCCAGAACCGGATGTTCGGCGCCTGGATACGTAAACGTCAGATGACGGATTTCGATCGCGCCGGTGAGCGGTACGGATCGGCCTCGCGCGGTCACGTGCGTGTCGCTGATGTCGGGCACCGCGTCCATGACTTCGAGCATTCGCTTCCACGACGCCATACCCCGCTGGAGCATGTTCGTCACCCAGCCGAACGCAATCATCGGCCAGCTGAGCATCACCAGATACGAATTGAACGCAACGAAATCACCGAGCGTGATCCGTCCGTTGATCACTTCCCGGCTTCCCGCCCACAGCACGAGCAGCGCGCCGAAACCGAGAAACAGCGTCATGCTCGGATAGAACATGCCCTGCAGCCGGATCAGGACGCGGTTGCGCCGAATGTATTCGTCGTTCGCCGCGCTGAACCGGGCGATCTCGTAGCGTTCCTGGTTGTACGCGCGGACCACGCGAACACCCGCGAGCGCTTCCTGCACGACCGCACTCAGGTCCGCCAGCTGCGCCTGGATCGCCTCGAAGCGCTTGTGAATCGCGGAGCCGAAATACTTGACGCTGACCGAGACCATGGGCAGTGGGATCAGCGCGATCAGCGTCAACCGGGCATCGATCGAGATCATCAGCACGATCGCCACGGCGAAGACCAGGATCGTGCTCGCCGAATACATGATCGCCGGGCCGATCATCATCCGGACCGCATTGAGATCGTTGGTCGCCCGCGACATAAGGTCGCCGGTCCGCCGCGCCTGATAGTAAGCAAGCGGCATCTGCTGCAGCCGGGTAAAGAATGCGTTCCTGATGTCGTACTCGATCTCACGCGACGCGCCGATGATGATGCGGCGCATCAGAAACTGAAACACCGCGCGAACGCACGCCACGCCAAGGATCAGCCCCGCGTAGGTCATCAGTTTCTGCCGGGTGACGCCCAGCGTCAGATCGTCGATGGCAAACCGCAGCACCCACGGAGCGAGCAGCTGAAACGTAGAGGAGAGGACGACGCAAACAAGACCGAGGATGAACTGACGACGATAGCGAAGAACGAACGGAAGGAGTTGGCGAAACGCGGGGCCCATCCCATTGAGTATAGCTGCTCGCTACTCGCTGCTCGCTACTCGCTGCTGGCTGCTGGCTGCTGGCTGCTGGCTGAGACGACGAGGGCACGAAGGATGCCTCCCTCGTGCCCTCAGTGACGAACGATGTTCCGCGAACTCGCGAGACTGACTCGTGACTTTTAGAACTCGTATCGCAGTCCGATTTGCGCCTTTCGCGGCGTGTAGCTGGTGCTATAGGCCGTGAGAACCAGGAACGTCGTCGGCGCGAACTGATCGCCTGATGGGTTCGCGAAATTTGTTCGGTTCCCCAGATTGAACACATCCACCGACACTTCGAGTCGCCGCCGGCTGTGAAGATTAATCACGTACCCGAACCGCATATCGGCTTGGAAGTACCCCGGGCCGCGGGCGCCGTTCCGTTCGGCCTTGTAGTCACTCACCGTGTAAGGGTCGGTACCGGTACCCGAATACTCGGCAACCGGAAGCGGTTCGGCCTGAATCCCGTTCTGATCCGGATCGACGCCCGTGTTGATCAGGGTGAACGGCGTTCCGCTCAGCGCGCGCGCCACCCAACTCAGTTGCAGGCCCTTCGTCTTGGGAATCAGCGCGGTTCCGCTGAACGTGAAGTTGTTGGGGATGTCGAAGTTCGTCGCTCCCTCGTTCTTTTCGAGGTGCATGTCGTCGCCGACCTGGTAGTTGCTCACAGGGGCGCCGTTCCCCGATGTATTGCCGCGCGATCGTCCGTAGGTGTAGGACACCTGGGCGCTGTAGTTGTGGCTGAAGCGCTTCTTCATCTGCAGCATGACCGCGTTGTAATCGACCTCGCCGCGATTCACGAACTGATTGACGGCGCCCGTGAACGGCACGAAGCCGGGATAGATCTGCTGCAACTCCGCCGTGGCCTGCGTCAGCGTCGCGCTGCCAATCCGCACCGGCGTCGCCTGGGCGACAACCGTCGAGGCGCGGAACTGGGGATTCAGCGCCAGAGCCATCAGCATCTCACGCGACTGCGAATGCAGATAGTCCGCGCTCACCGCGAGGTCGGGCAACAACTGATGTTCGTAGCCGGCCGTGATCTCATCGGTGTGCGGCACGCGGCGATCCTCGTTGTCCCAGGTCACTCCGGTGTTGCGCACCAGCACGCCGCTCGGGAACTGTTTCGCGAGGAGATCGCGATTCACGGTAGGTCCGTTCACCAGAAATTCGTTGGTCGGAAACAGACCGTTACGCGGATTCAGATCTGGTCCCGCGATCGGGAACGTCTGGTTGCTCGAGGTGCTGAACGCGCCAGTGTAGAGACCGCCAATCAGCTCGAAATGCGTCTTGTCGAAGAACCGTCCGTAGCCCGCGCGTACCACGCTCTTGCCGTCGTTGAGGTTGTAGGTCACGCCGACACGCGGCTGAATGTTGTTGTCGTCGGTCGGATACTTCTCGACCAGCGGATTGTCCGGCTCGGCGAGTGGGATACGCTCGAGGTCGTAGCGCAGGCCGAGGCTGACAGTGAGGTCCTTGGTGAACCGCCATTTATCCTGCGCGAATGCCGAAAAGTAATGTGCCTTCTCGTAGATATAGAGCGGACCGCCGACTCGGATTGTGAACCGATCCGGATACGTAAACGGGTTCGAGGAATTGAAGGGAGCGTTGCTCGTCCCGAACGTGAACGTGCCGTTGAGGTTGTCCTGCGTCGTATTCCCCGCGCCTGAATACTCGTACTGGGCGCCTACTTTGATGTCGTGGTCGCCGCGCTTATTTGGCAGGAACCAACCCAACGTCTCTTCCGCCTGGATACCGTCATTGATGCGGAACTGCGCCAGGTTGCTCTGCTGATCGACGAATGTCTGGAACGTCAACTGCGGCGGGCACGCCGCCTGATCGCGGCCGTTGCCGTTAAAGCACGGATTCGCGAAGGCAACGTTCTCCCGCGTCCACGTGACCCGCAACGTGCTCACCTTGGTGTGCGTCAGCACCTGATTCAAATTCACCGACAACGTCTGGTCGACGTCCGACTCTTCACGCGCGCCGGCGGCGGTCACGCCCGGCGGCGGATTTGGCGGGATGATCTGATTTCTCTGGGGCGACGACTCACGGAGCCAGCGCACGCTGTAGGTGTTGTTGCTGTTGATTTGATGGTCGCCCCGGACGATCGTGTTCCACACGCGATCCTTGGTGATCTGAGTGCCATTGAATTCCGGACGCGCCGGAATGTTGATGATGTTCGGCCGATCGATCGCGAACCGCTCGAGGCTGCCGAAGAAGTGCAGTTTGTCCCTGACGATCGGTCCGCCGACCGTGCCACCCCAGCGCTGGTACTGCGTGTCCGGTTTGGCCAGCCCCTTTTCTTTCGCGAAGAAATCCTTCGTCGTCAGGCTGCCGTCCTGGAAGAAGCCAAAGACACTGCCGCGCAGCTGGTTGGTGCCGGACTTGGTCACGGCATTGATGATCGCTCCAGAGGTGCGACCATACTGTGCGTCGTACTGCCCGGTAATGACCTGGAATTCCTGAATCGCCTCAATCGGCGTCCGCGCCTGTGTTCCGGCCCGCTGACCGATCACGTCGTCGTTATTGTTGCCGCCGTCCAACATGTAGTTGTTGTTGCGTGGGTCCTGGCCATTGACGCTGATCGAATCGCTGCCAAAAGACTCGGTGCTGATTGAGGGAATGATTCCGGGAAGAAGGCCGACAAATCCGACGAAGTTGCCGTTGACGCTGGGCAGCTTGACCAGCGTCTCGCTGGTGATGTTGCCGCCGATCTCCTTCGAGGTGACGTCGACGAGCGGTGACTCAGTAGTGACCGTGACCGTCTCTTCGACCGCGCCCACCGCCATGGTGACGTCAATACTCGAGGTCTTCCCGACTTCGAGGCGCAGATCTTTGCGCTCGAATTTCTTGAAGCCTTGCAGCTCCGCGTTCACCTGATACGTGCCAGGCACCAGACCGCTCGCGATGAACGTGCCGTCCGGGCCCGACGCGGTCTCGCGGAACATGCCCGTCTCCTGGTTGCGCACCACGACGGTCACGCCCGGCAGGACGGCACCTTGCGCGTCGATGACTCTGCCGCGAAGCTCCGTTGTTCCTTGCTGTGCCGACGCCGACATGGCGATGAGCAGGGTCATCATGACCGCGCCCATTACACGCTGCCTCATAGTGATTTGCCTCCTGAGCTTACAGCCCGGGAAAGCACCTTACTCAAACAGTAAGGTACCTGCCCGGGGCTTTCACCCCGCCATCCGTCCCTAAATCCGAAAAACTGGAAACACGCGCGAGGTTTTCTGGATTCGATGCGCGAATGCGCGCCGGAAACCCGAAATCGTAAAGCGCGGCGCGTTTCGGAGCTTTCTGTTGAGCAAGCGCAATGCCGCATGGTATTCTGACGCGGCCTACCCAGCAGGCTGCCTAGCGCTCCATCCAGCGAGCGCAGTTGTCGTAACCCACCGGGGCGAGATGCATCATGCGTAGACGTGCCATTTCGATATTGGTCTGGTTGGCAATCGTGTGTCTGGCGACGCCCGCGTGGGCACAATACGGCGCTCGCCGGATGTCGGATCCGGCAACCGGGGAGACGTATCACGTCGAGATCGGCGGGTATTTCTGGGATCCGTCGCCCGACATTCAGATCACGAGCCAGGCACTGACGCGCGACGCCCTCGGGACGCCGATCGACTTCGTTACCGATCTGGGCATCGAAAAGACGAAGTTCAGGCAGCTGAAAATGGTGCTTCGGCCAGGCCGCAAGCATCGGCTCCGCTTCGAATATACGCCGATCACGTACGAGGCCGTTGGAAACCTGAAGACGAACATCGTGTTCAACGGCATTCGATACCCGGTGACCTTCCCAGTGACCACCGAGCTGAAATGGAAGGCGTATCGATTCGCGTACGAGTATGACTTCCTGTACTACGACCGCGGCTTCGTCGGTGTGGTCTTTGATGCAAAGTACACGGACGTTCAGGCGACGCTCTCGAACGTTCTCGACACCGAATTCGTCCGCGCGAGAGCACCGATTCCGACGATTGGCGCGATCGGCCGAGCCTACGTCGCACCCAACATTTCGATCACCGGCGAACTGAGCGGCCTTGGGTCAGGCGGCCTCTTCGGCGAAGACTATCGTGCGCACTATATCGACTTCGATCTGTATGGAACGGTGAATTTCAACGATCACATCGGGGCGCAGATGGGATACCGGTCGTTCAACGTGTTCTATCACCTGAAGCGCGACGAAGGGAACCTGGATCTGAAAGGGCTGTACTTCGGTGCGGCCCTTCGCTTTTAATGTTCAATGATCAATGTTGAATGTCCAATGGGCAGTGGCCTTCATTGAGCATTGAACATTGAACATTGATCGGCGAAGCTCATTCGACGATCTTCACATACACCCCGAGAAACCGATCATCCCGACTCTTCGGATCCACCGCTGAGGGGCGGAATCCGCTCGACGACGTGACCGTGACCAACGCGGCCCCGCGTTGAGGATCGATCGGCACTGAAACGCGGCGCTCCTCGCCGGATCCCAGCGCCATCGATTCTCGCCACGATCCTGATTCCAGGGTCACCTGGTTCTCGACCGGCGCGTTCCGGATGAGGAGCGTGACCGCCTGGCTCGAATCCGGCTGAATGGCGACCATGCTGTTCCGCTGACCTCCGACCCAAAACGCGTCCGGCTCGGGAAAGCTTCGATCGTCGAGAAAATACACGCTCGTGTTTCCGTAGCGGACCGCGCGGCGCGCAACGTCTTTCGCCAGTCGCGATCTCGCCGGCAGGATTGACATCGGTTCGATCGTGAGCGCACGCACGGTGCGGCGCGCCTGTTCGTCACCGCGTACCACGATCGCCCGGACGTCCACCGGAAAGTCGATCTCGATCGCCTGCGGTGGGTTCGTCAACGGCCCGCTTCGCAACGAGAACTGATCGCGTCCGATGCCAACCATGAGCCATCCGGCGGGTGCAGGGCCCCGGGGTTGTAGGCGATACCGCCCCGCCGGGACAGCCGCCACTTGATATAGCGGTCGATCGTTCGGCCCAGCGCCCCCTGGCGCGTCCGACGGCCGCGGCTCCATCCGAACGAGGGGGGGCACCTGATCGGGCGTGAGTCGGTGCAGAGCCGGTAACGCCAGCAACAGCACATGCCGTTCCGAGCCGAGGCGACGGAGCAGATCGAGTTGCGCCGGTGCGATGTTTCTTCCATCAACACCGGACAGCGCCCAGACGATCGTCAGGGCGACCATCGCGGCAACAGCATACGCAAGGCCAGCCGCGGCGGCCAGTGCTCCGCGTGTGCGAACCCAGGCCTTCCCTTCGATGGCGAGCAACACTGTCCAGCACGCCCCCAGGGAGATCACCCAGATGGCGACGTCGCGATACAGCAGCGCCTCACGATCGCGCCACCACGCCGGCACGCCGAGCGCGAGATCGGTTCCGTTGTTCAGCCATTCGAACCACGCCGCGTAGGTCTCGCGCACGTTGAACGCAAGGCGCCCACCGTCGACGAACACGAGTGCCGACGAGATGAATGCCGTCACGGCGAGGGCAGCGAGCACCGTCGCGCGTGTGGCGCGATGACGAATTCGCGTCCAGGCAACGCCCGCGGGAATCGCAAGCAAGGGAAGCATCGGAACGAAAAAGCGCGCCGGCGCGCTGTGTCCACCCCACCACATCGCGAAGTGCGTCACTGCCAGAAGGTACGGCACGAGCACGAATAGCAACTCGAGACCCAGTCGTCGCCAGCGGCGGTCCAGACACATGCAGACCAGCCCGCTGAACGCAGCCACGAGCACTGGCGCATAGGCCAATAGGCCAAAACGCTGATCGAAGAACAGCCCGACCAACCCTCCGGGGATGAAAGACGCTGAGCCTTCTTCATTCGCGTACGGAGCCGACGGATCGGGCGTGCCGTAGACGCCAATGAAAAAGCCAATCCAGCAGATGGCACTGATCGCAGGAATCGTCAGGAACGCAACCGCTTTGCCCGCGGAATTCCTCGTCGTGGAGAGTCGCAGGATGATGAGCGCTCCAAGGCTGCCGGCAATCAGCGCAAAGCGAGTGTGAATCCATGGAAGGACGGCCAGGGCCGCGCCGTGCAGCCACCACGGTGCAATGCGCTCGTCGCGAGTCTCGCGCTCGTGTTCCGTTCGCAGCAGCGCCCACACTCCGGTCAATGCGATCACCCCGCCTGGACCGTCGGGATACACGCTGAAGCTGTGAAAGATCGTACTGACTGAAAGCGTCACTGCCGCCCAGCCAAACCAGGCAGCGTCCGAGCGACGAGTCACGACGGATGTAAGCCACCAGGCAAGCGCGCTGCCTGCCGAGGAGAGGAGAATCAGGAACACCACGACGCCGCGGTACCCGGCAATCGCGAATGCCGGTGCGACCAATGCCGGCAATCCTGGCGCGTGAATCGAGTAGATCTCCCCATTCCGTCCGCGACGCCGATAGTCCGGCTTCGGCAACTCACCCGCGTAGTACGCACGATAGTCGCCATTCCGGTGGTTGTTCTCGATGCGGAGATCACGGTCCTTCAGCAGGCTCTGCGTGATGATCAGGTAGTGCGGCTCGTCGCCTCCCGGAACCGACGGCCGCGTCTCGAACGCAGCAACCGAATAGATCGCACACGCAAGCGCACCTGCAACCAGGGCAGGGCGCTTGAAGATCGCGAGTGCTCCCAATCGCCCTCGGATTGCGGCGATCGCGGAAGACGAGGACGAAGCGAGCGCGACTCCGACCGCCAGCCACACGACGAGTGCAAGATGGCCGGACCAGATCCGCAGCGCCGCCGGAAGCAAACGTGACAGCCATGGCAACGCGAGGAGAATGAGCAACCACACCGGTGCGAGTGACGCGCCAGATCGCCACGCAGCCCACACGCCCGCCAGCGCGAGCGCGACAAGCATTCCCGATCCGATCGAGAGAGGAAGCAGCGCGACGCGCGACGCGCCGTCCGATGCCAGCGCCAGTGTGCCCTGCGACAACCAGGCGGCAAGCGCGGTACCGAAAAGTGCGACAACGAGCGTCAGGCGAGACACAGAAGGAATGCGGGATTCGGCGGTAGAATGTCCGCATTCTACATGGAGGCACGCCCGGATACCATCGCGGCACGCGCGCGTGGTGCTGCGATCGCATGCGGCCTCGCGCTCGTGCTCGCCGTGCTCATGACGTGGCCGCTCGCGTCAGGCCTTGGACGCCTCGGCCGCACGACCAACATGGACGGCCTTTACGGGATCTGGAACGTCGGCTGGGTCAGTCGGACGATCGTCACCGATCCCGGGGCGCTCTTCGACGCCAACATTTTTTATCCGCATCGGAGCACGCTCGCGTACTCCGAGGCCAACATCGTGGCTGGCGTGATTGGAATTCCCGCCTGGCTCCTCACCGGCAACGCGTATGCCGCCCACAACACCGCCCTGCTGTTCGCGTTCGCGTCGACGTTCCTGGGCATGTGGCTGCTCGCACGGTATCTATCCGGACGCGCCGATGCTGCCGCAGTCGCTGCCATGCTCTTCGCGTTCTGTCCTTACTTCTATTCGCACAGCGCCCACGTTCAGTTGTTGATGGCGGGTGGTATGCCGCTGTCGCTGCTGGCGCTGCACCGACTCGCTGATGCGCCGTCGCTGCAGCGAGGCGCCGCACTTGGCGCCGCACTCGCGGCTCAAGCACTCGCCTGCGCCTACTACGGCATCTTCGCCGGACTCATGGTGGGGTATGGCGTGTTGTTCTTCGCGCTTCGCCGACGCTTGTGGCGCGCGAGCGCATTCTGGATCGCGATCGTCGTAGCCGTGGCCGTCGCCGGCATGATCGTCCTTCCATTTCTTCTTCCTTACCTCGAACTGCAGGAAGGCGGCTTCGTCCGGTCGCTGGACGATGCGCGGAGATACTCGGCAACGTGGCAGAGTTATCTCGCCTCGCCGTCGCATTTCCATCGACCGATCCTCGGTCTTGCTCGGCAACTCGGATGGCGGCCCGGAGAAGTACTGTTTCCCGGCGTTCTTGCCCTCGCGCTGGGGATAGTTGGGATCGCGATGTGCTGGAGACGCGATCCTGCCGTGGTCACGTCGCGTGACGACCGAGAGACCCTGGCGCTGTACGGCTCTCTCGGCGTGCTGGCCTTTTGGGGGTCGTTCGGGCCGCCAGCCGGTCTCTACACCGTGCTCTATCGAGTCGTACCGCTCTTCACGTTTCTTCGCGCGCCGTCTCGGTTCGGCCTGCTCGTCGTTTTCGTGCTGTCGATTTCTGCGGCGATCGCGCTGGCGCGCATCATCTCGATGGCGGGGTCTGACCCCGCCCTACACCGTCGGAGTCGTCTCGTCGCTGCCGCGTTCGGAATTGTCGCGATCGCCGAACTCAACGTCATTCCGTTTCCTTGGGAGCGCGCGTTGGCGGTCTCGACCAACTATCGCGTCCTCGCGTCGATGCCGCGCGCAGTAGTCGCGGAGTTCCCCTTCTACGGCGAGCGGATCGCTTTTCCGCTGCACGCGCAGTACATGGTGCTCTCGACGACGCATTGGATGCCACTGGTCAACGGCTACAGCGATTACATTCCGCAGGACTTTCGCGAGGCGGCGTTCGTCCTCGATTCTTTCCCGTCAACGGATACGTTCAAGATTCTCGAGAAGCGCCGCGTGAGGTACATCGGCATTCATTGGGACATGTACGGTCCGCGCCAAGAGGAGATCCGGACCAAGCTGAAAGACTTCACACAGTATCTCCGGCCGTTGGCGAGTGATGAGACGATGGCGCTGTATGAGATCGTGTCGTTTCCTTGACGCGGATGTCGTGCGGAAAGGACCGAGACCATCATGTCGAGCTTCCTCACTGATCTTCGTTATGCCGCCCGCTCGCTGAAGCGGTCGCGAGGGTTTTTTGCGCTCGCCGTCACCATACTGGCGGTTGGCATCGGCTCGACGACCGCACTGTTCACCCTTGTAGACGCAGTGCTGCTGCGCCAGCTCCCCTTCAACCAGCCGCAACGCCTCGTCGAGATCTGGGGCCGCAACGATGACCGCACGGGCATGCGCGTTCCAGGTGTGATGCTGGACGCCCTACGGTCGCGTGCGAAAACTCTCGGACCAATTGGCACTCATGATCCAAGTGGCGGCGCGCTCAGAACACCGGAGGGAGCGGTCGATATCCGCGGCCAGACCGTCTCGGCGAATTTCGTCGACGTATTCGGCGTTCAACCACTCGCCGGTCGCGGATTCGTGTCCGAAGACGAGCGACCGGGCGCAAACGCAGTGATGCTGGTGAGCTTCTCGTTCTGGCAACAGCACCTCGCGGCCGATCCCGGCGCACTTGGCCGTACGGTGTACTTCGACGACGTTCCCTATACGGTCGTTGGAATCATGCCACCCGAATTCAGGACGCAATTTGTTGACAGGCGATCGTGGTTCTGGACGCCTTATGCGGGGAACAGATCGCGTGAGAGAGAACGGGAGCTGGGATACGAGGTGGTGGCGCGTCTGGCCTCTGGTGCCACGTTGGATCAGGCCAGGCAGGAAATCGAGGCAATTGCGTCGACCATCCAGGTGGAAGGATGGGGACGAGGCGGACGCCGACTCGGCCTCGTCCCGCTGCGAGAGGACGTGGTGGGCAACCGCGCCTATGCACTGCAATTACTACTGGCCGCGGTCGCACTAGTGCTTGCCGTCGCCTGCGCCAACATCATGCAGCTGCTGTTGACGCGATCGGATGCGCAACGAAGAGAATTCGCGACCCGCAAGGCGCTTGGCGCTCCTGCGACCCGTCTGTTTCGGCTGGCCCTCTTGGAAAGCCTCTTGTTGTCGCTCTCGGGCGGCGTAGGGGGTGTGGTGTTCGCATATTGGCTCGTGCCGATGATGGTCATCCTTGCACCGCGGGGAATACCACGGCTGACCGACGCGGCAGTTGATGGTCGGGTGTTGGCCATGGCTGTGGTCACGAGCCTGCTCACCGCGTGCATCTTTGGTGTGGCGCCAGCGTTGCGGATGTCGCACCTGTCGGTCACCGAGATGATGAAACCGGTGTTGGGCGTCGCATCGACGCAACGTGCGCGTCTCCGATCCGCCTTGCTGGTGCTGCAGGTTGCGGCAGCCGTCGCGCTCCTCGCGCTCGCCGGCCTCGTCCTCCAGACGTTCCTGACACTGTTCCCAACGTCGCCGGGTTTCGTCACCGACTCGCGCAGCGCCTTCGTATGGAGCATCAACCAACGTCAGTTTCCGGATGCGTCGGACCGTCGCCGCCGCGTGAACGACTGGATGGAGCGGTTGAGGGCAGTACCGGGAATAGTTTCTGTCGCGACGGCTTCGGGCATGCCCTTCGGTGATGACGAGCCGCGCAACATCGCGGTGCGTCGACCTGATGATGCAAATCCTCCGGGCCAGACAGCGTTGCGAAGTGATTTGCGGTCCGTGTCTTCGACCTATTTCCAACTTCTGCAGGTTCGTCTGATTCAGGGTCGTCAGTTCAGCCCGGCCGATCGCGCAGACGCCCCACTCGTCGCGCTGGTAAACCAAACGTTGGCACGGCGGCTCGAACCGTTGGGAAACGTCGTTGGACGGTCCATTCGCATCGGTAATGCCGCCAATTCACCCGTCGTGGACATCGTTGGCGTAATTGCTGACACCCGATGGTGGGGAATGACATTGGATCCCCTCAACGAGTTGTACGTTCCACTCGATCAGCATTCTGCATCGTTCGGCTTTCTGATCGTGCACTCCCCGCTCGGTGTTGCCGAGGTGACGGCCGCCATCAAGCGAACGTTCTATGCAGCCTTACCGGGCGCGGCGCTGCAGCCCGAATGGCAGGCTGTACCGCTCGACGACATGATCACGCGATCGGTGGCAGGTCCGCGATTCACCGCCACGCTGATTAGCGCATTCTCGGCCGCAGCATTGATGCTCGCCGCGGTCGGGCTGTTTGGTGCGGTCGCTTATTCGGTGACGCAGCGCCGTCGAGAGCTGGGCGTTCGCGTGGCGCTGGGTGCGCGACCGGGAGATCTGATGATCACCACGATGCGCTCGGCCGTCACGCTGACGGCGGTCGGCATTGCATCGGGCTTGGCAGCGGGCGCATTCATGACGCGATTCGTTAAGAGCCAACTCTATGCAATCGACCCGCTCGATCCGTTAACCTTTACGATGGCTGCAGCCATTATGCTGACGACTGCCGCGGTCGCCGCGTACCTCCCCGCCCGACGCGCGGCCCTTGCCGATCCCATGCAGTCGCTTCGCGACGAGTAAAAGCACAGTCGCGAGACGGAGCGGACGGAGAGCACGGAACAAGATCAACACGGAGACACGGGGACACGGGGAAATCTTTTGTTGGGTTCTAAGTTCCGTGTTTCCGTGCCTCCGTGTTAAAGCTTGTTCCGCGTCCTCCGTCAGCTCCGTTTCGACAGTTACTTCCCGGAAGACGTGCTCTTCTTCGGCGATGCCTTCTTGGTCGGCGTCGTTTTCTTGGCCGGCGCCTTCTTTTTCGCCGGCGCTTTCCGCTTCGCGCTCGCCGGCGCCTTCGTCGGCGTGAGCGTGGAAATGGTGCGCGGGATGGTGGCACCGTCCGGATACAAACGTCGGTAATCCTCGGCCGTCCCGAGGATGCGCTTCACGTAATTCTGCGTTTCCGGAAATGGAATGTCGTCGATGAACTCGTCCTCGTCGAGACCGGGGCGCTCCGCCTTCCACCTGGTTACGCGGCTGTCTCCGGCGTTGTAGCTGGCCAGCGCGTAGTAGGTCCCGCCGAACTGATTCACCAGTTGGGAAAAGTAGAGCGTGCCCATGCGAAGGTTGGTCTCGGCATTCGTCAGCGACGCCATCGTGAAGCGGAAACCGAGGGACCGGGCCAGCTTCTTTCCCGTCGCCGGCACCAGCTGCATCAGGCCCCAGGCATTCGCCGACGATCTCACGCCCGCATCGAACGTCGATTCCTGAGCGACGAGCGCGGCGATGAGATACGGATCGAGATCGTGCTGCGCTGAGTACTTCCGAATCGAGTCCCAGTAAACGAGCGGAAAGATCACCTGGAGGATTTCGGCTGGCAGCTGCTGTCCACCCGCGGTCAGGAACTGTGGATACGTTCGACGCATCAGCGAGATCGCGCGCCGCAATTCTCCCTTGCGGTTGTAGACCCACGCGATCGTGGCGTCAATCCGCGCCGAGGTCCCCCACGCGCGCTGCGCATGCCGAAGCTCCGCCAGCGCGTCGTCGTACAGCTCGTTGGCGAGAAGCAGCCGGATCAGCGGCTCGGTTTGAATCGGCTTGACCTCGGGAAGAGGCGCTTGCGGACTCGATGCGCGACGGACGTCTCCCCGTTCCGCCGCGATGTCGCCGCGGCGGGCGAGTTGCCGCTCGGCAAGCCGCCCGTAGTACGAATTCGCGTAATCCGTGTAGACCAATCGCATCCGCGAATCCGCTTGCGCAGTCTGTCCAAGCTTCTCGTGCGCGCGTCCGGCCCAGTAAATAAAGGACGGCCGGTAGTCCGATCGCGGAAAGCCGACGGCCGCACTCTCGAAGACACGGACGCTGTCCGCGTAATCGCCCGTCATGTACGCGTACCACCCATACTTCCACGCTGCGCGCTCGGCTCGCGGTCCTTGCGGAAACTTGTCGTACAGCTCCTTGAATGACTTGGCCGCGAGATCATCCTCGTCCTCGACGATGTAATAGGTGCCGAGATTGTTGAGGGCTTCTTCGGACCAGGAACTGTCGGGAAAGTCCGAGACGAGCGCGGCGTTCAATGAAACGTACCGATCGCGATCGCCAAGCTCGCGCAGACTGCTCAAGTAGAAGAAGCGGGCTTCGGCTTTCCGCGATGCGTTGTCAAGGTAGGGCTGCACGCCGTCTCGCGCCGCCGCATATCGCCGCAGATAAAAGTCACATTCTGCAATGCGCAGAGCGGCCAGTTCTTTATCGTCCCCCTCGGCCGCGGGCTGGAGTGCCACCAATGCCGATCGCGCGTCGCTGTAGCGTCGAGCCGCAAAAAGCGCCTGGGCACGAGCAAGGTCCGCCTTGTAGTTCGGGCGCGTGATCTGATCCTGCAGTGCCGCGAGCTGAACTCCTGCGGCCGTCGCCGCATCAGTCACAGGAAAGTCGTAATAGACGCGGAGGAATGCCTGTGCCGCCTTTGCTCGATCGCCCGCAGCAAGGGCGGCGCGACCGAGCCGCGACAACACGTCGTCATTGACTGCCCCCTTCTCGCTGGCGATGCGGTCGTAAATCGTCACTGCCGCGGTGTAATCACCGGCAAGTTCAGCGGCCTCGCCGGATGCGAGACCGGCGGCCACGCTGATGTATCCGGGCGCCTTCCGATCGAGGACCTGATCCAGGGTCCGGCGCGCGTCGGCGACCTGGCCGAGCCGCAACTGCGCGAGCCCCTTGTAGTACGCGGCATAGTCGGCGAGAGCTGTTTTGGCCAGCGCCGGATTCGAAAAGAAGGTCAACGCTGCTGGATAGTTGCCTTCCTGAAACCGCTTGACGCCATCGGTCAGCGGCGCGAATTGAGCGACGGCACGCGCGGAACGGTCCGTGTCCGACGGAACCAGCCACAGATCGCTGAGGGTTGTAGGAACGGCTGGATGAACTGTCGGCGCGAGCTGAGGCGCCGCGGGTATGGCCGCCTGCTGCGGCGCCAGGAGCGCCGCACAGAGCACCGGCAGCGTCACTGAACGAAAGATGAAATCCTGGATGGCCACGAGTGCTCGCTACGACCCTTACACAAAAAGCGACGCGTCCCCGTCGGCCAGCGTCTGCACGAGTTCCTGGTGGAAGTAGATGTCTCGATCGGGCACCGACGTTCCGATGCGCTCTTCGTAGAGATGCCGGGCACGATCGATTTCGTCTCCGAGCCGCGCCCGCAAGTCGCGACGCTCGCGGCCAACCCGAACCGCGCCTTCGTTATACAACTTGATCTCGGACACGAGCAGCCTCGCATACCGGCGAGCGCTCTGAACCTCGTCGTCGCTGGCGGCGGGCGGCTCAGCGACTGCCGCGGCGCTGCCAGTGGCGCCTGCCGATCGGCGCGCGATGAATCCCATCGCCTGCGCAGTACGAACCGCAGTGAGCGATGTGACGACCGAGGTCGCATGGCGCCCGAGAATCTGCACCGTCTCGAGCCACGACGCGAGCGGCTGACCATCCGATCCTTCGTCCGCATACAAGAGGGCGACCGGTCGTCCGTCGAGCACAAACGGAACGGCAATCGCGCGACGTCCGGCTGACAATCCGGAAAACATCGGTGCGTCGCCGTTGGGGCCCTCGAGGGTCACCGTTTCGCCGCTGCGAATCACTTCCGCCAGGAATCCGGCTTCGCGTCCGTCGACGCGAATCGGGCCGGCATGGACCGGAGGCACACCGTCGACCGGCCATTCCTCGAGGATCGCACCATTGACGATGAAGAGCGCGGCGCGCGGAGACTCGAGCGCGGCGCCACGTACCGCCGCCGAGAGCACATCGGTCAGCGACGTCGCGTCGTCGATCGCACGCAACGAGATCAGAAGTTCGGAGGCATCGCGCGGCATCGACGCCGCGGCCTGACGGGCTTCCTCGAGGGCATCAGCCGCAGATGCTCGTTCCATCGCAAGCCGTTGTCGCGTCTCCTGCAACTCGCGTGATGTCTGTTCGCGAACGTCCTCCACTTCGGCCTGCGCGCGCTGCAGTTCCTGTTGCGCGCGTTGGAGCGTTTCGTGCGCCCGCTGCAGATCCTGCTGCGCGCGTTCCCGCTCGCCGTGGGCGCGCTGAAGATCCTCGTGGGCTCGCTCGCGTTCCCCCTGGGCGCGCTGCAGCTCCTGCTGCGCGCGTTGATGATCGCCCTGCGCCCGCTGGAGATCCTGCTGCGTTCGTTCGCGGTCGGACTGGGCGCGCTGAAGTTCCTCCTGTGTCCGTTCACGCTCGCTGTGCGCGCGCTGGAGATCGTCGTGGGCCGTCTGCCGATCCGCCTGGGCGCGTTCACGATCGGCGTGGGCGCGTTCGAGGTCGGCCTGGGCTCGCTGCAGATCCGCCTGCGCGCGCTCGCGCTCGGCGTGCGCGCGTTCGAGATCCGCCTGCACGCGCGCCCGTTCAGTCGCGACGGCCTCTTCCAGTTCGCGCCGCGCCTGTGCGGCGGCTGCCGATGCCGCTTGTTCCGCCTCGCTTCGTGCTCGCGTGACGGCCTCCGCCAGCGCGCGTTCCACCTCTCCGCGCGCGGCGGCCACTTCCGATTCCAGGCGCGATCCCCACTGCGCGTGGATTGCGTCCAACTTCGATGCCCACCGCTGTTCGGCGTCGGATTCGACGCGCTGCCGCGTTTCCTGGAGCGCCTGCTCGTGGCTCTGGGCGAGACTCCCGAGATGCGAGTCGAGCTCAGCCTGAAGCTTGGCGCGAATGGCGTCAATCACGCCACGGATTGGTTCCTCGGCCATTAGTTCGCATTATCCGGACCGCGATCCGGCAAGTCAAGCATCGAAAACTCCGCAACTATAAGACCAAGAGGAACTTGACGGCTGTCGCCCGGGGGCCGTACAATGAAGGTTCGTCACTGCTGCGTTCGTCCGGACTATCGGCACTTCCCGCTGTTCCGGACACGCCACAAGGGGGCGACCTAGATTCGACGGAGATATGGTTCCGTAGGATGCGTGCCGAGGACCATCACCCTCGTTAAACAGATGGAAACAAACATAACTGCGGACACGCAGCTCGCTCTCGCAGCGTAAAAACCTGTGAGCGTCCACTCCGGTCAGCCTGCGGGCCGGAACTGGATGTCATTTAAGCAGGCTAGCTGCTGACGGCTGTCTCGAACGTCAGCGGCGAGACGTTTTCGGGGTTGGCGCCTGACGGTTTTTCCGTCTCTACACGTCAGGCGCGACACTACAGAGGCGGATACGCATCGTAGATTCCTGCGGGGATGTATTTTCGGACCCGGGTGCAAATCCCGGCGCCTCCACCATCTTACTTCCATGGTTTCAATCGTTTGCGGCGCCGTTCCCGACGCCTCCCCCGTGCGTGGTCGATTTTTCTGAAGGAATTCTTTCGCATCTGTGAGACTCCCGACGCCTCCACTGTTCTCTTCAACAGAGACAACGAGTTCAGACTCTCGTTCCTGTCGCCTCCTTAATTACTCCACATTGTTCCGCTGCGCTGTCCAACGGAGACGG
>Ga0075428_100002979_pt1 | contig 18450 bp, 20 predicted proteins | sample RhiMetdeltSRZDD2_FD_75291 | JGI IMG/M metagenome (GOLD analysis project Ga0075428, IMG submission 75291) | Populus rhizosphere microbial communities from Tennessee, USA - Rhizosphere MetaG P. deltoides SRZDD2 | ecosystem: Host-associated > Plants > Roots > Rhizosphere > Soil | place: USA... | reverse complement strand
CGAGCATGACCTGCCTGGCGTGAAAGCAACCGGGCGTACCTGCACTGTCGACGAGATCGTCATCTTCCGGCTCAGCGACGGCGTCATCGCCGAGGCATGGGAGGTCTACGACGAGGCGGGCATGTGGCGTCAACTCGGCCTCCAGCGACTTCCCTGACCCAGTCCAAAGACACATCGTCGTCGCCTGGCATGAGCGTGCATTTCTGAGGCTGGAAGACTCTCGGTGTGCTGGACGACGATCTCCTCGCGGATTGGTGTCTGCGTTACCTGGATGCTCCGCTCGCGCGCGTACTCTTCCGCTCCGGGCACCTGTCCGACGTTGTCGGAGTCGAGTTGTCGAGCGGTCTGAATGTGGTCGTCAAGGCACGTCCGTTCCAGTCTCGGATCGCTGGCTGTCTGCATGTCCAGGCCGAACTCGCCCGCGCGGGTTTCCCATGTCCGCAACCACTGACAACGGCCACGCGAGTTCGCGATCTGACGGTTACGGCCGAGACGGCGGTCACCGGTGGCAGACCTCTGCCGCTCGAACAAGGAGCGGGTCCGTTCGCAGCACTCCTCGCCCACCTCATCAAGACGGCACCCACCCCGGCGAGGGTGTCCGACCTGTCGCCGTCACCGCCATGGACGGGATGGGACCATCCCGGGCGACGACTATGGCCCGATCTTGATGAGCACGGGAACCACCTCAACGCGGTCACCGGGCCGGACTGGGTTGACGACGCTGCTCGACGTGTCAGGGAACGGCTGACCACAACACCGGCGCGCGTGTGTGTTGGCCACGGTGATTGGGAGTCCCAGAACATTCGATGGACGGACAACGGTCCCCTCGTCGTACACGACTGGGACAGCGTCGTCGCCCAGCCGGAGACGGCCGTCGTGGGCCTGGCGGCCGCAGTGTGGCCACGCGAGGAAGAGCCGGATCAACCCGCTGCCTCGGTCGCGCAGACCGCCGACTTCATCGCCCGCTACCAACACTTCGCTGGTCGAGAGTGGGACAGCTCGGAGATTAGTAATGCCTGGGCGGCGGGTCTGTGGGTTCGACTCTTCGATGCCAAGCAGGAGATGGTCGAAGGCGGCGGCCCGCAACTCGACCGCCTCGCCAGGGAGATCGACGAACGGCTTGATCGGGCTGCGCTCGACTAGCCCACCGAGCCGTGTCGTTTTCTCGGGTTGGATGCGTGGGCATTCTCGTCGTCACGCAGTCGCGGAGCGCGGCTATCCTGAGTCGGTGGCTCGCTTGGCCGACATCGTCTTCGACTGTGAGAGGCCGGCATCGCTGGCGCGCTGGTGGGCATCGACGCTCGACGGATACCGCGTCGCACCGTATGACTCCGCAGAGCTGGAGCGATTGCGTGGGATGGGGGTCGTCGATCTCGAGGACGATCCAAGCGTCGTGGTGGAGCCGGCGCTAGGTGAGGGTCACCGTTATCTGTTCATGCGAGTTCCTGAGCCGAAGCGACACAAGAACCGACTGCACCTGGATCTGCGCAGCGACGATCTCGAGGCTGAGGTCGCCCGACTCGTCGACCGCGGGGCCGTCGAGCTGTACCGGATCGACACCAATGTGACGATGGCCGACCCGGAGGGCAACGAGTTCTGCATCCACAGCAGTGCGGTGTGACTCGTACGTCCGATCATCGGCACGACCGCGCGTATCGCGGCTTGGCCGTTGGGCGTCGCGCTGTGTTGCAGTTACTTCTTGGGCATACCCGGCTAGCCGATCTGCCGTTCGAACGTAACGAAAATCCTCAGGCTATTGAGTCCGCCGCCCCCGACCCTGGTCAGGAACTTCAGCTGCCAGCCCTGAGCCGCGTGCTCATTCAAGACCTTCTCCAGCGTGTCGCCGGACAGCCTGCGGCCGGTGTACTTCTCTCGTAGCTCGAGCGCCTTGTACTCGTATGTCGAAGCCATCTGCTCATCTTGCATCTGATGCACCAGGCCCGACCATCCCCTGACCGCAGCGCACGCTATCTGCGGCATGTCAGGGCGTCGATACCGGCGCTCCTAATCCTCCTGAAAGAACTCCCATTGGAAGTTGTCCGGATCACGGAAGGTGATCATGGCCGATCTCCGGCCCGATCCAGCTTGACCCCGTCCGTATCGGCCCCGACACGACGAAGCACAACCTCCAACTCCTCAAGGAGCTCACGTCCACCGCGTACGCCAACGGCGATGTGATCGAGACCGATCCGGCGCTCGCTGAAACGGTCGCCTTCCGGAGTCCCTGGCAAGGGCGCGCAGAGTACGAGCCGGGAGTGCGTGTCGCCGATGCGGTAGCGAAGTTTCCCCAAGTCGGGGAAGTCCTGGTCGAGCACGAACTCGGGTAACGCCGAGTAGAACCTGCGTGAGCGGTCTAGGTCACCCACCCGCAGCGTGATGTGATGAAAGCCGCTGAGCATACGGACACGCTAACCGCCCGCTCACCAGAATGACCCGGGCGGAACGCGGCATGTCAGTGCGTTGCGCGGTCGGGGGAGTATGGGTGGAGGTGGGCGAGGCTGGTGGCAACGGTCTGATCGTTACCCGTATTCGACGGCCGGGTCACCTGCGTCCTGACGAGCCTGGTGTTGATCTGGTTCGGAACTGGACCCCTCCAAATGCTGCACTCATCGCGTGTTGATGGGTGAGGCTTATGTTTGGAGGGACCCATGGACACGCTGCATGACGGGCTGGCGGAGTTGGCCGAGGACGCGCCGACGGGGGGTGCGCCGGCGGCCGAGCTGTGGGCGCGGGGCAAACGCGCCCATCGTTTCCGGGTCGCGGCCGTCGCGGCCGCCGTGCTGGTGGTTGGCGCCGTCGGCGCAGGCATTGGCGTGCGCGTGGTTGATGGCGATGGCGATCGTTCGGTCCCTGAGCCGGTGGGGCCGGTTGTCGTCGCGTTGCCGATCGAGTACCCCGTCGGGAAGGAGCTGCCGGATCTCGGGGACGCTCCCGGACCGCTGGCGGGGATCTGGTTGACTCCTCAGGAGGGCGGCGGCGGCGTTGAAGCCGTCGGTTTGGTCGCGGAAACTGGGAGGTTCGGGACGCTTCCGATCGAGGTGTCCAGCTCCTACCTGACTCCTGACGCCTATTTCGCGCTGTCGCCCGACGGCAGCAGGATCGCCTACGACACCCCGGCGGACGAGGTGGTCGTCCGCGACCTGGTCACCGGCGACAGCTCCTCGCTCGCGTTCGATTCATTCCAGACCCGCCCGGCGGACGACGGGCCATACACGTGGGTCGATGCCACCCACCTCGTCGGCCACGTTGCGCCGGAGGCCGACCCCGCGTCAATACACCAGGGGGGTGAAGGCGACGGATGGGTGTGGCAGCCGGGTACGGAGCCGAAGCTGGTCAACCTCATGACCTACCCCGGGACCCCCTACCTCGCGCAGAACGCCGGGGTGTACGAGCACCCGTGGTTCCTCACCCTTCTCCCGAAAGGTAATCCCCGGACCTGTCTGTCCATTCGGGACGGTATGCCGGTGTTGTGCGACCTCGTGGGCGTCATCGGTCCCAAGATCGCGCTCACTCACGACGGCGACGGGGCAGTGGTCGCCCTGGACATCAAGGGCGTCGAGAACCCGGCCCTGCGTGACCTGGTCGCCACCCCGGGAGCGCCGCTGCGGGTCACCTTCGCCACCGACCTGATCGGTCAATCGCTCGGCGAGGGGGGCGGTGTGTCATGACCGGCCACGCGGACTTCGAACAGTTCGTGCTCGCGCGCAGAAACGCGCTGCTGCGCACCGCGTACCTGCTCACCGGCAACCATCACGACGCCGAGGACCTCGTGCAGACAGCGCTGATCAAGGTGGTGCCGAAGTGGCCGCGGATCCAGGACCGCCCGGAGCCCTACGTCCGGCAGGTGCTCGCACGGGAGTCGGTCAACCGACGGCGCGGTCGCCGCTGGCGAGAGGTAGCCACCGACGTGGTCCCCGAAGCGATGCATCACGACAGCACCGACCGCATCGCGCTGCTCGAGGACCTGCGCAGGCTGTCGCCACGGCAGCGTGCCGTGCTGGTGTTGCGCTACTTCGACGACCTCACCGAGGCAGACACGGCTGCGGCTCTCGGTATCTCCGTGGGAACAGTCAAGTCACACGTCCGCGACGCCCTGGCGCGCCTGCGGAACCAGCGGTCCGGCGGCGAGCAATCAGCGGCCACGAGGGGAAACCCATAGTCCCGAGTACGGTCGTGACCAGGCGCGGCGTCGACTCAGGTTCGCGTGCCGCCGGCTCGGGGGGCTGGCGCGGCCTCAGACAAGGCCCGTGATTCGGTCTCGATGCCGTCGGCGATGGTCTGCACGTGCTCGACGATCGCAGGGTCAGCGCAGATGCCGAACGACAATGTGTCGCCGAGCGAGACCACCGCCACGCGCAAGGCGTGACGCTCGCCGATCTCGGCAATCGAGAACAGCGCGTCGACAGGGGCGCCGAGCAAGGTCACCGGGCGCCGGGGGCCAGGCACATTGGAGACATTGACCGCGAAGCTGCGTGGGCTCCGCTCAATCCGTAGACACAGCCGCTCCAGGGAAGGCGAGATGTTCCCCAAGTGTCGCAGCAGCGTGTCCATCGTCTGGGCGTCGTCGTCGACCTTTCGTACCGAGGTCGCCGCCCGTGTCTCGCGCAGCCGGGCCACTGGGTCCGGCTCGTTCAACGGCAGGCTGACGGTGAAGAAGGAGTCCCGGTTCGCGGCGTCGTCGCTCTCGTGGTGCAGGCTGACCGGAACCTTTACGCGGACGACACCGAGGTGACCGTGATGCTCCTGCAACCAGTGCCGCAGGCCGCCGGCGACGCTGGTGAGGACGGCGTCGTTGAGGGTTGCACCGCACAGGTCCTTGGCCGCGCGATGCAACCGGGCCAGCCCCGTCGAGGCGAACGCGACCTCCCGGCGGGTCCCGATGAGCCCGTCGAACGGCGAGCCGGCACGGGTTATGGCGAACTCCCGCATGAGGAACCCGACCAGGTGTCCGCGGCGACGTGCGTCGTCATCGGCATGCGAGACGGCGTGGTGGTGGGCAGGTCCGGCGGCCTTCGGCGAGGCATCCCAGAGCAGGTCGCGGGCATACCGCATCAACATGGTGCCGTCTGCGAGTGCGTGGTGGACGCGCCAGACGAGTGCCGCTTGCCCGCCCTGTACGGGTACGAGGTCGATGCGCCACAGGGGCCGTGACCGGTCCAGCCGTTCGGCGAAGAGATCGGCGACCACCGACCGGAGGGCCGCGCGCTCCCGCGGCGCACCGGGAACCTGGACGACGTGTGCGGTGAGGTCGAACCGGTCGTCGGGCACCCACGCCGGCCCGGACGGTGTCTCCGCCAGGCGGCGGGTGAGGGCCGGCGCCGACCCGAGGCGCTCGGCGACCCTCGCCCGCAGGGCAGTCAGCCCAGGCGCTTCGGCCCCGACGCGGATCACCTTGCAGGTGTGCCCGACGACGGTGGCGCTCTCCAGAGCAAGGATTGCCTGGTCCTCCGACGTCAGTGAAAAAGCCTCCACGCGGACATTATCGTCGGGCGCGGCAGGACCATCGCGCTCGATTGGTCGGGGGAAGGCGGGGGATGGCTGCGGCCGCTGCTGTCGTGCTCGTGAACTGGTGTACTTGAGCGATGGACGCTGCTGAGCTCGAGTGGGTCGCGTGGACGACGCCGATCACCACTGCGTTGGGTGCTGCGCTGGCAGGCTCCGACTTCAGCGGTCGCACCGTGGCCTGCCGTCAGCACATTCTGGCCGACACGATCTGCATCTTTACGCCGTTGGTCGAGGCCGGCGCCCGGATACGGCTGGCGGCTTGCAACCCCGACAGCACCGACGAGCGCACTGTCGCCCACCTGGCATCGATCGGCGTTGAGGTCCGGGCGCGTGCCGGGATGAGCGCCGACGAGCTCGACGAGTCGCTAGCGTGGCTGGTCAGCGAACCGGCCGATGCGCTGTGCGACATGGGCGGCGACCTGATCGTCGCCGCCGCTGCTGCCGGTCACGGGCCGACCGGAGCGCTTGAGGCGACGACGACCGGGCTGCACCGACTCGAGGGCTTGGAGATCCCGTTCCTGGTGCTCGACTGGAACGGGATCGCGCTCAAGGACCTGATCCACAACCGTCACCATGTCGGCGTCGAGACGTGGCCCGCCTTCACAGCGATCACGGGTCTGGCGTTGTACGGGCGCGAGGTGGTCGTGGTCGGGTTCGGGCCGGTGGGCCAGGGCGTCGCTGCTCGCGCCCGGGATCTCGGCGCTGTCGTGACGGTCGTCGATCTCGATCCGGTGCGGCTCGTCCAGGCACGGCACGAAGGGTGTCGTGTTGCCGAGATGGCCGCTGCCCTCGGCTCAGCGAGCGTGGTCGTCACTGCCACGGGGTTCGACGGGGTGCTGGGCGAGCAGGAGCTGTCGAAGGTCGCCGACGGCGCGATTCTGCTCAACGTCGGCCACAGCGACCGCGAGATCGACGTCGACTGGCTCGACCGTCATCCGAGCACCCCGATTCGACGACATCTCGAGCGCTATGAGCTCGACGGTCGGCGGGTGTTTCTGCTCAATCGGGGCAGCCTGGTCAACCTCACCGCCGGGCTCGGGATCGGTGCTCCCCAACTGTTCGATCCGTTTGCGGCGGTCATGCTGCTCGGGCTCGATGCCATTCTGAGCGGGCAGACCGCAGATCTGCCGAACGGTGTGCAGCGCTACCCGCATCCGCTGGAGGCGCGCGTGGCGCGGGCGCTCGCTGCTGGCTCCGGCTGATCGATGTTCCGGCCCGGTTTGCCGCAGACATGTTGACCGACGCGCTGGTCAGGCGCGACTTGCTCCCGAGACGCGCGCGCGGCGTGGTCGACAGTTGCTCTACGCGCTGTGGATTCCAACCCCGAGCGTCAGTCGGTCATGTTGGCGGGGCAGGCTGTGCCGCGCGGCAGCTTGTACGGCGCGGCGATCCGGTAGATCCCCGGCTTGGGTGCGTTCAGCACGGTCCACTCGTCCGCGGGTTGGCCGGATCCGGAGGCTTGCTCCTGATGGCTGAGGCACCCGTTGACGTTGACCGGCGGGACGCCGGTGGTCTCGGACTCGGGAGCCTCCACGGCGTTTCCGTGCCCGTCGATCAGACTCAGCCATGGTGAGTAGGGAATCCGCACCAGTACGCGGCCGGGCGAGGCGACGCGCAGCACCGCCTCGCTCGCGTCGAACTGGATTGTTTCGGCCGACGGGGCGGCGAGCGGGGTGGGATCGGCGACGGCGTAGAGCCGCCAGTCCGAGTCGGCCCAGACCTCGCGGAGGTAGGGCGGTTTTGTTCTCACCAGTGCCGCCTCGTCGGTGGCGGCGAAGTCCAGTGGCCCGGCCGGCAGGACGACGTACCGGACGGCCCAGCGGTCCAGCCATGCGTGGTAGGTCGCTGGGGTGAGCGTGTGGTTGTAGAAGATCGGGTTGCGCACGACGTCGGCCTGTCGGTTCCAACCACGGGCCAGGTTGACGTAGGGGACGAGGGCGGAGGCCTCGCGGTGGCTGAGCGTCGGAACCACCTCGACGCGGCCGAGCTCCGCGCCTCTCGTCTCGAGCTGGTGGACGAGCGGGTGGAGCCGCACTGTCCAGGACGCGGTCGGCGTCGATCGCAAGGGATCGTCGGCCGCGACTGAGACCTGCCAGATCGACAGGATGGTGATCCCGACGGCAAGCGTCGCCGCGGCTCGCCACACCCCCAGCCGGCCGGCCGCCAGCACGGACGGAACGTGTCGCGGCTTCCGGCAAGCGATCGCGACCAGGACGACGCCGCCGAAGAGCAGGCCGAGGCGGTCGATGTTGCTGCCGATCGGCGACGGAACCAGCCAGGCCAGGAGCACCGCCGCGATATAGAGCACCGATCCGATCCGGATCATGCGCCACTCCCGCGGCGCGAGCACAGCCACGAGCACGGCGCACAGGCAGGTACGGATCAGCGAACGGGTTTCCATCGGCTCCACACCGGAGAACGGGAAGAGCCAGGACAAGACCAGGACGAGCACGAGAGGCGGCAGCGCCAGGGTGTACGCCGCCGAGCGCCGGCCGCTGAGCCACATCGCCACCGCCACGAAGCCGACGAACAGCCCAGCGACCGGGCTCGAAGCGGTGGCCAGCGCGGCCAGCAAGCCGGCGACGACGGTCTGAGGCATCCGGTGCCATGCCCCGGTCGAGCGCGAGGCCTGGGGCCAGGCGAAGATCGCCGCCAGGGAGGCGAGACCGAACATGAGACCCAGCCCGAACGTGGTGCGACCGGACACGGCGTTTCCAGTGAGCGCGACCGCGCCGTACAGCGCCACCGGCAACGGATGCTCGAGGCGGTTGCTCCGGACCACCAGCAGTGCCAGCAGCCCCGCCGAAACGGTTCCGACGAGGACCATCGTGGTGCGAACGCCCAGTACGGCCATGACGTAAGGGGAGATGGCGCTGTAGGAGGCCGGCGACATGCCGCCATACCAGGCGAGGTCGTACGCGCTTGACGGGTGCGCGCTGGCGAAGGCGGCCCAGGCGTCCTGGGCCGCCAGGTCTCCGCCACCGTTCGCGAGCAGCGCCAGCCAGAGCAGGTGCAGCACAGCCGCCGTCGCCGTGGCGACCGCAACCGGATGCCTGACGAGCGCCAGCATCCGACGAGCTCGATCGCCGCGGAAATTGAAGGGACCGGATGGGGCGCGAGACGGCCTTGACGTAGCGGACGATGTCCTCGGCCGTTTCGGTCGGCGTCGGCGCGGCCCCGCCAGTTCCGGCGAGCTCGGCGAAATCGAGCGCGTCTTGGTCATGCATGCACAGCCATCAGTCCGCAGCACGCGACGAGGGAATCCGAGCCCGGCATCGCTAGCTCCTGGGAGAGCTTGGCCGGTCTGAGGTCCATGGTCATCATCGGCTTGCGTGCGAGGTGGCGACGTCGCATCGCGGCGCTCACGACACCTCCACGCCGACATCTACAACGTGTAGAGCAACTATATCTACACGTTGTAGAGACTGGCTAGGGCAGGGAAGCAGACCGCGACCTGGGGGACTCAGCCGAGTCCGGCCTCGCGGGCGCGGACGATGGCCTCGGCGCGGCTGGCGACATGCAGTTTGCTGAAGATGCTCGTCACGTGGTTGCCGACGGTGTTCGGCGAGACGCCGAGGCGGGCGGCGATGGCGGCGTTGCCCAGACCGGTGGCGATCAGGTCGAGCACCTCCCGCTCGCGGGCGGTCAGGGTGGGGAACGCCGGCTCGTCACGTCTGGCCGACATGTAGGCGAGTGTCCGGCTGGCCACGCCCGGGCCCAGAATCGCGTTGCCGGCCGCCACCGCGTGAATGGCGCGGACGATGTCCTCCGGGTCGGCTCCCTTGAGGACGTAGCCCATGGCACCGGCACGCATGGCCGCGAACACCGAGTCATCGTCGTCGAACATCGTGAGCATCAGGATGTGTACGTCGGGCGCCACGCGTGCCAGCTCGCCTGCGACGTCGATCCCGGAGCCGTCCGGCATATTGATGTCGAGGACGAGCACGTCGGGCCGCTCGGTCACCGCGGCGCGGGTGGCCTCGCGTGCCGTGCCGACGGAGGAGACGAGTTCGAGCCCGGGTACGGCGGCCAGCAGCGACCGCAGCCCCTCACGTACGACGGCGTGATCGTCGGCGATCGCCACCCGAACGGTCATGGTGCTCCTGCGATCGGGATCGTCACCTCGACGTGGCCACCCGTCCCGTCCGGCCCGGCGAGGAAGGTCCCGCCCAACTCGGCCACGCGGTCCTTCATGGAGGTGAGACCTACTCCCGGACGCCACGTGCCGTTGGTCGCGTGTCCGTCGTCCCGGACGTTGAGGCGGAGGTCGGCCCCGTCGACCTGGAGGGTCAACTTGGCCGCGGAGGCCTGCGAGTGACGGGTTACGTTATGCAGGGCCTCGACCGAGATCCGGTAGACGGCCACCTCGATCCCGGCCGGCAGCTGCGGAAGCGGTCCGGTGTCCACGGCGATCACGAGCGGACTGCCATCGGTGCGTTGGCGCACGGTGGCAGCATGCTCACGGATCGCGCCGGACAGCCCGAGGACGTCCAGCTCGGGTGGGCGCAGCTCGTTGACCAGGCGCCGGATCTCGTCGACGGTCTCAGTGGTACGCCGCCGGAGTGCATCCATCAGGTGTGCCGCCTCCGCCGGATCCGACTCGACGATCCGCCGTGCGGCATCGGCCTGCAGGATCACTCCGGTCAAGGCGGGTCCGATCCCGTCGTGGAGGTCCCGCCGGAGTCTGCGGCGCTCCTCCTCCCGCGCGGCCACGACGGCGTTGCGAGCCGCGCGCAGGCGTACGGCCATCGCGAGCGGTCCGGTGAGGACCGCCAGGATCCGCTGGTCGGCGCTGCTCAGCCGGGTCTCACCGCTGCGCAGCGCAACCACCAGTTCCCCCGCATCCGGCAGAGCCAGCGTCGTGGTCGCCTCGAGCTGGCCGTACCGGGCCACCTCCGTGCCGCCGCTGGTGACCGCCGCCCCGGGCAGCCGCAGCACCTCGCACATCCGGCTCAGCACATCGTCGAGCCCAGTGGCGTCGCCGAGCTGGGCACCGACCGCTGCCACTGCTCGGACCGGGTCGTTGCGCGCGCCGTAGAGCAGTCGGTCGACGCCGGCCTGCAGGCGCAGTCGCAGCGGGTTGAACACCAGCGCGGCGATGATGGCCGCGAGCACCGAGGGACCGAACGGTACCCGTTCTGACAACGTGCGCTCGGTCAGCGCGACCACGGTGACGTAGGTCAGGACGGTGAGTCCGGTGAGGGCGGCATAGACCAGCGACCGCGACACGACGAGCTTGATGTCCAGCAGTTGGTACCGCAGCACCGCGACCAGGATCGCCATCGGCACTAATGCGATCACGAAGATGTTCGCCCAGCTGTCGACGCCGAGCAGATCCGAGACCAGGAACAGCGAGACCATCAGGATGGCCGCGAACAGCAGCCACAGCACTTGCCGCCGCTCGCGGTCACTGCCGCGCCGGTAACGGAGCACGAGCCCGACCAGGGCGAGGGCGACAGCGACGTACCAGACCGCTCCGGCAACGACGATGAGCCAGGCCTGCTCGGAGAGCCATGGCCACTGCAGGTACCCGTCGATCCCGAGATCCGACACGGTCGAGTTCTCCGCGGTCAGGACCCCGAGCGAGAAGACCGAGCCCGCCGCCACCACGGCTCCGCAGGCGTACCTCCCGAACGGCGCGACGGAGCGTCCGTCCGGGAACAGCAGCAGGGCCAACGGGGTGAACACGGTCACCGCCAGCGGCCAGGCTCCGTTCGCGAACGTGGCCAGCAACCGCCAGCCCGCGGCCGTCTCACCCGGCTCGGTGCCCCACGCGAGCGCGGCGTATCCGGTGCCGCTGATCAGGAAGCTCAGTCCGCCGGCAAGCAGCAGCCAGCCGACCCCGTTCGCCGGTCGCGCCCGGGCGATCGGGTAGCCGGCGAGCGACAGCGACAGTCCGAGCACCGTGTTGCTGACCACGAAGCCTTCCATCAACTCGTGGGAGGTGAGCTCCGACGCCCACCCGAACGCCACCGCCAGCCCGGCTCCGACCAGCGCCAGCACGATGCCGGCGTCGGCGAGCAGCCTGTTGCGGTTCACCCCCACATGGTCCACCGACGGACCCCTAGATGCGTAGGGGCAGACCACTACTCCGCTCGGGAGAACTCGACCGGCCGGTTGGTGTCACGCGGTCTGCCGACCGGGGTCGCCCGGCGGTCACTGTCGATCTGTCAGCAAGGAACTACGACCAAGGGGAATGTCATGACCCAGACCAAAGCGGCCGATGTGGGCACCAAGCAGGTACGCGATGTGAGGGGGTACTTCCGCAAGGCGCTGGCCTTCACCGCGCCATTGCCGTTACTCGCCATGGGCATCAACTACCTGTTCCTGGACCTGCCGGAGAACGGCGACTTCAACGACATGGTCGACGCGGTATCGGCCAACCAGACGATGCTGAACATCGCGCACTGGACGACGCTGGTGTTCTTCGCGGGACTCATCCCGGCGGTCCTCGCCGTCGCGTTGGTCAGCTACCGCGCTGCGCCCCGGCTCACAGCGGTCGGTGCGACGATGTGCATGATCGGGATCCCACTGGGCATCGGGGGACCGAACGATCACGTGCTCGCCGAGCTCACCGTCGAGAAGCAACTCGATGTCGGCACGATCAAGCAGCTCGACGAGGCCTGGTGGGCTATGCCGTCCGTCGGTGTCGCGTCGCTGGCGTTCATCCTGGCGATCGTCATCGGGCTGCTCCTCCTCGGCCTGGCGCTGGCGCGATGCGACGTGGTCCCGAAGTGGTTCGGATACGCCCTCGCCGTCGGCGGCTTCACCCACCCGTTCATCCCGTACCACGAGCTTGTGGGGATCGGTCTGATCGTGGGCGCCGTGGGCTTCGCCGGTGCGAGCATCGCATTGCTGCGGACGTCCGACGACGAGTTCCTCCCCGCCTGATCGTCACATGTCGTCGGTCAACCGGAAGGCACGCGTATGGCGGATCGCCTGGGAGCAGGCGGTCTGCCGACCGCGTGCGCGGTCAGGACGCGAGGATCCCGGCCGGCTCCCGGTCGAGACCGGTTCCATGCCGACGGGCGATGGGGGTCGCTCCGCAGCCGAGCGCTGCGTCCAGGTCGGCGATCAGGTCGTCGACATCCTCAAGACCGATCGACAGCCTGACCAGGCCCAGCGGTGGCCGTGCCTCGGCGGCGACGGGACGGTGGGTCAGCGCGGCGGGGTGTTGCAGGAGGGAGTCCACGCCTCCGAGCGACACGGCATGGGTGAACAGGCGTACGCCATCGGTCAGTCGCCGCGCCCGGTCGAACCCGCCGCGCAGCAGGACCGACACCATCGGTCCCGGGCCGCGCATCTGTCGGCCGAGCAGGCCTCGGTCGTCGAGGCCGGGGAAGTAGACCGACTCGACAATGGGATGCCCGGTCAGCCAGGCGGCCACCCTTCGAGCGGATTCCTGCTGGTGCCGGATGCGTAGCGGCAGCGTGGCCAGGCCGCGGTGCAGCAGGTAGGCGCCCATCGGATGAAGAAGCGCACCGGTGATCGCCCGGACCCGCCGCAGCGCGGCCGCGGTCTGTTCGTCAGCGCAGGCCACCACCCCGCCCATGACATCCCCGTGGCCGCCGAGGTACTTCGTGGCGCTGTGCAGGACCAGCGTCGCTCCCTGGTTGATCGGGTTCTGCAGGACCGGCGTCGCGAACGTGTTGTCCACCAGCACGGGCACTCCGCCCGGCCGTGCCTGCGCGACGACCGCGGCGATGTCCGCGAGCTCGAGCGTCGGGTTGGCCGGCGTCTCCACGACCACGACCGCGGTCTCCGGGCGGATCGCGGCGGCGACCTCGTCCTCGCGGCAGAACGTCGTGGACGTGCCGAGCAGCCCGGATGCGAGCAGGTGGTCGGTGCCGCCGTACAGCGGACGGATGGCGACCACGTGCCGCCGCCGGTCCTCGCTCAGCGCCAGCAGGGCCGCCGTCATCGCGGCCATCCCGCTGGAGAACGCGACGGCTGAGGCCGCGTGCTCGAGTCGGGCCAGCGCCGTCTCGAACCGCGCGACCGTCGGGTTCCACAGCCGCGCGTAGACCGCGCTGCCGTCGGCCGGCGGTTCGCCGCCCGACGCGATGGTCTCGTACGACTCGCCGCCGCAGTCGATGCTCGGCAGTGGGTTCGTGGTCGACAGGTCGATCGGCAGGGCATGTACGCCAAGGCCCTCGAGGTCCTCGCGACCGGCATGAACCGCCACCGAATCAGTCCGAAGCTCATCAGTCCACATGGCCTTAAGATGACGCTGAACGCAGGATCTGCACAGATGTCTTGCTGAACCGCTCAACAGATCGCTACAACCCGTCGATCTCAGCAGCAACTAGTACGTCCGGAGACACCGTCTTGCCGAGAACCCAACCCTCCGGGGCCAACCAGGCCGGCGCCGCCGTCCGTGCTGGGCTCGACCAGACCGACCTGGCGATCCTGCGCGCCCTGACCGCCGACCCGGACCTGACGAACAAGGCGCTGGCCACGCGGCTCGGCATCGCCGAGTCCACCTGCGCCTACCGGCTCCGCGCCATGCGCGACCGCGGCATCATCCGCGGCACCCGGATCCAGCTCGCCCCGGACCTCCTCGGCGTTCCGATCCAGGCCGTGATCAAGGTCCGCCTGGGCAGCCACGACCGCGAGCACGTCAACCAGCTCTACGCCGAGCTGACCCACGTCCCCGGAGTCCTGCAGGCACTGCACGTCGCCGGCGAGGACGACTTCCACCTCCATGTCGCGGTCGAAAGCCCCGAAGCCCTGCGCGACCTCGTCCTCGAACACATCACCGTGCACCGCGTCGTTCGCCAGACCCAGACCCAGCTTGTCTTCGAAACCCGTGACGGCGCCGGCATCCTGCCTCGCGTCACCCCAGTCGGTCCGTCGCGCTGACGGCCCACCTGAGATCGGGCGCTAGCTTCTCGTGACGCGGATGGTGCCGAGGGAGGGATCGGCCGCGTACGCGATGCGAATGCCGGCTGCGCGGGCGTGATCGAGAGCCGCGAAGGTGTCGTCGGTGATTGCCTCGCCGGGCGCAAGGACCGGGATCCCGGGCGGGTATGGCGCGACGAGCTCGGCGCAGATCCGTCCGACGGCCCGGTCGATGGACACCGTCTCGGCCTCGGCGAAGAACGCCTCGCGCGGTGTTATGGCGCTGATCGCGTCGACACCGTAGACGGCGGCTCGCACAACGGGTCTGGGGGCGTCGCGGTGCCGCTCGATCGACTCCACCATGACTGCGGCGAGGGCGTCGAGGCTGGCGCCGGTGTCGGCGAGGGAAGCCACGGCGACGAGGACATCGCGGTCGGCGGACTCGATCGGCAGACCGGCGGCGAGGAGATCTCGCTCGACAGCGTTGCCGTCGGCGCCGGTTCCGGCCAGGACTAGCGTCAGCTTGAGGGGATCGACCGTTGGACCGTCGAGGACGGTGAGGCCCTTCACGGCGCGGAGCCGGTCTCGTACCACTCGGGTGGCTGCGAGTGCCTCGCCGAGTAGGACCTGGCCATCCCGCTCCAGCAGCGCCCTCGCGGCGTCGATGCTGGCGAGGATCGCACCGGCCGGGCTCGTGGTCGCGGACGCCTCGACGCCGGCGTCCAGACGAGCCGGATCGATCCGCTCCGTACGAGCGAGGACCAGCGCCGCCTGGCTCCACGCCGGCAGCGTCTTGTGGGCACTGGTCACCATCACGTCGGCACCGAGCTGGAGCGGATGCCGGGGGAGATCGGAGTGGAAGCCGAAGTGGGCCGCCCAGGCCGCATCGACCAACCAACGGCACCCCGTGCTCATGCGCTGCGTCCGCGAGCCCGGCGACGTCACCGACGGTGCCGACATAGGACGGATCGCCGACGAAGACGGCCGCGACATCCGGGTTCTCGGTCAGGGCGCGGCGCACCGTCTCCGGTGCGATGCCCAGAGGCAGACCCGTGGCGGGGTTGACCTCCGGCCGCACCCACACCGGCGTGAGGCCGGCCAGCACCAGTCCGAGCAGGAGCGAACGGTGCAACGTACGGCTGACCACAACCCGATCGCCGTCGCCTGCGAGGGCGAGCGCGACGGCTTGGTTGGCATGGGTGGCGCCGCCGGTCGAGAACCGGCAGACGTCGGCGCCCCAGAGCCGCGCCGCTCGCGCCTCGGCCTCGGTGAGCACGCCCGTGGTCAGCTTCATCGTGTCCAGCCCGGCGTAGAGCGGAGCGTCGCCGGCAACCACATCGCCGACGAGGTCGGTGCGCTGCTTGTGGCCCGGGATGGTGAATGGGGTCGGCCGTTGCTCGTAGAAGCGCAGCCAGGCGTCCAGCAGCGGGGCATCACCGCGTAACCCACGGGGATCAGTCGGCATCTGGCGTCCAGCCCGCGCCTCGATGTCCGACATAGCGCGAGCCTACGGGCGGGCCGTCACCAGCGAGCCGGTCACTGCTGCATCCTGGGATCCTGTGTCGGGTCGGCGTACCTGGCAGGGCAACCGTGATCGATGGCCGCGGGGCGCAGTTCGTAGTGCCAGGGCTCGTTGCCGTAGATCTGGCACAGCCCGTACACGGCGCCGTGTTCGGACAGCCACGCCGTCGCATCAGAGGGCCCGATGTCGACCGCGTCTCCGGACACGTGAGCGGACGTCTTGGGAGTGGCGACCCATCGGGCAGCCTCCTCCTCCGAGCCGTACTCCGAGATCGCCTGGTCGAGGAGTTGTTCCTGGTACGCCCGGGAGCGCCAGCCACTGGTGACCAAGAACTCGACCCCGTCGCCCGCAGCGTCAGTCGCAGCCTGGCGCAGAGCGCGAAGCAGCCTCGGATCGAGGTTGGCCACGGCCGGAAACTGGTCATCGAAGACGGTCACGCCGTCGGGCACGACGCCGTCAGCCTCGCCGATGAGCGACGTCGCCGACGAAGACGAGGCCGCCAGCGACTGGTAACCGACGAAACCGACAAGCGCCGCGCTGAGGGCGACCAGCGCGGCCAGGATGGTCGATCGGGTACGGCGGGCTGCTGTTCGTGCTGACTCCCGGTAGGACATGCCTCCAGACAAGGCAGCGCGGTGTTGCCAGCGCGTACGCGGTTTTCGATACGCCGACGATATGGCCGTGCCTCGTAGCATCGAGCGCATGCGTGTGTTGGTCGTCGAGGACGAGCCCTACATGGCGGAGGCGATCCGCGATGGGCTGCGCCTGGAGGCGATCGCGGCCGACATCGCCGGTGACGGGGACATGGCGCTGGAGCTGCTGAGCATCAACGCGTACGACATCGCCGTCCTCGATCGAGACATCCCCGGTCCGTCTGGCGACGAGATCGCCGAACGCGTTGTGGCGTCCGGCAGCGGCATGCCGATCCTCATGCTCACCGCTGCCGACCGGCTCGACGACAAGGCCTCCGGGTTCGAGCTCGGCGCCGACGACTACCTGACCAAGCCCTTCGAGCTCCAGGAGCTCGTACTCCGGCTCAGAGCGCTCGACCGCAGACGCGCCCATCATCGGCCACCCGTGCGGGAGATCGCCGGTCTGCGGCTCGATCCGTTCCGCCGCGAGGTCTACCGCGACGGCCGGTACGTCGCCCTGACCCGGAAGCAGTTCGCCGTCCTCGAAGTCCTCGTCGGGGCCGAAGGCGGTGTCGTCAGCGCCGAAGAACTGCTGGAACGGGCGTGGGACGAGAACGCCGACCCGTTCACCAACGCCGTACGCATCACGGTCTCGGCACTGCGCAAGCGGCTCGGCGAACCCTGGATCATCGCCACCGTGGCCGCCGTCGGCTACCGCATCGACACCCAACCCGACACCGGGCCTGGGGGAGGAGACCGTGGATAGAGCCCCTGGATGGAGCGTTCGCCTCAAGCTCACGCTCAGCTACGCCGGATTCCTCGTGCTCGCAGGTGTCCTGCTGCTCGCCCTCTGGGTGCTCCTCTTGCGACTGTTCCCGCACGCCGTGTTCGTCGAGGACACCAGATCTGGCATCGGCGGAGCATTCGTTCCGGGCCGCTCCGGCACCCAGCGAGCCTTCGGTCAGGTGGCAGTCGCAGTGCTGGGGTTCCTGCTGGTGTTCGGTCTCGCAGGCGGATGGTTCCTCGCCGGCCGGATGCTCGCCCCGCTCACTCGCATCACCGATGCCACCCGGATGGCCGCGGACGGATCACTGTCCCACCGGATCCGGTTCGAGGGCCGCAATGATGAGTTCCGCGAGCTTGCCGACAGCTTCGACACGATGCTGGCCCGGCTCGAATCACACGTCGCCGAACAGCAGCGATTCGCGGCCAATGCCTCCCACGAACTGCGTACCCCGCTGGCGATCACGCAGACCCTGCTCGACGTGGCCCGCAGCGATCCGAACCGCGACAACGGCGAGCTCGACGAACGCCTCCGTGCTGTCAACACCCGAGCGATCGACCTCACCGAAGCGCTGCTCCTGCTCACCCGCGCCGACCAGCGGTCCTTCACCCGAGCACACGTCGACCTGTCGCTTCTGGCGGAAGAAGCGACCGAGACGTTGCTCCCGCTCGCAGAGGAACGCGGCGTCACCATCGAAGCCTCAGGCGACGTGGCCCCGACCATCGGCTCACACGCCTTGCTGCTGCAGCTGACGACGAACCTCGTGCACAACGCGATCGTCCACAACCTGCCCGACCACGGCACCGTGTGCGTCACGACCAGTGCTCACCCCAACGGTGTGGTGCTGACGGTCGAGAACACCGGCGACAAGCTCGCCCCGCAGGCGGTCGCCACGCTGGTCGAGCCCTTCCAGCGCGGCACCGAACGCCTCCGCACCGATCACGCAGGCGTCGGCCTGGGCCTCGCCATCGTCAAGAGCATCACCCGGGCGCACGACGGAACGCTCACCCTCGCGGCCCGTCCCACCGGTGGGCTCCATGTCACGGTGCAACTGCCCGCCGTACGGCCGTCGGCTAGTTGATGTCGAACTCGTTGCCTTCCGGATCGGCCATCGCGACCGCATAGTGGTCCAGGCCCTCCTCGACGATCGCGTGCAGCCGGGTCGC
>Ga0075428_100002977_pt1 | contig 18453 bp, 13 predicted proteins | sample RhiMetdeltSRZDD2_FD_75291 | JGI IMG/M metagenome (GOLD analysis project Ga0075428, IMG submission 75291) | Populus rhizosphere microbial communities from Tennessee, USA - Rhizosphere MetaG P. deltoides SRZDD2 | ecosystem: Host-associated > Plants > Roots > Rhizosphere > Soil | place: USA... | reverse complement strand
TCTTCAGCCGCGTGCCGAGGAGATCTTCCATTTGTTGTGGGACGAGATTCGGCGTGCGGGCTTCGAAAAATCGCTGAATTCGGGAATCGTGTTAACCGGCGGCGGCGCCATGCTCGAGGGTGTGGCCGAGATCGCCGAGCAGATTTTCGATTTGCCGATTCGCCGCGGTACGCCTGTCGGTGTGGGTGGACTGGCGGATCACGTGAACAGCCCTGCGTTTGCCACTGCGGTCGGCCTGGTGATGTACGGCCATCGCAACCACGTCGGTGAACCCGCGCGCCCTGTCGGGGCCGGCGCCTTCGGCCGTGTCGCCGGACGGTTGCGCACATTGTTCAAGGAGTTCTTTTGAAACGCTGGCGATTCGGCTGGAACACCAAGCTTCCATTCGCGCCGGAGGAAGTGCCTCCGGCTGAACGCGGAAGCGACGAGAAGGAACTTCCGTCTCAACGCGGAAGCCACACAGTCCTTCCACCTGAAGGTGGAAGTCACGCGATTTCTGAGACCTGCGAAGAAACCCGGAGGGAAGACATGGCGAAGGGAACCCAGACGATACCGACCGAGACAGATACGCTGCGGCTGAAGCTTGACGAAACGCGCCGGTCGGGAGCACGAATCAAAGTGGTGGGCGTCGGCGGCGGCGGCAGCAACGCCGTGAACAGAATGGTCGCCGCCGGATTCGACGGCGTCGAATTCATCGTGGCGAACACCGACCTTCAGGCACTGCAACTCAACGCGGCGCCGATCAAGCTGCAGATCGGCGCCAAGCTGACCAAGGGACTCGGCGCCGGCGCCGATCCAAACGTCGGCCGCGAAGCCGCGCTCGAAGATACCGAAAAGCTGATCGAGGCACTCGACGGCGCGGACATGGTGTTTGTGACGACGGGCCTTGGCGGTGGCACCGGAACCGGCGCCGCCCCGGTGATCGCGAGCCTGGCCAGCGAACTCGGCGCGCTGACCATCGCGGTCGTCACCAAGCCATTCAAATTTGAAGGCAAGAAGCGGCAGCTTCAGGCGCAGAACGGCCTCCGCGAGCTTCGCGAGTGCGTCGACACCGTCATCACCATTCCGAACGAACGGCTCCTCGCGACGATTACACGCAGCACTTCGCTCACCAACGCGTTTGGATCGGCCGACGATGTGCTGCGGCAGGCGATTCAGGGGATCTCCGATCTGATTCTCGTTCCCGGGTTAATCAACCTGGATTTTGCCGACGTGAAGACGATTATGTCGGGCATGGGGCTCGCCATCATGGGCACCGGGCTTTCGGAAGGAGAGGGACGCGCGATGACTGCTGCCAGCGCCGCGATCTCGAGCCCGCTGCTCGAAGACGCGTCGGTCAAGGGCGCGCGCGGCGTGATCATCAACGTGACCGGTGGACCGGATCTGTCGTTGATTGAGGTGAGCGAGGCGTCGGGCGTCATTCAGGAAGCGGCGCACGAAGAAGCGAACATCATCTTCGGCGCAGTGGTCGATCCGAAGATGGAAGGGAGGGTGAAGATCACCGTGATCGCAACCGGTTTCGACCGCGAGGTGCCGCGGGTGGCATCCGCATCGGCGGCGCAGACGCCAGTCGACCTTCAGTCGTACACGAACTGGAAGCAGGAAAGCGGCGAACGGATCGCCGCGGCGGGTGGATCGCGGATGACGTTCTCGCGCCGCGCCGTGCTCGAGCTGCCGATTACGCCGGCGGCATCGCCGGCTCAAGAAGAGCTGTCGACGTCGCCGGGAGCAGAGTTCGAACCGGTTTCTCCGCTCGACGTGCCGGCATTTTTGCGTCGACAGAGCGAAGCGTAACGAACGAACGGTGAAATTGCTGACCCTTCGACCGCGCTCGGGTCAGCCCCGAGCAACGTCGAGGGGCTGATTGCCGATTGCTGATTGGTGATTTCCGCGAGTGCGGATTGCCGACCGACATCGTCGATTGTCGATTTGCTCTAGCTGGATGCAGGCGTGTCGCGACGCGCTCTGGATGTGCGCCTGCGTTCCCGGCAGCTCGTGACCACGGCTCGGCTGGTTCGTGCGTGATACACTAAGTAGATCCACGGCACGCGGCTTCGTCGTCTTGTGAGACGAATGCCGCGCACCGCACCAGTGTAGTCGCATGGCGCGCCGTCGCGCCCTCCGTTACATCGCTTCGACATCTCAATGAAGGCCTGGGAACATCGCGAACGCGCGCGGGACATGCTCGCGCGCGAAGTTGGCTACGTTCGGAAGCCGCACGGAGGACGAATCCGTGTTGCCCTGGCCTTTCCCAATACCTACTACGTCGGCATGTCGAGCCTCGGATTTCAGACGGTCTACCGGCTCTTCAACGATCTGGATGACGTGGTGTGTGAGCGGGTGTTCCTGCCTCCGAAACAGGAGTTGCAGGCACAGCTGCGCGCGGGTACGCCGCTGGTTACTCTCGAATCGCAGACCCCGGTCGGCGAGTTCGACGTGGTCGCCACGTCGGTATCTTTCGAGTGGGACTATACGAATGTTGTCACGCTGCTGCGCCTCGCCGGATTGCAGCCGCGCGCCGACTCGCGCACTGCGCGCGATCCGCTTGTCGTCATTGGCGGCGCCGTGACGTTCGTGAACCCGGAGCCACTCGCGCCATTCGCCGATGTGATTGCGGCGGGAGAGGGAGAGTTGCTCGTTCCGTCGCTGGTCGCAGCCATGCGCGAATCGCCGGATCGCGGCGATCTGTTGCGCCGGCTCGCCGCCGAGCGGGGCTTCTACATTCCGTCCTTCTACGATGTCCGCTATGCAGCAGACGGCACGATCGCTGCGTTTGAACCAAAACCAGGCACCGGCGCGCCATCGACTGTCCGGAAGGCCGCCGTGAAGAGCGTCGATCGGCTTGATCCACCGGCGACCTCCATCTTCACACCGGATACGGAGTTCGGGTCGCGGTTTCTGATCGAGGTCGTGCGTGGGTGCGCGAATCTGTGCCGCTTTTGCTGGGCAGGCTACAACTATCTGCCGGTCAGGGCGTTTCCCGCCGACCGAATTCTCGACCTCGCAAAGCAAGCCAGAGCCCACTCGGGAAAGGCCGGACTCGTGTCGATTGCGCTCTGCGATCACCCTGAGATCGAGCGCATTCTCACCGGCTTGCTGGACATGGGATATTCGATCAGCCCGGCGTCGCTGCGACTCGACGATCTCACTGAACCGATCGTCCGTCTCTTGCGCAGGAGTGGCGAACGCTCGATCACCATTGCCCCCGAAACCGGTTCGGATCGTTTGCGCCGCGTCATCAACAAGACGGTTACCAACGACGAGATTCTCGCGGCGACGAACCTGATCTTCGCCAACGACATCGACAACCTGAAGCTGTATTACATGATTGGTCTGCCGACGGAAACCGAATCGGACCTGGTTGCGATTCGTGATCTCACCGTCGAGATGCGCAACATCATGCTGAACCATGCGCGAGCGCGCGGACGCGTCGGACGCATTGTCGGCAGCGTGAACCCGCTCATTCCAAAGCCGGGAACGGCATATCAGTGGCTGCCAATGGAGGACCCGGCCGTGACCGACGCGAAAGGCAAGCGGTTGCGGCACCTGCTGTCGGGCCTCGACAACGTCTACTTCAACATCAAATCGGAGCGTCATTCGTATTACCAGGCGCTGCTTTCTCTCGGCGATCGCCGTGTCGCCGCGGCGATCGAGGCGGCTGAGCGCAACGGCGGACAGTGGCGGGCCGCCGTCGCCGACAGTGGAATCGATGCCGCGTTCTACATCTTTCGCGATCGCTCGAATGATCCGGTTCTACCCTGGGACATCATCGATGGTGGCATGAAGCGTCCGTTCTTCCAGGCGGAGTTCGCCAAAGCCCTGCGCGAAGAGTGGACACTGCCGCCCAAACGGCAGCGCGAGAACCTCAAGCTGCTGCCCGTACTGGACTGAATTGACACGCTTCGCCATTGCGATCGGGATCCGGAATCCGGGATCCGCGATCCGATAGATCCGGCAGGATCGAAGCGGATCCTCGATCACGGACGAATTCGTATCACGACGCGACCGCGGTTTCCGCTTCGTACTCCCCGTATGCTTGGAGAATCAGATCCCGGATCCGGTTCTGCGATGTCGCGTCGGCGATCGGCCGCAGGAGCGCAAAGCTGCGGCGCTCGCCGCCGACGGAGTACTGCCTGGCTGGAAACGTGACGTTGCGGCCAGTCCCCGTTTTGCGCTCCCACACCGCAAAGCCGACCAGCTTCAACCCCTCGAGTGGCCCCTGGATGAAATGCACTTCGGCTTCCGCCAGCTTTCCCGGCGGGTTTCCCTTGTCGTTCGGCAAGATCTTGATGGTCATCGTTGCTGCTCCTCTCGCGCTGGCCGATAACACCAGCAAGCGCAAGCGACGTGCCGCGGCGTGCCAATCGAGCGATGTTCGCCGATCACACTGTCATTGCAGATGTTGTGGCTGTCGACTGGACGGACGATCGGACGCGGAGGGTACTACTCAGCGAAGATGGTCAACGCTGGTTCCCGTTCACTCGCCCAGCAAGAGGACCTCGGCCATCGCGATTGCATCGGAATGGGTAATCGTGAGCAATGACGATCGCACCCGCATGCGTTCGGCGCGCGCGGCCGCACCTCCGTGCAACCGGAGTTGCGGCGGGCCAAACGTGCGGAACACTTCGATGTCCTTCCAGAGCACACCGCGCGAATGACCGGTTCCAAGCGCCTTCATCGCCGCTTCCTTGGCCGCGAAGCGTCCGGCCAGGTGCGGTACGGGATTGCGGCGTTGCGTACAATAGGCGATCTCCCCATCCGTGAAGACACGGCGCAGGAACCGCTCTCCGTATCGTTCGAATGCGGTGGCGATACGCGGGATGTCGGTGACATCAATGCCCAATCCGAGGATAGTCATGGTTCAGCCCCAGCCTAGCGGTGGTTTCGAGTGGACGCAAGCGGAGTGGGGCCACGTACTGCGGTGCCGTCCCCTCGCCGACATTGCCGATCACTTCTTCACGACCGCAAACCTCGAGCTCCGCGACTCGCGCGACGAATGGAACGCAGTGGCACGGGCGATGGGGATTCAATTCGATCGCGTTCTGCTGCTTCGCCAGGTGCATGGAGCACACGTCGCGGTCTCGAAACGCCGCGACTACGCGCCCGGACCCAGGCCCGAAGCCGACGCCGCCGTGACCGATGATCCGACGATCGCGATCGGCGTGCGCGTCGCCGATTGCGCGCCAGTTCTGATCGGCGATCGGCGGCAACAGGTCGTCGGCGCGGCCCATGCCGGCTGGCGCGGCACGGTACAAGGTGCGGCGATCGCAGCAGTCCGCGGGATGCAGAACCAGTTCGGGTCGCGTCCGCACGATCTTGTCGCCGCAATCGGACCATGCCTCGGGGCATGTTGTGGAGAAGTCGGACCGGAGGTGATCGAGATGTTTCGCGACGCAGGTCACGATTCACAGTTGCTCGGGCGATGGTTCACTGCGGGACGAGGCGATCGCTTGCAGCTGGATCTCGCGCTCGCCAATCACGATCAACTCGCGGATGCCGGGGTGCCGACATCTCAGATTCATGTGGCCGGCCTGTGCACGAAGTCGTTTCCGGACGTCTTTCACTCGTATCGCGTCAGAAGAGAACGCGCCGGCCGGATGGTAGGAATCATTCGAGTGAAATCTGACAGTGCTGATTGTTGATTTCTGATTGCAGATTGAAAAGCATGACGGCGTGAATCAGCAATCCGTCAATCACCATCAACAATCGGCAATCGACGGAAATCAACAATCCCCAATCGACAATCAGCAATTTCAGGACTCACCTTTCAGTCGCGCCTCCGCTTCGTCCATCCCCACATTCGACAGCCGATCCGCCTCTTTGTTGAATTCCCGCCGCACGTGCTCGAATTTCACATCGTCGAGCTGCGCAGCCAGCAGGCGCGCGCGCACGTACAACGGCTGCAGCCCCGGATTCTTCACCCTGTACTCACCACGCATCTGCCTGACGAGCAGCTCGGAATCGGCGCGGATGTGCACGCGACGAACATGATGATCGACCGCCCATTGCAGCGCCGCGAGCAGACCGTTGTATTCCGCGATGTTGTTGGTCGCGATCCCGAGCCCGCCGTGCAACTCCTCGAGGACCGTTCCGTCGGCCGATTGGATGGATACACCGTAGCCGGCGGGTCCGGGATTGCCGCGGGCACCCCCGTCGATATACGCGACAACCATTAATGGTCGGAGGGTTGCGCCGAGCCGGCGGCTGCTGCCGGAACGAAATAGAGGATTCGTGTGCAGCTGTCGCACTGGGTCAGAGTGTCGTTGCGGCGTACATCGTTGAACTTTTGCGGGCGGAGGCGGACGTGGCAGACCGTGCAGAGGCCGTCCTTGGCTTCGGCGACGGCGACGCCTTTGCGGCCATGCGCGATGCGTTCAAAGAGCGACAAGGCCTCGCGTGGGAGCCGCGCGACCAGTTCGGTTCGCGCATTTGTCAGCCTCGCGATCTCTTGTTCGAGCGCACTGCGCTCGGCCGCGAGCAGTTTCTGTTCGCGTGCGACTTCGGCCTGTTCCGCCTTGAGCGCGCTTTCAGCCGTTTTCAGCTCCGCCGAAAATGTTTCGGCGCGCTCCATGTGCTCCAGCAGCTTGTCCTCGTGTGCCCGCACTTCCTGCTCGGCGACGGCAATCTCCTTCTGCATCGCCTGGTATTCCTTGTTCGTCTTTACCTCCATCAACTGCCCTTTGAACTTTGACAGTCGACTCTGCACCATCGCCAGCTCTTTATCGACTTCGCGACGAGCCGTCTGATCCGCCGCCATCCGTTCTTTGACGGTACTCAACGCGGAGGATTTCTCGGCAACCCGCGTCTCGAGCGCGTGCTCGGCGGCCGGCAGCTCCGCAATCCGCCGCCGCGCCCTGTCGGCGGCGAGATCAAGGTCCTGGAGCTGGATGAGGTGTTGAAGGTCTGGGTGCATCAAAGGGATTGCTGATTTCTGATTGTTGTTTATCAACTCAGCATTCAGCAATCAAAAATCAGCAATTTGGTAGTCCGGCTCGCCAGCCGGAGCCTCACATCTCACACGCTGACAGCCCACCTTCGCGGCGGGTTATGCAGCGCCGCTACGGTGGGCATCCTTCGCCTGAGATGTGAGCGAAGGATGGGCCCACCAGGATTCGAACCTGGGACAGGCCGGTTATGAGCCGGCGGCTCTGACCGCTGAGCTATGGGCCCGAACAAACTCTAAAGGTAAAAGGCAAAAGGGAAAAGGCAAAAGGGAAGGACGCTAAGTCCTTCCCTCCAGGAACGCGCGCAGCTTCCGCGAACGGGACGGGTGCCGCAGCTTCCTGAGCGCCTTTGCCTCGATCTGCCGGATGCGCTCGCGGGTGACGGCGAAGCTCTGGCCGACTTCCTCGAGCGTGTGCTCGCTGCCGTCGCCGACGCCAAACCGCATCTTGATCACCTTCTCTTCGCGCGGCGTCAGCGTCTTCAACACTGAGTCGGTCTGTTCCTTCAGGTTCAGGTTAATCACCGCGTCGGAGGGAGAAACGACCTGGCGATCCTCGATGAAATCGCCAAGATGCGAATCTTCCTCTTCCCCGATTGGTGTCTCGAGCGAGATCGGCTCCTGCGCAATCTTGAGGACCTTCCGCACTTTCGAGACGGGAATGTCCATCCGCTTCGCGATTTCCTCGGAGGTCGGTTCGCGGCCAAGTTCCTGGACCAGCGCACGCGACGTCCGAATCAGCTTGTTGATGGTCTCGATCATGTGGACCGGGATGCGGATCGTCCTCGCCTGGTCGGCGATCGCACGGGTGATCGCCTGTCGGATCCACCACGTCGCGTAGGTCGAGAACTTGTAGCCGCGCCGGTACTCGAACTTGTCGACCGCCTTCATCAACCCGATGTTGCCTTCCTGAATCAAATCCAGGAACTGAAGACCACGATTGGTGTACTTCTTCGCGATCGACACCACGAGGCGGAGGTTCGCCTCGACCAGTTCTTTCTTCGCCTGTTCCGCCTGGATCTCGCCGCGCGCGATCGTCTCCAGGGTGCGCATCAGCTGATCCGGCGTCTCTTCCAGCTCGTCGGCCATCGTCTTGACGTCGACCTTGAGCTCTTTTTGCTGTTTGAGGAGGTTCTTTTTCTCCTCCTCCTTCAACTTGCTCTTCTTGTTCTTCGGATTGATCTGGCGCTCGATGTGATCGATCTGCCGCTTGACGCGCATGACCGCTTCGACTTTTTCCTTGATCTCGTCGATCAGGCGGCGCTTGATGTTCTCCGTGAACTCGATCTTCCGGATCAACTTCGATAGTTCGACACGCGCACGCAGAGACTCCCAGCGGACGCGGCGATACTTCCGCTTGTCGCGCGAGGTGGTTCCGCGCGGCGTTTTATCGAGTTTCTCTTTGCACTTCTCGACCGCCTGCCACGCCTTCCGCACGGCGTCGATCTGGCGGATGACCTGCTTCTTGCGGTCCTCGATCTTTTCGTCGGTGAGTTCTTCGTCGACGAACGTGACCAGCTCACGGATGCTCCGCTCGTCGGCCTTCAACTGGTCGCCCATCTGAATGATGGCGCGGGCCACGGTCGGCGTCCGCGAAATGGACTTGATGACGGCCAGCTTGCCGCGTTCGATGCGCTTGGCGATCTCGACTTCGCCTTCGCGAGTGAGCAACGGAACCGTTCCCATCTCGCGGAGGTACATCCGGACGGGATCGTTGGTTTTGTCCAGTGCCCCTGGTGTCAGGTCGAGTTCGAGTTCTTCAGCGCCTTCGCCGGTTCGATCGAGCAGCTTGTCCTCGCGGTACTTCTGCTCCGAATCAACGACTTCGATGCCTGCACTGCCAAACGTACTGAACAGGTCGTCGAGCTCGTCGGACGACGTGATGTCGGCCGGGAGCAGTTCGTTGACTTCGTCGTACAGCAGATAGCCCTTTTCCTTGCCGATGGAGATGAGCTGCCTCACTTCATCGTATTTTTCTTCGATCGACAACGGTAGATCTCCTTTGCCTGCCAGCGCCTTACTTCCGCTTCCAGATGCCATGGTCACTTCGCCATTTCCTGATTCATTGCTTCAATTTGCCGTTTCAATCCAATCTGCTTCGTTCCAAGCTCGTCGATCCGTCCATCGTGACTCGGAACGCCCTGTTCGAGCAAATTCGCCAGTTGCCGTTCCACGGCAGTGCGTTCGCGAATGAGACGATGTTTTCGAAGTTCCAGCACGCAATCGGTCAGGATTCGCGCCGGCGCTTCCGGTTGGATGGAGATCGATTCGACCAATCGAACCTCCTCTTTACTTAGACGCTCGAGGAGCGTCTGAGGTAAGGCGGCCGGCGGACATCCCTGCAGGGATCGCGCCTGCCGCAGGATATCCGCTGTCGCCAGGCCCTCCAACTCCCCGTCTTGTAGGTCGCCGAGCACCTGGACTGCCTGCTGCGGGTCTCTCATGATTGCCCAGATCAGCCCCCGTTCGGCCGGTTTGATCTGGCCGACGGGCGAGATCATCCGTTCCGCGACTGTGGTCTGACGCTGGACCGCAGCTTTGCGTATTTCCGCGCGAACTACCTCTTCCGTAATTCTGGCTTTGTGGGCCAGCCTGTCAGCGAACTGATCTCGGGCCGCCGCATCGGGAATCCGAGCGGCGACGGCCAACATGGCATTCAAAAACTCCCGCCGGCTGTCATCTTTTGACAGGTCGTGGCCAATCGACGCCCGGTCCAGCAGGTATTCGAGGTACGGCCGCGAATTCCTGAGCCTGTCCTGATACGCCGCTGCCCCTGATTTCCTTATAAACGTATCGGGATCGTCGCCTGACGGCATCATGGCGACGTTCACCTGAAACCCTTCGGTCACGAGCAGCTCGGACGACCGCGCCGCCGCCCCCTGGCCCGCCGCATCGGGATCGAAACTGAGGACGACTTTCGCGGCAAATCGTTTCAGCAGCCTCGCCTGAGCTGGCGTCAAAGCCGTCCCAGAAGAGGCCACCACATTTGTAATGCCGGCCTGATACGCCTGTGCGAAGTCGAAGTAACCCTCCACCATGACGGCGTGCTTGGCCCGCAGGATGGCAGTCTTGCTCAGGTGCAGCCCGTACAACGTCCGGCCTTTGACATAAATCGGCGTTTCCGGTGAATTCAAGTATTTCGGCTGTTGCCCAGAATCCATAGCACGTCCGCCGAACGCGACGATTGTTCCGTTGTCGCGGCAGATCGGAATCATCAGCCGGTTTCGGAACCGATCGACCGTCGTTCCCTGGTCTCGCTCAACGACGAGGCCACTACGAACGAGAAGCGGCAGAGCGAACCCCTCTTTCAGAAGACGTGTTTTGAGTCCATCTCGCGACACCGGCGCATACCCCGCCCCCACCGCCTCGATGGTCTCCGAAGTGAGCCCTCGGTCCTTCAATTGCCGCCGGGCCGCCGCCCCCGCAGGCGTCGCCAGTTGTTCGCGGAACCATGTGGCGGCCACTTCGTGTGCTTTGAGCAGCGAGTCACGATCCCGCTGGTCCTCGCCGTCGTCCTTTGACTGCTCCTGTTCCGGTACTGCAAGGCCGAACCGCCCTGCGAGCTGTCGAACTGCCTCCGGGAATGTCACCTTGTCAAACAACTCGATGAACTTGATGACGTCCCCACCGGCGCCGCAGCCAAAACAGTAAAAGACCCCGCGGTCGCCATTCACCTGGAACGATGGCGTTTTCTCGCCGTGGAAAGGACACAGACCCTTCCACTCCGCGCCGCCGCGCTTCAGCGGCACGCGTTCCTGAATGACCTGCACGATGTCCGCATGGGACTTCAGGTCATCGATGAAGCTTGCTGGAAATAACGCCATGCCGATTGCACATTGCTGACTGTTGATTGCGGATTTTGCTGATTGTCGATTGCTGACTGAGATTGCCGATTGCCGATGGAGATTGCGGTTTGTTGATTGGTAAACCAATCGTCAATCAACAATCTCGATCGTCAATCCGCAATCGTCCAAATCCGCAACCATCAATCCGAAATCATCATTCTTTAAACTCCACCACCGTGACACCCCCGCCCCCTTGATTTTCCGGAGCTGCTGCGAAATTGGCGACGTAGGGGTGCCCTCTGAGAAACTCGCCAATCGCGCGCCGGAGCTGGCCGGTGCCGTAGCCGTGAATGATTCGCACGGATTTCAACTCACTGAGCATGGCCTCGTCGAGAAATTTTTCGACGCGGGTCACGGCTTCGTCGACGTGTGTTCCGATGACGTTCAACTCTGTCAGCGAACCTTCACGAGGTTGCAGGTCGACATGGACTCGAACGCGCGACGGCTGACCGCTCACGGCGCCCGCCGGGGTAACCACGCGAAGCTCGTCGACGCGGGCGCGGAGTCGTTTCCCGCGGACATCCACTTCGGCCTCTCGATCGTGCAGCGACTGCACCACGCCTTCGAGCCCGAACGCTCCGACCAGCACTCGATCGCCGACCGAAGGTGCGCGCTGGGATGTCGTCCTCTCCGTCGTTTCAGCGGCCTGCGGAGTCGGCTGCCGCACACGATTTCCAATCGCTTCGATTGCTGCGCGTGCTTCGGCGCGAGCGGCCCCGGTATCCCCGGTCGAGACCAGCCTCGGAGCCATCCGGCGTTCGGCTTCCGCCGCGAGCGCATCCGTCCGCGTCTTCAGCGCGTTGACCACCTCGTCGATCTCGCGCCGCGCATCGCGGAGCCGCTCCTCGATCCGCTCGTCAAGTTTCCGCCTGAACGTTTCCTCGCGATTGCGGAGGTCCTGTTCGCGCTGCTGCAGTCGTGCCGTTTCTTCGGCGACGGTTTGCCGTTCACGCGTGGCAAGCCGTCGTTCATGTTCGAGCGACTGCATGTCGCGTTCGATCTTCGCCAGATGTTCGGCGAGCTGCGTCTCTCGCGCCGTGCGATGGGCGCGTGCTTGTTCGATGACTGCAGCCGGCAGTCCCAGCCGGTTTGCGATCTCGAGCGCGAGGCTGCTGCCCGGGGACCCGTAGTTCAATCGATACGTCGGTGCGAACGTCTGCGGGTCAAAGCCGAACCCGGCGGCCATCACCCCTTCGGTCGTAGAGGCATACGATTTCAACGCGTCGTAATGCGTCGTGGCAATCACGTTCGCTCCGCGCCTGCGGAAGTGATCGATGATCGCCATCGCCAATGCGCCGCCTTCGAGAGGGTCGGTCCCGGCACCCGCCTCGTCGAGCAGCACGAGCGACGGCAGTGCGAGCGCCTTGTCCATGGAGACAACGTTTGCGATGTGACCGGAGAAGGTACTCAGACTGGCAGCGATCGACTGCTCGTCTCCAATGTCGGCAAAGATGGAGTGGTACACGGGAATCTGCGATCCGCCGGCAACCGGGATCAGCAGACCCGCCTGCGCCATGAGCGACAGCAATCCGGCGATCTTCAATGCGACGGTTTTGCCGCCCGTATTCGGCCCGGTGATGACAAGCACGCTGACCGGAGGGATGAGGACGATATCAACTGGAACCGGTCCCGGGGATCCGTTGTCCGGGATCCGGGATCCGGTCCGTGTTAATCCGTGCTCTTCCGTGGTCCGGGATCCGGGGTCCGGGATCCGGGATCCGGTCCGTGCTAATCCGTGTTCTTCCGTGGCCCGGGATCCGGTCCGTGTTAATCCGTGTTCTTCCGTGGTCCGGGATCCGGTCCGTGTTAATCCGTGTTCTTCCGTGGTCCGGGATCCGGGGTCCGGAGTTTCGGGATCGGGTCCCGATTCGGGCTCACCCGTGCGCAGATGACGCCGTACTTCCGCGATGAGCAGCGGATGTCGCGCACCTCGTAGCTCGAGGCGACCATCCGCCGCGATGCCGGGCTCGACGCCGTCGACGAGCCGCGAAAAGCGCGCGCGTGCCTGCAGGACGTCGAGCTCGGCGGCTGCGTTGACCGTCCGCGTCAAATCAGCCGCGCGGCGCCTGAAGGCGTTCGTCAAGTTCAGGAGAATGCGCCTGATTTCCTCTGCTTCCTGCTGTTCGAGCGCGACGATGTCGTTGTTGATTTCGACCGTGCTGAGCGGCTCGAGAAACAAACTGGCGCCGCTTCCGGAACTGCCGTGGACGATTCCCGGGATCGCGGCACGATGTTCCGATCGCACGACGAGCACGTATCGCCCATTGCGATCGGTGACGATCTGCTGCTGCAGGTATTTCGATGTGTCCTTGCCGCGCAAGTACGATTCGAGCGTGCCGCGCAATCGTGTTCGTTGCTTGCGTAGCCGTTCCCGAACCATCTTCAGCTCGGGACTCGCATCGTCCAGCACTTCTCCGCTGGGATCAATCTTGCGCCGGATGTCGCCGATTTCTCCCTCGAACGATGTCACCGCGTCGGCGATGCGTCGCAGCCATGGCGTTGCCGCGCCAGCGCGCCGGATGGACGCGCATGTGGTGTCAACGGATGAAAGAAATGCGCTCAAGGCGACCAGGTGCAGCGCGTCGAGCGCGCGTCCTTCGACGCCGATCGAATCAATAATCGTTTCGAGGTCGGTTGCCGCCTGCAGCGCGATTTGGTTGTCGGCGAGAAATCGCACTGTCTCGGCAGTAGCGGCCAGCGCGTCCGAGACAGCCGGCGTTTCCGTCGCCGGCGCGAGCGCAGTCAGCCGCGCCAACCCATGTGGGGTGAGCGCGTAACGGCAAACCGCCTCGACTATCCGATCGAATTCGAGGGCCCTGAGGGCGCCAGCGTGCATCGGGATGTAACTTAGGAAGATTGACCCGGAGGACAGGGCAATCCTTAACTATAGCGCAAAGCGAGGCTCTGAATCCAGACCGCCGCGTCACGGTAAATGGTTGATAGAACTCGCGACTGCCGCGGCGCCAAAACCGTTATCGATGTTGACGACCGAAACTCCACTGGCACAACTGTTTAGCATTCCCAGCAGCGCCGTGATTCCGCCGAAGCTGGCGCCGTAGCCGACACTGGTCGGCACCGCGATCACGGGCACATCGACAAGGCCACCGACGACACTGGGCAGCGCACCTTCCATCCCCGCGACGACAATAACGACATGCGCGGCGTTCAGGCGAGACTGCTCGGCAAGAAGTCGATGAAGGCCTGCGACGCCCACATCGTAGAGGCGGTCGACCCGGTTGCCCATGATCTCAGCTGAGATGACTGCTTCTTCCGCAACTGGCAGGTCGGCAGTGCCGGCCGCCACAACGAGGATGGTTCCGCGGCCCGGAGGCAGCGCGGCGGTACGCAGTGTAATGGTTCGCGCCTGTTCATGAAACGATGCACCCGGCACCCGGCGCTGCACGGCATCGAAGGCCGCGCGATCGGTCCGGGTGACGAGGAGATTGTGTCCGGCAACGACGATTCGCTCAGAAATTGCTGCGATCTGCTCAGGAGTTTTGCCGGCTCCGTACACCACTTCGGGAAAACCCTGGCGCACGCTTCGATGGTGATCGACGCGGGCAAACTCGAGATTCTCGTACGGCGAGTGGCGCAAATATTGTAGGAGTTGCTCGTGAGCCGACTCGGGCGTCAGCGTTCCAGACTGCACTTGATCGAGCAGCGCTCGCAGCTGAAGCCGGTTCATGAGTGGGGGTAGTGGGGTGCCGGCGTTGATCTCGCAAACGGCAGAGCTGTAATATTATCGTTTGTGTTCTGTGACGGATTCATTCCTATATGACGCCTGTTGAGACGCTGATTCTCGTCCTTTATTTCTTTGTCCTCAGCATCCTGGCCATCTACGGGTGGCACCGTTATTACCTTGTGTATCTTTACACGAAACACAAGAACCAGGCCCCCGCGCCGCTGCCAGAACTCTCGAATTTGCCGCGGGTTACGGTGCAGCTGCCGATCTTCAACGAGATGTACGTCGCAGACCGTCTGATTGACGCCGTCTGTGAACTGGACTATCCAACGGAACTCGTCGAGATCCAGGTGCTCGACGATTCAACCGACGAAACCACCTCAATCTCCGAGCGGGCGGTTCGCCGGCATGCACTCGCGGGCGTCAATATCCGTTACCTGCATCGCGTCGACCGCACGGGGTATAAGGCCGGCGCGCTCGAGGCCGGCCTGGCGGAATCGAGTGGCGAGTTCATCACCATCTTCGATGCCGATTTCATCCCGCCGCGCGATTTTCTCAAGCGGACCCTCCCGTACTTTGCGACCGATCCTCGCATCGGCATGGTGCAGGCGCGATGGGGCCACATCAATCAGGATTACTCGCTGCTCACGAAGATCCAGTCGATTCTTTTGGACGCGCATTTCGTGCTCGAACACGGCGCCAGGAACCGGGCGGGGTGTTTCTTCAACTTCAACGGAACCGCTGGTGTGTGGCGTCGCGAGGCGATTGAGTCTGCCGGCGGCTGGCAACATGACACGCTGACCGAGGATCTGGATCTCAGCTATCGCGCGCAGCTCGCGGGCTGGCGTTTTGTCTTCCTACCCGACGTGGTATCCCCGGCCGAAGTGCCGGTTGAAATGAACTCGTTCAAATCGCAGCAGCATCGATGGGCAAAGGGATCGATTCAGACCTGCCTCAAGCTGCTGCCGCGCATTCTCCGTTCCAGTCAGCCGTTCGGCGTGAAGGCGGAAGCATTCTTTCATCTGTCGGCGAACTTCAATTACCTGTTGATGTCGGTGCTCTCGATCCTGATGTTCCCGGCGATGTGGGTCCGCTACAACATGGGATGGACCGAGATGCTCATCATCGACGTCCCGTTGTTCTTCGCCGCCACGGCGTCGATTGCTGTCTTCTACGTGAAGGCGCAGCGCGAGATCTACGGGGACTGGCGTCAGCGGCTGAAGTACTTGCCGTTCCTGATGTCGATCGGTATTGGCCTGTCAGTGAATAACACGCGTGCGGTGCTCGAAGCGTTGTTCCGCAAACAGAGCGAATTCGCGCGCACCCCCAAATACGGGATCGAGCAGGACAGCGACGAGTGGGTCGGGAAGAAGTACCACCAGACGGTTGGCGTGCAGCCGCTCATCGAGCTGGCGCTCGGTCTCTATTTCAGCGCGACCGTGTTCTACGCGCTGGTGACTCAGATCTACGCGACGCTGCCGTTTCTCATGCTGTTCCAGATCGGCTTCCTCTACACAGGACTGCTTTCAATCCTCCAGCAGTACACTGGCGAGAGCGTCATGCTCAAGACGCCGGAAGTCGCGAAGTAGCATCTGAAATTGCTGAATGTTGATTGCTGATTGCTGATTGATCTCCAGGATCAATCGGCAATCCGCCTGGCTCTCGGCGCGTCGAGCACCAACCAGCAATCAACAATCAGAAATCAGCAATTTCGGGGATATCATTTCTCCATGACCACCGAAGCCAAGCCCAAGGCTGGACTTGAAGACGTCGTCGCCGCGTCCTCGGCCATCTGCTACCTGGATGGCAACCGCGGAGTGCTGGCGTATTTCGGCTACGACATCCACGATCTTGCCCGGGCCGTCTCCTTCGAAGAGGTCTGCTACCTGTTGTGGCACGGCAGGCTTCCCAACCGTGCCGAGCTCGGCGATCTGCAATCTCAATTGGCCGCGGCGCGGCCGTTGTCGGAGCCGATTCTCCGGCTCATGAAACAGCTGCCGGCCTCCGATGGTATGGACATGCTGCGGACCCTGACGTCGGCGCTGGGGCAATACGATCCAGAGGCTGAAGACAACTCGCCTGCTGCGAACTATCGCAAAGCGGTCCGGCTGACGGCGCAACTGGGCAGCATCGTTGCCACATACGGCAGAATCCAGGCGGGCGGCGGTCCGATTCAGCCCGACCCTGCACTCGGGCAGGCAGCGAACTTCCTCTACATGCTGACCGGGAACCGTCCGAGTGCATTGTCGGTCCATGCCTTTGACGTCGCGCTGGTTCTCCACGCCGATCACGAGCTCAATGCGTCCACCTTCGCTGCGCGTGTGGCGGCGGCCACATTGACGGATTTGTATTCCGCCATCGTCGGCGCCATCGGCACGCTGAAGGGGCCGCTGCACGGCGGCGCCAATGCCGATGTGATGCGGTTGTTGATCGAGATCGGGCCGGATGCTCCGCCGGAGCGTGTCGATGATGCGATCCGGACGAAGCTCGCGAAGAAGATCAAGATTCCTGGATTTGGCCATCGCGTCTATCGCACTGAGGATCCACGCGCGACCCATCTGCGGCGAATGTCGAAAGAGCTTGGCGAGAAGGCCGGCAACACTCGTTGGTTCGAGATGTCGCAGCGGATCGAGAGTCTGGTCAAATCGGAGAAGAAACTGAATCCGAACGTGGATTTCTATTCGGCGTCGACCTACTACACGCTTGGTATTCCGATCGATCTGTTCACGCCGATCTTTGCCGTCAGCCGAATCTCCGGTTGGACGGCGCACTGCCTCGAGCAGTACGCGAACAACCGTCTCATTCGTCCGCGCACGGAATACATCGGTCCGCCATATCCGCAAACCGTACTGCCGATCGAGCAGCGTTAAATTTTTTGCGGTTGGCGGTTGGCGTAAAGCTGGCTAACCACTTATCAACGCCGGCCGCCTCTTCCCGTGCCCCGTCGCCTGCTCGAACGCATACGCGAGCTGCAGCACGCTCCAGTCATCGCGCTGGCGTCCCACGATCTGGATACCGACAGGCAAACCGGTTGAGGTGAAGCCTGCGGGGACCGAAATCGCAGGGTTCGCCATGAACGTCACGTACCAACAGGACCGCATCCAGTCGATGTAGGTGGTCATTGGCTTTCCGTCGATCTGCGTCGGATAGGGAACATTGACGTCGAAGGGCGCAACCTGTGTGACCGGCAGGACGAAGTAGTCATAGCGCTCAAAGAACTGGCGGCTCTGGTCGTACATCTGCGTCTGTCGCGCCAGCGCACGCCCGATGTCGGCTGCGGTCATCCGCTCGGCTTCCGCGATTTCGTACTTGATCGTGTCCTTGACCCACTCCGCTCTGTCACGAATCAATGGTGCATAGCGCGGATGATTGCCGGCGAACCGCAGCGCGGGAAATGCCTGATCGACGCCGGAAAAATCCGGCTCGTCGTCGGTGATGGTGCAGCCAAGCATTTCGAACACGTGGCGATTGCCGTCGATCACCGAGCGGATCTCCGGTTCGAATGGAATGCCGCCAAGTCCTTTCCACCACGCCACGCGCGCGCCCTTGAAGGTTCGATCGAGCCGTTCCCGAAATCGCGCACCGTCTCCGTCGAGCGATAGCGGATTTTGCGGATTCGGTCCGGCAATCGCGCTGAGGAATAGTGCGACATCTGCGACCGACCTGGCCATCGGACCCGACACCGACAACGGCGACCACGAGGTGTTCTCGCTGGCGACGCGACCAGGCGAGGTACGGAATCCGACGACATTGCAAAAGGCGGCAGGGTTGCGGAGCGACCCTCCGGTATCGCTGCCATCGGCGATCGGCAGCATTCCGCACGCGAGCGCGACCGCGGCGCCGCCACTGCTGCCGCCGCACGTCTTTGTCGTGTCGTAGGGATTACGCGTCGCGCCAAAGACGCTGTTGAACGTCTGAGAGCCGGCGCCGAGCTCAGGGGTGTTGGTCTTTCCGCACGTGATGGCGCCCGCCGCACGGATGCG
>Ga0075428_100002973_pt1 | contig 18472 bp, 14 predicted proteins | sample RhiMetdeltSRZDD2_FD_75291 | JGI IMG/M metagenome (GOLD analysis project Ga0075428, IMG submission 75291) | Populus rhizosphere microbial communities from Tennessee, USA - Rhizosphere MetaG P. deltoides SRZDD2 | ecosystem: Host-associated > Plants > Roots > Rhizosphere > Soil | place: USA... | reverse complement strand
CATGACGCTGGCGTGGGTGAATCGGGACGGCGCGGCAACGCCAATAACCGCCGTGAAGGGTCTGTTGACCAGCGTCCGGCTTTCACCCGATGGGCGCCGCCTTGCCTTCGGTTCGAGTGAAGGCGACGCGGACGTCCATGTCTACGATCTGACACGTAACTCACTGAAGCGAATCACCTTTGCTCCTGTGTTCGAAGGCACTCCCGTCTGGACACGCGACGGCACCCGAATCGTCTATGCGTCGGACCGGGGCGCGGCAGTGCAGATGTTCTGGAAGCGTTGGGATGACCCCCGCGGAGCGCCCGGGGCGCTGGCGCAACAGCCTCCGGAGGACGAGGCGCTGGCACCGGGCGAGTATGCTCGGATCCCCCACGCATGGTCGCCAGATGGGCGGCTGCTCGCTTTTACGGAGAACCATCCGGAATCCCGACGTGACATCTGGTTGATGCCCGCAGGGGGCAGGAGTTTTCCTCTGGTGGTATCACCCTTCGAGGACAACCATCCGACGTTCTCCCCGGATGGACAGTGGCTGGCGTATGTGTCGAACGAATCCGGAGGCGACGAGATTTACGCGCGCCGGATTGAAGGGAACTCGGCGCCGATTCAGATCTCGCGGGCCGGCGGCTCTGTCCCTCGATGGGCTGCCAATGGAGACCTGTTCTACTGGTCCGCGGGCAAGATGTTCGTGCTGCCGGTTCGTCCTACTCTCAATACACTGGCGATCGGCCGCCCCAAGGAGCTGTTTGCGGTCAGCGCCCTGCCTTTCTACGACGTGACTGCCGATGGCCAGCATCTAGTGATGCTCCAGCCCGCTGGCGAGGCGTATCCAAGAGAGCTTGTCCTCGTCGACAATTGGGCACGCGCGTCGGGCCGGTGATTCATCCGGATCTCAATTACTAACTGGAGACTGAGCACTGGAAACCAGTGCATCGCCGTCCGCGCTCGCGCTTCGCGGTAACGACACCCTGAAACGCGTCCCCTCGCCCTCGACCGAGCGCACCTCGATGGTGCCGCCATGCGCTTCGATGATCTGGCGCGAGATGTAGAGACCAAGGCCGATGCTGCGGCCGCTCGCGCTCGCATCGGTGCCGCGCTCGAACGGCTCGAACAGTCTGGCGAGATCGTCGGGTGAGATTGGCGTGCCCTCGTTGTGTACGTCGATCGTCACGCCATCCTGATCCCCGCGGGTCGTGAGGCAGACGGTGCTCGAGGGGGGACTGTGCTGGAAGGCGTTGCTGAGCAGGTTCCCGATCACTTGCGCGAGCCGGTCGGGATCCCACATCCCGTCCGCCTCGCCGTCATGAACGATCGTGCCCTTCCGGGACGGCTGGGTCAGCAGCACTTCGTCGAACACCTGCCGGGCGAGCTCGCGAATGTTGGCGGGCTTCGGGGTCATCGGAATGCGTCCCATCACCCTGGCCTGGGTGAAGTCGAGGAAGTCCTGGATCAACCTCACTGCACGATCGGACGACGACATGATCCGCTTCACGACGCGGACACCTTGCTCGTCGAGCTGGCCACGCTTCAGCAGCAGCGACGTCGCGATACCGATCGCGTTCATCGGGTTGCGCAGATCGTGACTGACGATGCCAATCAGCTGCTTGTCGAACTCGGCGCGGCGATGGAGCTCGTCGCGCGCCGCTTCCGCTTCCGCGCGGGCCGCCCGCTCGCGTTCGAACAGAGCCGCCCGCTCCACCTCCTGGATCTTCTGCCGGGTGATGTCGTGGCCGAGCACGAGGATCCCGGTCGTCCGGTTCGAAGGGTCGACGATCGGCTGGTAGCTGAAATTCAGGAAGACCTCCGAGAGCGGCGCGCCGGGCTCCTGCTGGAGCAGCGCACGCATCCCGGTGCCGACGAACGGCTTCCCGGTCGTGAACACGTCGTCGAGGAGCTGGATGAAAAGCTGGTTCTCGAGCTCGGGAAGCGCCTCCGCCAGGGTCTTGCCGATGATCTCGCGATGCCCCACCAGCTGGTAGTAACCCGCATTGGCGATCTCGAAGACGTGAGTGGGCCCGCTCAAAAAGGCCATGAAGCCCGGCGCCTGCTCGAACAGCCGCTGCAGGTTGGCGCGCTCGATCTGCAGGGACTGATTCGTCTCCTGCACTTCCCTGGCGCGCTCCAGGACGCCGGCCTCCATCCGGGTCGTGGCTGCCGCGGCCGGATGAGACGCGGCCTTCCGCAGGCGCTGTAGCTCGCTCACGTCGACGGTGTGCTGAAGGATGTAAGCGACTTCACCGTGCTCATCGTGGAGGGGAGTGTGTGTCGCACTCCAGAAGCGATCCTCGATCCGGCCATCGCCATCCTCGGCCCGCGGCACTCGATAGCGGATGAAGGCGATCACGTCGGCCCGGCCGGTCTCGAGGACGCGCTCCAGCGACTGGCGGAGCAGCGCGGCGCTCTCGTTGCCAGGATCTGCCGGATCGTGCGGAAACTCGTCGAACACGTTTCGCCCGATGAGCTCGTCCAGGCGCTTGCCGGTAACCTGCAGGTATGCGTCGTTCGCGGCGACGAATCGCAGCTGCCGATCGAGCACCATGTAGGAATTCGGCGAATGCTGGAAGAGCGACTGGAAGGAGAGAGAGCGAGGCATGCCCTGAGTTCAAGCTTACCAGTAGCCAGTAACCGGTTCCCAGTTCCCAGTTCCCAGTTCCCCGCAGGAGAACGGACCGTGACCGAAAACTGAAGACTGGAAACTGGTTACTGGCTACTGAAAACCAACGATCGCTTTCACGAACGCCTCGCCGAGATCCTCGGCCTTGCGCGCGCCAACGCCGCGAACACTGAGCAGGTCGGAAATCGATCTCGGCTTCAGCCGGGCCATTTCGCGCAGCGTGGTGTCGTGGAAGATGACGTAAGGGGGCACGCCCCGCGAACGCGCGATGTCGAGCCGCAGCGCGCGGAGCCGCTCGAAGAGATCGCGATCGACGTCCTGCCAGGATTCGGTCTCGATCGCGGCACGCCGCGGCGCTTCGCCGCGAACCGGGCGACGTTGTCGTGCGAGCGCGAGGCCCGGCACGGCCGCCGCATCTTTCAGCAGCGCGACGCCGTCCTCCGTGAGCGTCAGCACCGGGTACTCGTCGTCTGTCTGACGCAGCAGGCGGTGGGCGATCAGCTGCTCGACGTAGCCGCGGATTTCCGGGATCGACGCGTCGCGCAGGAGGCCGAAGGTGGTCAACGTGTGGTGACGCCGGCCCATCACCTGCTCGGTCTCGGCGCCGCGGAGCACGTTGGCGACGTGCCCCGCGCCGAACCGCTGCCCGACCCGCGCCACGCACGACAGCACTTTTCTGGCGAGAACAGCGGCGTCCGGCACGGCTTCGAGCTCGTCGAGACAGAAGTCGCACGCACCGCAGTTCTCCCGCGCATCCGCCTCTCCGAAATACGCGAGCAGGTGCTTGTGCCGGCATCCGACCGCGGCCGCGTACCGCTCAATGTCGCGCAGCAACCCGCGGCGCGCAGCGGTCAATTCTCCATTGCGTTCCAGCATCACCCGCCATTTCAGGAAGTCGGCGCTCGAATAGATCAGCACGCACTCGGCTTCGAGACCGTCACGCCCGGCCCGCCCGGACTCCTGCTGATAGTGCTCGAGGGACTGCGGCGCGCCGGCATGGACGACGAAGCGGACGTCGGAGCGGTCGATGCCCATCCCGAACGCGACGGTCGCCACCACGACGTCGGCGTGCTCGTCCAGAAACGCGTCCTGGTTCCTGGCCCGTTCGCCGTCCCCGAGACCGGCATGGTACGGACGCGCCCGGACACCCGTCTCACACAGCCAGGCTGCCAGCGCGTCGACCTCTTTTCGTGACGTGCAGTAGACGATGCCTGCGTGGCCGCGGTGGCGGCCGAGCACGTCCTGCAGCTGCCGTTTGAGCTGCGCGCGGCCGAGCACGCGGTAAACCAGGTTGGGCCGATCGAACGAGCCGACCAGCTCGATCGGGTTGCGCAGTGCAAGCTGCGCGGCGATGTCGCGGCGCACGCGCGCGGTCGCAGTCGCGGTGTAGGCGTGAAGACTGACATTGGGAAACACGTCGCGCAGCCGCGCCAGTTGCCGATACTCAGGGCGGAAGTCGTGTCCCCACTGGCTGATGCAATGCGCCTCGTCGACGGCGATGAAGCTGATGCTCGACTTACCGATCTGCGTGAGGAACGGCTCGCTGCCCTCGCCCGCAAGCCGCTCGGGAGATACGTAGAGCAGGCGGTAACGCCCCTCCCGAACACCGCGGAGCACCGCCGCCCGCTCGTCCGGCGGCAGCGCACTGTTGAAGCAGGCCGCGGGCACGCCATTCGCGGTCAGGCCGTCGACCTGATCTTTCATCAACGAAATCAGCGGAGAGACGATCACCGCGAGGCCGGGATGCACGAGCGCCGGCGCCTGGAAACAGAGCGACTTGCCACCGCCGGTCGGCAACACCACCACCGAGTCGCGGTGGGAAAGGATCGCCTCCATCGCGTCGCGCTGGAGCGGCCGGAATGCCGAGTAGCCCCAGTAGCGCCCGAGAACCTCGAGCAGCTGATCCTGATTCACCTATACGCCTTCCAGGATCAGCAGGGTGCCGTCCGACGTCTCCTGACGGATCCGCTTCGCTTCGGAGTACTCAGGAGAGTTCCACCATTCGCGCGCCGCAGCGACCGACGGGAACTCGACCAGCACGAGCCGGTTCGGGTGCCAGTCGCCTTCGAGCACTTCGATGCTGCCGCCACGCGCGATGAAGCGGCCGCCGTACTTCTCCAGCGTTGGCGTGACCAGCCGGCGGTAGTCTTCGTATCTGACCGGATCCTTCACGGTGACATTCGCGATGACGTAGGCGCTCATTCTCTTCTTCGCCCCTCGACGAGGCTCGGGGCGATCATGATTCACGATTGACGATTGACGATCAGGCTGCAGCACGTGACCGCCCCTTCCGCCTTCGCCAGCTCCGAGAGATCCACCGTGCGCACGCGCGCGACCGATGACAGACGAGCGTTCGTCCGCGGATGTGCCGCGGCGGACACTACAGTGTCGCCAATGCGCAGCACGTTGGCCGCCGCGGGCTCGGATGGATCGACCTCTATGATCGCGTGATCCGGGAACATCTGGCCATTGACCCAGTCGGGATTGATCAAGACGACGCCTGGCGCGGCTTCGGTGACGGCAGACTTCAGATGCAAACAGTTGTCCACCGGCACAGTGCGGACGTCGTACCCGCAGGACGAAATGAAATCGGCCAGTTGCTGCACGCCAGCGGCATTTGTCCGCGTACCGCGGCCCACGTAAAGCACGCGCCCGAGCCGCAGCACATCGCCGCCGTCGAGCGTTGCCGGCTCGGTGAGGAACCGGAGTTGACGAATGGAGCCCAGCGTTGTCGCGACCTCGCCGGTTTCGGCTCGCCGCGACGCGGCGCCCGGCCGGGTGATGACGGCGATCTCGTCGAGCACGACCGCCGTGTCTTCGACGAACACGGAATCCGGCAGCTCGTCGGCCGCGGGAACATGGACGATCTCGCATCCGAGCTCAGCCAGCGTCCGCTCGTACTCGGCATGCTGCGCCCGGGCGAGCGCAGTGTCGATCGGAACGCGCTGTAGATGCGTGAGCTCGCATTCCGTCAACGACGCGGGCACGGGACGGGTGATGGCGATGACACGCATCAACGGCAGGGGCTTATTCAGAAATTAATCAGGAGGTCAGGAGATCGGCCAGGTTTCCTGAAGACTCCTGAACTCCTGGTCTCCTAATCTCCTATAAAAAGATGCTCGCTAGTGAATCCCGCCAGACTCGCCTGACAGTTCCTTGACGACGTCCCCGAGCACGCCCTTCGCGTCCCCAAACACCATCAGCGTGTTGTCGGCGTAGTAGAGCTCGTTGTCGATGCCGGCGAACCCGGGGTTCATGGAGCGCTTGATGGCGATGCAGGCCTTGGCCTTGTCGGCGTCGATGATCGGCATCCCGAAGATCGGGCTCGCCTTGTCGTGGCGCGCAGCGGGGTTGACCACGTCGTTGGCGCCGACGACAAGGACCACGTCGGTTTGCGGGAGATCGTGGTTGATGTCCTCCATCTCGACGAGCGACTCGTACGGGAGCTCCGCTTCCGCCAGGAGCACGTTCATGTGACCCGGCATACGGCCGGCGACGGGATGGATTGCGAACTTCACGTCCACGCCTCGCCTGGTCAGCTGGTCGTAGATCTCACGCACCCGGTGCTGCGCCTGCGCGACGGCCATGCCGTACCCGGGGACGACCACCACCGACCCGGCGTTCTCGAGCAGATCTGCGGCATCGCGGGGCGTGCCGCTCTTCGCGGTCTTGGCCTCTCCGGCCGCCCCGGCCGCCTGCACCTGGCCGAAGGCCCCGAACAGCACGTTCGTGAACGACCGGTTCATCGCCTTGCACATGATGACCGACAGGATGAAACCCGACGACCCATCCAGCGCGCCGGCCACGATGAGGACCTTGTTCTCGAGCACGAAGCCCATCGCCACCGCCGAGAGGCCGGCATACGAGTTGAGCAGCGAGATCACAGTCGGCATGTCGGCGCCGCCGATCGGAATGATCAGCAGCACGCCGAACACGAGCGAAAGCAGCAGGATCACGACGAACAGCCACCACTGTTCGGGGTGGACGACAAGATAGACGGCGGCGATCACCGCGATCGCCAGCAGCCCCAGGTTGATGATGTTCTGGCCCTTGTAGGTGATCGGCCGCGTCGGGATGACTTCCTGCAGCTTGCCGGCGGCCATGAGGCTGCCGGTGAACGTCAGGCCGCCGAGGATGACCTCTGCCGAGAGGGCGCCGGTCCGGAAAGGCGTCAACTCCTGGCTGCTCCCCGAGACCCCGAGGAAGTATTCGGCCGTGCCGACGAGCGCCGCAGCCAGGCCGCCGAACGCATGCGACAACGCCGTCCGCTGCGGGACCGCGGTCAGCGGCACCCGCGACAACGGCACGCCGACGATCGTCCCGACGATCATCGCGACGACGATCGGACCGTAGCCCAGGCCCGGGTGCAGCAGCGTGCCGATGATCGCCGCGGCCATTCCCGCGACGCCCGCGCCCACGCCGCGGCGCGCCGTCGAGGGATGATTGAGCCAGCGCAGCGACAGGATGAAGAGCGTCGCGGCGATCAGGTAGCTGGCCTGCGTGAGATGCTCCGCCATTACTTGCGCCCCCGTTCGCGGAACATCTTCAGCATGCGGTCGGTAATCATGAAACCGCTGACGATGTTCGTCATCGAGGCCGCGACCGCGATGGTGCCGAGAACGGTGGAGAACGTCGTACGCTGTTCACCGGCGATGATGATCGATCCGACGACGGCAATGGCTGAGATCGCGTTCGTCAAGGACATCAGGGGCGTGTGCAGCAACCGGGACACGTTCTGGATCACCTGAAAGCCGACGAAAGTCGCCAGAACGAACACAAATGCCATGGACCACAAGTCTGCGTGCATGAAATCTCCGAGTACCAGCCGGGATTGTAGTTCAGGACACGCGTGCGCCGGAACGAGCGCGACGTGCTAGTCGAGACGCCCGACGGCCTGTTCTGCCCTGCCGGGGAGTTCTTCATCGATCCGTGGAACCCGGTCGCGCGCGCCGTGATCACGCATGCCCACGGCGATCACGCCCGCCCCGGCAACGCCGCCTACCTGTGCGCCGCCCAGGGCGCCGGGCTGCTCCGGCGTCGGTTCGGATCGGACGCGGTGATCGAGTCCGTGCCTTACGGGCGGCAGCTGCGCCTGGGAGGCGTCGCCGTCAGCTTCCATCCCGCCGGGCACGTGCTTGGCTCGGCGCAGATCCGGATCGAAGGCGAAGACGGCGTCTGGGTCGCAGCCGGCGACTACAAGCGCGCGGCAGATCCGACCTGCGCGCCGTTCGAGCCGATCCGGTGTGACACGTTCATCACCGAGTCCACCTTCGGCCTGCCCATCTACCGCTGGGACACCACCGACAGTGTGATCGCCGACATCCTCGGCTGGTGGCAGTCGAATTCGACCGAAGGCAAGTCGTCCGTGCTGTTCTGTTACACGATCGGCAAGGCCCAGCGCGTGCTCGCGGAACTCGGGCGGCACACCGATCGGCCGGTGTTCGTTCACGGAATGATGCTGCCGATGATCGAAGCCTATCGAGAGGAGGGCGTGGCCCTTCTCCCGGTGAGACCGGCCACCGATCAACCTCGCGGCACCTCGTTCGCCGGCGAGCTGATCCTCGCCCCGCTCCCGGCGCGCGGCACGCCGTGGATGCGACGGCTGGGCACGCATTCCGACGCGTTCGCCTCAGGCCTGATGCGCGTGCGCGGTGTCCGCCGCCAGCGCGCGTTCGACCGCGGGTTCGTGCTCTCCGATCACGCCGACTGGCCGGCGATCCTGGAGACAATCGAAGAGACGGGTGCGACCCGGGTCCTCGCGACTCACGGACACGCGGAGCCACTGGCGCGGTTTCTGCGAGAAGAGGGTCGAGACAGTGGGGTTATCAGAACGGCTTGGGAGGGGGAGCCGACGGGGGACTGATAGCCGCATGCAACTATTCGCCAGACTTTACGATTCGATCGACTCGACGACGTCCACCAACGCCAAGGTCGCGGCGATGGCGCGGTACTTCAGCGAGGCGCCGCCGGCCGATGCGGCGTGGGCCGTGTTCTTTCTCACCGGGCGCCGCCTGAAGCGCCTGCTGCCGTATGCCGCGATCCATGACTGGACGATCGCGGCGACCGGCCTTCCCTCCTGGGTCATCGAAGAGTCCTACTCGGTCGTCGGCGACGGTGCGGAGACCGCGGCCCTGGTGCTCGATCAGCTGCCGATCGTCGAAAACCTGGCGCCGTTGCCGCTCGCGGCATGGGTCGAGGAGCGCATCCTCTCGCTGCGGGCGATGGACCCGAACCTGCAGCGAGAGCGGGTCACCACGTGGTGGGCGCCGCTCGATCGGCTGCAGCGGTTCGTGCTCCTGAAGCTGATTACCGGCGAGTTTCGCGTTGGCGTCTCGCAAACGCTCGTGGTCCGGGCGCTGGCGCAGGCGTCGGGCCTTCCCGTCGCCACGGTGGCGGCGCGGCTGATGGGCGACTGGACGCCGACGGCGGACTGGTTCGCCTCGCTGATCTCGCCGGAATCGACGGATGTCGATCAGTCGCGGCCCTATCCCTTCTTCCTCGCGTCGCCGCTCGAGGAAGATGTGTCGACGCTCGGCGATCCCGCAGACTGGATCCTGGAATGGAAGTGGGATGGTATCCGTGCGCAGCTGGTGAAGCGGGGAGGCGCCATCCATCTCTGGTCGCGCGGCGAAGAGCTGATCACCCATCGCTTTCCTGAAATCGTCGCCGCGGCCACCCACCTGCCCGATGGCACCGTGCTCGACGGCGAGGTGCTGGCGTTCCGCGACGATCGGCCGCTGCCCTTCTCGGCGTTGCAGCAGCGAATCGGCCGCCAGAAGCAGGTCGCCCAGATGGCTCGTGCCGTTCCCGTCGTGTTCATGACCTACGACCTGCTGGAGCAGAACGGCATGGACATCAGGACCCTGCCCTTGAGCGAACGGCGCGAGCGATTGATCAACCTCCTTCCGTCGGGCGTTCTGCGGCCGTCACCTGGCGTGGTGGGCAGCAGCTGGGACGCGCTCGCCGAGGTTCGCAGCGAATCGCGCGTCCGCGGGGTCGAGGGTCTCATGCTGAAGCGGGCTTCGTCCGCCTATGGCGTGGGACGCAAGCGCGGCGACTGGTGGAAGTGGAAGATCGAGCCCTACACGATCGACGCGGTCCTGATCTACGCGCAGCCCGGCAGCGGCAAGCGGGCCAGCCTGTTGACCGACTACACGTTCGGCGTCTGGGACAACGGCGAGCTGGTGCCGGTGGCGAAGGCGTACTCGGGGCTGTCGAACGAGGAGATCGGCGAAATGGACCGCTGGATCCGCCGGCACACCCTGGAGCGCTTCGGCCCGGTGAGACACGTCGAGCCGGTGCACGTATTCGAGCTCGGCTTCGAAGGCATCGCGCGTTCGTCACGCCACCGCTCGGGCATCGCCGTCCGCTTCCCGCGAATGCTGCGCTGGCGCAAGGACAAGCGGGCGGAGGAAGCGGATACGCTCGAAAACGTCCAGCGGTTGCTGGAGTCGACAAATGCGCCCGGGGGCTGAAGCCGCAGCGCCACAAAAACAGGGATCCGAGCGGGTCTGTAAGATAGCCCGATGTCAAACCGGCGTTTCGCCTCGTGGATCTCCCTCGCTCTCCTCTCAACCAGCTGTACGATCGTCCTGCCGGCGCGGCGGGGCAGGGGCACAACCTATCGCGTTGACGAGATCACGATTCCAGAAATCCACGGGGCATTGACGGCCGGCCGGCTTACGTGCCGCGCGCTCATCGACCTGTATCTGCAACGTATCGACGCGTACGACAAGCAGGGACCCGCGCTCAACGCCATCGTCGTAATCAACCCCGCCGCCCGCGATGAGGCGGACGCACTCGACCGTCGCTTCGCGTCGGGCGGCCTGGTCGGACCGCTGCACTGCGTGCCGGCGATCGTCAAGGACAACTTCGAAACCATCGGCCTGCAGAGCGCCGCAGGCTCTCTCGCCCTCAAAGGCTTCGTATCGACCCGCGACGCATTCCAGGTGAAGAAGATCAAGGACGCCGGCGCGATCGTCCTCGCCAAGTCGAATATGGCGGAGTGGGCGTTCACGCCGTACGAGACGGTCAGCTCAATCCTGCCCGGCTACACGAAGAATCCCTACGCGCTCGACCGCGTGACCGCCGGCTCGAGCGGCGGCACGGCGGCAGCCGTGGCTGCCAACTTCGGTGCGATCGGGCTGGGCAGCGATACGGGTAACTCGATTCGCGGTCCCGCGTCACACCAGGCGCTGGTCGGAATCCGTTCGACCATGGGCCTGACGAGCCGCGGCGGTGTCGTGCCGCTCAGCGTCCTGGCGGACATTGCCGGTCCGATGACCCGGACCGTCGCCGATGCGGTCTCCGTGCTGCAGGTGATCGCCGGCGAGGATCCCGCTGACCCGATCACCGTCGATGGGTCGCCGCTGCAGCCGTTCCGCCCCGCCGGCAAACCACCGGCGATCCCGGCATACAGCCTGGCGCTGCAGCGCAACGGATTGAGGGGCGCGCGACTCGGCGTGCTGCGTCAGGCCTACGAGCGCGACACCACGGATCCCGAGATCGTCCAGGTCTTCACCAGCGCTCTCGACGCCATGCGAAACGCGGGCGCCGTGATCGTCGATCCGGCAGCGGTGCCGCTCGATGGCACACGGCGTGACCCGGGCGCCGGGACCTGCGGCGGCTTCAAGTACGACATCAACCGGTACCTGGCAGGGCACGGCGATCGGGTGCCGGTGAAGAGCCTCGCCGACATCATCAAGTCCCGCCAGTTCCACCCCACGGTGCAACGTCGCCTCGAGCAGTCACAGGAGGGATCGGAGAACGGCCCCGGCACGCCGGCGTGCAACGCGGAGGCGGAGTACCGTCAGCAAGTGCGGAAGGCGGTAACCACGGTAATGGACACGATGCAGCTTGCCGCGTTCGTCTATCCAACCTGGAGTAACCCGCCGCGCCTGATTGGCGACCTGAACACGCCGCACGGCGACAACAGCCAGTTCTTTTCGCCGACGACGGGTTTCCCGGCGATCCAGGTCCCGATGGGTTACACGCGCGAGGGGCGCCTACCCGCCGGAATCACATTTTTCGGTCGCGCATGGGATGAGGCGACACTGATTGCGCTGGCCTACTCGTTTGAGCAGCACACGACGCACCGGCATCCGCCTCAGCTCAAGTGATGAGATCCGCGGTCCGCAGTCCGCGGTCCGCGGTTCGCGGACCGTGGTACTCAGGGGCAACCGGGGCAAATTCGAGCGGCAAGTTACCTCTGGATACCACACCGGACCGCGGACTGCGGACTGCGAACTCGCGAACCGCGAACGCGCGAACCGCGGTCTGAGGGCCCTATGCCGCCAACCGCGCCTGGCGCACGATCTCTCGAAGCGTCGGCCGGGCACCGGCGCTGAGCAGGCCGATCCGGAAGAGGCGCGCGCCTACGCGAAGACCCACCCAGGTGGCGAGTACCAGCACGCCCAGCGATCCCGCGATCTCCCACCAGGCGAGCTGCGAGGCATCGTTGCTCGCGCGCAGGATGACGACCGGGGCCGCGGTGAATGGTACCCAGCTCATCACCTTGGCGGCCGTCCCGTTCGGTTCCCTGATCAGCACCGCCATCATCATCAACGGCGCCGCCGCCGTCAGCGACCAGACCATCGCCAGCTGCTGCGCCTCGCGCATGTTCGTGCCGAGCGAGCCGGTGCCGAGCATCAGGCCGCCAAAGAACAGGAAGGCAGTCACGAAGAACGGCACCGCGAGCGCGAGTGCCAGCCATGGCACATCCACCCGCGCCGACACCAGCATCGGCACCACGCCCAGCCCGGTCGCCATCAGCATCGTGAGCCAGACCGAGATCTGCAGCAGGCCCGCGCCACCCAGCCCCAGGAGCTTCCCCGCCAGAATCTGATCGGGATTGGCCGACGCCAGCAGCACGTCGACCACCTTGTTTTCCTTCTCGGTAGCCGTGCCCTGCATGAGATACCCGGAGGTCATCAGCACCGAGATCAGGAACAGGATCATGAAAATCAGCGGCAGCGCGAAGCGGACGATCGATGCGGTCGAGCCGCCGTCGCGCACTTCACCCGTCGTCGTGACGGCGAACCGGCGCGTGCGCTCGATTGGCTTGAGGATCCGCGCCGACATGGCCGGATCGACCCGCTGCTCGACCAGGCGCTGACGCAGCAGGTCGCTCAGCGCCTCGCGCGAATCCGACCCCGACACGTTGAACGAATCTGGCGTGTAGGAATCGAGCGTGCCTTCGCGCATGTAGTCCTGCGGGATCACGAAGTATCCCTTCAGGCGGCGTGCCGCCAGCGCGGCGTGCGCCTCGTCGCGGTTCGTGAACGGCCGGAACACGAAGTTGTCCGCCGCGAGCGCGCGATCGAGCGCCTGTCCCTGACCGGCAGCCTCCAGCGCTTGCCGCATCTCCTCGGGGATCTGCGAGTGTTTCCCGGCGTCGAGATCCCCTGACAGGCTCAGGACACCCGGCTCGTCGACGACGCCGTAGACCGCAGGGGCGCGACTCCCCTTTTCCGCGTAGTACGCAGGAACGGCCACGACCGCACCATACGCCGCCATGAACAGCGGCATCCCGAAGGTCGCAATCAGATACCCGGGCCGCTTGACAGCGGCGAGGAACTCGAAGGTGGCGACCGCCTTGATCTTTTCCCACGAGCTCATGCCCGCCCCTCCTTCACAACCCTCACGAAGATGTCTTCCATCGGCGCCAGCAGCGGCTCGAAACGGTCCACCGATGCCCCGGCCGCGACCAGCGCCGCGAGGACTTCATGCGGCGGCGTGCCCTCCGAGAGCAGAATCTTCCAGCTGCCTTCCCCTTGGTCGGTGATCCGGGAGACCGCCGGTACCTGCGGCAACGACCCTCGCGCGTGGACCAGGATCTCCGGCAACGAGTAGCGCCGGCGGACCTCGTGGACACCGCCGTACACCATCAGTCGTCCCTGGTTGATCAGCGCGACCCGATCGCACAGCTCCTCGACCTGGTTCATGTGATGTGTCGAGAGGATCGTCGTCCTGCCGTTCCGCCGCCGTTCCACCAGCAGGTCCTGCACCATCTGCACGTTCACGGGATCGAGGCCGGTCGTGGGCTCGTCGAGCACGCACACTTCCGGATCGCTCAGCAGGATCGACGCGATCTGGACCTTCTGCGACATGCCCTTGCTGAGCCGATCCACCTTCCAGGTGGCGACGTGCGGCAATTCGACCTTTTCGAGCCAGGCCAGCGAACGGCGCTTTGCCTCGGGACGGCTCAGTCCCTTGAGCGACCCGAAGTAGGTCATCACATCGATGACCGCGAGCTTCGTGTAGAGACCGCGTTCTTCGGGCAGGTATCCCAGGCGATCGAGATGATCGCGGCGGCGCGGCTCGCCGAACACCAGTACCCGCCCCTTGTCCGCGCGGATGATGTCCATCAGGATGCGGATCAACGTGCTCTTCCCCGCACCGTTCGGCCCGAGCAGACCGAAGATTTCGCCGGCGTTGACGTCGAACGACACACCGCGCAACGCGACGGTCTGCCCGTACGCCTTTTCGATACCGTCGAAGATGACGACAGGGGTGGACATCGCGCGCGGATTATACGTTCTCGCGGTCCGCGGTCCGCGGGCCGCGGTTCGGACGTGGCTGATTCGATCACCCTGCATCTTCGAGAGCTGAAGGGCTGATCCGAACACCGAAGCGTAAACAAGAGGGCCAGGAGATCAGGAGTTTTCTTGGCCCTTGAAGGAAACCTCCTGATCTCCTGGCCCTCTTGTGAGGAATTTCCCGTCGCGAATCACCTGGCTGCCACTCAAAGCGCCCACCGGTTAGCTCGCAGCGCCTCGGCTGACTCGGTACAGCAGGAGGGCGGCCCGCTTCGTCTGCGACGGCAATGTCGAGAGATCGGCGGTCTCCTGTGGCGTGTGGTCGCTGTTTCCCATAAGGCCGACGCCGTCGATGATCATCGGGACGAGGCCGGCGACGAAGGACACGTCGGCTGCACCCGCGCGATCCGGGTTGACGGCGGTGACCGGACCGGCGCCGACGTCGCGGCTGGCCTGGTCGTACAGCGCGAGAAGGCGCTCGTTGCCCGGACTGGGTGAGAGCGACGGGTAGCCTTCCTCGAACGTGATGGCGGACTCGGCATGTGGCAAGGAGGCGCTGACGATTTTCCGCATCCGCTCTTTCGCACGTTCGAGCTGGTCGGAAGACAGCGTGCGCAGATCGCCCATCACCACGGCCTCCGCGGCAACGACGTTCTCCTTGCCCGCGGCGGTTCCCCTGGCGAGGGCGGTGTCGAGATTGACAGCGGTCCCGCCCAGGATGACGCCCGGACTGAAAGTCAGATGCGGCTCACCACCGAGCGTGTCACGGAAGCTGCTCAGGATTCTGGCCGCTTCATAGATCGCGCCGGAGCCGATATCTTCACGAAAGATCTGCGACGAGTGCCCGGGCTTTGCCTTGACCCGCAGCTGCCACCCTGTGGTCCCCCTTCGTGCGATGACGGCGGTCTTCGGATCGCCTGGGCCATCCTCGAAGCCAATAGCAATATCAGCACCCTTGGCGGCCTCGATGAGCGCCGCCCGTGCCGTGGCGAGCGGCTCGCCCGTCAGCTCTTCGTCGCCGGTCATCACGACCGTCACGCGCAGGCGGTCGAGCGCCTTCACCGCGTGAAGCGCCTTCAGGGCGTGGATCATGACGACGTCGCCACCCTTCATGTCGATGATCCCGGGGCCGCGTGCGGTGCGATCGTCGATGCGTTCGAAACGCTGAAACGGGCTGTCTGGCTCGAACACCGTATCGAGATGCCCGATCAACAACACGCGCGGTCCGCTGCCCTTCCGATCGGCGACGAGATGGCCGGCGCGGTTGAACGGCGCACCGTCGATCCAGCGGGTGGCGAAGCCGAGGGCATCGAGTTCGGCGCGGAAGACGTCGCCGACCGCCCGCACGCCCGCGAAATTCATCGAGCCGCTGTTGATGTTGACCACGCGCTCGAGGAGCGCCAGCGCCTGCGGACTGGCAGCATCCACGGCAGCTGCGAGCGCCTGTTCCTCGGGCGTCATGCGTCCTCCTTCTGCGGGCGAAGCCAGCGGTGTTGCCGGCTTCGCAGGCACCGCGGTGAGCCGCTGCACCGTGTCGAGTACGAGCTCCGTGGCTTCGACGTAGAACGCGCGCGGAATCTTGTCGGCCGTGTCGGTCGGCTTGTGGTAGTCAGCATGATCTTCGACGCCGAAGTACAGAAACGGCACCTTCCTGGCGTGGAAGGGACCGTGATCCGAGGAGAACGTCCAGTCTTCGACGCCGGCGACACCGGCACGATCGTGCCCGAGGCGGACGGCGATCTTGCGGCCCTTCGCGGCGGCCTCGACGATCGGCTTCAACGCCGGGTACGGGCTCGTGCCCGCCACGTAGATCTCGTTCTTGTCCCCGCGGCCGACCATGTCCATGTTGACGACCGCGGTCATCCGCTCGACGGGCACCGGCGCGTGCTCGATGAAGTACTTCGCTCCCTGCAGTCCCTCCTCCTCGCCGTCGAAGGCGACGAACAGGAGCGAGATCCGCGGCGGCCGGGTACTGAACCAGCGCGCGACGGCGAGCATCGCGGCCACCCCCGAGGCGTTGTCATCGGCACCGTGATAGGTGGCGCCGTCCTTCACCCCGAGATGGTCGTAATGCGCGCTCACCACCAGGTAGTTTTCGGGCACTTCTGTTCCGCGGATCATGCCGAACAGATTCGTGGCGTCCGGGAACTCGCGCGTGGTTCGAAACGAGAACTTCTGTTCGTAGCCCGTCCTGAGCCCGGTCGAAGGGCCCGCCGGCTGCAGCTTCAGCTGCTTGAACTGTTCGAGGATGTAGGCCTGGGCGCGCTTGTTGCCCGGGGTTCCGGCGAGCCGCCCTTCCATGTCGGGAGCGGCCAGCGTTGCGAGATCCTTCAGCAGGCGGGCAGCATCGACCCGTGTCGCAACAGGCGGCGCCTGGGCTGGCGCCGGCGCCTGGCGGTCGAGCGTCGCGGTGAGGGCAATCGGTCGGGCGCGGACGCCGGTCGCGGAGAAGAGCGCGACGAGCCCGGCGCAGATCGCACCGCGAAAATGCTGACCTGTGAACATCGGGCGATTGTAACCGCGGCACCAGGGCCGCGGTTCACAACCGCTGTCCTCCAGAAGGTCGGAAACAACGGCCGGCGGAGGGACCGGCCCGTTCAGTGTGCAGGCCTGAGTGAAAGGCCGGGCTTTGAAGCCCGGCCGGCCGATTTACTGGCTGCAGCTTGCGCCGGTCGCCCGAATGGACGAAACGCGAAGCGTGGGGCCTGACGCAGAGCTCGAACCCGAGGCTCCAGCCCCCGCCCCCGCAGCACCCGACGAACTCGACGAGCCGCGGTCACCCATCGTGCCGGTAACTTCGACACGCTTCCCGACGTTGTCCTGAAGATCCTTGTCATCGCCGCCGGTCAACCGATAGGTCGAGCCGCCGCTCGTGCTGGACTTCCCGGCGGTTCCGGCGGTGCCAGCCGCTCCGGCGCCCGCTCCGGCGCCCGCCGCGCTCGCCGGCATCGCGTTGGCGAGGATGAATCCCTTGGCCTGCGACGATGCGCCAGCGCCAGCCCCGGCCCCGGGCGCAGGCGCGGCCGATGGACTCGTGCTGCTGCCTGAGCTACTCGCCGCCTGGAGACACCCGGTCAGCGTGACCGTCTTGGCCGAATCGCTCGACTGGCTCGCGCTCGGCGTGCTCGGGGTCTGCGACGGCGGGGTGGATGGCGGTGTAGATGGCGGCTGCTGGGCCCCGACGCCGACTGCCAGTGCAGCGCTCAGCATCGTGCCGAAGATGATTTGACGTTTCATTCGAACCCTCCAGAGTTGTTAACAGGTACGGCGCCGAAGGGATGGCCGCGCCAGGGACTGCACCTTGGCGCTCTGTGACGGTGGGAGCTGACTCCGGCGCCGCACGAGCAGGAATAGGCACCGACCGTGCCGCGCGGATACGGTTGAGCGGAATCCGGCCGGATTCCGCGATTTTTCGTGGGATCGTGCGATCGAGGGTTGGCCAGCGGCAGGGGTCGAACCGTATCCGGTTGAGACGCGGAAACGGCAGTACTTATACGATCGATTTTGGTTGAGGTGAGTTCCGGAAGCCGCCAGCGCGGCGCTATCGGACGGCGCGTGAGGGCGCCTGATGGGCGATCTGGAAATCCCTCACCGCCCGTACGCCCCGTCGAGTCCCCGGGTCAGGAAGCCGGCGTCGACCAGCGCGTCCAGCACGCCCTGGCAGCGTGCATCGCCGAGCGACCAGATGCGGCACGCCTGCTCGAGGGTCAGCCGAAGTCCGGGCGCATGGGCATATCCCCCAAGAATGACATCGAGAACCGCATCGACCTTCGCGAACTCACAAGAGAACATGGTCATCGAACCGCTCCAACCAGAGATCCGGGTTCACCGCCAAAAGCAACGCCTGTGCCGGCAGATTTGGCTAAACCTGAAGGCCTCGTCAGCCGTCTGAGCACAGAAGCCTTTTACAGAAACGGAGCGTTGAAATGGGTCCGTGGTTCCGGAAACGCGCGACGCCCGCAGCCAGAAGCGACGAGAGCCTGCCCATCATCCGGCTTCAGGGCGTATCGAAGACGTTCAAGGGTGAATCAGACGACGACACGGTCGCACTCGACAACGTGACCGTGGATATCAATCGTGGCGAGTACGTCTCGGTGTCGGGACCATCGGGGTGCGGCAAATCGACGTTCCTCTCGGTCCTCGCGCTCCTGGAAACGCCGAGTACAGGCGTGTATTGGCTGAATGGGCGCCGGACCGATCAGCTCACGCACGCCGAGCGCGCCCGCGTCCGAAGTCTCGATGTCGGCCTGATCTTTCAGAGCTTCAACCTGATTGGGGACATGAGCGTGTATGAGAACGTCGAATATCCGCTCACGCTGCGAGG
>Ga0075428_100002969_pt1 | contig 18482 bp, 14 predicted proteins | sample RhiMetdeltSRZDD2_FD_75291 | JGI IMG/M metagenome (GOLD analysis project Ga0075428, IMG submission 75291) | Populus rhizosphere microbial communities from Tennessee, USA - Rhizosphere MetaG P. deltoides SRZDD2 | ecosystem: Host-associated > Plants > Roots > Rhizosphere > Soil | place: USA... | reverse complement strand
ACCTCTTCGACGAACGTGAGCGCGCCGCCCTTGCCTGGGCCGAGACAGTGACGCGCGTTGCCGAGACCGGGGTGCCAGATGAGGCGTATCAAGCCGCGCGTGCCGTATTCCAGGACAAAGAGCTCATTGATCTAACGATCGCGATCAGCCTGATGAATACATACAACCGCCTGGCCATCAGCTTCCGCAACCCGCCGCAGGCAGCGCTCGAGGCTTAAGAAGCGGCGCTCGAGCGGGCCGGAGCCTGGCGCTGTGAGGTTGTGCAAGGCGACCGGCCCGAGCCAGCCAAGCTGCGATTGGCGCAAGCAGTTTGCGCCCGAGCCGATCGCCGTCGTCGGCAGCGACGGCTCGGTCGTAAGAAACGCATGAGCCCGCGGGTATCCTCACGCCACCCTTCCTTCTCGCAACGCCGGGTGTCGACGTCGAGGAGATCGAGCCATGCACCGAAGGGGGCAACAACGAGCAGGTCCTCGGTGTTGAGTTTCCCGATGCGATCGCCACACTGGCCTTGAGGATTTTGCTTCGCAGGCGATCGCTCCGCGGCGCAGACACGACCATGATGGCGTTGGCGGGTGGTCTTGCTGCGGCGCACATCGGCGATGACTACATTGTGGCGGACGGACTTGGCTTTGCCAGCAAGCGGCGGACCTATCTGCGTGGCCCCGGCCATGGGCCGATGTCCGCTGAGCTGCTGGTCTCAATCCATATCAATGACGTGCGCTTCCTCGACGGGGGCCAGGCAGCTACCAGTGCAGCGACGCCGATCAAGCGCCATGGCGCAAAAAACCTGCGCGACTTAGCTGGTGGCGCTTGTCGCCGCCACCAGCTTTCCGCAGGCCCTAAGAGGCCTTCGCATCGGGACGGTGCTTGTTCTTCGGTACGAAGCCTGACTGCTCCGCCCGGCGCGGCTCACGCACCCACACCTCGCGGTTCGGATGTAGGCCGCCGCCGCGTGTCGCCGGCACCGCCGTATGGCGCGCGCGATGCAGCAGGCGGGTATCGGCCTTGCCGCAGTTGGGATGGATGCCGCCATTGTCGGCAACGATCTTGTCCCACGCGAGCTTGCGCTTCGTGTAGGTGGCAGAATCGTTGAGCGCCGTGCAGGTGAGTTCGTTCTTGTTGAGGTCGGCGATGATCTGATCGCCATCCTCGATCAAGGCGATCGGGCCGCCGAGGGCCGCCTCCGGTCCGACATGGCCAATGACGAGACCCACTGAGCCGCCCGAGAAGCGAGCATCCGTCATCAGCGCCACGGTGATACCGCGCTCGCGGCAGAGCGCGGTAATGCGTGAGGTCGGGTCGAGCATCTCCGGCATGCCCGGTGCTCCGCTCGGACCCTCGTAGCGCACGATGATCATGTCGTTGTTCTGGAAGCTGCCGGGGTCTTTGTCGAGCGCGTTGATCAGGCCCTGTTCCCCCTCGAAGACGCGCGCCTTGCCGCGAAAGACATTGTTCTCAAGGCCGCCCTCGTAGATCTGAGCCTTACTCATCGCACCTTTGTTCTGCAGGCCATTGTCGACGCCGGCGAGCTTCAGGATCGCCGAGAAATCTGGAGACAAGTTGCCGCCGAGCACGCGCAGGCCGCCGGTTGGTTTGTAGGGTTTCGAAACCGGATAGATCACCTTGCCGTCGGCACGCTTTCCCTTCAGGCGATCGACCTGTTGCGCCAGGGTCTCGCCCGTACAGGTGAGGACATCGCCGTTCAGGAGGCCGGCGTCCAGGAGCTCGCGCACGATGACCTGAACGCCGCCGACCGCGTCGATGTCGACCATCGAGTACTTGCCGTACGGCCGCGCATCAGTGAGCACTGGCACGACAAATTGCGACAGGTGATTGAACTCCTCCGGCGTCATGACCTCCGTCCAGAAGTCGGCATAGCCGGCGGCGCGTGCGATCTCGGGGGCGTGCAACACCACGTTGGTCGAGCCGCCGATGGCCATGGCGACGATCACGGCATTGCGGAGAGAATCGCGCACAACGATGTCGCGCGGCTTCAAGTCTTTCTCGATGAGCTTGGCGATCAGGTCCACCAGTTCTGCCGGGAACTTGTTCAGGCGGCGCGGATCGTCGGACGGCGGCGCCACCATGTGCAGCGGCTGCATGCCGACCACACCGATGAAAGTCTGCATGGTGTTGTAAGTGAACATGCCGCCGCAGCTGCCGAAACCGGGACAAGCGTGGCAGGCGATGCGGTGGCGAAGTTCGGCATCGGCGCTCCCCGCCACCTGATAGGCGCTGACGATGTCGAGCTTCTCGCCGGTGATGGGATCGGTGCCAGGATGGATCGGGCCGTCGGACATGATGACGGCCGGCTGGTTGTGCTCGAGCAGTGCCGCAAGTGTCCCGACCGGAGGCTTGTCGCAGGCCACGACCGCGATGGTGCCAGCGAGACCCGTGGCGCTCAGATGCTCGCAGAGGGCCTCGTTGGTAACTTCGCGCCCGATCAGCGAGTAGCGCATCTCGCGGGTGCCATTACGGATGCCGTCGGACGTCGCGATGGTGTACTCGGGCTGAACGAGGCGCAGCTTGAGTTGACCCGGTTCCTTGCCGATGCGGTTCTTCAGGCGCTCATGGATGGCTTCGACCTTGGCCATGACGCCAAGATAGCACTGGCTGTCGCCCTTGGTGCCGACCACGCCGACGGAGGGCTCATGGATGAGGTCCGGATCGGTGCCGAGTTCGCGCGCCAGTCCGATGGTCTGGGTCGAGCGGCCCGGATGGCGATCGATGAGCACGACGTTCGAGTTTTTCACACGAGATTCCTTCCAACGAAGCGAAGGGCCTGGTCAGCGATCAGCACCCAACATCGCCTACTTAAAGGGTCCCGTTCCCGTAGCCAAGCAGTCAGCCGGGGGCGCCCTCATTGCGACCGCCGGCGGGGGAGGAGGGGGCGCCCGGCCGGCTCCGCCGCGCCGCAATGGGCGCCTCAGGCCGGGGTGGCCTGCAGCTCGGCCAGGCGCTGCAGCGCCGCGTCCGGCAGGGGACCCTTGCGCACGGCAGCCAGTGACTGTCGGAACTGGTCCGGCGTTGCCATGCCGACCAGGATGGTGCCCACCGCTGGATGGCCGATGGCAAAGCGCGCGGCGGCCTCGGCAAGGCTGCCCGCGTAGCCCTCCGCGACCAGAGGCAACAGGCGCCGCGCGTTCGCGACATCGAGGGCATAGGAGTCGGCCGACCCGATCGGCGCGGGAGGCGCGCTTGCGATCGGATGGCGCTCGGCCGAGCCCGACAGGGCACCGCCGGCGAGAATGCGGATACCGACCACGCCGGTGCCGGCCGCAAGCGTGCGATCGAGCAGGCCTGCGTAGTCCTGACCTGGCAGACCGTAGGCGGGCGCGCCTGCCGCTGATGGGTTGAGCATGTTGTAAACCACCTGGGCGCTGCCGAAACCGCCGGCATCGATCACCTGATGCAGAGCCGGCGTGTCGCCGACGGCGGTGATGCCCGTGCAGCGAATCTTTCCGGCTTGGCGCAGCGCCGCGAAGGCCGGCACCACAACGTCCAGCACCTGGCCCGCGGAAATGGTCTCGCCCCCGCCTGTGGTGGTCACGACATTGTGGAGGTGCAGGATGTCGACGCTGGCCATGCCGAGCCGCTCCAGGCTGGCGTCGAGCGCAGCAGTCACGGCGCCTCGCACATCTGCAAGGTCCTCGGCGCGCAGTCGAACCTTCGTTCCGACGATGACGTTTGCGGGCTTCAGCGTCTTCAGGATGCGGCCAAGGTTGGTCTCGGACTGGCCGTCGCCGTACAGCGGCGCGGTATCGAAGTAGTTGATGCCGGCATCGAGCGCCTCTGCGACCGTGCGCTCCTGGTCGGCCGGTGTGCCGCGCACCATCAGCCCGCCGACGGCGCCGCAGCCAAAACCCAGGATCGAAGTCTTGAGGCCGGTGCGGCCAAATGCGCGCGTTTCCATCAGAGCTCCTCGGCAACCTTGGGGGGCGTCAACTCGCCGACAAGTCTATAGCATCCTGCTCGGATTGCAGCCGCGGAGCGCGCACACGATGCCTATCACGCTTGGGATGTTCGAGACCTCCTATGCCCACATCGGCGAACGCCTGCGTGCGCTCGGGCTCGACCTCGCCGTCCACACCTTCGGCAAGGACGGCATGTTCCTGGTCGAGGACAAGAAGGCGCCGGCATGCGAGATGGTGCTCGACTATATGTGGCTCAGCTCGCACATCAACGCAGAGGGGTTCCGCGACCGCGCGTTCGACATCGCGCTCGACTGTAAATCGATCGGCGTCCTGCAGACCTTCAACGCCGGGCTCGATCACCCGTTCTATCGGCAGCTGTCGGCGAAGGGCGCGCGCATCTGCAACAGCAGCGCGCAGGGCGTGGCAATCGCCGAATACACGCTGGGCCAAGTGCTCGCGGTCTTCCAGCCGATCGAGAAGCAGCGCAGCCTGCAGGCCGGCAAGGAATGGCAGATCACGCCGTTCCGCGAGATATGGCGGACCAACTGGCTGATCATCGGCTTCGGTGCGATCGGCCAGGAGATTGCCCGGCGGGTAAAGGCATTCAGCGCCACCACCAGCGTGGTGCGTCGCACGCCGCAGGCCTCGCCGCTGGCCGATCAGGTCGGCACCTCGGCCGACCTCGAGCGGTTCCTGCCCGCTGCCGACGTCGTGGTCCTGGCCTGCTCCCTCAATGACGATACGCGCGGCCTGGCCAATGCAACGTTGTTCGCGGCACTCAAGCCGGGCGCGGTGCTGGTCAACATCGCGCGCGGCGGGTTGATCGACGATGCGGCCATGCTGGCCGCACTCGACGCCGGCAAGCCCGCCATCGCCATCCTTGACGTGTTCCACCAGGAGCCGCTGGCGACGAGCAATCCGCTGTGGACGCATCCGCGCGTGCGCTTGACATCGCATACGTCGTTTTCCGGCAGCGGCGTGCGCGCGCGCTGGGACCAGCTGTTTCTCGACAACATCGCGCGCTTCGCACGCGGCGAGCCGCTCATCCACGAGGTCGATGCGAAGGACATCTAGAAAACAAAAGGCGCGCACCACTTGGGTGCGCGCCTGCAATTGAGCTGCGCTGCAGCCTAGAACTTGTAGTTGATGCCAGCTCGACCGACCCACAAGTCGTCTTGGGTCTGGAACGAGAACCTGTCGCCGCCGGTCGTGAAGGAGTAGGTCTTGTCGTCGAAGTTGATGTACAGGATTTCCGACTTGAAGGTCCAGTTCCGCCCTAGCACGAATTCTGTGCCGACGCCGGCCGTCCAGCCCCACCGCGTGTCGCCGAATGAGAAGGCGGACACGTCGGGGTCTATCCCGTTGAAGTCGATGGTTGCCCAGGCCAAGCCACCTGTGACGTACAGCAGCAGGTTGTCGATCACCAAGCCAGTCCGCGTGCGCAGCGTGCCGTAATTATTGAGGCTGCTTGTCATGCGGTTGGGCGTGAGTGTATTGGGGTTGTCGATGAGCGTGGCGTCCAGGTTGCCCCACGACCAGTCTGCCTCGACCCCGAACAACGTGCCGCAACCGCGCTGGAAGTTGTAGCCTACCGTCACGCCGCCGGTGAACTGGTTGTCGGTCGACGTCCAGCCCGAGTTGTCGGTCAGGAAGCCGTCCAGGTCATTCTGATGGGCCGTGTACTGTGCATAACCGCCTTGGGCTCCGACGTAAAAGCCTTGGAAGACTGGAACGCAGGCGACATCCTTGAAGCCGCCCGCACGACGCGGCATTCCGTCGGCCGCGGCGCTTCCCGCGCCCAGCATCAGCGACACGCCCGCCGCCAAGCTCAACAACACCTTCCGCATGAGACAATCCTCTTATGGCTCCAATTGGCAATCCCCGGCGCCACGATCACGCCAGCGGTGCTGACCCGCGTGCGGAGCAGGGCGAAGCGATCAGTGACCGGAGGAGTGAAGTGATTCGGGTTGTTGCCCCATGCAATTCGATTGGGCAGCGCGCTGCGATACAGAGCACGTGACGAGGGCGATACACATCAGCAGGCAGATGAAATAAATCCAACAACGGATATCAAGTAGAGTTATTTGGGCTGGCGTCGCTTAGAGGCCGAGCAGGAGCTTCTGGTTCTCGATGCAGATCGTGCGGATCGTCTCGAGCGCAACGCCCTTCTCGTGCAGGCTCTGCACCACAATGCGGATTGCCTCCGGTGGGCGCGGATTGAAGGGCTGGCCGCCGTCGCTCGACAGGATCGTGCGTTCCGGCGTCACCGCCGCCATCGCCTCCATCAAACCCTCAAGCGACAGGCAGTAGAAGGTCGGCAGCAGGTTGACGGCGCAGAATTCCATGTAGGCCCCGGCCTTTGCGAGCTGCACCATGGTCGGCACGTCAAGTTTGGGCGTGGCAAGCTCTGGATGCGTTATGACGACACGTTTGGCGCCGGCTGCGAATGCGAAGTCGGCGGCGGCGAGGATCTCCTCTTTCGAGACATGGCCGGTGGCGAGGATGGCATCGTAGGCGATCACCAGTTCGATCACCTCCTTGGCCTCGCCGGTCAACTTGCCGTTGGCATCAGTGATGCTGTAGACGGCCGGTACGCGCTTGCGCTTCGACGTCAGCGTCATGCCCTTGAAGCCGTAGGTGCCGCTGGCGCCGAACACGCGCGCGTGGTTGGCCGCGTCCAATGTCGGAAGCCACACCACCTTGGCGCCCTGCTGCAGCGCCAGCTCCACGGCGCCGGGATTGACCCCGCCGACCCCCGTGTTCAGGGCGATGCTGGGGAACACCTTGAAGTGCGGGAATTGCTCGCGCACGGCGATGCGCGCGTGATGCACCTTGGAGATGGTGCTTTCGAAATGGCTCTTGATGACGATACCGGCCATGCCGGCTTCTGCGCACCAGCGAGCAATGTCGGCGCTGTCGCCGATGCGCTTGAACGGTGCCGGCGCTGAATGGATGTGCAGATCATAGAACCCATCCAGCGTCAGCATCGCCAATTGCCTCCCAACCGCTTGTCATTCCGCAATTCGCCCCAGGCCAATCGCCGGCAGGCGGCAGGCCAGAATGTTGCTGGCTCCTGGGTTGCGGGGGCGTGCCTGCGCAACGCCCGGGGTGACAGGCTAGTGATTATCCCGCGGCACGCCTTTCTTCTCGGCGATGCGCTGGTACTTCACGGCTGGCTTGAGGACCATGCCGTTGCATAGCTCATCGACCATCCCGCGCTGGATCTCCTGCCAGGGCGTCTGGTGTTCGGGATAGTGGAAGCCGCCATGGCCCTGCAGCGCGGCGCGGCGCTTGTCGTATTCCTCCTTGGAAATGAGGATGTCGGCCGTGCGCTTGTTGAGGTCGATGCGCACCTTGTCTCCCGTCTTAAGGATGGCAAGCCCGCCGCCGGTGGCGGCTTCCGGCGAGGCATTGAGGATCGAAGGTGAGCCCGAGGTGCCGGATTGGCGGCCGTCGCCGATGCAGGCGAGGTCGCCGACGCCCTTCTTGATGAGGTAGGCGGGCGGCCGCATGTTTACCACCTCGGCGCCGCCCGGATAACCGACCGGGCCTGCCCCGCGCATGAACAAGATGCAGTGTTCGTCGATCTTGAGCGAAGGATCGTCGATGCGCTTGTGGTAGTCCTCAGGCCCGTCGAACACGATGGCGCGGCCCTCGAAGGCGTTGGGATCCTTTGGGTTCGACAGGTAGCGCTTGCGGAACTCCTCGGAGATCACGCCGGTTTTCATGATGGCGCTGTCGAACAGGTTGCCCTTCAGGTTGAGGAAGCCGGCCTTGTCCTTGAGCGGCTTCTTGAACGGCCGGATGACGTCGGGGTCGATTACCGGGCGGTCCTGGCAGTTCTCGCCGAGGCTGCGGCCGTTGACAGTCAGCGCGCCGGGGTGCGGCAGCTTCTTGGCCTTCATAAGCTCGTTGACGACGGCCGGCACGCCGCCGGCACGGTGGTACTCCTCGCCCAGGTACTGTCCTGCCGGCTGCAGGTTGACCAGCAGCGGAAGGGCGTAGCCGACCTTCTCCCAGTCGTCGTTGTCGAGCTTGACGCCCATGTGGCGGGCAATGGCATTGAAATGGATCGGCGCGTTGGTCGAGCCGCCGATCGCCGAGTTGACCGCGATCACGTTCTCGAAGGCCTCGCGCGTCATGATCTTGGAGGGACGCAGATCCTCCCAAACCATGTCGACGATGCGCTTGCCGCTCTCGTAGGCGACCTGCGCGCGCTCCTTGTGCGGCGCGGGAATGGCTGCGCAGCCCGGCAGCGACATGCCGAGCGCCTCGGCCAGCGAGTTCATGGTGGAGGCCGTGCCCATGGTGTTGCAATGCCCGGGCGATGGCGCCGAGGAGGCGACCAGCTCGACGAACTGCTCGTAGTTGATCTCGCCTGTGGCGTACATCTGGCGCGCCTTCCAGACGATGGTGCCCGAACCGGTGCGCTCGCCGCGGAACCAGCCGTTCAGCATCGGTCCGCCCGACAGCACGATCGCCGGGATGTCGACCGTGGCAGCAGCCATCAGCTGGGAGGGTGTGGTCTTGTCGCAGCCGGTGGTGAGCACCACGCCGTCGAGCGGGTAGCCGTACAAGACCTCGACCAGGCCGAGGTAGGCGAGGTTGCGGTCGAGGGCCGCGGTCGGACGCTTGCCGGTCTCCTGGATTGGGTGCACCGGAAATTCGAAGGCAATGCCGCCGGCCTCGCGAATGCCCTCGCGAACGCGCTCGGCCAGCACCAGGTGATGGCGGTTGCATGGCGACAGGTCGGAGCCCGACTGGGCGATGCCGATGATGGGTTTGCCCGACGACAGCTCCTCGCGCGTCAAGCCGTAGTTCATGTACCGCTCCAGGTAGAGGGCGGTCATATCCGGGTTGTCTGGATTGTCGAACCACTTGCGCGAGCGCAGTTTCTTGATCTGAGAGGCGGTGGGCTTCTTTGTCATGGGCGTTTCCCGGAGGCGCAGCCGGATGGGGTCCGGCCGTCGATGCGTTGCCAGTCTAGCGCTTCCTGATGCGCTGAGAAGATGGCATGCGGCCGGGCGCTCACCGTCAGCCGAATAGGAGGTGTGCGGCGGCGGATGAGGAGCGTGTGGCGGTTATTGACTGTTGCCCTTGGGGTCGGGCTGACCGGGAGCCTGCCGCGGTGGGCGTTTGGCAAGCTCGGCGATCGCTGCATTGAGCACTGGATCGGCGCCGCCGGAGTAGGGGAGCGGCCGCTGCACCGTGATATCGGGCGCCACCCCGCGGCCTTCGATGATCTCGCCGTCCACCATCAATCCTGACACCGCGATGTGCAGAAGGCAGTCGGCTGGCATAGTGAGCGCCGCGCCACCGCTCACCGCTCCAGCGGTGGTGGTGCCGATCAGCGGGCCCTGCCGCTCGCGCTTGTAGGAGTGCACGAACACCTCGCCGGTGCTGCGGGTGTGGTGATCGATAAGCACGGCCGTGCGCCCCCGTACGGAGGTAGAGGCCTCGCGGCTGGTGCCGCGCCAGGCGACGTCGGGGCCGCGCGGATCGAGCAGCTCGAGGTATTGCGTGGCAACCCCGACCATTCCGCCGATCTTGCCGCGCATGTCGAAGACCAGCCCGTCGACCGTGGGAATGCTGGAGGCCTTCTTGTGGTCCGGCGACTTGGCAAGACCCATGCGCTCCAAAGCTTGCGACACCACCTGCGGCACGTCGCCGACCGAAGCCCACACGTGCACATAGCCGATGCGACGACCGTCCTGCTCGATGACCCGCGCGCTGGCCAGGGTCGCGTCGCTGAAGGCCTTCAGGGGCAGGATGTTGACCACATCGACATCGACCGACGCGATTGGGCCGTCTGCGCTCCGCCGAACCGCGACGGCTGCGTCCTTGCCGCCCTTGCCACGGAACGCGCGGATCGGGTGATAGGGTGCGCCATCGACACTGACGATCTCGTCGCCGACCTTCAGGCCGGCGCGCTCGGCCGGATAGCCCTCCAGCAGCAGATCGATGAAATGGCGCCCGTCGATCTGTGTGGTAAACGCGCCAATGCCAGCGTAGGGGCGGCTGCGTCCGAACACACCGCGCAGCACGTAGTAGTCGATGTCGTCCGGAGTGAGCAGGATGGTGTGCGAGGTCTTCAGTTCCTCGAGCAGCAGATTTATGCGGCGGGCTGCCTCCTGCAAATCTGGAGAAGCGACCACGCCGGCCCGCTCGCCGCGCATGCGCTCCAGCCAGTTCAGTTCGGCCAGCCGTTCCTTGTCCCAGAAGCTCTTTTTGACGGCATCGACGACCGCATCGAACAGACGTCCGAGCTCCTCGCGCGAGGAGGCCCGCTCAAAGTCGTGGTCGGAGCGCAGACTTTCCTGGGCGAGCGATCCTGGCGCGGCCGTCAGCCCAATGGCCACCAATGCGGCAGCAAGCGTGCCGGACAGCGCAGCGCGCCGCGTCACGCGCCTCCTGCCGGCGAAATCCACGATCGACCGCATAGCTGAGCGCTCCCGCACGAACGCATACAACACAAAGCGGTCCCATCTAGGCACCGCCTTGGGGCAATTGGGGGGCAATCTGTCGATCTTCAACCAGCGATCAGGCCGCCGTCGACAAGCACCTCCGAGCCGGTCGTGAACGACGAGGCTGGCGACAACAGCCAGGCCACCGTGGCAGCCACTTCGGCCGGGCGGCCGAGCCGGCCGATGGGGATCTGCGCTTGCAGCTTGGCCCTGGCCTTCTCGGGATCGGGCCGGCCATGCACGATCGCGTCCACCATATCGCCCTCAATGAAGGCCGGATGTACGGAATTGCAGCGCACCGGTGGACGCTTGCGTGCGCCCGACAGCGCGACGCTCTTGGTCAGCAGGCGCACGGCTCCCTTCGAGGCGTTGTAGGCTGCGAGGTTGGCGCCGCCGACGATGCCCGAGACCGAGGACATGTTGACGATCGAGGCAGCCTTCGACCTGGCGAGTAGAGGCATCGCGTACTTGCAGCCGAGGAACACGCCGTCGGCGTTGATGGCCATCGCACGTCGCCATTCGGCAAAGGTGAGGTCCTCGACGTCGCCGGGAGTGACGACACCGGCATTGTTGACGAGCCCGTCGAGGCGTCCGTGCGTGGCCTCGATGTCGGCGACTGCGGTTTGCCAGTCCGCCTCGCGCGTCACATCGAGAGCGATATGCGCATCGCCGCGCCCGGCGAGGTCGCTACGGATCGCCGTGCCGCCCGCTTGCTCGATCGTCTGGCACAAGGCGCGCCCAAGCGTGCCTGCCGCGCCGGTCACGAGCACGATGTGGCCTGTCAGGGCTGCGATCATCGCTTCCTCTTGAAGCGTTGGGCGATGGCGCGGCCGATGCCGTAGGTCGCATAGCAGACAAACAGGCTCAGCATGAAGCTGAAGGCGTACAGTTCGATGCGCACGTCCGGATTGTTCCCGACCTGGAACATCGCGAACTGAATGGCCACGATCACGCAGGCAATTGCCGTCGGCACCCACATCTCGAGCAGCCGGAAGCCGAGATAGCCGCTGATAAGGGCTCCGAGCGCCATGATCATTCAGGTCTCCCTGGTCCGTCATTGCGGGTAGAGCATCGCCCCACCGGCTCCACGCAAAGGCGCCCTCAGCGTACCACGGGATAGCGCCAGAAGGCGCCGCCGTTCGAGGTGGTGACGCGCTGCAGAATGGGGATGCGCCGGTCGGGGGGCCGCTCGCCCGTCTGCAGCAGCAGGCCGATATCGTTCAGCAGCGCGGTGCGCTCGGCGTAGATGGAATGGTTCAGCGCCAGCGTATCGGTGCTGGTAGCGCTAATGTCGATGGTGTCGATGCCGTCAATCACGATCGGCCCGTCGTCCGGCACGTCGCCTGCCCGTGGTATGCCCCCTGCCACGCGGCGCGCAGCGGCCATCGCCCGGTCGTTGGCGGAGCAATAGAGGGTAATGCCACGGCCATACTTGCTCAGATTGGCGGCCAAGTACGCGAATACGTCGCGATCGACGTCGGGCGACGCCAGGATGATCTGGTTGAGCTGCACGCCGGCCGGCAGCGTCGGCCCCAGGTCGCGCAGCACCTGCAATAGCGGCAGATTGCCCATGCTGTGGGCGATCAGGCTGACGCTCTGCGCCCCGGTCTCCCTGACGACGAGGTCGATGAAGGGGCGCAGGAAGCGCTCGGCCTGCGTAGCGCTTTCGCGGTCGTAGTAGTAGCCGGTCAGCCCGCTTGCCGACGGCCAGCTGTACAGGAACGAGGCGCCGTCGAACTGCAGATCGTAGGCCATCTGCGCCGTGCGGTAGAGCGCGGCATCGAAGTCGGTGTTGTAGCCATGCACGAAGATCAGCGCTTGGTCCTTGAAGGCATTACTGCCGCCGACCCGCTGGCGCGCCAGCGCGATGAACTCTTCGCGGCTCAACGCCGAGATCTGTTGAATCGTGAAATGCCTTCGCGCGTCCTCGGCCTGCTCAAAGATGGTGATCTGGAAGAATGGCACGCGGATCGCGAACGGGCGCTCGATATTGGGTACTTGGTGCAGTTTGGGCACCGTGACGAGCGCCCGGCCGAGCTCCATGCGTTGGGCGCGGGCGGTGCCGTAGGCGACGCGGTTGGTTTGATCGGACCGGTCGCGGTCGGTGCCGTAGAACACCGGCACGATATCCCAGTCGGTCTGCTTGGCCTCGGGGTGCTTGGATTGCGCCTCGCGCTCCGGCGCCGCCGGCTCCTCAGTTTTCTGGGCCGGCCCGGCTTCCGGTCGGGCCGGACCGGCGGGCTTGTGCTCCGGTTCCGTCTCGGGTGCCGTGCGCGGGATCGGCCCGCCTTTTTCGGAGCTCTCGACGATGGGCCGCTGGGATGGCTTGGCAGCCTCCTTGACGACCATGTTCGAGGTAAGCGCCGACACATAGACCATGGCCGGAATAACGAGGCCGACCGGAGACAGCCGCGCCAGCACCTGGGCGAAGCGCGACATGTTGCGCGTCGCATACCAAACGAGCCCATACAACAAGAGCGCCACCGCCAACACGATGATGTTGATGGCGGCCGGCGAAACCTGGCCCATGACAACTCCCCCGTAACTGCGGCGCAGACTTAGAGCGCGATTCACGCGGCCACGGAAGCTCCCCTGCCATCCCTGGCAGGCCTCGCGAGGAGGCCAAACTGCGCGATCACAACCCCTGCGCGAGTTGGCTCTTGCCAGATAGGTTTGGCAAGGCCGTGACAAGCCTTGGTGCCGTGATGCCCCCGCGCCAACGCGCTGGCGGGGCGTGCCCGAGCGCGCCAAGACCCAGGCCGCCTGGGTAACTGCGGGAAAAATGATGCCACCTTGTTGGGGGCGGCCCAGCCCGGTCTGGTCGGTTGCATCGTGGGGATGCCCGAGGGGTTGCGCCGAACCGCCGCAGCGATGCCGGCATCGCCGCCGCCACCTGCCGGTCATGGCGATGCCGAGCCTAGCCTGGGCGGGACCATCGCTGCGGCCGCAGGTGCGATCGGCCTCGCGTGACCGGGCTGAGGCCGGTGCAGGCGACCGGCGCCAGCGGCGGCGTGGTGAGCCCGCTTGGCAACCTGCTGATGGCCGCCGTGCTGTGCGAGGCGAGCTTGGTTCTGGTCATCGATGGTATTGCGCGACTGGCGGCACTGGCAGCGCACGTGCAGCGCAGGGCGGGCCGCCGTGCAGGCAGCGTGACAAGCGTCGGGATGGCACTATCATGTGCCGCCCTCCGCACGACAGGAACACCACTCATGCCCTGGCCCGAGCCCGTCACACTGCGCAGTGCCCGCGTTACGCTGGAGCCGCTCGGCCATGCCCGCCGCGACCAGCTGATCGAGGCCGCACGCGACGGCGAGTTGTGGCGCCTGTGGTACACTTGGATCCCGGCGCCGGACAACATGGATGCCGAGATCGACCGGCGGCTGGCCCTGCAGAAGGCCGGTTCGATGCTGCCGTTCACGGTCATCGACAGCGCCACCGGCAAGGCCGCCGGCATGACCACCTACATGAACATCGATGCGCCGCAGCGCCGTGTCGAGATCGGCTCGACCTGGTACCGCAAGGCTGTGCAGCGCACCGATCTCAACACGCACTGCAAGCTGCTGCTGCTTACCCACGCCTTCGAGGCCCTCGACTGCATCGCGGTGGAGTTCCGCACGCACTTTTTCAACCACCAGAGCCGGCGCGGCATCGAGCGGCTGGGTGCCAAGCTCGACGGCGTGCTGCGCAGCCATCAGATCGCGCCCAACGGTACCCTGCGCGACACCTGCGTCTACAGCATCATCGCGCCCGAATGGCCGACGGTGAAGGCACACCTCAACTGGCAGCTGGAAAAACCGCGCGAGTAGTTGCGTGCGTTCCCACCTACAAGACAGAGAAACGGCGATGGCGGGCGAGATCGAAGCGATCGAAAAAGATGTGGACCTATCTCGACGGGCTGTCGGAGGGCGACACGGGCAAGCTCGGTAGGGCCTTCCACGAGATCAGCCATCTTTACTCAATGCACGGGGGCGGGGGGCGCCGATGTGACGCGCGCCACGTGGTTCGCCATGGTCAACAGCCGCCCTCGGCCAACAGCCGCCCTCGGCTAACATGGGGCTGCCGCGCACCGAGCGTACCGTCTCCATCGACCTGTCCGGACCCGAGACCGCCTTCGTCAAGCTGGAGTGTTGCCTGCCGCCCCGCTAGCTCACCGATTGCCTGCTCACGCTGAAGCACGGCTGGCGCATCCTCTGCAAGACGTTCCCACCGAGCTCGGCCAATAGGCGCAGCCTCGGCTCGGGCGCACGATCGACATGTTTCTCCCTTGCCGGAGCCGCAACTTCGCCCAGGCCAGCCTGTAGCATCGGCGAGCCGGGACTGACTGGGGTTGCCTCTGAGGTTGCCTGATGGATTTGCTCGAGGCCGCGGGGCGCGCATTGCGCAGCCCGGCGTTTAAATTCGTTTTGATCCTGTTCCTGGTCGTTGTGCTCCTGATCCCACTGGCTCTGGTCTACGCGCTCATCGTGGAGCGCGAGAACAGGGCTGCGAGCGCGCGCCGCGAGGTCGGTCAGGTGTGGGGTCCCGAGCAACGGGTGCTCGGTCCGTTCCTGGTGGTCCCCTATACGGTACGCATCGAGACGGTGCAGGGCGACAAGCGCTTCGAGCAGATCCAGGAGCGACGCGCCGTTTTCACCCCCGAGGTGCTCGAAGTCGCAGGCCGTGCCGAGGCCAAGACGCTGCGGCGCTCCATCTTCGAGGTGCCGGTCTATGCCGCCCGCCTGAAGCTGTCAGGGCGTTTTGGCGCACCGCGCATCGCCGACGTTGCGGCGGAGGTGGCGGCAGTACGCTGGCGCGATACAACACTGGTGCTCGGTCTGACAGGTGTCTCCGGTCTCAAGGAGGCCGCCACCCTCAAGGTCGCCGGGGCAACCGACATCCCCTTCGCGCCGAGCGTCGGCTTTCCGGGCACGCACCTCACCGGCATTCACGCCAAGCTGGTTGGCGCCGGCGCCAGCCTTCTGCCGGACTCCGATCAGCCACTGCAACCGTTCAACTTCGCCGTCGACCTCGTCTTCAACGGCTCGGTTTCGCTCACCGTGGCGCCGGTTGCGCGCGACACGCGCGTGTCGCTCACCTCCGACTGGCCGCACCCGAGCTTCTCCGGCGCCTTCCTGCCCGATGATCGGCGGGTGACGGCGACAGGCTTCACGGCATCGTGGAAGGTTCCACATCTGGCGCGCAGCGTTCCCGAGGCCTGGGGCCTTGCGGATGGAGGCCTCGAGCGGTTGCAGCCGCATGCGTTCGGCGTGACGATGATCGACCCGGTCGACTTCTACAGCCTTGTCAACCGCGCGGCAAAGTACGGCATCATGTTCGTCGCAATGGCTTTCATGGCTGTGTTCTGCCTTGAACTTGTTTCGCGGCGACGTGTGCACCCCGTGCAATACCTGTTCACTGGCATCGCCATGGTGTTTTTCTACGTGCTGCTGCTGTCGCTGGCCGAGCATTTGGGCTTCACCCGCGCCTATCTGTCGGCCTCAATCGCCACCGGCGCGATGCTTGGCATATACGTGGGCGCCGCCCTTGCAAGCCGCGTCCGGGGACTGGTGATGCTGGTCGTGTTCGCGCTCACCTACGCCATGCTCTACCTGATCCTGCAACTCGAGGACTACGCGCTGCTGGCTGGTGCGATCCTGGGTTTCCTGGCCCTGGCGACCGTCATGTTCGTGACGTTGCGGGTCGACTGGAGCGGGTCGGCCAGGGAGGCAGGAAGCTAGCGGACCGCCCGGCGAACACTTCGCCAACCAGCTGACGACGTAGGCACTTGGCAACCCTGGGGCCATCCGCTCTCTTGCCGGCACCTGCTATTCTTCTCATGCTGGCTGGGATGGATGGCACAGGCTGACGACAGTGGCAGGTCCGGGCGCACCGACGCTTGAGGAGTATGCCGACGGCGTGCGCGCTGGCGACCGCGCCGTGCTGGGGCGCGCCATCACGCTCATCGAGAGCGCCAAGGATAGCCACCTGGCGCAGGCGCAAGCGCTGCTGCAGCGCCTGCTGCCCCACACCGGCAAGGCGCATCGCATCGGCATTACAGGAGTGCCCGGTGTCGGCAAGTCGACGGCCATCGATCAACTTGGCATGAACCTCGTCGAGCAGGGCCATCGCGTGGCGGTGCTGGCCGTCGATCCGACCTCGATGCGCTCAGGCGGCTCAATCCTGGGCGACAAGACGCGCATGGTGCGTCTCGCCCAGAGTCGGTCCGCCTTTATCCGTCCCTCGCCGACCTCGGGCACGCTGGGCGGCGTGGCACGCAAGACGCGCGAGACCATGCTACTGGTCGAGGCTGCAGGCTTCGACGTGGTCATCGTTGAGACGGTTGGCGTCGGCCAGTCCGAGGTGGCGGTGGCGGCCATGGTCGACTTCTTCCTGGTGCTGCTGCTGGCCGGCGGCGGCGACGATCTGCAGGGCATTAAGCGCGGCATCATCGAGATTGCCGACCTGATCGCCATCACCAAGGCCGATGGCGACAACGTCGCCCGTGCCAGGAAGGCGGCCGCCGTCTACCAAGGCGCGCTCGGGATCATCACGCCGTCCTCGTCAGCCTGGGTACCGCCAGTGCTGACAATCTCGGCGCAGGCCAACCTGGGGCTGCATGAGATGTGGGCGAAAGTCCTTGAGCACCGCGAGCGTATGATGGCGGTCGGCGAGTTCCAGGCACGGCGCGGCGCGCAAGCCGTCGACTGGATGCACGACCTGCTGCAGCAGCGGCTGCTCGCTGCGCTGCAGGCTGACCCGGCGGTGGCCGCCCGCATGATGGAACTGGAAAATGAGGTGCGCGCCGGACTGCGCACGCCGGCGCTGGCGGTTGCCCAGCTACTGTCGCTGGTCGGGCTCGGTGGTAAGGTGGGGACATGAGCCTAATGCACCATAGTCGACCTCCCAGCGCCGCGTGCGCAGGCCCACGCACGACTGTCCTGCTCACGGCGTTTGGGCCGTTCCCAGGCGTGCCGGTCAACGCCACCATGCGGCTGGTGCCGGAACTGGCGGAACGGGCGGCGCTGGCCTTTCCCGGTGTCCGCTTCGTTACTGAGATGCTGCCCACCGAGTGGCTGGCCGCTCCACGCCGCATGGCCGCGGTCATCGCACAGGTGCAGCCCGACCTCATCCTGCATTTCGGCGTGTCCTCACGTGCTCGCGGCTTCGAGATCGAGCAGCGCGCCCACAACAGCTGCCGGTCCATGCCGGATGCGGCCGGCTTCTTTCCGCGGGCCGATAGATTGCAGGACGACGGCGCAGAAGTGCTGCGTACCAGCCTGCCTGTTCCCCACCTTGTGCTGGCCCTCAAGCGGCGCGGCATTGCCGCCTATGCCTCGCGCGATGCGGGTGCCTATTTGTGCAATGCGGTGCTCTACCACTCCCTGCAAACCGCCGCGGACAGGCTGCGCGACTGTCGCATCGGATTCGTACATGTGCCGGCGTCTTTGGCGCGGCCCGGCGGTGCCAACAGGGGGCGCGTCGGCGCCTGCCCGCTCACCTGGCCGCAAGCCGTCGAAGGCGGCCTTGAGGTGATCGCCGGATGCCTCGGCCGGCTGTTGCCGAAAGCCAGGGCCCATGCGGTGGCTGGCGCGCGCATGCAGACTGCGGGCCGTGCGCGCCCGCGCCTGCCGCTCGCGCAATCCTGACTAGCCTCGCACGGGCTGGTTGCGGACTTGACCTCGGCGCATTATCCGTGACCGGTTTGCCGAGGGGAGCACCGAGCGATGCCGTGGCTGTGGGCTATTTTCACCGTGATCGCCGCGGGCGGTCAGGTGCTCCGCAACGCGGCTCAGAAAGAGCTGACCGCGACGCTCGGCACGGTCGGGGCCACGCACGTCCGCTTCCTGTTTGGTTTGCCGTTCGGTCTGCTGTTCCTGATGCTGGTCCTGGTCGGCACCGGCGTGCCGTTCCCGAAGCTCAACCCGGCCATGCTCAGTTGGACGGTGGTCGCGGCCCTGGCCCAGATCGGCGCAACGGCGTTGCTCCTGGCGGCCATGCGCGAGCGCTCGTTTGTGGCAACCACCGCCTATGCCAAGACCGAGCCCGTACAGGTGGCGTTGTTCGGCCTCATTTTTCTCGGTGATCACGTCACGTTCGGACTGGCACTGGCCATTCTGATCGCGAC